>OFQB01000004.1_pt1 | contig 34264 bp, 30 predicted proteins | sample 1542681 | NCBI WGS metagenome assembly OFQB01 (sample SAMN05442513, study PRJEB24371) | freshwater metagenome | isolation source: Freshwater Lake | place: Canada: Niagara | collected 2012-08-09
CGTGGGCTCGGAGATGTGTATAAGAGACAGGCATTACCCCGCCCCAACTCGCCAGGTCCCAAGACTCTTAGAGATGTTGCAGGGATGCCATGACGCAAAAGATGAAGCACCACGACTGCAGCTGCAAAGCCATCTCCTACAATTGCAATAGTATTTGTGTGAGCCACTGTCTAAACAAATGAACTGAATGAAACAGTATAGTTTGCTAATTCATGAGGGTATGAATCAGAAAAAAGGCCGCCAAATCGGCGGCCTTTTGGTAAGCAACGGTAACTGATTACTTACGTTTATTAACAGAGTCTTTAAATGCTTTACCGGCTGAGAACTTAGCAGTCTTCGAAGCGGCAATCTTGATTGCCTCACCTGTTTTTGGATTGCGACCAACACGAGCTGAACGTTTGCCCTGACTAAATGTTCCAAAACCAACCAACTGAACTGGATCGCCTTTGGTTACAGCTTTGATGATGTTATCAACTGTAAAGCCAAATTCTTTAAATAAAGTGGCGGCACTTGCCGAGGCTCCAAAGTGTTCCAAAGAAACAGCAACACCACTATCACCAATTAATTGATACCAGGATTGGGCAATACCAGCTTCAATACTTACTCTGGCTCTTATTGAATTAGGTAGGACTTGCTGGCGGTAACTTTCTGGCTCAGCCATAAACCACTCTATAGATGGTGCGCTAACAACTCGACACTTGATACCTTCACTTACTAATTTTTCTCTTGCCAGCAGAGCCAATGAAACCTCAGAACCAGTTGCTATCAGAATTACTTCGCATTCATCTTTTGCCTGATCATTTCCATATGCTAAAACGTAAGCACCTTTTGCAGCCCCACTTGCAGGGGAGTATTTAGTTCTATCAATTACTGGCAAATTTTGTCGAGAAAGTGCTAAACCAACTGGTTGTGCCCGTTTAATAATTTCAGACCAACAAGTACTCACCTCATTTGCATCAGCTGGTCTAACAACTGCCAAACCGGGGATAGCTCTTAAAGCTGCTAGGTGCTCAACCGGCTGGTGTGTTGGTCCATCCTCACCTAATCCAATTGAGTCATGCGTCCACACATATGTAACTGGAAGTTGCATTAGCGCCGACAAGCGAACTGCTCCGCGCATGTAATCGCTAAATACTAAAAACGTTCCAGCAAATGGTTTTACCAGGCCGTATAAAGCAGCACCATTTAAAATTGCGCCCATTGCATGTTCGCGAATACCAAAGTGAATTACGCGCCCATAAGGATTAGCACCACTCATTTTACTTTTTGCCGGCAAAAATGAACCGCCACCTTCAATACTTGTGTTATTACTATCTGCTAGATCAGCAGAGCCTCCCCAAAATTCTGGCAGCGATTTTGCTATTGCCTGAATAACTTTTCCAGATGCTGCTCTAGTTGCAATCTCTTTATCACTTGTAAAAACAGGAAGAGTGCTATCCCAATTAACAGGTAACTGCTTATTAAGTAATCGATCTAGCAACTTCGAGCCATCTGGATTACTTTTTTGCCATTGTAGATATTTACTTTCCCATTCTTTATAAAGCAGTTCACCACGTTGTTTAACACTTCTAGCATGAGCAATAACATCACTTGGTGCTATAAATGATTGAGTTGGATCCAGTCCTAAAGCAGTTTTTGTTAGCGCGATTTCATCTGCGCCAAGAGCTGAGCCATGAGCCTTTGCAGTTCCGCTTGCGTTAGGTGCTGGCCAAGCAATTACGGTATGCAAGTGAATTAGTACTGGCTTATTTTTTTGTGCGACAGCTTTTTCCATTGCCTTCTCTAATGCAATACGGTCAACATCTCCATCAGATTTGGTATCTACTTCAATTACATCCCAGCCATAGGCTCGATAACGTGCTGATACATCCTCGGTAAATGCGAAATGTGTGTCACCTTCTATTGATATTCGATTATCGTCGTAGATAACCTTTAAATTACCTAACTCCTGTGTACCAGCAATTGAACTTGCCTCTGCACTCACGCCTTCTTGTAAATCACCATCTGAGCACACAACCCAAACATTATGATCAAATATGTCAGTAGTATTTTTTGGATCCAACATTCCTTTTGCATACCTTGCTGCCATGGCCATACCAACACCATTAGCAACTCCTTGACCTAATGGCCCAGTAGTAGTTTCAACTCCTAACGTATGTCCGTATTCTGGGTGACCAGGGGTAAGTGAATTAAATGTTCTAAAGTTTTTAAGATCATCTAATTCAACACCGTAGCCACTTAGATATAGCTGAATATATAAAGTTAGCGATGAATGGCCGCAAGAAAGAATAAAGCGATCACGTGCTATCCAGTTTGGCTTAGCTGGATTATGGCGAAGAATTCTTTGAAAAAGCGTGTATGCAACTGGAGCAAGAGACATTGCAGTTCCAGGATGGCCATTTCCAACCTTCTGAACAGCATCCATAGCCAAAGCTCTGGAGATAGCAACAGCTTTATCATCTAGCTCTTGCCAGTTAGTAACCTTCACTTAGAACCCCTTCAATCGAAAGCCTGACCCTGCAACCTTAACTAAACTCCAACCACTGCCCCAAACTAGAGCAGCACCTAATAAGTGAAAGCCCACAACCAACTCAGGCAAGCCAGTGGCGTATTGAATATAGCCGATTAAGCCTTGAGAAATAACTATTAGAAGAAATATTTGAATTTTCCTTGTAAGTAAATTTGCATTTGTCTGTCTTATTAATAGCCAAAGGAGCGTAGTAAGCACAAGCAGAGCTATTACAAAATCTGCATGAAGCCAGGAGAGGGCCTTAGGGTCAAACCCGAATCTCTTTGCATCAGCATCACCAGCATGTGGACCACTGCCGGTAACTATTGTTCCAACTATTATCACGATTAGTGTTAGCCAAATCAGAATCGGAATAAGAGAGGCGATTAATCCAGTTGGTGCTTGCTTGATGATTCCGATCATTTCATACCTAAGAGAAATTGCTCCTGAAATAAGAAAAATCGATAACAAGAAATGCGCAGCAACTGTAGCTGGATGTAAACCGGTCAATACTGTTATTCCTCCTAGAAGGCCCTGACCTAAAATTCCTAGTATTTGCAGGGCTGCTAGTGCTCTTACTCGCCTTTTTGTAATTGCATTTTTAGAACTTCTAAACGCAATGATTACTACTGCGAGTGCAGTGAAGAGGAGAACAAAAGTTAATAGCCGATTACCAAATTCAATCCAAGCATGTAGTTGCCCTTCTGCTTGATTTGGTACTGGCGTGTATGAACCTGGGGTGCACTCTGGCCAAGTCGGACAACCTAATCCCGATCCGGTAAGGCGCACCGCCCCGCCAGTAACAATTAGGGCCCCTTGTAGGAAAACTAGTAGCCCGAAAGGCTTTGCAGCTATTGAGCCTTTGGCTACTAACATGATTTAAGCCTATTGCTTTCTCTGCGGCCCCTGCTTGATTCACCCGCTAGTAAGGCGCAATTCACACCCAAATAGAGCAAGGGGATTGGCGCTTGCGGGGGAATTACGCAACACTTATGTTGTGAAAAAGAGTGAGCCAGATAAGACCCGTGATCAGGTCGCGCGAACGATTTTAGAAGGCGGTCCTGCTAGCGCAGTTGATCTTGCTGAAAAACTTTCAATAACGCCGACCGGAATTCGCAGGCACTTAGAAACTTTAATTGCCGAAGGTGTCCTTACTGCGCGCGAGCCTTATCAAGGTCGAGCAGTGCGCGGTCGAGGTAGACCATCAAAGGTATTTGTAATGACAGATAGCGGACGTGAAAAGTTTGAGCATTCATATGATGACCTAGCAGTTGCTGCTCTTAAATTTATGGCAAGTAAAAATGGTTCGCACTTAGTAGATGAGTTTGCGCAAAGTCGGGCTAATGAGTTTGTGCGTAAGGGTGAACAAATTAAAAGTTCAAGTAAATCAGTTTCAGAAAAATCTAAGGCACTTGCAAAGCTTTTAACTAAAGAGGGGTATTCAGCAACTACGGATAAGATGGGAAATGGTGAAGAAATTTGCCAACACCATTGTCCAATTGCCCATGTTGCCTCTGAATTTCCACAACTATGTGAAGCAGAGACTGCCGCATTTTCGGAAATTCTTGGAACTCATGTTCAAAGACTTGCAACTATTGCCCATGGTGATGGAGTTTGCACAACATTTATTCCCTCAAATATTTCCCAAACCAGAAAAACTAAAGTAAAAGAAGGAGCACGCTAATGACCCAGATCGCGCACCCAGAGTTAGACGGTATTGGTAAGTATGAGTACGGCTGGGCAGATAAAACAGATGCAGGTTCAAATAGTCGTCGTGGTCTAAATGAAGAGGTTGTGCGCGATATTTCTTCAAAAAAGAATGAACCACAATGGATGTTAGATCTACGACTTAAAGGATTATCATTATTTGATAAGAAGCCAATGCCAAGTTGGGGCTCTGACCTAAGTGGTATTTTCTTTGACACGATTAAATACTTTGTTCGCTCAACTGAGAAGCAAGCAACCTCTTGGGAAGATCTACCTGATGATATTAAAAACACCTATGACCGCCTTGGTATTCCAGAGGCAGAGAAAAAACGCTTAGTAGCAGGTGTTGCAGCTCAGTACGAATCAGAGGTGGTTTACCACTCAATTCGTGAGGACTTAGAAAAACAAGGAGTTTTATTCCTTGATACCGATACCGCACTTCGCACACACGAAGATCTTTTTAAAGAGTACTTCGGCACTGTAATCCCAGTTGGTGATAATAAGTTTGCCGCTCTTAATACTTCTGTTTGGTCTGGTGGCTCATTTATCTATATTCCAAAGGGCGTAAAGGTAGATATTCCACTACAAGCCTATTTCCGAATTAATACTGAAAACATGGGTCAATTTGAGCGAACTTTAATTATCGCTGATGAAGATTCATATGTTCATTATGTTGAAGGCTGTACTGCTCCAGTTTATTCATCAGATTCACTTCACTCTGCTGTTGTTGAAATCATTGTGAAAAAGAATGCCCGTGTTCGATACACAACAATTCAAAACTGGTCTAACAATGTTTATAACTTAGTGACCAAGCGAGCAACATGTGCTGAGGGTGCAACAATGGAGTGGATCGATGGAAATATCGGCTCCAAGGTAACTATGAAGTATCCAGCTGTAATGTTGATGGGTCCACACTCTAAGGGTGAGACACTTTCAATTGCATTTGCAGGTGAAGGACAACATCAAGATGCTGGCGCTAAAATGGTTCATGCAGCTCCTTATACATCTTCAACAATTATTTCTAAATCAGTAGCGCGAGGTGGCGGTCGTACCTCATACCGAGGCTTGATAAAGGTTGAAGAGGGCGCTCATCACTCAAAGAGCACTGTTAAGTGTGATGCATTGTTGATCGATAATATTTCTCGCTCTGATACATATCCGTATGTTGATGTCCGCGAAGATGATGTTTCGATGGGACATGAGGCAACTGTTTCTAGAATTAGTGATGATCAACTCTTTTATTTAATGTCACGTGGCTTAGGTGAAGATGAAGCAATGGCGATGATTGTTCGCGGCTTTATTGAACCAATCGCGAAAGAGCTTCCAATGGAGTATGCACTAGAACTAAACCGATTAATTGAGCTTCAAATGGAAGGTGCAGTTGGTTAATGAGTTTATTAACAACAAATTACTTAACCCCAACTGGTAGAGAAGAAGCATGGCGCTTTACACCGCTTAAACGGTTAGCTGGCCTACATGATCTATCTACTTTAGTTAAAGAAAATATTTCTTTATCAACTAATGGGGCACTTCCTAGTGGGGTAAGTTTGAAAGTAGTAACAGCTTCTGACTTGCCACCTGCTTATGAGTCAAGTGATCTTGTTACAAATAGGATCCGAGAGAATGTTAAGGATATTTCACTACTAAGAATTGAAAAAGATTCTGAGGTTTCACAGCCTATTCATCTAAAGAGATTATGTGGTTCTTCTGCTGAGCTAAGTAAATTAGTAATTCAAGCCGGGGTAAACAGTAGGTCTACAGTAATAATTGAGAATACTGGTACTGGTGAGATTGGTGAAGAAATTGAAATTTCGTTAGAGGCTGGTGCATCACTGAATTTTATTTCACTGCAGGAGTGGGATCGAAGCGCTGTTCATCTTGGTCAACACCATGCGATCATAAGTAAAGATGCTCAATTTACTTCTTTTGTTATCTCAGTCGGTGGATCAGTTGTCAGACTTAATCCAACTGTTGAGTTCACAGGACCTGGTTCATCTGCTGAGTTAAATGGAATCTACTTTGCAACTGATGGGCAACACCTAGAACATCGAATCCATGTAAACCACAATGTAGCAAATGCTAAATCTAGAGTTAATTACAAAGGTGCACTTTCTGGTGATCAGGCACGAACTGTTTGGATTGGTGATGTTTTTATCCATAAGGGTGCAGAGGGCACAGACACATATGAATTAAACCGAAACCTATTACTTAGCGATGGAGCTAGAGCAGATTCTGTCCCAAATCTAGAAATTGAAACCGGTGAGATTGTTGGCGCCGGCCATGCCAGCACAACTGGAAGATTTGATGATGAGCAGCTTTTCTATTTGCAATCTCGAGGTATACCAGCAGACATTGCACGACGTTTAGTAATTCGTGGATTTTTTGCTGAAATTATTAATAAGTTAAAAAATGAAGAGTTAGAAGAGCGATTAATGAAAAGAATTGATGATGAGCTCGCAAAGGCTGGTGAATAATGAGTGAGTTAGCTTTTGATTCGTTAGTTGAGGGTAAGCCAGTTGCTATTGATCACAATGGTGTAACAGTTTGTGTTGCCAGAGTGGGCGATGAAGTATTTGCTATTGAGGACACTTGCACACATTCAGAGGCATCACTTTCTGAAGGTGAGATAACTGGCACAAAAATAGAGTGTTGGTTACACGGCGCAGAGTTTGATTTAAGAACTGGTGAAGCATTAACCCCACCTGCAACAGCACCCCTTAAAACTTTTTCAGTAAAACGCAATGGCAACCAAGTAGTAATCAACTAAAGGAGAAAAATGAGCGTACTTGAGATAAAGAATTTACAGGTCAGTGTTATTACTGAGGCTGGCAATAAAGAAATTCTTCGGGGAGTAGATCTAACAGTACGGAGCGGTGAGACCCATGCAATTATGGGGCCAAATGGTTCTGGTAAATCAACTTTGGCTTACTCAATTGCTGGACATCCAAAGTATTTAATTACCGGTGGATCTGTAACTCTAGATGGCGCAGATGTACTTGAAATGAGTGTGGATGAACGAGCAAAGGCTGGATTATTTTTAGCAATGCAATACCCAGTTGAGGTACCTGGAGTATCTGTTTCTAATTTTCTTCGCACCGCGGTAACTGCAATTAGAGGTGAAGCACCAAAGGTTCGCACCTGGGTGGGTGAAGTAAAAGCTGCAATGACCTCACTAAATATTGATACTGCTTTTTCTGAGCGAAATGTAAATGAAGGTTTTTCTGGAGGCGAGAAAAAGCGCCATGAGATCTTACAAATGGAGTTACTAAAGCCAAAGATTGCAATTCTTGATGAGACAGATTCAGGTCTTGATGTTGATGCGCTCCGAATTGTTTCAGAGGGTGTTAATCGAGTTAAAGATGGCTCAGATCTTGGTGTCATGTTAATTACCCACTACACCAGAATCCTTCGTTATATAAAGCCAGATTTTGTGCACGTTTTTGCTAATGGAAAGATTGTTGAAGAGGGTGGGCCAGAGTTGGCTGACAAACTTGAAGAGAAGGGTTACGCGGAGTACATAACTGCGTAAACAAATGAGTGTTGATTTATCTAAGTATAAAAAAGATTTTCCTATTCTCGCCCGAAAGGTGCGAGGGGGAAATCGGTTAATTTACTTAGATAGTGGTGCTACTTCACAAAAACCTGAATCAGTAATTAAGGCTGAATCTGATTTCTATCGGACCATTAATTCTGCTGTTCATCGAGGAGCACATCTTTTAGCTGAAGAGGCCTCAGAGGCTTATGAGGGTGCACGCGAAAATTTAGCAAAGTTTTTAGGTGCTAAAACTGATGAGGTTATTTTTACGAAAAGTGCAACTGAGTCGCTAAATATGATTGCTTATTCACTAGGTAATCCAGATTCCAGTTTTAATGTGAAAAGCGGGGATGAAATTGTAGTTTCGCAGATGGAACACCATGCCAACCTAATTCCTTGGCAACAACTTGCTAAACGCACTGGAGCCAAACTAGTTTGGTTTTCAATCACAGATGATGGCAGATTAGATCTATCAAATATTGATCAAATCATTAATAAGCGAACTAAAGTAGTTGCAATTACTCATCAATCAAATGTTTTTGGAACAATTATTCCACTTCAAGAAATTGTAAAAGCCGCTCATGAGGTAGGAGCTGTTGTCGTATTAGATGCTTGTCAATCAGCCCCACATTTTGCTATTGATGTAAAGAAATTAGATGTTGATTTTCTTGCCTTCTCCGGTCATAAAACATTAGGGCCAACGGGTGTAGGAATCCTTTGGGGTAAGTCTGAAATTTTAGAAAAAATTGAACCTGCACTTTTCGGTGGCTCAATGGTTGACTCAGTAACAATGGAGAGTGCAACTTGGGCAAAGGCACCCAGAAAATTTGAAGCAGGTGTACCAAATATGGCGCAAGCAGTTGGACTTTCAGCTGCAGTTGATTATTTAAATGTAATCGGCATGAAAAATGTCGCAGAACATGAACAGGAGCTGACTAAGCAACTGCTTGATGGAATTTCTGAAATATCTGGCGTTAACGTAATTGGGCCAAAAGATATGAAAGATAGAGGGGGAGTAGTTTCATTTACTGTAGATGGCGTTCACCCACATGATGTTGGCCAGGTACTTGATCAGTATGGGATTGCTGTTAGAACCGGACACCACTGCGCATGGCCGCTCATGAAAAGATTAAATTTAGTTGGAACTACTAGAGCATCATTTCATTTATATAACGACTCTGAAGATGTAAATGACCTATTAGCAAGCATCAAGAAGGTTAAAGACAATTTTAAGGTTGGCAAATAATGGAGTTGGATTCTCTTTACCAAGAAGTAATTCTTGATCACTATCGAAAGCCACTTCATAAAGGTTTATCTGCTACAAAAGATATTCAAGTTCATCACAATAACCCAAGTTGTGGTGATGAGGTAACGCTAAATTTAATTATGGATGGGCAGATTGTTAAGGATATTTCTTGGGATGGTGTTGGTTGCTCAATATCCATGGCCAGTGCGTCAGTGATGAGTGATCTATTAATTGGTAAGGAATACAAATCAGCAATGGTGATTTTAGATGCATTTGTTGAACTGATGCAGAGTAAGGGGAAATCACCAGGGGATGAACAATTATTAGAAGATGGTGTTGCCTTCGCTGGTGTATCAAAATTCCCAGCCAGAATTAAATGTGCATTACTTGGTTGGATGGCGTTTAAAGATGCCACAACCCAAGTGATAGCGTAGGATTTACCCATGGCTACCACTATTGATGATGTTACCGAGGCGATGAAGGATGTAATTGATCCTGAGCTTGGAATAAATGTTGTTGATCTTGGCTTGGTTTATGACATGCGTTTAGATGAAAATAATATTGCAACTTTAGATATGACATTAACTTCAGCTGCTTGTCCTCTGCAAGATGTTATTGAAGATCAAACAAGACAAGTATTAGCTGATATAACTTCTGATGTGAAAATCAACTGGGTTTGGCTACCACCTTGGGGGCCTAACAAGATTTCAGATGATGGTCGTGAACAACTACGCTCGATTGGCTTTACCGTTTAGATATATTCGTAATACTCGCTAGGGTTTTCTTATGTCAATGCATTCAACTTGGATGTCCTTTAGATCTTTAACTGCAGATCAATCAGTGAAAAATCAAAAGTTAAAACCAGGTACATTAAAGCGAATTGCAAGTTTTGCTGTCCCATATAAAGTACTACTCGCCTTTTTTCTAATTACAGTTGTTATTGATGCATTCCTGATTGTTGCCACACCATTGTTACTTAGAAGGCTAATTGATGAGGGCGTGATTCCAAAAAATACTGAATTAGTAACAAGTCTCGCTTTTGCAGTTGGAGTAATTGCAGTGGCTGATGCCTTATTTAGCATGGCAGGTCGATGGTTCTCATCTCGAATTGGTGAGGGATTAATTTATGATTTACGCAAGCAAATTTTTGAACATGTGCAAAGACAATCAATAGCTTTCTTCACTAGAACTCAAACCGGCGCACTTATTTCAAGGCTAAATTCCGATGTTATCGGAGCGCAGCAAGCATTCACATCTACTCTTTCTGGAGTAATTAGCAATTTACTTGGTTTGATTCTTGTGGCAATTACCATGTTTACTCTTTCATGGCAGATCACATTAATTTCTTTGATACTTCTACCAGTTTTTTTAATCCCAACAAAGTGGGTTGGTCGTAAATTACAAGGGTATACAAGGCAATCCTTTGATTTAAATGCTCAAATGTCAGCAACGATGACTGAACGTTTTAATGTATCTGGAGCTTTACTGGTATCACTCTATGGAGATTCTAAAAAAGAGAAGAACGAGTTTGCAGAAAAAGCCCGCCGGGTAGCTGATATCGGAATTTCAATAGCGATGCTTAATCGAATATTTTTCATAGCTCTAACTTCAATAGCAGCTGTTGCTACAGCGGTGGCATATGGAATCGGTGGGCACCTTGCAATTAGCGGAGAGTTAACAGTTGGAACATTATTAGCTATCACCGCATTACTAGCGCGCTTGTACGGTCCACTTACTGCCCTATCAAATGTCAGAGTAGATGTAATGAGTGCTTTGGTTTCATTTGAAAGAGTCTTTGAAGTTTTAGACCTTCAACCAATGGTTACTGATCGAGATAATGCAAAAGATTTAGCAGATACTAATCTTGATTTAAAGTTTGAAGGGGTTTCATTCACATACCCAAAAGCTGAAGAGATCTCACTTGCTTCACTAGAAATTGCCGCAAAGCCAGAGATAATTACAAGTGGAAAAGTTCTAAAAGGTATTTCATTCACAGTAGCTGCAGGAACCCTAACTGGCATTGTCGGTCCATCTGGTGCTGGCAAGAGCACTATAAGCAGTTTAATTCCCAGACTTTATGATGTTACTCATGGAGTAATTTCAATAAATGGAACTGATATAAGAGATTACACAATTAAATCACTTCGAAACAGTATCGGAGTTGTTACTCAAGATTCTCATATGTTTCATGATTCAATATTAGTAAATCTTAAATATGCTAAAGCTGATGCAACTGCAATTGAGATAGAGGCAGCATGTAAATCAGCACGTATATGGGATTTTATTCAATCGCTTCCAAATGGTTTAGATACAGTAGTTGGTGAGAGAGGACATCGATTATCTGGGGGAGAGAAGCAGCGACTTGCAATTGCAAGGCTTTTACTTAAACAGCCAAGTTTAGTAATCCTAGATGAGGCAACTGCTCATTTAGATTCTGAAAATGAGGCAATGGTGCAGGCAGCACTTAAAGAAGCACTAGTTGGCCGTACTAGCATCGTAATTGCTCACCGACTTTCAACTATTGCACATGCTGATCAAATATTAGTTATTGATAATGGGGAAATCGTTGAGCAGGGTAAACATGAACAACTAGTTGAAAAACGTGGGCTTTACTTTGATCTATTCGAGAGGCAGAACCTGCAAGGAGAGTTAATTTAAGCGCTTTCGCTTAGGCGTAAATATTGCATCCTTCTTGATTGTTTCTCTTCCTGCATTTGCAGCAATAACAGCTATATAAGGAAGGGTAACTGCGCCAGTTAATGCAATCCAACGGTATGGACTTGGCAAAACAACTGTCAAAATAAAACAGATAGTTCTTATCATCATCGAAATAAAGTATCTTCGCTGGCGAGCAGATTGATCAGCAGTAAGCCCAGATTGCACTGAAGTTATTGATTGCGAAACTTCCTTAGGCTTTTTCATGAGATAAGCCTAATGTTAGTTAGCGATATTCCTTGATGCATAGCTATCTTTACGCACTAAAGATGACCGATTTCACTCTTTTTAACTCCTTAGGTAGTATTCACCCATCAAGTGGATGCATACGCTCCCACCTACTTCACTTCGGTGAACTGGTTGCTTCTTATGAAGCGCGGCTGTCTTTCGCTTGTGTAATGCCTTAACAATCTAAGCGAAACAGCAAGGAGAAATTATCAGCACAGAACCACGTATCAATGATCGAATTCGCGTTCCTGAAGTTCGGTTGATTGGCTATGACGGTGAACAACTTGGCGTAACAGCAATAGATAAAGCGCTTAAGTTATCGGAGGAGATCGGTTTAGATCTCGTCGAAATCTCACCAGATGCTAATCCACCGGTCTGCAAAATAATGGATTTCGGAAAATATAAATACGAAATTGCGCAGAAAGCTCGGGAAGCAAGACAGAATCAGACACACATTGTTGTGAAAGAGATGCGACTTCGACCAAAGATTGAACCTCATGATTATGAGACTAAACGTTCTCATATCGAAAAGTTCTTACTAGGTGGTGACAAGGTGAAGGTAACTATTCAGTTTCGTGGTCGTGAGCAATCTCGACCAGAGATGGGATATCGGTTATTACAAAAGCTTGCTGAAGAGTTAGCTGAAGTATCAATTGTTGAGTTTGCGCCAAAGCAAGAAGGTCGCAATATGACAATGGTACTTGGGCCAGCTAAGAAGCCAGGTTCTGCTAAGAAAGCAGCACCTAAAGCGGCAGCACCACAAAAATAGTTTTATAGAAATTCAACAGGAGGTAAGAAGATGCCAAAGATGAAGACCCATAGTGGTGCGAAGAAACGTTTTCGCGTTACTGGATCAGGAAAGATCATGCACGAGCGTGCTGGTAAACGCCACCTGCTTGAACGCAAATCATCAAGATTAACCCGTCGCTTATCTGGCGATGTTGCAGCTAAAGCGCCAAATGCATTTGCAGCTAAGCGCATGCTCGGTTTGAAGTAAGGGAGAGATAAATGGCTAGAGTAAAACGTGGTGTACATGCGGCGAAAAAGCGCCGTACAACTTTAGAACGTGCCGCTGGTTACCGTGGGCAACGTTCACGTCTTTTTTCAAAAGCAAAAGAGCAGGTAACTCACTCTCTCGTCTATGCATTTAATGATCGTAAGGATAAGAAAGGCGATTTTCGTCGCCTATGGATCCAACGCATTAATGCTGCTGCCCGAGCTAACAACATGACGTATAACCGCTTAATCCAGGGATTAAAAATTGCTGGTGTAGAGGTTGACCGCAGAGTTCTAGCAGAGCTTGCAACCAATGATCCAGCAGCTTTCTCAAAGTTAGTTGAGATCGCGCGCAAAAATGTTGTAACAGCTTAAATATCTCTAATAAGAAGTTAGAGATGGAAAACATTACGAGCCTTAATTCGCCTCATATCGAGCGAGTTAAGGCTCTTATAGGTTCTAGGGGAAAGAAAAATCGAGAATTAGAAAATGCCTTTATTGCAGAAGGCATCCAGGCTGTACGTGAAGCATTAGTTCCTAAACTCGGTGAAGGTTTAGCAGTAAAGCGAGTTTATGTAACTGAAAACGGTTTAACTAAATTATCCGAAGCTATAAGTAAAGATATTCTTGCAAAATATGAAGTAATTCAAGTATCAGATCAAGTTATGAGCGCGATGGCAGACTCAGAGTCTCCACAAGGAATTATCGCACTGTGTTCAACAAAATCTCTTAAGCTAAAAGATTTATGGCAAAGGAAGCCAAGTAAGATCGCATTTTTTTGGCAGATTCAAGATCCTGGTAATGCCGGCACGGTAATTAGAACAGCCGATGCCTGCGGTTTTGATGCAGTCGTTTTCTCTTCAGAAAGTGTTGATATTTTCAATCCAAAGACGGTTCGAGCAACGGTAGGTTCACTTTGGCATATTCCCGTTATTGTGGATATAAATATTGAAGAGTTTATTACAGAGGCAAAAGAAAATAAGTTTGCAATATATGCATTAACGGGGGAAGCAGAGCAGCAATTTAATGCTGAATTTATTGATAAATCAAAGAAGGCGCCTTCAGTCTGGATATTTGGAAATGAAGCTAGGGGATTGCCAAGTCTGACCTCAGATCCAATTAAAGTATCAATCCCGATGAAGGGTTATGCTGAATCATTAAATGTTGCTAGTGCTGCGGCAATTGTCCTGCATTCTATTGGGCTCTCCTTATAGACTTACCGCATTATGTCGTTAGATAAAGGGCAAATTTCAGCCGATTTAGATAAGGCTTTATCAGCAATAGCTTCAGCAAATGATCTAGATAGTTTAAAGCAGATAAAGATTGATTATATTGGTGATAAATCCGCTCTTGCGAAAGCTAACCAATCACTAGCATCTTTAGATCCAGGTCAGCGAGCAGAATTTGGTAAGTTAATTGGTAGCGCGCGATCTGAGGTTAACCAAGCATTTGAACTAAAGAGTGCTCAACTTTCAAAGCAAAGAGATAGTCAGGTATTACTTACTGAAAAAGTTGATGTCACATTGCCTGGCCGGCGCACACTTAAGGGTGGACTTCACCCACTGACCATACTCACCAATGAAATTTCAGATTTATTTATTGGTTTAGGTTACAACGTAGCTGAAGGCCCAGAACTTGAATCTGAATGGCTTAACTTTGATGCCTTAAATATTCCAGCTGATCATCCAGCGCGGACCATGCAAGATACATTTTTTATTCAACCACTAGAGGCCAAGTTAGTTTTACGCACTCATACCTCTCCGGTGCAGATTAGAACAATGCTTGAACAGAATCCACCAATATATGTAATCTGCCCAGGTAAGACATATCGAGCAGATGAGTTAGACGCTACTCACACTCCTGTCTTTCACCAGGTTGAAGGCTTAGTTGTTGATGAAGATATAACTATGGCTGACCTTAAGGGAACCCTTGATTATTTTGCCAAGTCTATTTTTGGTAATGAAGTAACCACCAGATTAAGACCATCATTCTTCCCTTTTACAGAGCCATCGGCAGAGGTTGATGTTTTCTTTAATGGCCGCTGGATTGAATGGGGCGGCTGCGGAATGGTTAATGAAAAAGTATTAGCAACTTGTGGTGTTGATACCAAGAAATACTCAGGCTTCGCATTCGGTATGGGACTTGAGCGAACACTCATGGTCAAATATGGAATTACTGATATGCACGACATTGTCGAAGGTGATATTAGATTTACGCAAAGCTTTGGGGTTGGTAAAAAATGAAGGTCCCGTTAAGTTGGTTATCTGAGTATGTCGCTTTGCCAGCAAAAATTACTTCTGAAGTAATTGCGCAGGCATTTGTGAAAGTAGGGTTTGAAGTTGAGGGCATTGAGGAGCAAGGTAAAGATTTAAAAGGCCCGCTTTTAGTTGGAAAAGTTCTTTCCATCGAGGAGTTACCTGAGGTTAAAAAACCAATCAGATACGTAGGTTTAGATGTTGGTGAGAAAAAGACAAGATTTATAATTTGTGGTGCTAGGAATTTTAAGGTTAATGATTTAGTAGTAGTTGCGTTACCTGGTGCGGTTCTGCCAGGAAACTTTGCCATTTCAGCACGGTTAACATATGGAAAAAATAGTGATGGCATGATCTGCTCTGCAAAAGAGCTGGGCATAAGTGATGAACATTCAGGAATAATTGTTTTACCGGAGGGAAAAGTGGGAACTAACGCTTTAAACCTTCTAGATGTAGCCGATACTATTTTTGATATTGCAATAAACCCAGACCGTGGCTATGCCATGTCAGTTCGAGGCCTAGCTAGAGAGTTAGCTGGCAGTCTTAAATGTAAGTATGTAGATCCAGCAGACTTTAAAAGTGCGAAAAAATTGAATGCGATAAAGAGTTCTCGAGCTGTTTCAGTAAAAATTGAGGATAAAAGTGGGGCTGATCAAATTTATATTCGCACTCTTGAGAAAGTAAATACCAAAAAACCTACCCCTCTTTGGATGCAAAGACGGATAGAAAAATGTGGCATGCGCTCAATATCCCTAGCTGTAGATATTACAAATTATGTAATGCTCGAATTAGGACAGCCGCTACACGCTTTTGATGCCGATGTCATAGTAGGTGGCTTGCGAGTAACTCGTGCTGGAAAGTTTTCTAAATTAATCACTTTAGATAAAGTAGAGCGGAAGTTAGATCCAGAAAATCTTTTAATTTGTGATTCAAAATCACCGCTTGCACTTGCCGGCACCATGGGCGGGTTGGCATCTGAAGTAACTTTGCAAACAAGCAAGATTGCACTAGAAGCAGCTCATTTTGACCCAATTAGTATTGCGAAAAACTCAAGATTTCACATGTTATCTAGTGAAGCATCTAGACGTATGGAAAGAAACACTGACCCGGCTATGGCTGAAATTGCATCTGCAAGAGCTGCTCAGCTATTAATAGATCTGGCAGGGGCTAAGTATGTTGGTACCGCTAAATCTGGTTCACCAATAACAAAACGAAAAGTTAAGATTTCTATCGATAATATTTCAAAATTTATTGGATATAAATACTCAATTAAGCAGGTTAAAGATGCTTTAACTGTTATTGGGGGCAAGGTTTCTGGAAGCTCTAATTTACTTTCAGTTGAAGTCCCAAGTTGGCGTAGTGACCTGGTTACATCTGCTGATTTTTCAGAGGAAATTGCACGAATTAATGGATATGAATTAATTCCATCCAAGCTGCCAATTGGTAAGTCAGGTGCTGGCTTGAATGCAATGCAGATGAGAAAGCGACAAATTTCAACCATGCTCGCTAATCAAGGCTTTTCAGAGGTTATTAATTATCCATTTGTTAGCCAAAAGATGGTGGAGACACTTGGCTTTACTGGTGATCGAGCCAAATCATTTCGAGTTGCAAACCCAATGTCAGAGGAGTTCCCACTTCTTCGTACTCATTTAATCCCAGGACTAATTAGCACGATGATACGAAATATCGGACGAGGTATGAAAGATATTGCAATTTTTGAGATTGGAACTGTCTTTAGAAATTCCACACCATTAGGCAAGGCAGTTACCGCCATTACAAATAAGCGACCTTCAGCAAAGACAATTGCTCAAATCTACGATGGTGTGCCAAAACAGATGCTATTTGTTGCAGCAGTTGTTTCCGGGGAGAAAGAATTAAGTAGTTGGCAGGGTAGCGGTAGTAAATTTACATGGAATGACGCAGTTGCTAAGGCCGTAGAGATTGTTGAGGCAACAGGTAATAGTTATGAAATTGTTAGTAGCGACCTAGCGCCATGGCACCCAGGCAGGTGTGCTGAAATTAAAGTAAATGGCAAAGTGATTGCTCACGCTGGTGAACTACACCCAAGAGTCATATCTGAACTTGATTTACCAGAGCGCAGTTGCGCATTTGCGGTAATAATTAGCGAATTACCACAAGCTCCAGTAACTAAAGCACCAAAAATATGGACAATGCCTGCTGCTGTTCAAGATGTTGCCTTAGTTGTATCAAGTGATGTTGGAGCTTCACAGGTTGAAGCCGCGCTTCGAATTGGGGCTGGCTCACTACTTGAATCAATCACACTATTTGATCGCTACGATCAAATAGGGGATGGAAAAGTTTCTCTAGCCTTCACACTTACATTTAGAGCATCTGATCGAACTTTAACCGCGGATGAAGTTGCCTCCTATCGCGATCAGGCGGTCACTTCTGCAACTCGATTATGCGGGGCTACCCTAAGGGGATAATGTATAAATATGCATAGATTTGCATAAATATGCTACTAGGCTTTACTATTAATCCATGAAAACTGCAGTAGTCGGAGCCAGTGGGTATGCCGGTGGTGAACTTCTACGATTGTTATCGACGCATCCAAAATTTAAACTTTCCTATATTGCAGCTGGTTCTAATGCAGGAGAGCAAATTACTAATCTACATCCACAGTTAAGTAATTTTGAGGGGCAAAGTTTTGAAGCAACTGAGGTAGTAAAAATAAATAGTTGTGAATTAGTTTTTATTGCCCTACCTCATGGTGAATCTGCAAAGCTGATTAGCCAAATTGACAGTAAGGTAAAAATAGTTGATTTAGGGGCCGATTTTAGGTTAACCGATAGTGCTAAGTGGCAGAAGTATTATGGGGGAGAGCACTCTGGAAGTTGGGTGTATGGCCTACCAGAACTAATTGATCATAAAATTATTGTAAGTGCAACTAGAGTTGCCAATCCTGGGTGCTATGCAACTGCAATAGCACTTTCAATAGCTCCGGCATTAGCACATATTGATACCGAAGATATTCTTGCAGTTGCAGCCTCTGGTACTACTGGTGCTGGCAGATCTGCCAAAGTAAATCTTCTAGGCTCTGAGGTAATGAATAATTTAAGTTCTTATAAATTTGGTGGTGCACATCAGCACACCCCAGAGATAGAGCAGGTTTTAAATCAAATTTCGAGTAAGGAAATTAAGCTCTCCTTCACCCCAATACTTGCGCCAATGCCAAGGGGAATTCTTGCAACTGTTACAGCAAAATTAACAAGTAAGAGTTCTACTGAAGATATGCAAAAAATTTATCACACTTTCTTTAGTCAAAGTAAGTTTGTCTCAGTTCTAAAACCTGGAGTTATGCCGATGACTAGCGCCGTTCTAGGAAGTAATAATGTTCAAATGCAAGTAATGGTTGACTCTCATGTTAATCGAATTTTAATTTCAACAGCAATTGATAACTTAGGAAAAGGCGCTGCTGGTCAGGCAATTCAAAATGCAAACTTAATGACTGGTCAGGCTGAAAACGCAGGCCTTGAAATATTAGGTGTTAGATGATTGTTATAAAATATGGTGGAAACGCACTTCCTAGTGATACTTCAACAGACCCAGTTCTAGAGGCGATTGCTGATGCTTTTTTAGATGGTGAGCAGATTGTTTTAGTACATGGTGGTGGGCCACAAATTGATGCAGCGCTATCAGAAAAGGGCTTAGGAAAAGAGAAGGTTGCTGGCTATCGAATAACTTCAGAGCAGGTATTTTCAGTTGTCCAATCTGTTCTAAGCGGTCAGGTACTTCGCGCAATTGTTAACTACCTAATTGGCAGCGATGTTAACGCGGTCGGTTTATCAGCTTCCGATGGTGGTTTGATCAGGGCTAAGAAATTTAAGCCAGTAGTCGATGGCAAAGCCGTTGATGTTGGCCTTGTTGGTGAGGTTGCAGATGTTAACCCCATGATTTTAGAAACTCTAATAACTGAAGGCTACCTTCCGGTGATCTCACCAGTTGCAGTTGATGAAAACGGTATTGGATATAACGTTAATGCAGATTTAGTTGCTGCTGCTATCGGTGGTGCACTTCGCGCTGATTCAGTTATATTTCTAACTGATGTTGCTGGAATTTATCGAAACTGGCCTGATCAGTCATCACTAATTAGTGAGATCACTATTGATGAACTTAAGGAGATTGCGCCATCATTTTCAGAAGGAATGATTCCTAAGGTTGCAGCTGCGATAAAAGCAATTGATTCTGGAGCATTTGCTGTAAGAATTACAGATGGAACTGATCTAAGTTGCGTTTTAGACGCGTTAGATGATCGCGGTGGAACATTGGTGAGTGCATAATGGCAAAGGTAAATATGCTCTCAGCAACTGCAAGGCGGTCATTAGTAATTAAACTTGTCGATGATGAGCTTATCCACTCTCAAAGTGATTTAGTAAGAGAGCTCAATCGATTAGGGCACTCAGTTACTCAAGCAACTGCAAGTAGAGACCTTGAGGAATTAGGAGCAGTTAGAGGTAAGGATAACTCAGGTGTTTTTCGTTATCAGTTTGTTAATACTCCTGATAATAACCGAAGCAAGGGTTTATCAGATTTGATCATTTCAATAGACTCCAGTGCAAATCTTGCTGTGATTAAAACTCCAACAGGTGCGGCTCAATTTCTTGCTGGAATTCTTGATAGAGCCAGTAAGGGTGGAAAGTTAAACTCAGCCATTGGCACAATTGCCGGTGATGACAACGTTTTAGTTGTTTCAAAATCTGCAACTGGCGGGGCTGCTCTTGCTAGAGAGATTATTAAATTATCTAAGGGAGAAAAATGACACTTTGGGGAGGAAGATTTGAGTCCAGTCCTGCGCAAGCAATGGCCGCACTCTCAAGAAGTGTGGGTTTTGATTGGCGACTTGCCCCATATGAAATCGAGGTTAATTTAGTTCACCTCAGCAATCTAATTGAGCAAAGTATTGTCACAAAAGATGATGGCGCAAAAATAAAGGCTGCCTTAATGGAACTAGCTAGTGATATCGGCAGTGGCAAGTTTAAATACACATCTGAGGACGAGGATGTTCACAGCGCAATTGAAAGAGGCTTAATTGAAAAATGCGGCCCAGTAGGTGGGGCTATCAGGGCGGGTAGGTCTAGAAATGACCTAGTGGTTACTGACTTTAAACTTTACTTAGTCGATCACTTACTTGAAGTCGCTAGTGAAGTTTCTAACCTAGTTAAAGCGTTTAATGCCCAATCTGAAAAACATTTAGATGTAATTGCGCCAGGCTTTACACATACTCAACATGCTCAGCCAATTACATTTGCGCAAGAGTTAAGCAAGCACTCCCATGCCCTACTTCGAGATATCGATCGTGTATTTGATTGGCTAAATAGAAATAATCTCTCACCATTTGGTGCTGGCGCATTGGCTGGTTCATCCATTCAGCCAGATCCAGAGAAGAGTGGGGTGGCACTTGGATTTAACGGCGCAATGGCTAACAGCATCGATGCCGTAAGTGATCGTGATTTTGCTGCTGAGGCACTATTCATACTCGCCATGCTTGGTGTGCACCTATCTAGAATCGGTGAAGAGTTCATACTCTGGAGCTCTACCGAGTTCAACTGGGTTGCTATTGATGATGCATACGCAACTGGTTCATCAATAATGCCACAGAAGAAAAATGCTGATGTAGCAGAGCTTGCTCGTGGAAAATCTGGAAGATTTATTGGAAATCTCACCTCACTATTAGTTGTCTTAAAAGCAATGCCTTTTGCCTATAACCGTGATCTTCAAGAAGATAAAGAGCCAGTCTTTGACTCAGTTGATCAATTATTGATTTTACTACCTGCAATAACTGGCATGGTTGCTACCGCAAAGTTTAATAAGGCCCAGATAAGTAAAACAGCCTCGAGCGGATTTTCATTAGCAACTGAGATTGCAGATTTCCTAGCAAAAAAACAAATCCCATTTTCTATAGCGCATGAAGTTGCAGGGGAGTGCGTTAAATTTTGTGAGAAATCTGGTATCGAGTTACATGAGATTACTGATGATCAGCTTCTAAAAATTCATCCCGCCCTAACTAAGGATTTAAGAGCGCTCCTAAATCTAGAGGGTGCAATCTCATCTAGAACTTCAGCGATGGCAACCTCGAAAAAATCTGTCTCGCAGGCAGTTGCTCAACTCAATAAAGAAATAACCAAAGTTGATGCGGAGATCTCCAAGCACCAGAAGCGTTTATCAGGCATGATCAGGTCATGAGCAAAGCACTTCTTGAAGATCTTCAGTGGCGAGGCCTTATTGCTCAATCCACCGACGCTAAGGAGTTAGAAACTGCCCTTAGTAAGCCAATTAGCCTCTATGTTGGCTTTGATCCAACGGCTCCAAGTCTTCACTTAGGAAACCTTGTTGTATTACTAGTACTTAGAAGGTTTCAACTAGCTGGGCACCGACCAATTCCATTAGTTGGCGGAGCTACTGGTTTAGTGGGAGATCCAAGTGGCAAAAATGAAGAACGAACATTAAATGATGAAAAAGTTGTCACAGATTGGGTAGCAAAAATTAAGAAGCAGCTCGAGAAGGTAATTGATTTTAGTGATAAAAAAACTGGTGCGATCATGGCTAATAATCTTGATTGGACTAAACCAGTTTCAGCCCTTGAGTTTTTGCGCGATATTGGTAAGCACTTTAGTGTGAATCAAATGCTAGCTAAGGATTCAGTTGCTAATCGTCTATCAACTGTTGGTATCTCTTATACAGAATTCTCTTATCAAGTGTTGCAAGCTTTTGATTATCTTGAGCTCTATCGCCGTCATCAATGTTTGCTGCAAATTGGTGGCTCTGATCAATGGGGAAATATTGTGGCTGGTCTGGATTTAATTCGTAAAGTGGAGGCAGGCTCTGCTCACGCGCTGACTGTGCCACTACTTGCCAAGGCTGATGGTTCAAAATTTGGTAAAACAGCATCAGGTGCAATTTGGCTCGATGAGTCCATGACAACTGCATATGAGTTTTTTCAATTCTGGCTCAATAGTGATGATGCTGATATGCCTAAATTATTAAAGGTCTTCTCTATGAAAGAGAGAAGTGAAATTGAGCGCCTAATTCAAACAGTGCAAACAAACCCAGGAGCCAGAGAGGCTCATCGCGAGTTAGCTCGTGAGTTAACAACACTGATTCACGGCGCTGATACCGCTAAAAAAGTTGAAGAGGCGGCTAAAGCACTATTTGGCCAGGGGGAGATCTCATCCCTTGACCTTGCAACTCTAGATTCAGCCCTTTCGCAATTGCCAAAAACAGTCATCAAGAAGGGTCAAGACTTTCCTAGTTGGGTTGATCTGCTGGCAGCAACCGGTGTGGTGGATTCAAAGTCAGCGGCTAGGCGAATTGTGAAGGAGGGTGGGGCGTATTTGAACAATAAAAAGGTCGAAAGTGAGGATTTCACCCCTTCAAAATCAGACCTTTTGCATGGGAAATACCTGCTTTTGCGCAAGGGAAAACGAGACCTTGCCGCTGTTGAAATAGTGGGCTAAAACCGACTTTTTAAGGCATTTCTTGATTTGACCCCCCTTCCTTCGCAAGGCTATTCTTCACCTCCCCATACGAGACGGACTTCAGAAGAAGGCCGGGTATGGAAAACCCCGATTTTTAAGGTTTGCAGGCGTGCCTGCATATTGCGAAAATGGGTTGCCCTGCTAGCAAAAGTAATTTTGCAAACCAGTGCGCAGTCGTACCTTGAGAACTCAACAACGTGCAATAAAGTCAATGCCAAAGATTTCTTTAAGAAATCGAAGGCATTAATTGACGTTGTTAATTTTAATTTATTAAAGTTAATAATTTCATTTTTGTTTTATAAATACCTTTGAAACTTAATTAACTAATTTATTTATTTTAATTAATAAATAGATTTGCTTTAAGTACAAAACAAAAAACAATTGATAAAGACTATAAACATAAGCGAACTCTGATTAATAAATTTATTAATTAGATAGCCATGTTTGTCTTTTTGTCAGATCAAATTTTCTATGGAGAGTTTGATCCTGGCTCAGGACGAACGCTGGCGGCGTGCTTAACACATGCAAGTCGAGCGATGAAGTTTCTTCGGAAATGGATTAGCGGCGAACGGGTGAGGAACACGTGAAGAATCTGCCCTCCACTTTGGGATAACACCGGGAAACCGGTGCTAATACCGAATATTGAAACATAAGTGGCATCACTGAGTTTTGAAAGAATTTCGGTGGAGGATGACTTCGCGGCCTATCAGCTAGTTGGTGAGGTAATGGCTCACCAAGGCGACGACGGGTAGCCGGCCTGAGAGGGCGACCGGCCACACTGGGACTGAGACACGGCCCAGACTCCTACGGGAGGCAGCAGTGGGGAATATTGGGCAATGGAGGAAACTCTGACCCAGCGACGCCGCGTGCGGGATGAAGGCCTTCGGGTTGTAAACCGCTTTCAGTAGGGAAGAAGCGAAAGTGACGGTACCTACAAAAGAAGCACCGGCTAACTATGTGCCAGCAGCCGCGGTAATACATAGGGTGCAAGCGTTGTCCGGAATTATTGGGCGTAAAGAGCTCGTAGGTCGTTTGTTACGTCGGATGTGAAAACCTGAGGCTCAACCTCAGGCCTGCATTCGATACGGGCAAACTAGAGTTTGGTAGGGGAGACTGGAATTCCTGGTGTAGCGGTGGAATGCGCAGATATCAGGAGGAACACCAATGGCGAAGGCAGGTCTCTGGGCCAATACTGACACTGAGGAGCGAAAGTCTGGGGAGCGAACAGGATTAGATACCCTGGTAGTCCAGACCGTAAACGGTGGGCACTAGTTGTGGGAACCTTCCACGGTTTCTGCGACGCAGCTAACGCATTAAGTGCCCCGCCTGGGGAGTACGATCGCAAGATTAAAACTCAAAGGAATTGACGGGGCCCCGCACAAGCAGCGGAGCATGCGGCTTAATTCGACGCAACGCGAAGAACCTTACCAAGGCTTGACATATAGGGAAAAGTGGCAGAGATGTCATGTCCGCAAGGGCTCTATACAGGTGGTGCATGGTTGTCGTCAGCTCGTGTCGTGAGATGTTGGGTTAAGTCCCGCAACGAGCGCAACCCTCGTTCTGTGTTGCCAGCATTTAGTTGGGGACTCACAGGAGACTGCCGGGGTTAACTCGGAGGAAGGTGGGGATGACGTCAAATCATCATGCCCCTTATGTCTTGGGCTGCACGCATGCTACAATGGCCGGTACAGAGGGCTGCAATACCGTAAGGTGGAGCGAATCCCAAAAAGCCGGTCTCAGTTCGGATTGAGGTCTGCAACTCGACCTCATGAAGTTGGAGTTGCTAGTAATCGTAGATCAGCAACGCTACGGTGAATACGTTCCCGGGGCTTGTACACACCGCCCGTCACGTCACGAAAGTCGGTAACACCCAAAGTCAGTGGCCCAACCGCAAGGGGGGAGCTGCCTAAGGTGGGATCGGTGATTGGGACGAAGTCGTAACAAGGTAGGCGTACCGGAAGGTGCGGCTGGATCACCTCCTTTCTAAGGAGCTTTCTTTAGATAAGTGGAGCATTGACTTTAATTTTCCCCACATTTACTTTTTAAAATTCATTTTAAATTTTACTTGTTGAAAATATTGCGCGTTGTTGGGTCCTGAGGGTACGAACCCTCTGGAGTTAATTAATAGGTGAAAATGTTTTTATCACTTTAAGAAATTAAAAATAAAAATAACTCATCAATGTTAATTAACATCGCCCGTACCTTGAGAACTACACAGTGAACGCGAGCATCTTTGTAATAAATGTAGAAATAAATTAATAAGTGCAAATGGCGGATGCCTAGGCACCAGAAGCCGATGAAGGTCGTAGGAGGCTGCGAAAAGCCTCGGGGAGCCGCCAACCAGGCTTCGATCCGAGGATTACCGAATGGGGAAACCCGGCTGGAGTAATGTCCAGTCATTTCTCTCTGAATAAATAGGAGAGTCAAAGGTAACGAGGGGAAGTGAAACATCTCAGTACCCTCAGGAAGAGAAAACAACCGTGATTCCGTTAGTAGTGGCGAGCGAAAGCGGAAGAGGCTAAACCAATCATGTGCCAAGCCGGCAGGCGTTGCATGATCGGTGTCGTGGGACTAAATGAAATTAACTGCCGTTAATTTAACAAGTCAGAAAATAATGAAATAGATGAAGGACGTGGGAAAGTCCGGCATAGAAGGTGAGACCCCTGTAGTCGAAATTTCATTATCTTGTTTTTAGTATCCCAAGTAATACCGGACTCGTGTAATCCGGTATGAATCTGGCGGGACCACCCGCTAAGCCTAAATACTCTCTGGTGACCGATAGTGAACAAGTACCGTGAGGGAAAGGTGAAAAGAACCCCGCAAGGGGAGTGAAATAGAATCTGAAACCGTTTGCATACAAACCGTTGGAGCTGCCTTGTGCAGTGACAGCGTGCCTTTTGAAGAATGAGTCTACGAGTTAGTGTGATGTAGCAAGGTTAACCCGTCGAGGGGAAGCCGTAGCGAAAGCGAGTCTGAATAGGGCGAATAAGTCGCATCATCTAAACCCGAAGCGAGGTGATCTCGCCATGACCAGGTTGAAGCGCGGGTAAGACCGCGTGGAGGACCGAACCCACTAAAGTTGAAAATTTAGGGGATGAGTTGTGGCTAGGGGTGAAAGACCAATCAAACTTCGTGATAGCTGGTTCTCTCCGAAATGCATTTAGGTGCAGCGTCACGTGTTTCTTACTGGAGGTAGAGCTACTGGATGGCCGAGGGGTCCTACAAGATTACCAACGTCAGCCAAACTCCGAATGCCAGTAAGTGAGAACGTGGCAGTGAGACAGTGGGGGATAAGCTTCATTGTCGAGAGGGAAACAACCCAGAACAGCAACTAAGGTCCCAAAGCCTGTGCTAAGTGGAAAAGGATGTGAAGTCGCATAGACAACCAGGAGGTTGGCTTAGAAGCAGCCACCCTTAAAAGAGTGCGTAATAGCTCACTGGTCAAGTGATTTCGCGCCGACAATGTAACGGGGCTCAAGCACAGCACCGAAGTTCTGTCATTCACACACTATCCCGGTCGCAAGATCCAGGAGTGTGGATGGGTAGGAGAGCGTTGTGTAACTAGTGAAGCGGCGGAGGAATCCAGCCGTGGAAGTTACACAAGTGAGAATGTAGACATGAGTAGCGAAAGACGGGTGAGAAACCCGTCCACCGAATGACCAAGGGTTCCTGAGCCAGGCTAATCCGCTCAGGGTAAGTCGGGTCCTAAGGCGAGGCCGACAGGCGTAGTCGATGGACAACTGGTTGATATTCCAGTACCCGCAATAAACCGTCCATGACGAATCAATAATGCTAAGTGTTTGAAGTTGGCTAGCAATAGCTGATGGAGCGCACGACCCAAGTTGTTAGTAGTCAAGCAATGGAGAGACGCAGGAAGGTAGTCCAACCCAGGCGATGGTTGACCTGGGGTAAGAGTGTAGGAGGTTCTGTAGGAAAATCCGCAGAACAATCTCTGAGACTTAATGCCGAGCCGTAAGGCGAAGTGGATGATCCTATGCTGCCAAGAAAATCTTCTAGCGAGGTTTATAGTGGCCCGTACCCGAAACCGACTCAGGTGGTCAGGTAGAGAATACCAAGGTGATCGAGAGAATCGTGGTGAAGGAACTCGGCAAAATACCCCCGTAACTTCGGGAGAAGGGGGGCTAATTTTTGTGTAGAGGTTTACCTTCGAAGCATAAGTTAGACGCAGAGAATAGGCTCAAGCGACTGTTTACCAAAAACACAGGTCCGTGCGAAGTTGCAAAACGATGTATACGGACTGACGCCTGCCCGGTGCTGGAAGGTTAAGGGGACTGGTTAGCCGCAAGGCGAAGCTGAGAACTTAAGCCCCAGTAAACGGCGGTGGTAACTATAACCATCCTAAGGTAGCGAAATTCCTTGTCGGGTAAGTTCCGACCTGCACGAATGGCGTAACGACTTGAGCGCTGTCTCCACCATGAACTCGGCGAAATTGCAGTACGAGTAAAGATGCTCGTTACGCGCGGAAAGACGGAAAGACCCCGGGACCTTTACTATATCTTGATATTGGTACTCGGAACGTTCTGTGTAGCATAGGTGGGAGACTTTGAAGCGGCACGCCAGTGTTCGTGGAGTCAAAAAATGAAATACCACTCTGAACGTTTTGAGTTTCTAACCTCGGCCCATTATCTGGGTCAGGGACAGTGTCTGGTGGGTAGTTTAACTGGGGCGGTTGCCTCCCAAAAAGTAACGGAGGCGCTCAAAGGTTCCCTCAGCCTGGTTGGTAATCAGGTGTCGAGTGTAAGTGCACAAGGGAGCTTAACTGTGAGACAGACATGTCAAGCAGGTGCGAAAGCAGGAACTAGTGATCCGGCGGTGGCTTGTGGAAGCGCCGTCGCTCAACGGATAAAAGGTACCCCGGGGATAACAGGCTGATCTTGCCCAAGAGTCCATATCGACGGCAAGGTTTGGCACCTCGATGTCGGCTCGTCTCATCCTGGGGCTGGAGTAGGTCCCAAGGGTTGGGCTGTTCGCCCATTAAAGAGGCACGCGAGCTGGGTTCAGAACGTCGTGAGACAGTTCGGTCCCTATCTTCCGTGCGCGAAGGAAACTTGAGAAGGGCTGTCCCTAGTACGAGAGGACCGGGACGGACGAACCTCTTGTGTGTCGGTTGTTTCGCCAGAAGCACGGCCGATTAGCAACGTTCGGAAGGGATAACCGCTGAAAGCATCTAAGCGGGAAGCTCGCTTCAAGATTAGGTTTCCCACTGGTTTACCAGGTAAGACCCCCAAGAGACTATTGGGTTGATAGGCCGGAAGTGGAAGAGGCGCAAGCCTTGCAGCTGACCGGTACTAATAGGTCGAGGATTTAACTACAACAAAAAAATAAATTTGAATCGCGTTCACTGTGTGGTTCCCGAGCTACGGTCGGGGATATAAAAAATTTAGATTAATTTCTAAAGTTTTTTTATATCTGACTTGATAACTCAATAATGTTTCGGCGGCCTTAGCATAGGGGAAACACCCGGTCCCATTTCGAACCCGGAAGTTAAGCCCTATAGCGTCGATGGTACTGCAAGGGGGACCTTGTGGGAGAGTAGATCGCCGCCGGACTCAATTTAATAATGAGCCTTATCTGTTAACTCAGGTAGGGCTCATTTTTATTTAGCGTTATTTTCGTTAAAAGTGAGTATAAACAAATGATTTTCGGTACCTTATATCCATGAGCGAAGATATTAAAGAGGCGATTGCAGTTGATCTAGTTGCACTTAAAGAACGCATCGCTGCTATTAACACTACTGATATTTCAACACATAGCGCTGAATTCAGCAGAGTTCATGAGCTACTGCAACAAGCACTTACAAATCTTGACGGAGTTTAGAAATATATGAAGACCCGCTTAGATGCCGAATTGGTAAGGCGCGGGCTAGCAAGATCAAGAGATGTAGCAGTTGAATTAATTGAAGGTGGCAAAGTTTTAGTAACTGGAATTCGCGCAACTAAAGCAGCTACGCAAGTTGATGCCCAAACTTCAATCACATTAGCTGATGAACAATCTGAGTATGTCTCCCGTGGTGGACATAAATTAGTTGGTGCCCTCGATTCATTTTCACAAATTGATGTGAAAGGAAAAACTGCTTTAGATGCTGGAGCTTCAACTGGCGGCTTTACCGATGTCTTATTAAAACGAGGTGTCCGCAAAGTTGTCGCAGTTGATGTCGGATATGGCCAACTTGCGTGGGAGCTTCAAAAAGATGAGCGAGTTAAAATATTAGATCGAGTAAATGTAAGAAATTTAACCCCTGCTCAGGTGGGGGAAGAGATTGATTTAGTTGTTGCAGATTTATCTTTTATTTCACTGAAGTTGGTACTACCCGCACTAATTTCAGTTGCAAAAGAGGAAGCAGATTTCTTGATTATGGTTAAGCCTCAGTTTGAGGTTGGTAAAGAGCAGTTGGGCGCTGGTGGTGTTGTTAGGGATGCCCATCTTCGAAAAGAAGCAGTTTCACAGGTTGCAGATGCTGCCTTTGCACAGAATTTAGGCTGCTGCGGAGTAGTAGCTAGCTCACTTCCTGGACCTGCTGGCAATGTGGAGTACTTTCTGTGGCTTAGAAAAGGCGCGCCAGCCTTATTAGAAGTAGATTTAGATCTTGCGATTTCAAAGGGGCCAGCATGAGTAAAAAAGTTAACTCTGTTCTGTTGGTAATTCACCCAACCCGAAATGAAGCATTAACTACTGCAAAAGATTTAACAAAGCTGCTGATTGAAAAAAACCTAGATGTCTTTGCCACAATTAAACTTGATGGTGCTAAGGATTTTAATGATTCAAGTAAAGTTGATTTAGCAGTCGTTTTAGGTGGTGATGGCACCATGCTAAGAGCAGCTGAAATATTTCGTGGGAAAAAATTACCAATCCTTGGAATTAATCTAGGACATGTTGGCTTTTTAGCTGAGATTGAGCGACCTTCTTTATCTGATATCGCTAATGCAATTACTGCAGGCTCCTTTGAGATTGAGGAGCGAATGAGCTTAAGTTATCAATTACTCAGGGGTGGAAAAGTTCTGCAATCAGGTTGGGCCTTAAATGAAGTAACTATTGAACGTAATGATCATCAAATGATTGATCTTTTCGTACAAATTGATCATCGCCCCCTTTCAAGATGGTGGTGTGACGCCGTTATCTGCGCTACGCCAACAGGCTCTACTGCTTATGCCTACTCTGCGGGTGGACCTGTAGTTTGGCCAGAAGTTGATGCACTTGTGTTACTACCACTTGCAGCCCATGCATTATTTACACGTCCTATGGTTATCTCGCCTAAATCTGAGATAGTTATTGATATTGAAAGTGATTCAGCTGATTTAAATGCAGATGGAATTAGGCGAACAAAACTGCAAAAAAATGATCGAGTTGTTTTAACCAGTGATAAGGAAGATGTGCTGCTTGCCCACATTAAGCCTGCTGCTTTTGCCGATCGATTAGTAGCTAAATTTAAATTACCGGTCGCGGGTTGGCGTGGCGAGTAAGAAAGAGAGTAAAAGTTATTTAGAAGAGATTTCAATTAGATCTCTTGGAGTTATAGAAAGTTCAAATATCGAATTTAAAACTGGTTTAACGGTATTAACTGGTGAAACTGGCGCTGGTAAAACAATGGTTTTAACCGCGCTCGGCCTAGTTCTAGGCAATAAGAGTGATGCAGATTTGGTGAGATCAGGTTCTGAGCGGGCGGTTATTACTGGAAAATTTTCCATACCTAAAGATCTAGCTCAAGAAATTTCTGCCTCTGGTGGTGAAGTTGATCAAGACAGCGTAGTAATTACTAGAACAGTTAGTAGTGAAGGTAAATCGAGAGTATTAGTAGGGGGAGCGGTTAGTTCCGTTGCTGCAGTTGCAGCTTTTGCTCCTGCGTTAGTTGAGATTCATGCTCAGTCCTCTTCTTCAAAATTAACTAAACCAACTGTTGCTAGAGAGTTACTAGATCGCTTCGCAGGTGTAGATCTCACTGGGTATCAAAAGCATTATCTGCAGTATCAGCAAATTATCACTCGTATTCAGGAGTTAACTTTGCAGTTGAGTCAGGCTGATAAAGAAATATCCTTACTAACTGAGTTAGCTGATGAGTTTACAAAATTATCTCCAAAAAGTGGAGAGTTACTTGAGATTGAAAATCAAATTGGCAAACTTGGTTCAGTTGAACAATTAAATCAAGTACTTGCGCAGTCACTTAATCTACTTGAGGATGAGGATATTTCTGCACTTAACTTATTACAGCAAATTCGAAAATCACTTGATCAGATAAAGGGCAAAGACAGTGCATTAGATAAAATTATTGATCAATTCACTGAGAACTTACTTAATTTACAAGATATTGGTGGCGACCTCTCTTCATATCTGGCAAATCTTGAGGCAGATCCAGCTAGGTTTGCCGCCTTACAAGAGCGAAAAGCTGCTTTAAACTCTTTGCTAAAAAGATATGGCAAGGGCAGTGATCGAGATATTGCATATGAGCAATTACTTATTGATGGTCAAGGGGCTAGAGATAAGATCGCAGATCTCTCTGGCGGTAGTTCGCGAATTACTCAGTTGCAGAAAGAAGCAGATTTAGAGTTTGTTGAGTTAAAACAGGCAGCGTTGGCGGTATCAAAAGAGCGTCAAATCGGCGCCGATAAGTTATCAAAATTAGTTACAAATGAGATAAAAAATCTTTCCATGCCTAATTCACAATTTATTATTGAGCAAACAATGGCTGATGCTGATGTTGCAAAAAATTACACACCAGCAGGATTAGATGAGATCTCAATTTTATTTGCAGCTCACTCCGGGGCATCAGCGCTACCATTAAATAAAGTTGCTAGCGGTGGCGAGTTATCTCGCGTAATGCTTGCTTTGGAAGTGGTTATTGCTGAAGCAGAGCCAGTTGGAACATATATATTTGATGAAGTAGATGCTGGTGTTGGTGGCAAAGCAGCTGTTGAAGTTGGAAGAAGATTGGCAAAACTTGCAAAATCTGCGCAGGTAATTGTGATAACTCATCTTGCACAAGTTGCAGTCTGGGCTGATAATCATTTAGTTGTAAAAAAGAGTGAAAATGGTTCTGTAACTCAAAGTGATGTGATTGAAATGAGTGCAGAGGCTAGAAAAGTTGAGATTGCAAGAATGCTAAGTGGTCAGGAGGATTCACAAACCGCACAAGAGCATGCAACTGAGTTATTGGCGATTGTTAGAAATTCATGATAATCTAGTCTTCCATGACCGCCAATCATGTGAGTAAACATATATTTGTTACAGGTGGCGTCGCCTCAAGTTTAGGCAAAGGATTAACTGCATCAAGTTTAGGCAGACTTCTGCGTGCTCGTGGGCTTCGAGTAACTATGCAAAAGCTCGATCCGTATTTAAATGTTGACCCAGGAACGATGAATCCATTTCAACATGGGGAAGTCTTTGTGACTGATGATGGAGCTGAGACTGATCTAGATATCGGACACTATGAGCGTTTTCTTGATACTAATTTGCATGGTTCAGCGAATATAACAACTGGTCAAATCTATTCAGCGGTGATTGCAAAAGAGCGTCGCGGTGAGTATTTAGGGGAGACAGTTCAGGTAATTCCCCATATTACTAATCAAATTAAAGATGCAATGAAGGCAATGGCAGGACCTGAGGTTGATGTGGTTATTACTGAGATCGGTGGCACGGTAGGAGACATTGAATCACAGCCATTTCTTGAAGCAGCTCGGCAGATTCGCCAGGATATAGGTCGGGATAACGTTTTTTATTTACATGTTTCTTTAGTTCCCTACATGGGACCTGCTGGTGAGCTAAAAACTAAACCAACTCAACATAGCGTTTCTGCTCTTAGATCTATTGGTATAACCCCCGATGCAATTGTGCTTCGAAGTGATCGTCAAATCCCTGATGCAGTTAAAAAGAAGATTTCTTTAATGTGCGATGTTGATTTAGAGGGTGTGGTAGCTGCAGTTGATGCGGCATCAATCTATGACATACCTAAAGTGCTATATGCAGAAGGCTTAGATAGTTATGTCGTAAAGCGACTAGGAGTTAAGTGCACCGATGTCATTTGGGGTGAATGGGAAGATCTTTTAAATAAGGTCCATAAACCAAAATGTGAGGTAACAATCGCACTAGTTGGAAAGTACATTGACTTACCGGATGCTTATTTATCAGTAACTGAAGCACTTAGGGCTGGTGGCTTTGCCAATTATGCAAAGGTAAATATCAAGTGGGTAACTAGTGATAGTTGCGCCAGTGATAAAGATGCTGCTCTTAACCTAGGTGATGTTGATGGAATCTGCGTGCCCGGTGGATTTGGTGTGCGTGGAATTGAAGGAAAGTTAGGCGCACTTAAATATGCCCGCGAGAATAAAATTCCAACCTTAGGTCTTTGTTTAGGTTTGCAATGCATGGTGATTGAGGCGGCCCGTAATTTAGCTGGATTAAAAAATGCTAACTCATCTGAGTTTGATGAGAAAACAAGTGACCCCGTTATTTCAACCATGAGTGATCAGGTAGAAATTGTTGCTGGTAATGGGCAAATGGGCGCAAGTATGAGACTTGGTTTATATAAAGCGGACTTACTTGCAAACTCGGTGGTAGCTAATGTTTATGGAAAAGCTCAAATAAGTGAGCGTCATCGCCACCGTTATGAAGTAAATAATAAATATCGAGATCAATTAACTGCAACTGGATTAGTTTTCTCAGGTTTATCTCCGGATAAGCATTTAGTTGAGTTTGTTGAGCTACCAAAAAGTACTCATCCATATTATGTTGGTACTCAAGCTCACCCAGAGTTTCTTTCAAGGCCAACAAATCCACATCCATTATTTATAGGATTAATTGCGGCGGCGATCGCTAAGCATGGCAAGTGATCATTTAGCTGATTTTTTTAATTACCTTTCAATTGAGAAAGGTCTTGCAAGTAACACCATAAGTGCTTACCGGTTAGATATTGAGAAGTTTTTTCACTATTTATCGACAAACCAACTTTCACTGGAGCAGGTATCTCCAGAGCAATTATCTTTCTACGTGGCCTGGCTACGCGGGATGGAAAATACAGAGTTTAAGATCGGTGAATCATCAATTGCTCGAAACATCATAAGTATTCGTAGCTATTTCACGTATCTTGCAAAGGAACATAAGTTTAATAACCCATCTTCAAATTTTAAACCACCAAAAATTGGTAAGCGCTTACCAAAAGCTCTAACAATTGATCAGGTAATGAGCATGCTAAATATTGCAGGAACTGATTTGATTTCAAGCCGTGATAAAGCCCTAGTTGAGCTTTTATATGCCACCGGCGCAAGAGTTAGTGAGTTAATTAATCTAAATACATTAGACATTTCAACATTTGATTCTGAATCTGGATCCACAACAACTGTGAAATTAAAGGGTAAAGGTGGCAAGGAGCGGGTTGTTCCAATCGGATCATTTGCAGTTGCAGCAGTTAATGATTACTTAGTTAGATCTCGCCCGACTTTATTAAAAGTAAGTACTCAGAAAGCATTATTTTTAAATCAACGAGGTGGTCGATTAAGCAGGCAAAGTGCATGGAATCTTGTAGCAAAGGCGGCAGAGCGGGCTGGATTATCAGATCAAGTTACGCCTCAT
>OFQB01000005.1_pt1 | contig 32321 bp, 33 predicted proteins | sample 1542681 | NCBI WGS metagenome assembly OFQB01 (sample SAMN05442513, study PRJEB24371) | freshwater metagenome | isolation source: Freshwater Lake | place: Canada: Niagara | collected 2012-08-09
AGTTTCAACAAATTGTTCTAAATGGCCGCAGAGATAAGAACCATCTACTTGAAGCAAACCTTCGTTTAGTAGTTTCTCTTGCAAAGCGTTATACCGGGCGAGGAATGTTATTCCTAGATTTAATTCAAGAAGGAAACCTAGGTTTAATTAGAGCAGTTGAAAAGTTTGATTACACAAAAGGTTATAAGTTCTCAACCTATGCCACCTGGTGGATTAGGCAGGCGATTACTAGAGCGATGGCAGATCAAGCTAGAACAATTCGTATTCCAGTACACATGGTTGAAGTTATTAATAAGTTGGCCAGAGTGCAGCGCCAGATGCTTCAGGATCTGGGAAGAGAACCCACACCTGAGGAGTTAGCTAAAGAATTAGATATGACACCTGAAAAAGTTGTTGAGGTGCAAAAGTATGGCCGTGAGCCAATCTCACTTCACACCCCACTTGGTGAAGAAGGTGATTCTGAGTTTGGTGATTTAATCGAAGATTCAGAGGCGATCGTGCCAGCTGATGCGGTTTCCTTCACATTATTACAAGAGCAACTTCATTCAGTTCTTGATACATTATCTGAACGCGAAGCAGGAGTGGTAGCAATGCGATTTGGTTTAACTGATGGACAACCAAAAACACTGGATGAAATTGGCAAGGTTTATGGGGTAACTCGTGAACGTATTCGCCAAATTGAGTCTAAGACCATGTCAAAGCTTCGCCATCCATCTCGTTCTCAAGTACTACGCGACTACCTAGATTAAGGAAGAGTGAAAAAATGAGTGATAAAGTAAAAATGCAGTTTAAGAAAGATGCATCAATTAGAGTTACTGGAACTGTAGATTTTGTTGATGCAGATGGAAATGTTGTTGAAACTAAGACAGATTTCTCACTATGCAGATGCGGTGCATCAAAGGAAAAGCCATTTTGCGATGGTAGTCACCGCGATGCTGGATTTGCTAGCGAGTAATTATTTAGCTGCTTGATTAGCTAATTTTTGGGTTTCATCCTGGATTACAGCCGCTACTGGCTTTAATCCTTCGGCATAAGATTTAGCGTGGTGTGAACAAAATAGTAATTGACCACCGGAAATAAGGATTGCGCGCACATAAGCTTGCGCACCACAACGGTCACAACGGTCTAATGAATTTAATGGAGTTTGTTCCATCGTGATCTGGCTAGTCATCTTGTGCTCCGTTTCTTCTTCCCTAGGGGAACATCAAACCATGAATACTTTATTCCCCGCTTGATATTTGGTTTCAATTAAGTAAATTTTTGCGCTTAAATGCTGTGAATATGTGTAAATAATCTCATTTTGATATCGATTAGCAATAAATATGGGTCAATCTCGGCGAGGGTTAACTATATGTGGTATTACCGCCGATAACCTTTGCAACCGTGGCGACTAAGAGTGTGAAACCTGAAGATGGTACCTCTGCGGCAATTATTAGCAGCTACACCGCCAAAGATTTATCTGTCCTTGAAGGATTAGATGCTGTTCGAAAACGCCCCGGTATGTATATCGGTACTACTGATTCACGTGGGCTTATGCATTGCCTTTGGGAAATAATTGATAACGCAGTTGATGAAGCTTTAGCAGGTCATTGCAAAACAATTGAAATTAATTTAGAAGCAGATGGTTCAGTTGAAGTCCACGATGATGGTCGTGGTATCCCAGTAGATAAAGAACCAAAGACTGGGCTTACCGGTGTTGAAGTTGTTATGACAAAACTTCATGCAGGTGGAAAGTTTGGCGGTGGTTCATACGCCGCCTCTGGCGGATTACATGGTGTTGGCGCATCCGTTGTGAACGCACTTGCCTCTCGTCTTGATGTTGAAGTTGATCGTGATAGCAAAATTTATTGGATGTCATTTAAACGCGGTCATGCTGGTATTTTTGAAGGAGATGGACCGAATGCTAGTTTTAGCGAAAAATCAGGGCTTAGGGTAATTGGAAAAGTATCGGCCAAAGTAACTGGCACAAGAATTAAGTGGTGGTTTGATAAGCAAATTTTCCTAAAAGAGGCAGAATTAGATATTCAAGATATTTATGCCAGAGCTAGACAAACCTCTTACTTAGTACCTGGAATTACCTTGGTGGTTAATGATCGGCGAACTAAAACAAAAACTACTGAAACTTTTTTCCATAAAGGCGGCATTTCAGAGTTTTGTACATTTCTGCGACCTGATGATCCGGTCGGTGAGGTAATTCGAATTTCAGGGCAAGGTGCGTATAGTGAAAATGTTCCAGTATTAGATGAAAAGGGTCATATGACTCCAACAGAAGTTGAGCGCGAGATGGGCGTTGATATTGCGATGCAGTGGGGTAATGGTTATGAAGCAACTGTTTCCTCTTTTGTAAATATTATTTCTACCCCAAAAGGTGGCACACATGTTGCAGGTTTTGAAAAATCAATTACTAAAGCAGTAAATGATGCACTACGGGCTACAAAAACTTTAAAAAATAATGAGGCAGATGTAATTAAAGATGATGTTCAAGAGGGCTTAACCGCTGTCGTAACTGTGCGTATGTCAGAGCCACAATTTGAGGGACAGACTAAAGAAGTATTAGGAACAGCTGCTGCTGCCAAGATTGTTGGACAGGTTGTAGCTGATGAAATGAAGGCGTTTTTTAATACGACTAAGAGAATTGATAAGGCAACTGGGCGCTTGATATTAGAGAAGATTGCAAATGCCTCTAGAACTAGAATTTCAGCAAGGGCGCATAAGGATCTACAACGCCGGAAGAATGCGCTAGAGAGTTCATCTCTGCCAACAAAATTATCTGATTGCAGATCTGATGAGGCTGCTAGGACTGAATTATTTATCGTTGAGGGAGATTCCGCTCTTGGTACAACTAAGGCTGCTAGAAACTCTGAGTTTCAAGCAATCTTGCCAATTAGAGGAAAGATTTTAAATGTACAAAAAGCATCACTTTCGCAGATGCTTGAAAACAATGAGTGCGCATCAATTATTCAAGTCATTGGCGCTGGTAGTGGAAAGTCCTTTGATATTAATGACGCTAGATATGGCCGAGTTATTTTGATGTCAGATGCTGATGTTGATGGCGCCCATATTCGTTGCTTACTCCTTACTTTATTTAACTCTTATATGCGCCCACTTGTTGAAGCGGGCAGAGTATTTGCTGCTATTCCACCACTTCACCGAATTGATGTTATTGGTGGCAAGAAAGGGGAGGTTCATTACACCTACTCAGATGATGAGATGAAGAAAGTTATCGCAGGATTAAAGAAAGATGGCAAGAGATGGAAGGAACCAATTCAGCGTTATAAAGGATTAGGTGAGATGGATGCTGATCAATTACGTGAGACCACAATGGATCCAGAACATCGAACTCTTCGCAGAATTACTATGAAGGATGTTACAAAGGCTGAGGCAATGTTTGAATTATTAATGGGTAATGAAGTGGCGCCCCGTAAGGACTTTATTTCATCAGCTGATATTGATCGAGAGCGGATTGACGCTTAATCAATACTGATTAGATCAAAATAATCTTCTTTCCATAAATCCTCATCACCATCTGGCAACAAAATCACTCGCTCTGGTTTTAATGCAGCTACTGCGCCTTCATCATGGGAAACCAAAATTACTGCGCCTTGATACTCACTTAACGCTGCCAAGATTTCATCACGAGATGCTGGATCTAAGTTATTTGTTGGCTCATCCAGTAGAAGCACATTTGCAGCGCTTACTACCAGAGTGGCCAGTGCCAATCTGGTTCGCTCACCACCACTTAAAACTTTTACTAGTTTATGAACATCATCACCGACAAACAAAAAAGATCCAAGCACATTACGAGCTTCAGGTTCTCTAATATCTGCAGTAGCTGACATCATGTTTTCAAGGACTGATCTTTCAAAATCAAGTGATTCATGCTCCTGGGCGTAGTAACCGATTTTTAAACCATGGCCACCAACTACTTCACCAGTATCTGATTCAAGCTCGCCAGCTAAAATTCGAAGCAGCGTTGTTTTACCGGCGCCATTTAATCCTAAAATTACTACTCTAGAACCTTTATCAATAATTACGCCAACATCAGTAAAGATTTCAAGTGAACCATAAGATTTTGATAAGTCATGAGCAGAGATTGGCGTCTTCCCACATGGTGATGGAGTTGGAAAGCGAAGCTTTGCCACCTTATCTTTAACTCGTACATCATCTAAGCTGCTGCGCAGTTTTTCAGCGCGACGAAGCATTCCTTGCGCCGCAGTTGCTTTAGATGCTTTAGCTCGCATCTTCTCACCCTGCTTCTGCAAGATTTCAGCCTTCTTCTCAGCATTTGCACGCTCTCGCTTACGGCGATGCTCATCCTGCTCACGTTGTAGTAAGTATTGCTTCCAGCCCATGTTATAAACATCAATTACATTTCTATTTCCGTCGATATAAAAAACCTTATTAACTACTGTTTCAATCAGGTTTACATCGTGGGAGATAATTACTAAGCCACCTGCATATTTAAATAAATACTCACGCAGCCAAATAATAGAATCAGCATCTAAATGGTTAGTTGGCTCATCTAGAAGCAAAGTTTCTGCCCCAGAAAATAGAATCCTGGCAAGCTCAATTCTTCTGCGTTGTCCACCAGATAGGGCGTTTAACTCTTGATCAAATAGATTATTTGGAACACCTAAGGATGAGGCAATTGCTTCTGCCTCAGCAGATGCTGCGTAACCACCGGCTGCTGAAAAATCATGTTCAACTCTGGTGTAGCGCTCCATTGCTTTTTCAAGCTCCGCACCTTGCGAGGTTGCCATTTCTTCTTCAACTGCGCGCATACGTTTAGCAATCTGATCTAATTCGCGAACTGAAAGAATTCGATCAATCACAGTTCCTTGGTCTTCACCAGTTCTTGGATCCTGTGGCAAGTAACCAATTTTTCCACTTCTGTTTACAACACCACCGGCAGGCATAACTTCACCAGCTAAAACCTTTGCCAGAGTTGATTTACCAGCGCCATTTCTACCAACAAATCCAATTCGATCACCACGGTTAATTCTTACCGTTACATCTTTGACCAGAAGTCTTGCGGCAGCGCGAAGTTCTAGGGCGTTAGTTGATATCAAAGTTGCTTAGGCAACAAGGCGGGTGCGGCGAGGAGAGGCATACTTTTTCTCAATTTCAGATAGCTCCTCAGACACTTTAGCTTTGATGCTCTCCTCAGTTTTTAGGATTGCAGTTAAGGAGGAGATTGTAGCCTTTAATTCTTTGGCCTCAGATTCAAGTTCAATCTTGCTCATCTTGGTCAATCTACGCAGTGGCATATCTAAAATATAGGTCACTTGTTCATCACTTAATTTAAATGTTTTGATCAGGCCTGCCTTAGCAATGGCGGCATCCTCACTCGCTCTAATTATTTTAATTACCTTATCAATATCAACAATTGCCTTCAGTAAGCCATCAACTAGATTTAATCTAGATTGTGCTTTAGCCTTTCTAAAAGCTGAGCGGCGTCTTACTACCTCAATGCGATGATCAATAAATACCTGCAAAAGATCCTTCAGCCCAAGAGTTAGTGGCTTACCATCAACTAATGCAACTGCATTTATTGAGAATGCATCCTCCATTGGAGTTAGGCGATAGAGATTTTCTAATACTTCAGCTGGCTCATAACCATTTTTAATCTCAACGACAACTTTTGTGCCAGATTGACCATCGGATAAATCAACGATATCTGAGATTCCCTGCACTTTCTTTGCCTTAACAAGATCAGCAATCTTTTCAACAATTTTCTCAGGACCTATGTTGTATGGAAGTTCAGTAATAATGATTCCCTGCTTACGAGATGAAATCTTCTCAAACACAGTTGTTGCTCGCACCTTAAATGAGCCGCGGCCATTGGCATAAGCATCAGATATTCCCTCAGTTGCAACTAGGTAACCACCAGTTGGAAAATCAGGACCTGGAACTAACTTCATTAATTGTTTTAATGTCGCCTTAGGATTTTCCATTAATAACTTAGCCGCAGCAATAACTTCACCTAAATTATGGGGCGCCATATTTGTGGCCATACCAACTGCAATACCGGTCGCACCATTTACCAATAGGTTAGGAAAGGCAGCAGGTAGTACTTGTGGCTCAAGTATCTGACCGTCATAGTTTGAACCAAAATTAACCGTATCTTCATCTGATTCATCAACCATCATCATTGCTGATAGTGCAAGGCGTGATTCGGTGTAACGCATAGCAGCTGGGCCTGAATCTAATGAACCAAAATTTCCATGACCATCAATTAATGGCAACCGCATTGAAAAGGATTGCGCCATTCGAACCATTGCATCATAAATTGCGCCATCACCATGGGGGTGAAGCTTTCCCATTACATCTCCAACAACTCTTGCACATTTCACATGACCCTTATCAGGGCGAAGTCCCATCTCATTCATCTGGTGCAAAATACGACGTTGTACTGGCTTTAAACCATCACGGGCATCTGGAAGAGCTCGAGAATAAATTACTGAGTATGCATACTCTAAAAATGATTCTGACATCTCCGAGGCAACATCGATATCAATTATTCGGCCAGGATTTTCCCCTGCTTTAGGTGCAACTACTTTTGGTGTTTTGGCCATAGGCCGTATCTTGCCAATATTTCCTCACTTTCTTGTCAGCGACAAGCCCATTACTTACTAATTTCTTAAGATAGGTATCCTTGCGCTATGAATAGTGGGAAAATTAATCAACAATTTGGTTTATCCCACCTTACTAACTCGATATTTTCCACACTAAATGTTGCCGATACAACTGATTATTTAGCACTTAAGCAAGCAAATATGCGAGAGTGCTTGATACTAATTGATGGCATGGGTCAAGATGCAGTAAATAAATATGGTGATCAATTCCCAATCTTTGAAGAGTTAAAGAATGTGAGAACAATTTATACAAATTTTCCATCAACTACCGCAACAAGTCTTTCAACTTTAGGAACTGGGGTACTTCCTGGTGTTCACGGCATGCTTGGTTACACAGTTAGAGTTCCTAGAAGTGATAATCGATTATTAAACGCCCTTAAATGGGATGAGCGAGTAGATCCAGTAATGTGGCAAAAAGTTCCTACTTTATTTGAACGCGCGGTTTTAGCAGGTGTATCTGTTACACATGTGGCAGCTAAAAGGTATGACGGAAGCGGCTTTACACAAGCAGCACTACGTGGTGCTAAATATGTTGGAGCAAATGGTATTGATGAGATGGTTACAGCAGTTAGCAGTGCATTGGTAGCACAACCATCATTTGTTTATACATATTTAAATACCTTGGACTCAGCCGGACACAGTGATGGAGTTGGCTCTGATAAATGGCTAACTGCACTTGCTCAAATAAGTGAATTTATAACAAAAGTTAAAGAATCTGTGCCTACTGGAACTCGCATTTGGATTACATCAGATCATGGAATGGTAAATAGCACTAAGCAGATTATTTTAGGTCAAGATAATGATTTATTAGAGAATGTCTTACTAATCGGTGGTGAGCCAAGAGCAAGGCATATTTATATTAATGAAGGTGCTCAGGAAGAAACCGTTGCCAAGTGGCGAGAATTTTTAGGTAATAGTGCGAAAGTTTTTAGTAAATCAGAGGCAATTGCTGATGGATTATTTGGCCCAGTTGTAAGTGAAGATGCATCTGATCGAATGGGAGATTTAATTGCCATTGCAAATGATGATTTAATTCTGGTGGATCCAGCCAGAGTTAGAGAAGAAACATCAATGGTTGGCCACCATGGTGGTATTACTGATATCGAAGTGGAAATCCCGCTCTTACTTACTTAGTCTTCATCCTTTTTACCAAACATAATGTCATCCCATGATGGAATTTTAATTCTTCTAGTCACACCATCACGCTTTGCTTCATCATCAACCTCATTAACTTCATCAACTGAAGCTAATTTAGTTGGTGCATATGGTGTTACATCCTCTTTAATTGAAACTAATCTTGGGGCATCAGTTTGTGGAATATTTCCATAGGTTTGAACTGGTTGCTTAACCTTTGCCTCGCCACCGATCCATCTAGCGCCATCATCATGTGCTGATAGTGCACGTCGACCTAAATTAAATAACCAAACTGCTTCACCTTTGGTATCACTTGGTGAATCATCGCGAAGTGGATAATAAAGTGTTAAGTTCCAATTTCCATCAGGTTGGCGAAATGTGTTCCACTCAACTGAATTCATATCAACACCTCTAGGAGCTAGTTGATTAGCAACAGCTGTTTCAAGGTATGGCGCATGAGGTTCACGGCGTATTTGGGTGGCGAGAGCTTGGGAAATAATAAAAGCTCGCTCCTGCAATATTGGACCTGCATAATTTTCAATCTTCTCAATCGACCAATCAGTGGTGCGAGAGATGGCATCGATACTCTCACCAGATCTTAATCTTGCCTGTACCTCTTTAACTGAAGTGGTAATTACTTCTTCAATATTTGAAACCGCAGAAAGTCTTGGTTGGCTTATATTTGCTCGCAAAGTATCGCTAATTCTTAAGTTAAATTGATTTCCATCTAAATCTACTAATTCCAACTCACTACCATCGGCAGAGCGCCCGATTAAGCGTAGATCAGTTGGTTCACTCATGAGAGTAGATTGCCACAAGTATTCGGTGGGTTAAATCTGCCACACACAAAACTTGCTTGCCTTTCATGCTTAGATAACCCGGTGAGCACAGAATTGTTGAAGTTAGCACATACTGTGGCAAAGATGGCTGGTTCTCATTTGATGAACCGACCTAGCAGTTTTACCTTTACCGAGAAAAGCTCGGCAGTTGATTTTGCCACTCAAATGGATCAGCAGGCAGAGGAGCTAATTGTTAAAGAAATTCTCACCTCTCGCCCAGATGATGGAATTATTGCTGAAGAGGGAGCAGCAAGGACAAGTAAATCTGGAATAACTTGGGTAATTGATCCACTAGATGGCACAGTGAATTATCTATATGGCCTACCAGGTTGGAATGTTTCAATTGCAGCAAAAGACAAAGACGGCGTATTAGTTGGTGTGGTTTACGCACCCACCATTAATGGATTATGGAGTGCGGTTAGAGGCGGTGATGCTACTTATAACGGAGAAAAAATTAAATGTAATGATCCAGTTACATTAGATAAAGCATTGCTTTCTACCGGATTTGCATATGATTTAGATTTAAGAAGTACGCAAGGACAAGTGATATCTAATCTATTGCCACGAATTCGTGATTTGCGAAGAAACGGGGCAGCAGCAGTTGATCTTTGTTATGTAGCAATGGGATCCCTTGATGGATATTTTGAAGCATCATTAAATGAATGGGATCATGCAGCTGGTGGTTTGATTGCAACACAGGCCGGCGCTGTAATCTCAGGCCGGGCAGGTGGGCCGGCAAATAAGGATCTAGTTGTATGCGCTGGTCCAGCCCTGCACGCACAACTTTTACCTCTAATTTGATCTAATCACCCCTAGCGTGGCAAGATACGGGTTCATTCAAAATAATTGATTGACATAAATTTAGCGATTAGGACAAATAATGAACGTGTTAGATGCTGTTGATGCCGCCTCACTTCGCACAGACATCCCATCTTTTCGTTCCGGCGATGAGCTAAAGGTTCATGTTCGAGTTATAGAAGGAAGCAAAAGTCGTATTCAGATTTTCCAAGGTGTAGTCATCGCACGTTCTGGTGCTGGAATCCGTGAGTCATTTACTATTCGTAAAATCTCATACGGTGTTGGTGTTGAGCGAACATTCCCAGTTCACACTCCAGTTATTGAAAGAATTGAAATTGTTCGACATGGTTCAGCACGTAGAGCAAAGCTTTACTACCTACGTAAATTAACTGGTAAAGCAACCAAGATTAAAGAGCGTCGTGGCGCTGATGGTGAAATTATTGTTGAGCCAGCATATGTGCCACCAGTAGTTTCTAAAAAGGTTGCTGTCCCTGAAGTTGGCGAAGCTGTTGCCAGTGCTGAAGTTGTGGCTGCAGTAGTTGAAGCAGCTCCTGAGGTTGTAGAGCAAGCACCTGCTGCGAAGGCTGAAGAGGTGCCAACTGATGCACCTGCAAAAGAGTAATAATGATTGATGAAGCACTAGAGCATTTAGTAAAAGGAATTGTTGATAATCCTGCTGAGGTTGTAATTACTGAAAAAAGTTCTCGTGGCGGAACAACTCTTGAAGTTCGTGTTCACCCAGAAGATATTGGCAAAGTAATTGGCCGTAATGGTCGCACTGCAAAAGCACTTCGCACTGTAGTCAGCGCAATCGCTGGTCGCTCAGTTCGAGTTGATCTAATTGAGGCAGACGAGGTTCGTTAATTTGCAACTTGTCGTAGGTCGTATTGGCCGCGCACATGGAGTTTTAGGTGAAGCCACAATCGAGGTTAGAACCGATGATGCAGATCAAAGATTTTCAATTGGAAATAAATTAACTCTCGATAACGGTAAAGAATTAGAGATCAAATCATCTCGTTGGCATAATCAAGTTTTACTTCTTTCATTCATCGGAATAAATGACCGAAATCAAATTGAAGAATTACGTGATCAATTAATGTCAGCTGATGTTGATATTAATCAGCTAGCACCAGGGGAGTATCACTACCAACAACTAATTGGGTGTGAAGTATTTTTAGAAAAAGGTGATTTAGTAGGAGCAGTTACTGAGATTGTTAAACTACCTGGGCAAGATCTTTTATCAATTGAGCGTAATGGCAAAGAGGTATTAGTTCCTATGGTGGCTGCGATAATTATTTCAATAGATGTGGAGAAGAAAAAGATTGTGATTAATCCACCGGAGGGGCTATTAGATGTTGCGCTTTGATCTAATTTCAATCTTTCCAGAGTATTTACAACCTCTTAAATTATCCCTATTGGGTAAGGCAGCTGATAAAGGCTTACTCTCAATTAATATTCATGATCTTAGGGATCAGACAACTGATGTTCACCACAGCGTAGATGACACTCCATATGGTGGCGGGGCTGGCATGGTGATGCTTGCTGATCCATGGGCAGATGCTATTGATGCTATTACTGATGATAAATCCGAGGTTGATTTAATTATTCTTACACCAGCAGGTAAAAAATTTGATCAAAAGATGGCCACTCTTTTTTCATCGAAAAAACAATTAATCTTTGCTTGCGGTAGGTATGAAGGAATTGATGCAAGAGTTTGTGAATACTATCGCGCTAAATCAAATTTTAAAGTCCATGAGGTTTCAATTGGCGATTATGTTTTAGGTGGTGGTGAGGTTGCAGCAATGGTAATTATTGAAGCAACTGCTCGATTACTACCTGGTGTGTTAGGAAATCCTGACTCATTAAAAGAGGAATCACATTCAATCTCTGGTAATAATGATGAACAATTAGTTGAATATCCAAACTACACAAAGCCTGCAATTTGGCGGGGATTAGAAGTTCCACCAGTTTTGTTATCTGGAAACCATGGTGAGATCGCAAAATGGCGAAAAGCTGAGGCTGAGCGTCGTACTCGTCAGTTAAATCAGGAATAATCCCGACACGCCTACTGTTAATTAGGTACAGCTATCACTTTTAGGGGATTATCCGCCCAGTTGGAGTAATTAATACTCTAGTAAAGAAGATAGAAAGATTTACTAATTTAGAAGGAGGTGACTGATGGCAACTGATTACGACACCCCCAGAAAAACCGATGAAGAGTTACATGAAGAATCACTTGAAGAGTTAAAAGCACAACGAGCTGATGCTCAATCTGGCCAAGTTGATATTGATGAAGCAGAGGCTGCTGAAAATCTAGAACTTCCTGGTGCTGATTTATCTGGTGAAGAACTATCGGTAAAGGTTGTTCCTAAGCAAGAGGATGAATTTACTTGTAGTCGTTGCTTTTTAGTTAAACATGTTAATCAACGAGTTCGCGGTGAGGGCCCTAAAGCAGTATGTCGAGATTGCGATTAATTAAGACAAGCAGCTAACGCTTTTCCTTTACGGCTAGAGATTAACCAATATGGAGTTGGATCTGATTTATCCATGATTTCAACCTTAACACCGGTAGATACCCAAAACCTCGTTGCATTAAAACAGGCTGGATCGGCCTGCACACCACGTAACTTAAGGTAAGCATTTTTATCAAGAGCTGTAGCTTTTTTAATATATTTACTTTCAATTTTAGCGTTTCCAACATAAAGCCAATTATTAATTACCACTATATCTAATCGTGTTTTTGGCTGCTATAGATAATGGCGAAAGTAGCGAGTAGGCAAATAATTACCGCAGTCATAGTATTAAATGGTGCCCAGATAGTCAGGTAAAGTGAGGCGAGCATCATGGCGATAAATAGCCAAAGCCAGATCGGCCAATTAATTCGCTCAGCGAACTCAGATTTAGAATTAGATCTTGCCATGAGATAAAGGATACGCTCTGCCAATGACCAGAGTTGCCAGTACCGTTGCCCCACCTGATGCAGTGATGCCAGAGCGACACCCAAAGGCACCCGCTGCTAAATCACAAATTCCATCTCACTTCGGTCACTGCTTTGGTTGTGGTGAGTTGCACATAACAGGTCTGCACTTCACAGCTATTGCTGGTGAAAATTTAGATTTGACTGGGAATTTTACGGTAACTGAAAATCATCAAGGTGCTCCTGGTCTTGCTCATGGTGGATTGTTATCGCTAGCTTTTGATGAAGCATTAGGAAAATTGATGTGGTTAATTAGGACTCCTGCAGTGACTGGCAGATTAGAAACTGATTTCTTATTACCCGTACCAATGGGTCGAACACTTTATATTGATGCCAGAATTACTGGACAGGCAGGTCGAAAGATCTACACTCAAGCAGAAGGTAGGCTAGATTCACCTACCGGTGAAATAGCCGTAAAAGCAGCAGCATTATTTATTTCAGTACCAATGGAGCACTTTATTAAAAATCTTACTGAGCAATATAAAGATCATCTAACGCAGCATCCAGAGTTAATGGCATTTGTTGACCCAGATTTTGATATAAACCCATGACTAAAATCTTAATTAAGCGCTTAGATCCAACTGTGCCACTGCCTTCATATGCAAAGGCGGGCGATGCTGGAGCAGATTTGGCCACTCGAATTGATTTCACAATTAATCCAGGGGAGCGGATGTTAGTTCCAACTGGCATAAGCATTGCTCTACCAAATGGCTATGTTGCCTTAGTACACCCAAGATCTGGACTTGCAATTAAGCATGGAATTTCTATGGTCAATACACCAGGCACCGTTGATGCTGGATACCGCGGTGAATTACAGGTTATTTTAATTAATCATGATTTAACACAACCTGTCTCATTTAAAAAGGGTGATCGAATTGCGCAATTAGTTATCCAAAAAGTTGAGCGAGCAGATTTTGTTGAAGTTAGTGATTTACCTGGCTCAGATAGATCAAGTGGCGGGTTTGGATCAACTGGTTCATGAGTTATCAGGGAAATAACGAGGATAAAGATAAGGTTGTTTCAGCACTCGGTGGTAAGCGCGGATTAATTGATTCAGGATTACCGGCGCTACTTTTTCTAATAGTTTTTAACGTATCTGGCAGAAACATAAATGCTGCAATTTGGGCAGCAGTAACGCTTTCAATTATTTTAACAATTCTTAGATTAGTAAAGCGAGAGACTATTCAGCACGCATTTTCAGGCTTGGTAGGGGTTGCAATTTGCGCTCTATTTTCAAAGCGAAGTGGTAATGCTGCTGACTTTTATTTACCTGGTTTATATATAAATGCTGGCTACGGGCTTTTATATGCGTTAACAAATTTAGCAAAATGGCCAATCTTAGGTTTAATGCTCGGGCCAATTCTGGGTGAGAACTTAATGTGGCGAAAAGATCCAGCTCGACTTAGAGCTTATATAAATGCTGGTTGGCTTTGGGTTGCAATGTTTGCCGCCAGATTAATTATTCAATACCCGCTTTATAAGAGTGGAAATGTCAACGCTCTTGGAACTGCCCGAATCTTTATGGGTTATCCATTATTTCTTGCAACCGCCTGGGGTACATGGCAAATCTTAAGAAAGACACCGACTACTAAAGTAGTTTAAATAAAGCAGGACTTTAATTTTTCCTCAGCAGCTGAAGATGCTACGAATAAAAGCTCATCACCTGCTGTAAAAACATCATGATCTTTTGGTGTGATTACATGAGTATCGCGAACGATTGCAGCAAGTGCAGCGTTTTCAGGTAGTTCAACTTCACCAACAGTTTTGCCACAGCAAGATGCGGTATCTGGCAAAGTAATTTCAACCAAGTTTGCTTCACCCTTTCGGAATGAAAATAACCTAACAACATCGCCAATACTGACCGCTTCTTCAACTAAAGCAGAAATAATTTGAGGTGTAGATACTGAAACATCTACTCCCCATGAAGAATCAAACATCCACTCATTTTTTGGATGATTTACCCGAGCGACAACTCTTGGAACGCCATACTCAGTTTTTCCAAGCAGTGAAGCGACTAAATTAACTTTGTCATCACCAGTTGCAGCTACTAATACCTGACAGCCATCTAATTTGGCTTGATCTAGTGCAGTAATTTCACAAGCATCTGCAAGTAACCATTCAGCGGTTGGAACCGAGTCCATCTTTAAGGCTTTTGGGTCTTTATCGATAAGTAAAACTTGATGGCCATTTCCTAGCAATTCACGCGCGATAGCTCTACCAACATTTCCAGCTCCTGCAATTGCAATTCTCATTAGTTCACCTTAATTGCCGCTGCTAAAGTTTTTTCCACTGCTGAGACCTTTTTTTCTTCAATCAATAAATGAACTAGATCTCCTTCTTGCAAAACTGTGTGCTCATCAGGCAATAAAGCTTCACCCAATCTTGTTATAAAAGCGACTCTAGCTGAGGTATTTTTTTCAATTAGTGAAAATGCTTCGCCATACCAACTTTTATGAAGGCTAACTTCAACTAATACAACTGTTCCAGAAGCATCGCGCCACTCTGATTTAGTTCCATCTGGAGTTAGTCGACGCATAATTTGATCAGTTGTCCAAAGCACAGTTGCAACAGTTGGAATACCAAGGCGTTGATAAATTTCAGCTCTACCTGGATCATAAATACGAGCAACTACATTTTTAACACCAAAATTTTCTCTAGCAACTCTTGCAGCTAATATATTTGAGTTATCACCATTTGAAACAGCGGCAAATGCATCAGCTTTTTCGATGCCAGCTTCCAGCAGAGTGTCTCGATCAAAGCCAACTCCTGCAATAGTGCGACCATTAAAGTCAGCGCCTAACCTGCGGAATGCTTCTCGATTTTGATCAATTACCGCAACGGTGTGACCAGCTTTTTCAAGATCTACGGCTAGGGTGGATCCAACGCGCCCACAACCCATAATTACTACATGCACAAAGCACAACTTACACCCATAGGCTCACTCCTATGGAATTGAACGCTCAAGAGCGGTTAGAAGTTGGGCAGGTCATCGAGCTGGTCATTGGCCCCGTCGCACATGGTGGACATTTTGTTGCGCGCCATAACGGACAAGTTATTTTTGTTCGCCATGGCATAACTAATGAGTTAGTAAAAATTAAAATAACAGCAGTCAGTTCAAAGATTGCTCATGCTGATGTTATTGAAGTATTAACAGCTGCTCCTGCACGAGTTAGTGCACCTTGTCAGTATGCCGGAAAGTGTGGTGGCTGCGACTTTCAGCATATTGATTTGCTAACGCAGCGGAAATTAAAGACTGAGATTATAAAAGAGCAGTTTATGCGAATTGGAAAAATAGATTTACCTGCACTCGGATTTAATCTAGAGGTGATTGAAGTTGAACCTAGTGATGGATTGCACTGGCGAACCCGAATGGATTTCGCAGTTTCTCCAAATGGAAAAATAGGATTTTTTGGTGCTAGGAGTAATGAGGTAGTTGAAATTTCTCAGTGTTTAATTGCAGATGAACGAATGAACGTTAGTGAATTAGCTGCTCGAAACTGGAAATCAGATGCCAGAGTTGAGGTAGCAGTTTCGAGCACAAGTGAGGTTTCAGTTATGAGATCTGGTCGAAGCATTAGTGGGCCAACTCAAATTGTTGAGCAAGTTGGTGGCAATTCATTTAAAATTTCACCTGAGGCGTTTTGGCAAAGTCATAAATCAGCTCCAGTAACATTAGTTAAAGCTGCCCTTGCCCAACTTGGTGTTAAAAGTAATGATCATGTCTGTGATCTATATTCAGGTGTTGGTTTGTTTGCAGCAGCAATATTAAAGGAGCTTGGTGAACAAGGTTTCATAACCCTAATTGAAAGTGATAAGAGTGCAGTAGCAGATGCTCGAAAAGTATTTCTAAATAAGAGTAATGTTAAAATACTTCAAGGATTAGTTGCACAACAATTGCCAATAGTTAAGCGAGCAGATTTAGTTTTACTTGATCCACCTAGAACTGGTGCTGGTGAGGTAGTAATTAAACAATTGATAAAATTAAAGCCAAGAAAAATTGTTTATGTTGCTTGCGATCCAGCTGCTCTTGCAAGAGATTCAAAAACTTTAATCGACGCGGGCTATAAGTTGGATCACATATCTGCCTATGATCTTTTTCCGATGACTCAGCACATTGAGTGCGTGGCTGGATTTTCACCAGTAAAGAGATAGGATTAGCGTATTAGCAGGTGGAAAGAGGTGTGGGGCGTTGAGTAAGAACTCATTTAAGGCCAAAACCACACTTGAAGTCGCAGGTAAAAGTTATGAAGTATTTGATATCACTAGCTTTAAAGAAGCGGTCGATCTTCCATTTAGCTTAAAAGTTTTATTAGAAAACTTACTGCGCACCGAAGATGGTGCAAATATAACTGCAGAGCAGATAAAGAAATTAGCAGCCTGGGATCCAAAAGCTGAGCCAGACACTGAAATTCAATTTACGCCAGCGCGAGTTATTATGCAGGACTTTACTGGCGTGCCATGCATTGTTGATCTTGCCACAATGCGAGAAGCGATCGCTGATCTAGGTGGAGATCCTGCAAAAGTTAATCCACTTTCCCCTGCTGAATTGGTAATTGATCACTCAGTTATTGCAGATCTATTTGGAACTAAAGATGCGTTTGAAAAAAATGTTGATATTGAGTATCAGCGCAATAAAGAGCGGTATCGCTTCCTGCGTTGGGGACAAACTGCTTTTGATGAGTTTAAAGTTGTTCCACCTGGAACTGGCATTGTCCATCAAGTAAATATTGAATATTTAGCACGAGTAGTAATGAGTCGAGAAGTTGATGGAAAACTTCGTGCATATCCTGACACCGTAGTAGGTACAGATTCTCACACCACAATGGTTAATGGTTTAGGTGTCCTTGGTTGGGGAGTTGGTGGCATAGAGGCTGAAGCAGCTCTACTTGGCCAACCGGTTTCAATGTTAATACCAAAAGTTGTCGGATTTAAATTAAATGGCCAACTACCGGTAGGAACAACGGCAACTGATCTTGTTTTAACAATTACCCAAATGCTTAGAAAGCATGGCGTAGTTGGAAAGTTTGTAGAATTTTATGGACCAGGAGTTAGTGCGCTACCGATGGCTAATCGAGCGACGATCGGAAATATGTCACCAGAGTATGGATCTACTTGCGCCATTTTTCCAATAGATGAAGAAACAATTCGCTATCTAAAATTTACTGGTCGTACTAATGACCAATTAGAACTTGTAGAAAAATATGCAAAATTTAATAGCCTTTGGCATGATCCAAAAGCTGAACCAAGATTTTCTGAAAAGCTTGAACTCGATCTTGCAAAAGTTGTGCCATCAATTGCAGGTCCTAAACGACCACAGGATCGGATTTCATTAAGTGATGCTAAGAGTTCTTATGAAAAAATTGCGCCAACTTACTTCAGTGATAAAACTACAAGAAATAAGATTGATGTGAAGGTAAATGGCAAGCCAACCACTGTTACAAATGGCGATGTCGTAATTGCTTCAATTACCTCATGTACCAATACCTCTAACCCATCGGTAATGATTGGCGCAGCATTACTTGCAAAAAAAGCGGTTGAAAAAGGATTAACTAGTAAGCCTTGGGTTAAAACCACATTAGCACCAGGTTCTAAAGTTGTTACTGATTACTATGACCGATCTGGACTTACTCCATATATGGAAAAGCTTGGATTTAACCTTGTTGGCTATGGCTGCGTTACCTGCATTGGTAACTCAGGTCCACTGCCGTTGGAGATTAGTAAAGCAATTAATGAGAATGACCTAGCAGTCTCTGCAGTTCTATCTGGAAACCGTAACTTTGAAGGAAGAATTTCACCTGATGTAAAGATGAATTACTTGGCATCACCACCACTTGTAGTTGCTTACGCATTAACTGGCACGATGGATCATGATTTTGAAAATGATCCGATTGGTGTAGGTAGCGATGGCAAACCTGTATTTTTAAAAGATATTTGGCCAACAACAGCTGAGATTGATTCCGTGATCACATCTTCAATCTCCTCAGATATGTTTACAAAAGATTATGCCTCAGTTTTTGATGGCGATAAAAGGTGGAAATCACTCGATACGCCAACAGGTAATACCTTTGAATGGGATAGTGCTTCAACATATGTTAGAAAGCCGCCTTACTTTGATGCCATGCCACGGAATCCAAAACCAGTAACAAATATTTCAGGTGCGCGTGTACTTGCAGTATTAGGTGATTCAGTAACAACTGATCACATATCTCCTGCTGGAAATATTAAAGTTGATTCACCAGCTGGAAAGTATTTAGCCGAACATAATATTGATAGAGCAGATTTTAACTCTTATGGATCAAGGCGTGGAAATCATGAGGTAATGATTAGAGGTACTTTTGCCAATATTCGTCTTAAAAATCTTTTACTTGACGGAGTTGAAGGTGGATTTACTAAAAACTTCTTAGCAAATGGGGAGCAGACAACAATCTATGATGCTTCTCGGGCATACATTGCAGAAAATATTCCATTAGTAATTTTGGCAGGAAAAGAGTACGGCTCTGGATCATCCCGAGATTGGGCTGCAAAAGGAACTGCGCTACTAGGTGTTAGAGCAGTGATTGCAGAATCATTTGAAAGAATTCACCGATCTAATTTAATTGGCATGGGCGTATTGCCATTGCAATATTTAAATGGTGATAATGCTTCCTCACTTGGATTAGATGGCAGTGAGATTTTCTCAATAACTGGTGTAGAAGAATTAAATAATGGACAAACGCCAAAAGAGGTGACAGTCACAGCGGGGGATAAGAGCTTTAAAGTTAGCCTACGTATCGATACCCCAGGTGAGGCAGATTACTATCGCCACGGTGGAATCATGCAGTATGTATTACGCTCACTTTTGAGTAAATAGATCGCTTTAATAAGTATCAGGCTTTAAACTATCACCATGCTCTCAGAGATTAAATCACCGGCTGATCTAAAAGGCTTATCAAATACGCAATTAGATCAATTATCTACTGAGATTAGATCTTTTTTAATTGAGCAGGTATCAAAATCTGGCGGTCACTTAGGGCCAAACCTTGGTGTTGTTGAGTTAACAATCGCACTACATAGAATTTTTCAATCACCAAAGGATGTAATTGTCTTTGATACAGGCCATCAAAGTTATGTTCATAAGTTATTAACGGGGCGAATAGCTGGATTTGAAAAGCTGCGTCAGCGCGGTGGAATAGCTGGCTATCCAAATCGTAGTGAGAGTGAGCATGATGTTGTTGAGAATTCACATGCTTCAACCGCACTTTCTTGGAGTGATGGAATTGCAAAAGGATTTGCGTTAACAAATCAGCATGATAGAACTGTAATTTGTGTAGTCGGTGATGGCGCTTTAACAGGTGGTATGAGTTGGGAAGCACTTAATAACATAGCTGCAAATAAAAAAGAAAAATTAGTAATTGTTGTAAATGATAACGAAAGATCCTATTCGCCAACAATTGGCGGCCTTGCTACATATTTATCAACTCTTCGCACAACTCGTGGCTATGAGAAGTTTTTAGATTGGGGTAAAGGTGTTTTAGAAAAAACACCGGTAGTAGGTCAACCAATTTATGAAACCCTACACGGGATGAAAAAAGGTATTAAAGATATTGTTGCACCACAAGGAATGTTTGAGGATTTAGGAATAAAGTATTTTGGACCAGTTGATGGCCATGATATCTCTGCGATCGAGCATGCGTTGTTATCGGCTAAAGATTTTGGTGGGCCAGTACTAGTTCATGTTATTACTGAAAAAGGTAGAGGACATGCTCCAGCAGTTAATGATGAGGCTGAGAAATTTCATGCAGTTGGTGTAGTTGATGCTGAGACCGGACAACCACTTAGTAAAGCTGGCCAAAGTTGGACAAGTGTATTTTCAGATGAATTAGTAAAGATCGGTGCAAAACGTAGTGATGTTGTAGCTATTACCGCAGCCATGATGGGACCAACTGGCCTCGATAAATTTGAAAAAGCTTATCCAGATAGAACCTTTGATGTTGGAATTGCTGAACAACATGCAACAACTGCTGCTGCAGGTATGGCATATGCAGGTCTTCATCCAGTAGTAGCTGTCTATTCAACATTTTTAAATAGAGCATTTGATCAGCTTTTATTAGATGTGGCTCTTCATAAAGCAGGTGTGACATTTGTATTAGATCGAGCAGGTATTACCGGAGATGATGGACCTTCACATAACGGTATTTGGGATCTAGCGCTAACTGGAATTGTGCCAACATTACATGTTGCAGCCCCTCGTGATGGTGAGCGAGTTCGAGAAACACTTCGAGAAGCGTTAGATATAAGTAATGCACCAACTCTAATTAGATTTCCAAAGGGCGCCGTAAATCCAGATATTCCAGCATTTGAAAGAAGAGATGGCATTGATGTTTTATATCGAGGAGAGAGCGCTGATATTTTATTAGTAAGCATTGGAGCTTTTGCCCAAGTTGCAGTTGATGCTGCAGCACAGGCATATCGAGAAGGAGTAGGCGTTACTGTAATTGATCCAAGATGGGTTAAACCATTACCAAAATCTTTAGTAACAATGGCCCAGCGTTATAAGAAAGTAGTAGTAATTGAAGATGGCATAAAGCATGGTGGTATTGCCAGCACAATCTCTGAGTTATTTAGAGAATCTGGACTTAATGTGCCGGTTCATTCAATTGGCGTGCCATTAGAATTTTTAGAACATGCTAAGAGAGCGCAAATTTTAGAGGATCTAGGAATTACTGTTCAAAATATTACAAGATCACTTGTTACATGGAGCAGTGATGAGTTTTCAGTAGATGTTAAGGAAGAGATGCAACTCCCTTTGGATGAAAACGAGCACCGCAAACCGCTTCGCTAATTCCTTCACGATCTAAATAAGGAAGTATTCCACCTAAATGCATTGGCCAACCTGAGCCGAGCAACATACAAATATCAATCTCTTGTGGAGTTGAAATAACACCTTCATCAAGCATCATCTTTGCTTCAGTTGCTATCGCCTCTAATGCTCGCCTTCTAACCTGCTCTGCCGTTGAAGCCTTCTCACCTTTTTCAAGTAGTGCAAGTGCTGCAGGGTTTACGGTGTTAATACCTTGCTCATTTTTAACATAGAAAGTTTTAACACCTTCTTTAACAAAGCGTTGCATTGTTGGTGAAACTTTGTAGCGAGCTCCTAAATTCTTATTTAGAGTTTGAGAAACATGCAGCGCTACTCCTGGTCCTACCAAGCCAAGTAATTCAAGTGAGGACATTGGAAAACCTAGGGGAGCCATCGCAGCATCTGCTACCTCATAGGCAGTTCCTTCATCCATTGCATCAGTAACTTCGCCCATAAATCTAGTTAGTAAGCGATTAACTACAAATGCAGGTGCATCTTTAACAATAACCATAGTTTTCTTTAGATCTTTACCAATATTTATTGCAGTTGCAACAGTCGCATCATCTGTTTTAGATGTTCTAGCAACTTCAAGCAAAGGCATTACTGCCACTGGATTAAAGAAGTGAAAACCAACAACTCTTTCTGGATTCTTAAGTCCCTCGCTCATAGCTTCAACTGAAAGAGATGAGGTATTTGTGGCCAAAATACACTCTGGCGTAATAATCGCTTCTAGATCTTTAAAAAGCTTTTGCTTTAGAGATAGCTCTTCAAATATTGCCTCAAGAACAAAATCTGCGTTAGCAAATACCTTTTGATCAACTGAGCCAGAGATATTACCTAGTAAACGAGTTGCTGCCTCAGGATTTAATCTTTTCTTATCAACTAACTTTTGGATCTCATTTTTTATCCAAGCTAGACCCTTATCAACTCGCTCCTGATCTAAATCTGTAATTACTACTGGAACTTTTAAATTACGCAGCATAAGTAGGGCAAGTTGGGAGGCCATAAGACCAGCGCCAACCACACCAACTTTAGTAATTTTACGAGCAAGAGCAGGTTTAGGAGCACCCTCAACTTTTTTGCGTTTCTTCTGTATTAAATTAAATGCATAAAGTGAAGCCCGTAGGCCATCACTCATTACTAAATCTGATAACACCTTTGTCTCAGCTGCGTATCCATCTCTTACCGTATTTGTTTGCGCAGCTTTTATTAATTCAAGAGCGGCAAGGGGAGAAGGTATTTGTGCGCCGCTATATTTTTTAGCAACTGCAGCTTTTCCAGTGGCAATAGCTTTCTCAAAACCTGCGCTATCTTTACTAAAATCCTTACGATCAATTTTCTTTTTCCCACTTAATATATCTGCTGCAAACTTAACTGAATGCTCAAGGAAATCAGCTGGTTCATAAACAGCATCGACTACACCCAGGGAAAGCGCATCTTTAGCTTTTAACATGGTGTTGTTATTTAAAGCATTTAATATAATTACCTGAACCGCATTTTCTGGACCAATAAGCTTTGGTAGCAATGTTGCCCCACCCCATCCAGGAACTAATCCAAGGAAACACTCTGGTAGGCCAATAAAGGCAGTTGAAGCCAGAGTTCGGTAATGAGAGTTAAGACCAACTTCAAGGCCGCCTCCTAAAGCTAAACCATTAATAAATGCAAAGGTTGGTTTCTTACTTTCATATAGTTTTAGAAAAACTTCATGACCAAGCTCGCCAAAGGCGGTAGCAACTGATTTATCACTAACGGAGCCAACTCCTGATAGATCAGCACCTGCTGCAAATATAAATGGTTTACCAGTTACTGCAATTGCAACTGCATCTGATTTTTCAGCCTGATCTATCGCAGCTGAAAGTGAATTAAGGGAAGCCGGACCAAATGTGTTTGGGCGATTATGATCTGCCCCGTTATCTAAGGTAATTAAAGCTAATTCACCAGTATGACCAAATGGGCTCAATGAAACCATTCGCAGTATTGCATTTGTTACTACCTCATCAGGGGCGCCCGCTAATACTTCAGCCACTACTTAGCACCTTTATAGTTTGGATTTTCCCAGATGATTGTGCCACCCATACCAAGACCAATACACATTGTTGTAATGCCGTATCTAACCTCTGGGTGATCAGTAAAGGCGTTTGCTAGGTTAAGAATTAATCTAACTCCAGATGAAGCAAGTGGGTGCCCAACTGCAATTGCCCCGCCATAGATATTTACTCGCTTATCATCATCGGCAATTCCAAAATGATCTAGAAATGAAAGTACTTGAATTGCAAATGCTTCATTTACTTCAAATAAACCAATGTCTGAAATATCTAAACCAGCTTTTTTAAGTGCTTTAATCGTGCTAGGTACTGGGCCGTATCCCATAATTTCTGGCTCAACTCCGGCAAATGCAAATGAAACTAACTTTGCTTTAATTGGCAGGTTTAATTCTTTCGCTTTACTCTCCGATGCCAAAATTGCAGCTGTTGCGCCATCATTTAAACCAGCAGCATTTCCAGCTGTTACTCGACCAGCTGCGCGAAATGGTGTCTTAAGGGCGCCTAATGCTTCTAAAGTTGTTTGCGGCCTAGGTGGTTCATCAACTGTTGCCACACCCCAACCTAACTCAACAGTTCTAGTTGCAACTGGAATTAAATCAGGTTGAATCTTATTTGCAGCATATGCTGCAGCAGTTTTTTGCTGGGAGGCAAGAGCGTATTTATCTGCTCGATCTTTAGTTAGGTGTGGAAACTTGTCATGTAATCTTTCAGCAGTTGCGCCCATTTGCAGCGCATCAGTTTCAACGATTCGCTCAGCTAAATATCTTGGATTTGGATCCATGCCATCACCCATTGGGTGATTTCCCATATGTTCAACACCACCAGCAATTGCTAAATCATAAGCACCCATATTTATGCCACCAGCAATTGTTGTTACTGCTGTTAACGCACCGGCGCACCATCGATCAATTGAATATCCAGGTACTGATTTTGGAATACCAGCAAGGATTGAAACAGATCGACCAATATTCATTCCTTGATCACCAGTTTGGGTAGCGGCGGCAATTGCAACATCATCAATTTGATCAACTGGCAGATTTGGATTTCGCTCAAGTAGGCCGCGAAGGCAGCGAACCATTATGTCGTCCGCTCTAGTTCCAGCATATAAAGAGCCGGCTTTTCCAAATGGAGTTCTAACCGCATCTACTAAAACCACATTTGTTTTTGCAGTAGCGCTTTTACTCATTAAAGACTCCTAGCTAGATAAACCTAATAAGGCTTAGGTTACTAGCCAGTAATGATATTGGGTAGTGGGCTTACTTAGTTAATAGAGTTTGCGCAGTCCTAGCTGGGCGGGTGTATAGGCGTAAAACTAAGCCAAGGTAGGTGGCCCAAAGTGCTAGTTGCACCCAAGAGGTGTTTACATCAAAGCCAACTGTGCCAGCTAGTAACGTGCCTGCAATTGAATCCTTTGCCATAACTGATGAGATATCCCAAGCGTATGAGCTAACACCAGGTAACCAGCCCAACTCCTGATACTCATGAACTCCATAGGAGAGAACTCCAGCTGCAACAATAATTAGTGCCACACCTGTAACGGTAAAGAACTTACTTAAATTCAACTTAATTGAGCGGTTATAGATTAAGTAACCAAGAATTACTGCAAGTGCCAGACCTGCAACTAAGCCAATTGAGGCACTAGATGTGGCAGCTACAGTCTTAAAGTTTGTATAAACAAATAATGCGGTTTCAAGTCCTTCTCTAGCAACTGCAAAAAAAGCAGCAGCAGCGAGTGCTAATGGGCCAGCGCTAAGAGCAGTATCAACCTTGCCATGTAGATCATTTTTTAAAGTTCTAGCGACTCGCTTCATCCAAAAAACCATCCAGGTAACTAAACCAACTGCTACAAAGGATGTAGTACCAGCGAAGAATTGTTCACCGCGCTCTGATAATTCAGCTGAGGTAAAACTTAGAAAGCCGCCAAGTGCAAAGCTTGCAGCCAGTGCAATACCAACGCCAGTCCAAATTGGAGTTAGAAGTTGGCGACGATCAGTCTTAACCACATAGGCAACTAGGATTCCGACAATTAATGCCGCCTCAAGCCCTTCGCGCAGTGCGATTAAAAAGGTACTTAACATGGCTTGAGCCTATGCCTAGGGTGGGGAATTACGCAACTTAAGTGTTGCGTAATTCCTGTGATAATCCTTACGCGCTCGCTTCAGCCTCAGGTTCGCTCGCAGGGGGCTCAGCAACTACCACCGGCTCAATCGCATCTAATTTAGCCGCTATTACAGGGCTAACCTGTTCAATCTGCCAGGGGCGTGCTCCCATTTGAGTTAATTGGGTAATCACAAAGCTCTCATACTCACTACTACTAGAAGGTGGTTGCTGCCAGCATATCTTTTTTACCAATTCAGGAGTTACTAGGTTTTCAGTAGGGATTTGAATTTGTTTTGATAACTCAATTAGCGCTGCTCTAGCGTGAGTTAACCTGGCATATCCAAGTGGGTTCTTCTCCTTCCAAATCTTCATTGGCGGTAAATTCTCAGAAGCAACTCGAAATTCAGGTTGTTGATCAAGGGGTGTCTTTAGTGAGTCATTTAAAACCTTAAGCCAGGTATTAAATGGCGGTGATTCTAATTTAGTGCGCCAGCTAATCACCTTAGCAACAGCTTCAAGATTATCTGGCCTAATTGTTGCCAGTTCAATAATTGCTAAATCTCCTAATACTCGCCCAGGTGCTAGATCTATTTGCCTAGCTATTTCATCTCGGGCTAGCCATAAATCTCTAACAATTGTCATCGTTAATCTATCTCGAACCTTATGCATACCAGAGGTGCGCCGCCATCGATCAGCCTTTGGTTGATCTGAGAATTTATAATCTTTATAGTTCTTTAATATTGATGTGAAATCCTGCTGGGCCCATTTTAATTTTTTTTGCTCAGTAAGTAAGTCCTCAACTGCATTTCGAATATCAAGTAAAATATCAACATCGAGTGCGGCATAAGTAATCCATTCAGGCTTTAATGGGCGAATAGACCAATCAACAGCTGAATGCTCTTTAGCAAGAGTTAGCTCCAATAAACTTTCTGCTAGTGCTCCTAAGCCAACTCTTTCACAACCTGCAATTCGGGCCCCTAATTCAGTATCAAATAGCAGTGTTGGCTTTAAGCCAACCTCAATTAAACATGGCAAATCTTGAGTACTGGCATGAATTACCCACTCACAACTTGAAAACTGTTTATTAAATTTTTCCCATAATTTTGAATCTTTTAGGGGGATTGGATCAATTAAATGTAATCCACCATCTTTGCGATAAATCTGAATTAAATAAGCTCGCTGGCTATATCGGTAGCCAGATGCACGTTCGGCATCAATAGCGATTGGGCCATTACCCAGGGCTAATTGATTAATTAATTCTTCAAAGCTACTTTCATTTTCTACAAGAGCAGACATAGCGTTACGGGGTGCTAGAAGCGGGGTACTCATTACTTGCTTAGTCTAACTATTACGAGCGATTGAACTAACACCTTGCGGGATTGGCTCAAGACCAGCTGCCATTGCAAGTAGTTCAAGCCAAGCATTTACATGAGATAGTAAATTTTCACCATCATTTGGTGTCCATGATGCACGAATTTCCATCTCAGAATCTTCTTCTCGATCAGCTAATGCACCAAAGGAGGCACTTGCAACTCTAGTAACTGTGCCACTTGGTGCACTAAATTCACAATTATTTTTCTTAAGTGCTTCAAGTAACCAGGTCCAACCTATTTCAGGTAGTAATGGATCAGATGCCATCTCTAAATCAATTGCAGATCTAGCAAAAGTTACACATCGCCATTGTCCACCCCAGCCCTCTTGACCAGCAGGATCATGTAGTAAAACAAATCGACCGGTTGCAGCATCTTCTAAAACATCTGCAGTCATTGCTAATGCATGTGGTGCCAATTTTTGTGGAGCTGGCACAGCCTCAAGCAATATTTCACCCCGTGGCTTAAGTGCCAATATCGGCGCAGTTAATTGCTCAAAGCTTAATTTCATGGCTAAAGGATAAATTGGATATGGGGTAAGTAAGTGAAGGCGCGAGGAATTAGTGATAACTAAAAAATCAGATCAGCGCGCTAGGCTTAACTTATGGCCACAATTCTCGCTTTGTTCTCATCTTTGTTGTGGGGCAGCGCTGATTTCCTTGGCGGCAAATTAACTAAACGCCATCCAGCTTTGGCAGTTACAGCTGTATCACAAAGTATTGGTTTAATAACTGGAATTGTAATTGTCGTAGTTAGTTCATCTTGGCTTTTGCCAACTCTAAGTTGGGATAATTATTTTCTACCTGGTGTATTAGCTGGCTTACTCGGATTTATTGGCTTAATAGCTTTTTACACTGGACTTGCAACTGGACAAATGGGCGTTGTCGCACCAATTAGCGCACTAAGTGTTTTAATTCCTTTAACAATTGCATTTATTAATGGCGAGAAACCAAACACAATGCAGCTAAGCGGTATGAGTATTGCTTTAGTTGGCGCAGTTTTTGCAAGTGGGCCAGAAATAAAAGCCGGCATGACCATTAGGCCATTAGTTTATGCAGTCATTGCTGCCTTTGGATTTGGTGGCGCAGTTGCTTTTATTGCCCAAGGATCAAGTTCAAGTGCAATTATGACCATGACAACTATGCGCTTTACTACTTTTATTGTCTCTTTATTTTTACTTGCGAAATATAGAACTTTAGGAGGATTATCAAAGAAGAATATTCCAATTTTAATTGTTATTGGCGCAGCAGATTTTATTGCAAACCTTTTCTTAGGGGTTGCAACTACTAAAGGTTTGGTCTCCTTAGCTGTTGTTTTAGGTTCGCTATATCCGATTGTTACCGCACTGCTAGCTTTTAAACTTCTACAGGAGCGTCTGCATAAAATTCAGTATGTAGGTATTGTTTTTGCAATAACTGGAGTAGCAGTAATAGCTGCTGGTTAAATTTTTTTATACCGTTCAAACTTAGTTTCTTCGATGATTTCTTGACTTACTAATTCAAAGTTAGCCACAAGTTTTTCTACTGAAATTCTATTCTCACCATCTTTGACTAAATTAGTTGTTAGATAAAGATGATCAATTAAGCCTTGATCAATGAGTGATTGAAGTAATACCGGCCCTGCTTCAACTAGAACTTTGATTGCAGATGAGCTATCTGTCGGTGGAAAATTTTCACTTATCTCCTTAAATAATTGCGCAGGAGGTAGCAAGAACTGCTTTGCTAATTGATTTTTTGGCTGCAATCTAACCTTTGTGTGGGTAAGAATATAAAGAGGGATAGGTGTGCGCTTATAAGGTTCGCGCCTGGCGGTATTGCCACCAATGATGATCAGATCAGATTCTTCTCGCAGCTGTTTAAATCGCTTTCGATCCTCATCATTAGATAGCCCAATGGATGAGCCAGCTACGGTGGTCGCCCCTGATTTACCCACAATCAAATTGGCGGTGGTTATTAAGGCTCTCATAGGTAGCAGGTTAGCGAGTGTCAGTGCCTACTCCTACTCTTTTACCATGATCATAAATTGCCAAACATGTGTAATGAGAGAGATCGCCTGTGGCGATTGTGTTATTTCTGTGCTGCTTGAAATTAAGCCACTGCCTGGTAAAAACGCTGAACTCACAAAAGGTGATGAAGCTGCAATTAATTTGCTTTCAAATGCTGGCCTAGTACCCCCTTTAAGATTTAAAGCAGGCAGGAATCTGAAATTGCGAAATATCGGCTAAATCGTAAAAAAGATCACAAAATTTGGAAAATTCTCAGCCCGCTACGCTTATGTTGGGTTGAGTATGCCGGTCAATGATGGCTAGCCTTTCTTAATGAGAAAATTACTGCGCTCACTTTTTTCTATTTTTATCGCAGCAGGATTATTAACACCAATTTCAGCCAGTGCTGCCCCAAATCTAATTGAGGTGCAGGGTCGGGTTAGAGATCTGCAAGAGCAGGCCACAACTGCTGCAGAAGGTGCGCAGGAGGCCAAGGTAACTTTGGCAAAATTAAATAAAACATTAGTGACTGTGCAACAGGAAGCAAGCCAGCAAGGTGCCTCAGTAACTGCAATGAACAAATTAATTGGCGCTATTGCAGCTGATCAATACAAGTCTGGACCACTTAGTAAATCATTAGAACTACTTTTTTCCTCTGATCCTTCGTTGTATTTATCAACAGCTGGTTCACTTGAGGCGGTTACTAGAAAAAAGAGCGCTGATTTAAAGAAATTTTCCGTAGCTACACAAAGATTAAATGCCACATCTTTAACTGTGGCCGATAAATTATCATTAGTAAAAGCTGCTGAGGCTAAGTTTAAAAAACAATTAGATATAGCTAACTCAAAATTAGATCAGGCAGAAGCGTTACTAGCAAAATTAACTGCAGCAGAGCGAGAGCGGCTTGCAAAACTAAATGATGATGAAGAAAATGCTGATCAACAAAGATCACTCGCTGATGCAGGCAAGTATGGTTCCCTCTCTGGCCGAGGTGGAACAGCAATAAAGTACGCATTAGCTCAAATTGGAGATAAGTACATCTTCGGTGCAGATGGACTTGCAACTTGGGATTGTTCAGGATTAACCATGCGCGCATTTGGCGCAGCCGGTGTTTCACTGCCACACTCTTCAAGAGCCCAGTATAAATATGGCAAAGCAATTGCTAGAAAAGATTTACAGGCAGGTGATTTAGTATTTTTTGGAAAACCAATCTCGCACGTGGCCATATACCTATCTCCAGATCGTATGTTGCATGCACCAAGATCGGGTAGTCGAGTAAAAATTGCTAATATGAATATGGGAAGAAAGCCATATATAGGAGCACGCCGTTTATAGCGAGCAAAAAGTTTTATTAATCACAAATGATCTTGGTCCAAGAGCAGGTGGGATTGAAACTTTTATTCTAGGCCTGATTGAAGGAATGCCATTTGGTGCTCTAGTTATTTATACATCCTCACAAAAAGGATCGGTCGAGTTTGATAACCGGCTATATGAAAAATTTGGCGCAAGAGTAATTAGAGATAGAGCTAAAATTTTGCTACCAACTCCAAGAATTACAAAGCGAGCGATAAAAATATTAAAGAATGAATCAATAACCAGGGTTTGGTTTGGCGCAGCAGCTCCACTGGCGTTAATGGCTAGTGCGCTTCGTAAAAATGGAGTGAGCAATATTGTAGCTTTAAGCCATGGCCATGAGGTCTGGTGGGCAAAGATTCCTATATTTAAACAGCTACTTAAGAAGATTATTTCTGATGTTAATTACCTTGGCTACCTTGGGAATTTTACAAAAAGTGAAATTATTAAAGTGAGTAATGAGCCAAATAAACTCATACAGATTGCCCCAGGTATAGATACCAACCATTTTATGCCCAGAACTGCTAGCGCTAAATTAATCGCAAAATATAGATTAGAAGATAGAAGAATAGTAATTTGCGTTGCCAGATTAGTTCACCGAAAAGGGCAAGATCAGTTAATACAAGCTATGCCTAAGATATTGCAATCACATCCGGACGCAATTTTATTATTAGTCGGCGTTGGCCCAATTAAACAGATGTTAGAGAATTCAGCAAGGCAGCTTCGTATTACTCACAAAATTGTGTTTGCCGGCAGGATTTCACATGATGAATTGCCAGATTATTTAGCTATTTCAGAGATCTTTGCAATGCCAGTTCGTTCTAGATTTTCAGGTCTTGAAGTGGAGGGGCTAGGAATTGTTTATTTAGAAGCTAGTGCATGTGGCAAGCCAGTTGTGGTCGGTAACTCAGGGGGCGCAGCTGATGCTGTTATTGATGGCGTAACTGGGCTACTAGTTGATTCAAGTAAGGTTGATGAGATTTCAAATGCAATTTGTAAATTACTTGATGATCCGATTAAGGGTAAGCAAATGGGTCAGGCAGGTCGAGATTGGGTAATGGAGAACTGGCAGATGAGTAATTGGTCTAAGAAATTTAACAAATTATTATTGGATAATTAAATTATTTACTAAAGCGATACTCACTGCTTGAGCACGGTTTGCCGCACTTAGTTTTCGATAGATTGCCGATAAATGAGTCTTAACAGTGGGCTCGGTTAAAAAAAGCATGCCAGCAATAGCTGATGCCGTTGCTCCGGTTGGTAGCAGTGAAAGTACCTCTAATTCTCGATTCGTTAGATCAAAATCAATGACTTGCTTTGATTGTTTTAATTCACCAGCTTTCATAAACTTATTTGTACCAGCACTAATACAGTTCATAATTTCAATTAAATCACTAATTGCAGCACCTTTAGTAACAAAAGCACTTGCCCCAGCTGATTTTGCACTTTCTAGTATTTCACTTTGATCATGCATAGTCAGCACCACAAATTTACAATTACTCTTTTCTGATATAGCAGTTTTAATTAAATCTAATCCACTTGATGTACCTAAGTTAATATCAACTAAGGCAATATCAGGATGAAATTTATTAATGACTGCTAATCCTTCACCTACTGTTGATGCTTCAGCTACGACATTAAAGTCAGTTTCTGCTAGCGCAGCTATTAATCCAGATCTAATTAAATGGTGATCATCAACTACGACAATATCCATAAACTAGAGTGTAATTAAGATTATGCTCCCAGTGGACCCGGACTTAATTTCAATTAGCGCACCTATTCCTTCAAGTCGCTCCTTGACGCCTAGCAGTCCGTAAGAGTGTTGTTTTTCAAGGGCGCCACCATTTCCATCATCTTCTATTTGAATTTGATTTGCTGTTAGTTTGATTTTAATTACTGAGCAATTTGCATGACGCATTGCATTAATTACTAACTCTCTAACTGCCCGCAGTAATTCAAAGCGCTGATCTGATCTAACTTCAACTTCACCTTGTATTTCATAGGTTATATCAGTATGAGAAAGTATTGTTGATAATTGCTGATCTAATTGTTCTTTAATAGATCTGCTTTCATTTGTGCGCAGTTCAAATATTTCATCTCTAACCTGATTAATTAAGCCACTTATTGAAAATCTAATCTGGCGAAGGGGAGTGCGATTTATATTGTCTAAATTATTACTGCCAATTATTTGATCTAGTCGGTAACCTAAGGATGCTAACTCCTGTGCCAAACCATCATGCAGCTCTC
>OFQB01000007.1_pt1 | contig 30714 bp, 29 predicted proteins | sample 1542681 | NCBI WGS metagenome assembly OFQB01 (sample SAMN05442513, study PRJEB24371) | freshwater metagenome | isolation source: Freshwater Lake | place: Canada: Niagara | collected 2012-08-09
CTCAACAACAGATGGGTCAGCTAGATGCAACCACAATGAAAGCATTTAACGCTGGGGCAATTGGCGCAATGGCACCTGCTGCATTTGCTGGAATGAAAGCTGATCAAGTCAAAGCATTACCACCAACAGCTATGGGCGGCATGGTTGCTGAGCAATTAAATCAATTACCACCTGCTGCATTTAAAGCGATGGGGGCTAACCAGTTCAAATCATTACCACCAGCAGCATTTGCGGGCGTGACACCTCAACAGTTGGGTCAACTTCCACCAGCTGCGCTTAAAGCACTTGGTACAAGTTCTTTAACTCAACTTCCACCAACTGCAATGGCAGGAATAAAGTTAGCTCAAGCGAAAAGTTTTAGTGCATCACAGTTACAAGCACTAACACCAGAGCAAAAAGCAGCAATTCCTGAAAATGTAGTTAGCGGCTTAAGTGCTGCTCAGAAAAGGGCGCTGGCAGAATAAATATCTCCTGCATAGCAGCCAGTTAATCGGTTATCAATACCGCCCTACGAATTAAACGTAGGGCGGTATTGATTTAGAGGTAAATTAAATACAAATTTTGGATCATTCAGATACTTCAGTAGACTTTGTGATTATGGCTAAGAAAAAATCATTGTTTAAAAAGCTGCGCAAATCTGGCAGTTCATTGGTGGCAGAACCTGAGGCACCAGTTGATGATTTAATTCTAGAAGCATTAGCTAAACCTAAAGTTGAGCAGGTAGTTGCTCCTGCAATTATTAGAAAACCTTATATTGCGCCAGAAAAAACCTATCCTGCAGTTACTAATGTTGAAGTAAATAAAAATGATATTTTCGGCGCCCTAGATATTGCAAAGCAAGCAGTAATCGAAGATGCTGGAAAGCGTGAGTATGTTGGAGAGTTTTATTCAATTGATTCTGATGAAGAGCGAATTGCTACATATCTTTTTGAAGCAAAACTTCCTGGCTATGACGGCTGGCGATGGGCGGTAACTGTTGCAAAAGTTGATGAGCAAAGTGCGCCAACGATTTGCGATGTAGTTTTATTACCAGGTACTAAAGCACTACTTGCCCCTAATTGGATTCCATATTCACAAAGAATTCAACCTGGTGATCTTGGTGTTGGCGATGTTGTGCCAACAGCTGCTGATGATGAGAGATTAACTCCAGGCTATGCGGCGCTTCCTGAGGATGAAGAGTTAGATATAACTCAACTATTTGAATTTGGTTTAGGTAGAGCAAGAGTTCTATCTGTTATTGGCCGCGATGCAGCAAGTAAGAGATGGTATGAAGGAGATCGTGGTCCTAAAACACCAATTGCGCGATCTGCTCCTAAGCCATGTCAATCCTGTGGTTTCTTTATTCCAATTGCCGGCTCACTTAGAACTACCTTTGGTGTTTGCTCAAATGCGATCTCACCAGAGGATGCACGGGTGGTCTCCTTTGATCATGGCTGTGGCGCGCACTCTGAGGCGCTAATTAAGGCTGAATAAACCCATTACCGCCCGCCACAGTTGGTGGGTTAAACTAAGCACCTGCCCATCTAGAGATGGCCTAAACGAATATAAAAAATTTGAAAGGAGATACCAATGCCTAGTGGCCGCGTTAAATGGTTTAGTTTAGAAAAAGGTTTTGGCTTTATCTCAAATGATGAAGGCGAAGATGTTTACCTTTCAGCTGATGCCCTGCCAAGTGGTGTAACAACTGTTAAGCCAGGCACAAAGCTTGAGTTTTCAATTGCTGATGGCCGACGTGGTCCTCAAGCACTTTCAGTTTCAATTGTTGAAGCACCACCAACTATGGCTGGTAATTCACGTGGTAAAAATGATGATCTAGCTGCAATGATTGAAGACACAATTAAAATATTAGATCGTTATGGCAATGGCCTGCGCAGTGGTCGCAGCTCATCTGCAACAGATGCTGAGCGATTAGCTAAAGTTTTACGGGGTATTGCCTCACAAATTGATGGAAATTAAAGCAAGCCTTTACGGCCTCGTTTAATTGTGTAGCGAAGTCCAATCACGCCAAGTAATGCTCCGACCGCGCATATCCAGAGCACATTACTATCAGCGTTCATTACGAATGCAAATACAAAAGCGATAATCCAAAGCACAATTCCCATTGCAATTACAAAGATTGATTGCTTCATAAATATAGTCTAACTAGATAATCCGCTAATTAACACCATGCTAACCATTCCAAACAAGATTGCTATGGTGACTATTCTTCTAAATCTAGGACTCATCATTTAGCAAGTCTTTCTACTACATACTCAATTGAGGCAGTTAGTGCATCAATATCACTTGGTTCTACCGCTGGGAACATTCCAATTCTAAGTTGATTCTTACCTAACTTACGATATGGATCAGTATCAACGATGCCATTAGCGCGTAAGATTTTTGCAATTTCAAGAGCGTCAATGCTTTCATCAAAATTAATTGTGCCAACTACTTTAGATCGCATTGCTGCATCTGTAACAAATGGTGTGGTGTAGCTTGTTTTCTCAGCCCAACTATAAAGACGATTTGATGAATCTTCACTGCGGCCTGCGGCAAACTTTAAGCCACCATTTTTGTTCATCCAATTAAGTTGTTCGGCTAATAAAATTATTGTGGCAAGTGCTGGTGTGTTATATGTTTGATCAAGACGAGAGTTTTCAATTGCAATACTTAAATCAAAAAATGCTGGTACCCAACGCCCACTCACCTTTATCTTTTCAACTCTAGCAATTGCTGCCGGGCTCATTATTGCTATCCATAGCCCACCATCTGAGGCAAAGGATTTTTGTGGAGCAAAGTAGTAACAATCAGATTGAGAAATATCTAAGTCCAAGCCACCAGCAGCACTTGTTGCATCAACTAAAACCAGTGCACCATCTGATCCCTTTGGGCGAATAATTGGCATCATTACCCCGGTGCTAGTTTCATTATGGGTAAGTGCGTAAGCATCAATATCTGCTTCAATTTTAGGAAGCGGATGAGAGCCTGGCTCAGTTTTAATTACAGATGGATCACCAATCATTGGCGCCTCTTTAGCCGCAGCAGCAAACTTTGATGAGAACTCACCAAATACTAAGTGCTGAGATTTCTTATCAATTAAACCAAAGGTTGCAATATCCCAAAACGCAGTTGATCCACCATTACCAATTACTACTTCATAACCATCAGGAAGTGAGAAGAGTGATTTAAGACCACTTCTTACTTGAGCAACAACCTCTTTAACTGGTTTTTGTCGATGACTTGTTCCTAAAACTTTTCCATAATTACTCGCTAAGTTCGCAAGTGAAGCGGGCAATATCTTTGATGGTCCACAACCAAATCTGCCATCAGATGGTTTTAAATTATCTGGGATCTTAATTTCACTCATTGGTAGATATTAGGGGTTAAGCCGTTTAATCTGCCAATTATTATTTTTTTCTCTCACATATCGGATTCGATCGTGCAGGCGAGAGTATCTGCCCTGCCAAAACTCAATTGAGATGGGATAGACAATGTAACCACCCCAATGTGGAGGTGTTGGAATTACCTTTTCATTGGCAAACTTAGTTTCCAATTCTTTAAACTTATTTTCTAACTCTTGGCGAGAGCTTAATTCTGTGGATTGCTCACTTGCCCAAGCACCAATTTGGGAAGGACGTGGGCGGGTTGCGAAGTATTTTTCTGAATCTCCTCTTGCTATTCTAGTTGCACTTCCAATCACAATTACCTGTCGCTCCATTGGATACCAAGGAAAAAGTAATGAAACATTCTTATTTTCAGATATCTGCTTACCTTTACTAGATTCATAATTTGAAAAAAATGTAAATCCGCCTTCAGTTAGATCTTTAAGTAGCACAGTTCTACTAGTTGGCTGATCATCGACCTCAGTTGATAAGACCATGGCATTTGCCTCAACCACAATCTCATTTTCAGCTGCCTGAGTTAGCCAGGTGTTAAATAATTCAATCGGGTTTAGCGGTAGTTCACCCTCGATTAATCCATGCTCACCATACTGGCGGCGCATTGCAGCGATATCTTCACGGCTTGTCATATTGGGAAAATCTTACAACCCTTTCCAGTTTGGCTACTTTGCTATTAGGTAGCACAATAGGCACCGTATTTATAATGTGAGGGAGTACTCAGTTGGCAGAAGATTTTAAGCCCGGCCTTGAAGGCGTAATTGCTTTTGAATCAAAAATTGCCGAACCTGATAAAGAGGGAAGTGCGCTTAGATACCGCGGCGTAGATATCGATGATCTAGTTGGCCGAGTTACCTTTGGAAATGTTTGGGGATTATTAGTAGATGATGAATTTAATCCTGGCTTGCCACCTGCTGAACCATTTTTAATTCCAGTTCACACTGGAGATGTAAGAGTTGATGTGCAATCTGCAATCGCAATGCTTACACCTGCTTGGGGCTTAAAACCATTACTTGATATTTCAGATGAAGAAGCAAGAAGTAATTTAGCAAGAGTTTCTGTGATGGTACTTTCATACGTTGCACAATCTGCTAGAGGAACAATTGCAACTGCAATCCCACAAGCTGAAATTGATAAAGCACATACTGTGGTGGAGCGAATGATGATTCGCTGGCGTGGGGAACCTGATCCAGTACACGTTCGGGCAATTGATGCTTACTTTGTATCTGCGGCTGAACATGGCATGAATGCTTCAACATTTACTGGTCGAGTAATTGCTTCAACGGGTGCAGATGTTGCCGCATCTATTTCAGGTGCAATTGGCGCGATGAGTGGACCATTACATGGCGGCGCTCCGGCGCGCGTGCTTTCTATGATTGAAGCGGTTGAAAAATCTGGAAATGCTGAAGCTTATGTGAAATCAATTTTAGATAAGGGTGAGCGGTTAATGGGATTTGGTCATCGTGTTTATCGCGCTGAAGATCCACGTGCTAGAACATTGCGCCGAACTGCTAAAGAATTAAACGCACCTCGTTATGAAGTGGCGTTAGCACTTGAGAAAGCAGCACTTGCTGAACTTAAAGCGCGCCAACCAGATCGAGTACTAGAAACAAATGTTGAGTTTTGGGCAGCAATAGTTTTAGATTTTGCGCAGGTACCAGCAAATCTATTCACCTCAATGTTCACCGCAGCAAGAACAGCAGGTTGGTCTGCTCATATTTTAGAACAAAAGCATTCTGGTCGAATTATTCGCCCATCTTCACGCTACGTTGGACCAGGACCACGCAAACCACAAGACGTTAAGGGATGGGATGAGAGCGTGGAGTCACTGCACTCCTAAGATATACCGATGAATAGCAGATCAATCCTTTGGTTTAGGCGTGATCTGCGCATTAATGATCACCCAGCATTATTAGCAGCACTTGCTGAAAGTGATGAAATTATTCCAGTATTTATCTTAGATCCAACTTTAATTAAAACCGCTGGTAGTAAGCGACTTGCATATCTAGGTCAGTCACTTCATCACTTAGATGATTCACTTAATAAATCACTTCAGGTTTTAGTTGGAGATCAAATCACTGTGCTTAAAGATTTACAGAAAAAATATAATGCGCAGTCGGTGCATATCTCAGCTGAGTATGAACCATATGGTGCAAAGCGAGATGAAGGAGTTGAAAAAGCCGGGATTAAATTAATTAGAACTGGTTCACCTTATGCAGTCGCTCCTGGTCGAGTGTTAAAACCTAGTGATCAAAGCCCATATCGGGTCTATACACCTTTCTATCGAGGCTGGTGCGCTCATGGTTGGCGCAAGCCAGCAGATAAACCAAAAGTAATTAATGCCGTTAAAGCAGAGGCTAGTGATCGAAACTTTCCAGATTGGAAATTACCAGAGGGCACAAATATAACTCCAGCTGGTGAAGTGGCAGCGATTGAAAGATTTAAATACTTTCAAAAAAATGGCTTAGATGATTACGATGTCACAAGAAATCTTGCCGGCATTGATGGCACTAGCAAAATGAGTGCTCATCTTAAGTGGGGTGAGATTCACCCACGAACTTTGCTAGCACCTCTTGGTGAGAGTAAAGCTCATGATGTTTATCGTAAGGAAATCGCTTGGCGTGAGTTCTACGCCGATGTTTTATTTAATAATCCCACAACCGAAACTGATTACTACGCGCCCCAGTTCGCCAAGATGCGTTATGACAAACCAGGTGAGAAATTTAAAGCTTGGTGTGAAGGAAAAACTGGTTATCCATTTGTTGATGCTGCAATGCGCCAATTAATTAATGAGGGCTGGATGCATAATCGCACCAGAATGGTAGTTGCATCATTTCTAGTAAAAGATCTGCACCTAGAGTGGCAATTAGGTGAAAGATTTTTTCGCGAGCATCTAATTGATTACGATGTTGCCTCAAATGCTCACGGCTGGCAATGGACGGCAGGATGTGGCACAGATGCTTCACCTTATTACCGAGTATTTAATCCAATTGAACAGGGTAAAAGATTTGATGAAGATGGCGTGTATATAAAGAAGTATGTACCAGAGCTAGCTCATTTAAAAGGAATTGATGTGCATGAACCATGGAATGCTAATGATGGATACTTAAAGAATTATCCAAAGCAAATAGTTGATCATGCTTTAGAGCGTATTGAATCCCTCGCTCGTTTAGAAGAGATTAAAGTAAGTAAACCACTTCCACCTGTGAAGTGATTTAAACTAAGAAGTTACTAAACTGCCAAGGATCACTTTCATCATACTTTCGATTATTCCAACCCTTATACAAATCATTTCTATGCATTAGTGGATCCCAATCAGCAGCGGCTGAGTGATAGCCTCCCCAATATTTTTCTGCAAATGCTAAAACTTCTCGCCATGGCAAATCATCTGGAACGCGATAGCCAGCATTTGGATTAGCCATTGCCCAGGCAACTGCGGCATAAACTGCGCTGGCAACCTGCACAGTTGTGGCAGATTGTTTTGGAATTAATTTTCTAGAATCATGAATATTAAGTAATGATCCAGTCCACCAAGACTTATAAGCGTGGCCCATTAATAACACACCTAATCGATCATCACCATCAATAATTTCCTCATTCATAATTCTTTGATTAGTTGTTAGATCCCACTGGCGCATCTCAAGTTCATGCATTGAAGCAACAGCTGCATCAGTTGGGCAGTAGGCGTAATGAACAGTTGGGCGATACACAGCTTTTTCTTTATCCCAAACAGTTAAGTGATCACTTATTGTGAACGCCTCGCCATGGCGAATTACCATTCCAGTTGTTTCCATATTTGGCACCCATGATCTAACCCAAGTTTTAGCACCAGGTTGGGCAATACAAATCTGATTTTTTGGACCATCTGGGTGTTGATAAGCATTTATTGGAAGTGTTTTTTCATGCGTTCCCCAACCTAATTCAGCTGGCGCTATTCCTTCTTCATAAAATCCTTCAACTGACCAGGTATTAACAAACTCATTTACTTGCTTTGGTTTATCTGTAACTTGCGTATCACGCTCAGCAATATGAATTACTTTAACGCCAAGTTTGTGAGCAAGGGATGGAAAGTTTTCACTCTCATATGCTTCTTTAACGCCAGCGCCATCCTTACCATCTTTAATTGCCTGAGTTGCAATATCAAATAATGCTTTCTTAGTTAGATGTGAAACTAAGCCAGGGTTAGCGCCATGCTCAACAATTGCTGTTGGCCCTTTGCCGCCCCAGGTATTTGTTAATTTACGCAATTTCATATGACGCCAGTAAAGAGTGCGCTCAGTTGGATTCCTAGCCGCACCTGCTGAATATGGATCCCACTCTTCAACTGATGTATTTAAATAAATAACACCATGATCATGAGCCCACTCAATTATTTCATTTGCATCAATATTCCATGCTAAATCTAAAAGAAAATCACCTGCAGTTAAATATTTAGATAAAAACTGATCCATATTTTCGCGAGTTAGTTGATCTTGCACATATGTAGCACCGGCTGTGATCGCACCTGTTACTCGCTCTCGGTTATCACGCATATCGATGATCGTGATCTGTTTTGCATCTACTAGATGCTCAATTAAAAGTGGAAGTACACATTGTGATACTGAACCTGCACCTAAAACCAGAACTCGATTCTCAAAGCGTGCTGCCAATTAGGACCTCCGTTATTCTTGCTAAAGGATTTAGCCAGTGAAGATTAACCTATTTTATCTTTTCACCTTGCCACATCAGCACACCAGATTTGCTTCGCTTTGCCTCATACATTGCAAGGTCAGCAAGTCCTAGGCAGTTACTACTTCCACCTGTCACATCAATTGGCGCATAACCAATGCTGACATCGATCTTCACCTGCTTATGTGGCAGTGAGATTGGGTAACTAAGTGTTGCCCTAATTCCAAGAGCTAACTCTGTTGCATGCTCTTGATCAACTTGGGCTAGAACACCAAACTCATCACCACCTAACCGAGCAAGCAGGCCAGCATCTGAAATCACTCGATTAAATCTATTTGCCACCTGCTTTAGAAGTTGATCACCAGCTTCATGGCCTAGTGAGTCATTTATATTTTTAAAACCATTTAGATCAAGTAAAAAAATATACCCAGATTTAAGTTTGGCTAGCTCTTGTAAAAAGTTTCGCCGATTTGATAACCCAGTTAATTCATCAGTCCTAGCAAGTACTCGCTCTGAACTTGCGGTGTTTGCCTCCTGCAACGCAAAACTCATTCGGATAAATGCCAGAGCAATTGTTATAAATGCAGGTAGCAGTATGAATTCTGGAAAGTACCCTGGGTTTAATGCTGCAATTCCAAGCAAACTAGCACTTGCAACTAATGAAATCGTTGCGCTATAGGAAGAGATTTTATCAAAGAACTTCACCTGAGCGCAGTCATGAGATAGTGATAGCGCAATTAAAAATAAGCCAATAATCCAGCCATCATCAGTAATTGCGCCAAATTCATATCTTGTATTAATAGATGACCAAATAAAAAATAAATCAGAGAATGCAAAGCAGAGTATTCCCGAACAAAGTAAAAACGATCTAATACTTACTGGACTTAGTAATGCATAAACTAATGCAATTGCTAGTAGCACAATGTCACCGACTGGATAAAGGATGGAGATAAAGACAGTAAAAGCACCATCTTCAAACTCAATCATCGCTGGCTTAAGTAGGAAAGCTGTTAGAACACTAGTAAAACCAATTGCAATTATTGCGGTATCAAGTAGCTCAAGGGCGCCAATCTTTACTCGCTTTGTAAATGTTCTAATTACTCCAAAAAATAAGAGTGGATAAAAAAGTGAGTATAAAAACTCAGGTAGCCAAAGGGCAAGTGTTAATTCATAAAATGAACCCCAAGTAGATAGGAATGAACCAATACTCCAGATCACAAGCCCTGATCCGATCGTGACTGCAACAACTCGATCTGTTACTAAGGGTGCTTTAAAGGCGATGGCAGAAGCCATAAGGCCAATTAAATTAAATAAAATTAGGTCGATATAAATATTAGGTTGAGCATAAATTAGCCTGAGTATCAGGTGGATCACAAGAAATCCACCGGTAACCCACTTTAGCCTCAGGTATAATTTCGAATTGTTCACAGCAAATAGTAAAATTACTTTTTACTAAATTTTATAGTTTCAGAAAGGTTTAAGTGCAGGCACTCACCAGACGTTCATTTATTTGTGGAAGCGCAGCTGTTGCAGCCTTAACTGCGCTGCCTGCCGTCGCTGCTACCGGAGTTAAAACCTTAAAAAACGGCAGCACTGTTATTGATTTGGCAGCAAATAAAACTCTATCTAATGTTGGCGGCTTACTTGAATTAAGTATAAAAAAGTATGGGAAAGTTGCGGTAGTTAGAACTTCAAAATCTTCAAAAGGTTTCTCAGTAATTAATCTTGCTTGTCCCCATGCGGGTGTGTTGGTCAGCAAAAGTAGTGATGGTTGGAGTTGTAGCCCACCAGGTCATGGATCTGTATTTGCTTTAAATGGCGCACTAAAAGTTGGTCCAGCTACTTCAGCGCTTAGATCAATTAAATTTACTGCAACAAGTAAGGCCTTAACAATAAGTTAATTTATCGCTGCTTTCTGCGAACATTAATTCCAATTTTTCTAACTAAAGGCCGTGGTGCGTACTGGGCGATAAGTGCCAGTAATTTATATTGCAGACCAGGAACAGATACAGATTTATTTTTTTGAGCATCCTTCCAAGATTTAGCAACTAATTTATCAGCATCTAACCACATGAAATTTGGTAGTCCGCTCATTCTCATTTTGCCTCTTTCATGAAATTCAGTTCGGGTAAAGCCAGGACAAAGTGCACTAACTTTTATTTTTGTGCCTTTAAGTTCATTATTTAAATACTCAGAGAAAACAGTTAAGTATGATTTTGCTGCGCTATATGTACCACCAGCTATCCAACTTGCAATTGAACTGACATTAACAATTATTCCGCCATTTTGTTTAATCATGCTTGGTAATACTGCGTGAGTTAACCGCATTGGAGCGGTAACTAAAACATCTAGTAACTCTTGCTCCCGCTTTAAATCACTATCAATAAAGCTTTGCTTGATACCAAAGCCAGCATTATTAATTAAAACAGCAATTGGATTGGCCTTATTTGCCAATCTACTTTCAACTTTTGCTAGTTGTGCTGGCTTTGTTAAGTCAGCTTTTAATGTCTGAACTTTAATTTTATAAGCTTTATTTAGCTCTTTTGCTATCTTATTTAATCTAGGAAGATCTCTAGCAACTATTACTAAATCAAATCCTTCTCTTGCAAGCAGTCTTGCATAAGCTAAGCCAATTCCAGAACTAGCCCCAGTTACTAATGCTATTGCCATACTTTTTCTACCTTACTTTTTAATACCTGATGTGTCCTCATCGCGAATATGCCAAGAGGTTCCATACTCTTCTAGTAGATCTAAGAATGGTTTTGACTCAAACCATTCAGGTCCATTAACACCTAAAGGTTTCCAAGTACCATTTTGAATTAACTCCATGGCAATAACTGGATTAATTGCGGTCTGCCAGACAACTGCTTGATCACCAAACTCCTTCATTGACCATGCGTTATCAACAACGTTATAGATGTAACAAGCTTTTGGATTTCCTTCTTTATCTAAACCTTTAATTAAAGCACCAGCACAGGTCTTACCGCGCATACGTTCACCTAAAGTTCCTGGATCCGGTAGGGACGCAGTTAATAGATCTCGTGGTGATACTGAAACTCCTTGCACATCAACAGTTTCCTTACGATCCATACCAAGCATGTTGATTGTTTTTAAGATAGTAATGAACTCAGCGCCTAAGCCGTACTTAAAGTTAACTTTTTTAGCATCAATTTTTTGTGGAATTAGAACTACCTCTTCGTGCTCAACGTTAACGCACTCAACAGGACCAATACCTTCTGGGAAATCAAAAATTTCAAGCTCTGAAAATGGTGTGGTGGTATACCAACCGCGACCATCTTCCCAAACTAATGGTGGGTTTAGACACTCTTCAATTGTGGTCCAGATAGAAAATGATGGCGCAAAGTCATAACCCTCAACTCTTAAATTAGAACCATCTAATATTGTGCAGGAATCAATTCGGCTAAATAAATGCTCACTTGCATACTTTGCAAAAATATCACTCATACCTGGCTCAACACCCATACCGATTAGGGCATAGATTTTTCGCGCATCCCAGTTAAAGTCACGAGCAAACTGCTCATCGCCTAACTTCACTCCAGTTTCAGTAAATGGGTAGTGCGGGTGCTTACGAGAAAGTGACATCGCCATATCTATGTAATTGGTATTTTCAATCTCACAAGCTAAAAAGATTGGCATAACAAACCTAGGATCAACTGCGTTAATTACTACATCAGGATCTGCTTTACGAATTAACTCTCTAATATCTTCAAGCTCGGCAGCATTAACCATTGCAGCAGAAAAGCGTGAATCTTTAACACGGGCAACCGCCTCTTCGGCACGAGATAGTGTGCGATCAGCAATCACCATAGATTCAATAAATGAACGACGTGATGCGATATTTGCAATCGCCCTACCAACTCCACCGGCGCCTATAACGAGGGCCTTCATGATATTTAACTCCAAACGAATTATTGTTAGTCTATCTCAGCGTTAATTTAATGACAAATCTACGCATGTTTATGCAATTGTTTTCAATTATTAATGATTTAAATTAGAATTAATCTATTAATAAATTTTTAAGAAAAAATTAAATATTGTCCCCGTAGCTCAGTGGATAGAGCAACCGCCTCCTAAGCGGTAGGTCGCAGGTTCAACTCCCGCCGGGGACGCAATAAGTTAGTGATTAATTGTAAAACGTTTCATAGATTTAGGTGCCCACCAATTACGCTCACCAAATAATCTCATTAACGCTGGCACCAAAAGAGCGCGAACTAATGTTGCATCTAAAAGTATTGCAAATGCCACACCAAAGCCAAGCATTTTAATTGAGGTAACACCACTTATCATGAAAGAAGCAAAAACAATTGCTAGTAGTCCAGCTGCTGCTGTAATAATTCGAGCTGAGCGCTGTAAGCCAATTGCTACCGATTCAATGTTTGATTTACCAGCGTCATGCTCCTCTTTAATTCGAGATAGTAAAAACAACTCATAGTCCATCGATAATCCAAAGGCCACAACTGCTACTAAGATAATTGAGCCAGTATCAACTGCGCCAGTAACGGTGAAATCACCAACTAGCCATCGCAAATGCCCATCAACAAATATCCAGGTGATGGCTCCTAAAGTAGCGGCCAGGGATAAAATATTTAAGATTACAGCTTTAATTGGCAAGATAATTGATCCAGTAAATACAAATAATAAAATTAAAACACCTATTGCGATCCAAGTTAGTGCCCATGGCATAGTTTTTGCAATACCAATTTGAGTGTCTGCATAATCTGCAGCAATTCCGCCAATTAATGTTCCCTCTGGTGATTTTATTTCGCGGATATCTTTAATAAGTGATTCACCTTTTAATGTTCTTGGCGGCATTGAATGTACTGCGGTAATGCGTAGATCATCACCAAAAATTTGTGGTGGTGAGACTCGGACAATGCCATCTACTTTAGCGACTTCAGAAATATACTTAGTTACCTCTGGCTGAACTAACGCACCCTTTGGTATAACAATTTCAACTGGATTTCCTTCTTGTCCTGGAAAACGATCTGAAATAATTTTTGAGGCAAATGCTGCTGGATTATTAGCAGGTAAAACTCTTGAGTCAACTTGTGAGAAAACAATATTCTTAATCGGCGCAGCCAATATAGAAAGTAAAACCAGAGATAAAACTACAACGGCTAAAGGCCTGCGCATAACAAAACGAGCAGTCTGTGCCCATCTACCATCTTCTTTAGGGGTTATTGCACTCTTACGTATAACCGCTTTATCAATATTCTTTCCTAAGATTGCTAACAGCGCTGGTAGTGCAATAAGTGAACCTAATACAGCCATTATTACAACAGTAACGCCGGCATAACCAAATGATTTTAAAAACATAAGCGGGAATAGCATCAGTGAAGCCAGCGTAATTACAATTGTCAATCCTGAATAAAACACAGTTTTACCAGCAGTGCTTACTGTCCGCTTAATTGCTTCATCTACTGATTTACCAGCATGTAATTCTTCTCGGAATCTATTAACGATTAGAAGTGAGTAATCGATGCCTAATCCAAGGCCTAGTCCGGTAATTAGGTTTAATGCAAAGATACTTACACCAGTAAAAAGAGTTAATAAGTACATAACTAAGAATGAACCTAGAATCGCTGATACTCCCACCAATAGGGGCATACCACTTGCGACAAGGCCTCCGAACACAAATACTAATAAAATAAAGGTTAATGGAATTGAAATAGCTTCAGAGAGCTTTATATCATCAGCAATTTTCTTATTAATAGCACTAGCAAATACACCAGTTCCGCTGGCATAAATTCTTAAATTTTCATAATTACCATCATATTTTTTTCCAACTTGCTCACCCAAGCTTTCAATAGCTTCCCATTCAACACTCTTGCTATAGATAAAAAGGAATGCTGAATTTCCATCACTGCTTTTAAGCGATGGCGCACCCCCTGCGGACCAGTAAGAAAGAGTTGATTCAACCCCTGGAATAGATTTAATTTCCTGTTCAAGTTTTGTCGCTGCTGCTACTGATTCAGGATTTGTTAATCCATTTTTTGTTTCAACTACTAGGACAACGACTGGCTCTTTTACTTTAAAAACATCAGTTAAATATTCAAAGGCTTTGGCTGAATCACTATTTAAGTCTGAGTAGCCACCGCTTTCTAACTTTCCAAAGACGGCTGAGCCAATTCCACCGGAGGCGATTATTGCCGCCACGAATAATGTAAAAATTAATTTCTTACGGCGCACGATAGCTGAGCCTAATTTTTCAAACATGATCACCTTTTCATCAATTTTACACAAGTGTTAGGTAGACTCATATTCTAATGAGTATAGATAAAGAATCAAAAAAAATTACTGATTTAGTATCAGGTGAAGTTAATCACCCGCTTTTACCTAAAATAACTAGTGATGAAGTTGATCTAGAAATTGACACTCGCCGCGATGATGAGATTAAACAAGATAAACCACCTCACCACGATTAATCCTTAGCTTTTGGCTCTGCCTTCTTTTCAACTTTTTTCTCTGGCTTAATTTCAGTCTTATCAGCAGGCTTCTCACTTTTTGTAACTGGTGATGACCTTGAATCTGTTTTATAAAATCCGCTGCCTTTAAAGACAACCCCAACATTGTTATATACCTTACGAACCTCACCTCTACATTTTGGGCAAACCTCAATAGCAGCCTCGGTAAATGACTGGACTACTTCGAAAGCATGCTCACATTTATTACACAGGTACTCATAGGTTGGCATAGGAGATAATCTTAAGCAGGTGGGAAGATAAGGGCTAACTGAAGATGAGGGGCAGCGAAATGAAGCGGGGATTTCAATTACTTACCGCCTTGATGTTTTCTGTAATTTCAATCGCACCAGCTTTTTCAACTTCAATCGTGAGCACATCACCTACTGCCGGCTCTGTATTAAGTGTTGCACCAACTGCTGTGACGATAAAAGCAAGTGCTGAACTAGAAGATGTAGCTAATGAAATAACTGTTACTGATCCAAATGGTGTGCGAGTAGATGATGGGTCTGTACAAATTCAAGGACAAGTTTTAATGGTTGGTTTAAAGCCACTAACTATTTCAGGACTTTACACAGTCTCTTACACAATAATGGCAATTGCAGACGTGCCAACTGTTAGCAGTTTTACTTTTCTTTATAACGCACCAGCTGAAATGACTCTAGCTACCCCATCACCATCCCAGAGTGAGGTGAATACCCCAACTGCAAACCGCACTACCGATATATTTGTGATTGCCCTACTAATTTTTGCATTTATTATTTTAATATTTCTATCTAGGTATGCAAAACAAACATTTAAAGCACCAGCAAAAGTTAGAAAGCCACCTATCCGAAAGAGTAATAGTAGGAAATTCCTAAAATAGGTGAGTGATTAATTGATAGAGATTTTATCGCCAATAAGTAAAGGCTTAATGCAGTTAACTGGAGTATTAAGTATTGGTTTATTACTAACGCTTAGTTTTCTAGATTCAGATATAAAAGGTGGTATTACTAATATAAAACTGGTTAAGAAAACTAAGGCTTTTCTTTTAGCTTGGTTACTTACAACTTTTGCGTTTATTTTGATACAAATCTCTTATTTACTTCAGCAACCATTGGCATCATCATTTGATCTAACAGTAATTCGCTCTTATCTAACTCAGACTGCAATCGGTAAGAGTTATATAGTTCAAATAATTGGAATTATTCTCTTATTAAGTGTTGCACTACGCAGAGTAATTACTACCTATCTAAGTTTATTAATAGCACTCATTGCAATTGTGGCGCCAGTTTTTCAAAGCCATGGCAGCTCATCAGGCCGACATGGGCTGGCAATCGGTGCCCTAGTAATTCATGTAATTGCTTTATCTTTTTGGGTTGGCGGTTTATTTGGTTTAACGCAATTAAGTAAGGAGCAAAAACTAATTGCACTGCCTAGATTTAGTGAATTAGCGCTGTGGAGTGCAATAACCGTGGTGATAACTGGTGCTGCAACAGCTTGGACTAGATTAGACAGCATCGAAGCTTGGCAAAGTAAGTATGGCGCAATTACATTACTTAAAATATCTTTAGCAGTAACACTTGTTGGATTTGGCGCATTACACCGCAGGTGGATTATTAAATCTGATTTTCCTTCAGTTTTTAGATTAATTACTGCAGAAATTGCGATTATGTTTGCAACTGTATTTGTTGGTAGTTGGCTATCCACAGTGGCTCCACCTAACCGAGTAGTTGAGTCAACGCCGGCAATACTAATTACTGGTATCGCTATGCCAGAGGCGCCAAATTTAACCCGCGTACTACTTGCATATGATGCTGATGGTTTAATGCTTGCACTTCTTATATTTGCAGTAGCACTTTATATAAAAGGTGTATTAATTCTAAGTAGGCGTGGTGTTAAGTGGCCAATTGGGCGAACAGTTGCATTTGCAATCGGAATCAGCGCAGTTGATTTTGCAACTAGCGGTGGACTAGGTGTTTATTCACGTTTTGCTTTTTCTAATCACATGATGGCGCACATGGTGCTTGGCATGATCGCACCTATTGGAATTGTGTTAGGTGCTCCAATTACTTTAGCTCTTCGTACTTTGCCGCAAGGAAGAAATAAAGAAGAATGGGGCGTGCGAGGTGCGTTTATTGCAATTTTGCATTCTAAATTATCGCGTATCTATACCAACCCAGTTGTGGCATTAGCCATATTTGATGGCTCATTATTTGCACTTTATTTCACACCACTATTTGGAAACTTAATGCAAGGTCACAGTGGTCACTTCTTTATGTCACTTCATTTTTTACTCGCCGGAATACTATTCTTCCAAGTACTAATTGGTATTGATCCAATGCCAAATAAAATTCCACACCTTGTAAAAATCATAATTATTTTTGCAGCAATGAGTATTCATGCCTTCTTCTCAATCTCAGTCATGTCAGCTACTACTTTGCTTGATAATGGATTCTTCGCACTACTAGAGCGGCCTTGGGCTACTGATCTATTAGCAGATCAAAAACTAGGGGGATCAATTGGATGGGCCATGGGTGAGATTCCAATTTTGCTCGCCCTACTTGCAACATTTATGCAGTGGCAGCGGGCGGATAAAAAAGAGGCGAACCGGATTGATCGGGCGGCTGATCGGGCTGCTGCTATGGGTGAAGATGATGAACTTGCTCAATACAACCGTTATCTAGCGCAGTTAAATCGGCGCGATTTATCACAATAGAATTACCCCATGTCAATGAATTCAGATATGGCTGCATTATTTGGTGATGAGTACCAATCATTACGCGAGAGTGTTAATGGCCTTGCTCAAAAAAAGATTGCACCATTTGCTCATGATGTTGATGAAAACTCACGTTACCCACAAGAAGCAGCAGATGCTTTGCAAGCAGCTGGCTTAGCTGCTGCGCATGTGCCAGTTGAATATGGCGGCCAGGGAGCGGATGCATTAGCTGCTGTAATAATTATTGAAGAAGTGGCAAGAGTTTGTGGTGCATCATCTTTAATTCCTGCAGTTAATAAATTAGGTTCAGTTCCATTAATGATTGCTGGAAATGAAGAGCAAAAGAAAAAATACTTAACTCAACTAGCAGATGGTAAAGGCTTCTCTTATTGCTTATCTGAATCAGAGGCTGGTTCAGATGCTGCTGCAATGAAAACTAAAGCGACAAAAGATGGTGATAGTTGGATTTTATCTGGCAGTAAAAAATGGATTTCAAATGCAGGTGTTTCAGAGTTTTACACCGTTCTAGCCTCAACTGATTTAAGTAAAGGCGCAAAAGGAATTTCTGCTTTTATTGTTGAAAAATCAGATGCAGGTGTTTCTTTTGGTGCTCATGAAAAAAAGATGGGCTTTCGAGGATCACCAACGCGTGAGGTTTACTTTGATAATGTAAAAATTAGTGATGATCGCAGGTTAGGTGAAGTTGGAAGTGGATTTTCCCTTGCAATGAAAACTTTAGATCACACTCGGATTACTATTGCGGCGCAAGCACTTGGAATTGCCCAAGGTGCTTTAGATATTGCAAAAAAATATGCCCATGAGCGTCAACAATTTGGTAAACCAATCTTTGATTTCCAAGGAATTCAATTTATGTTGGCAGATATGGCAATGCAGATTGAAGCAGCTCGACAGTTGACCTATGCCGCAGCAGTTAAGAGCGAGCGAGGTGAAAAAGATTTAACCTTCTTCTCAGCTGCTAGTAAATGTTTTGCAACTGATGTTGCAATGAAGGTAACAACTGACGCCGTGCACATTCTTGGTGGCTATGGATATGTAAGTGATTACCCAGTTGAGCGAATGATGCGAGATGCTAAATTAACTCAGATTTATGAGGGTACAAATCAGATTCAACGAGTTGTGATGGCTCGTAATCTTGACACTTTAACAAATTAAAATCTAACAACAATCTCAGGAGTTGCAGCAGCATCAATCTTTTCATCATGGGGTTGAATGGGTAAAATTTCACTTGTTAACTCACCATAATGAAGTAGTGCTATTTTAAAAGCCTTACTTCTAGATAATGCGCGATCATATGAACCACCACCTTGACCGAGGCGATTACCCATTCGATCAACATGTAGGGCGGGTAAAATGATTACATCTAACTCAACCTCTACTGCATCTCCAATTGGTTCGTAGATCTTTTCAACCTTTGTTAGATTTTCAGATGATCCATTCCAACTAACCCACTGGATATCATTATTTTCAAGTAATCTTGGTAGGAATACTTTCTTGCCATCTGCAATTAATCTTTGATTTACATCACTAGTTTCTGGCTCAAACTCATATGAGATATATGAAGCTACATTTGTTGCATTTTTTAACTCTGAAGCAGAGAGAATATGCAGCCAACTTTCAGTATTAAATCGATCCGCCCGCTGGCGGCGATATAACTTGCGTAACTCTGATTTATTTTGCTGCTTATCCATGCCCCTTACCTTAATTTATGGTGATGGCAAAGTAGGGTTTAGGTATGGATGAAATTCTCACCGTTGAGCAGTTGCAGGAGCGTCTACTTGAGCTGGCTAAGCCACTTGCTGCGCTAGATCTTCCACTCCTTGATTCACACGGGGCAACTTTGGCAAATGATCTATTAGTAGATGAACAACTTGCGATAAAAAATGGTCAACAAATTGGCTCTACCCAGATCGCACTTGCCGCATCCCTTGGCCTAGATCGCTTGCCTGCAAGACCACACCCGCGGGTAGTAATAATTAGCGCCGGTGATGATTTAGTTGAACCGGGTAGCAAATTAGCAAAAGATGATGATGAGTTTGAAAGTAACTCTTGGTTTTTAACAACATTTATGCGAGAAGCAGGTGCACATGCATTTCGAGTTCACACAATCCCTGAAACAGCTGAACAATTAAAACTTGTAATTGAGGATCAACTAGTTCGATCAGATTTAATTGTAATAAGCGGGGAATCAAAGGATGAATCTTTTGACCTTATTACATCAGTAATCTCACAGTTAGGTGAGATTAAAGTAGTAACTCCGAATCTAAATGAGAGCGGCAAGCATAGTTATGGCTTAATCGGTCCAGATAAAACACCGGTAATCACATTACCTGGGGATCCAATTGCAAATTATCTATCTGCTGAAATATTTATTCGGCCAATGATTTTAAAGATGTTAGCAAGAACTCAAATTCACCGGCAAAACAAAAAAGTAAAATTAAGTAAAGCTCTAGTTTCAAACTCTGATAAAGCCACCTATGTAAGAGCAAAACTTAACGCAGAGGGTCAAGTCACACCTCTTGCCAACCAGGAGTCACTAGCAACAATTTCTGATGCTGATTGTTTAATTGCATTACCTGAAAAGAATAAAAAATTAAGCGCTGGAGATTTAGTAGAAATAGTAATGATAAATCGAGTGAGTAATTGAAAAAACTAGTTGACGGTGAATTGTTCTTAAAGCCAATTAGATTTCGTGATAAAGCCCAGTGGGACAGTGTGCGTGCGGTAAATCGTGATTGGTTATCCCCATGGGAGGCAACTAGACCAAATATCGATCACAAATCTGCCCTACCTTCCTATTATGGAATGGTGATGCAATTAAACAGAGAGATGCGGGCGCTTCGTTCAATTTCACTAGGGGTTTGGTTAAATGAAAATAAAGATCAGGTATTAATTGGCCAAATTACATTAGGTGGAATTATTTTTGGTGCAATGCGTGGAGCTCATATTGGTTATTGGATTGATCAGCGATTTGCTAATCGTGGTTACACCACAAGAGCGGTTAAACTCTTAACAAAGTTTGGCTTTGAGCAATTACGCCTGCACCGGATTGAAATTAATCTTCGACCAGAGAATGAAGCCTCAAAGCAGGTTGCAATAAAAGCAGGATTTTTACTAGAAGGTGCTCGTAATAACTACCTTCATATTGCAGGGGATTGGCGCGATCACGTTACTTTTGTTAAAGAGAACCCAGTAATAAAATAAAATTAAATTAGGACATACCTACCTAATTCCCCTTAAAACTAAGGTTTCACATTTATCGTTAGTCTTTATGGGTTCGGGTTTTATCTATTTAATCATCATGGGCATGTGGGCTGCTTATTTTTTGCCCCAGTGGCTTAGTAATCATGAAGATAGTTCAGGTAAAGCTATCCAACGTTATAAAAATGCAATGCAAATAGTTGCTGAAAGTAATGGCAGTATTAAAAGTGAAAGTAAAGTTGAAGATAAAGATAAAATTTTCTTAAAACGTAGACTAATTTTTGGTTCACTATTTTCACTATACGCACTCTCTCTAACATGCGCAGTAATTGGATTTTTAGATTGGGTAACAACTCTTGTGCCACTAACTGGCATACTTATTTATTTTGTAAATGTTCGAAAACAGGTTATCGCTTCACAACTTAAAATGCGCAGACTTAAAGCACTCGAGCGAATTACTAACAGTAAGATCCCAACTACAGTTATTCCAGAGCGAGTTAAAGAAAAAAGCTCTAACGAACATTGGGTACCATTTGCAGATCGTGAAGAGATCACTGGTGTAGTAGTAGTTCCAAAAGATAGAAAAGGTTGGCAGCCAACTACTATTCCTAAACCTGTCTATACCACCGCTGCTAAAGCTATTCCTAGCAAGCGAATTATTGATTTAACAACAACGGGTCAATGGAGCGCTGAACAGGAGTTAATCAAGGCGTTATCTGGTCGAGATGATGATTTCTTTGATCAAGAAACTTTAATTGAGGTTAGCAAAGAGATGAAAGCAGTAAATGAGTAAGTTTTAAATCCAACTCGGAAGCCACATTCGGCTTAGCCACTGGCTATAAGGAATTTCAATACCTATATAAATAGGTAGAAAATAAATGAAGTTAACAGCAACTACAAAGATGAATAACATGATTACTCTCTGATAATTGCCATATTTAAGTAGTAGGTCAAAGCAATAAATTAAGGCCAATATTAGAAAAGGCAGAGTAGTGATTGAATAGAAGTAAAACATGGTTCGATCTTGAAAAATAAACCAAGGTAGATATGTGCCAACAAAACCTGCTAAAACTATCTCAGCTGATCTATTTGAAGTATTAATGTAAAAACCAATAGTTATTGCAACTGCAATAATTGCGCTCCACCAAAGAAGTGGTGTTCCCATAGCTAAAATCTCTTGCGCACATTCCCCCGCCCCACAGCTATCACCACTTTCATAGTAAAAGGAGGTAGGCCGGCCTAGAACTAACCAACTCCAGGGATTTGCTGAGTAGGAGTGTTTTTCAACAAGATTTGTGTGAAAATTTAAAATTTCTAAATGATAATTCCAAAGGGATGAGATGGGGTTTGAGCCAGAACTTCTTGCCCAGCCTTTATCACTTATAAACCAACCAATCCAGGAAGTGAAATAGATAGCCATAGGCAGGAAAACAAATTGGCCAACTCTTTTAAGTATCTGGCTTAGATTTACTTCTTTAATCTTTATAGTAAGTAAAAGTAAAATTGGAATTAAAAACGCGGCGCTCCATTTTGTTGATAGCCCAAGTCCAATTGCCATACCACTTAACCAATAATTTTCCTTTAATAAAAAATAAAAAGTGAGCAGTATAAAAAACATTAAAAATATATCAAGTAGTGCAACTCTAGACATCACTAAGCTAAGCCCATCTACTGCCATTAATAACGCTGCTGATAAAGCTAGAAACTCTGATTTAAATAATCGCTTTGCAATTAAATAAATTAGCAGTACTGAGGCGCTACCAAAGAGTGCTGAGCTACTACGCCAACCAAACTCATTATTACCAAATAGTCTTATGCCAATACCAATTAACCATTTTCCAAATGGTGGGTGAACAACAAATTCAGATCCTCCTTGTTGATCTAATTCAACCCCGGAAGAAATTAAAGAGTAGGCATTTTTTGCATAGTAAATCTCATCAAAAATATAACCTTTTGGCGTATCTAATCGCCAAAGCCGAAAGCTCAGTGCAAAGGTAAGGATTGCAGAAATTGGTGAGATCCTGCGCAGTAGGGCTAAATCCATAGCAACAGCCTAAGTCCTGTTGTAAAGCAGGAAGTGAAATAACCTGAGAGAATTACCAAATGTTAATTCTGGCCTGCCTACCAATCGGTGATGTGCGTGATGCCTCCGCTCACCTTATTCAGGTGATATCAAGTGCGCAGTATGTTGCAGCTGAAGATTCTCGAAAATTTGCCAGATTATGCCAAGATCTAGAAATTAAACATAGCGCGAAAGTAATTTCATTTTTTGAAGGTAATGAGAATGAAAAAATTGAAGAGTTATCCCTAATTCTAAAATCTGGAAAAGATATTTTGGTAGTAACAGATGCTGGTGTGCCAGCAATATCTGATCCTGGTTATAGATTAATTAGAGCCGCACTTGCTGAAAAGATTCAAATTAAAGTACTGCCTGGGCCAAGTGCGGTTACTACTGCGCTATTACTTTCTGGCTTACCTACTGATCGATTCTGCTTTGAGGGTTTCCCGCCTCGTACAAGTGGTGCAAGAGTTAAATGGTTTACCGACCTTAGGCAGGAAGAGCGAACAATTATTTTCTTTGAAGCACCACATCGAATAATTCAATCCCTAACAGATGCTGGTAGTGCATTTGGATTAGATCGAAATGGCGCAGTATGCCGAGAGATGAGTAAGAATTATGAAGAGGTAGTGCGAGGACCAATCTCAGAGTTAATTACTTGGGCAAATTCAAAAGAGATCTTAGGTGAGATAACAGTTGTAATTGAAGGATTTGATCCAAGTAGTAGGCAGTTCTCAGTTGAGGATTTAATTAAATTAGTTCTAGCTCATGAAGATGCCGGTGAGAGTAGAAAGAGTGCTATTGCACTAGTTGCTAAGGAGAATTCGGTCTCAAAGCGAGTTGTATTTGATGCCATGGTTACCCACAAAAGTGAGGATAAGATCTGATCATGGCAACTGATAAATCCTTTTATTTAACTACGCCTATTTATTATGTAAATGATGCCCCGCATATTGGCCATGCATACACAACTGTTGCTGGTGATGTATTAACCCGTTGGCATCGCCAACGCGGTGAATCTGTTTGGTTTTTAACTGGCACCGATGAACATGGTCAAAAGGTTTTAAATACTGCGCAAAGTAATAACACTAAACCACAAGATTGGTGTGACAGATTAGTTGATTCTGCCTGGAAGCCGGTTTGGCAGGATTTAAATATCGCAAATGATGATTTTATTAGAACCACAGAGAAACGTCACACAATACGGGTACAAAACTTTTTGCAAGGCTTAAAAGATGCCGGCCATATTTATGCCGGTAAATTTGAAGGCCCATATTGCATAGGCTGTGAAGAGTTTAAATTACCTGGTGATTTAGATAAAGGTATGTGCAAGATTCACTCTAAGCCAGTTGAGATGCTTAGTGAAGATAATTGGTTTTTTAAGTTATCTGCCTTTGTAGGTCCACTACTTGAACACTACAAATCAAATCCTGGTGCATGTGAGCCAGCTTCTGCTCGTAATGAAGTTATTTCATTTTTAGAAGGTGAGGTTAGAGATCTTTCAATCTCACGTTCCACATTTGATTGGGGAATTCCCGTTCCTTGGGATACAAAACAAGTTATTTATGTTTGGTTTGATGCTCTTCTAAATTATGCAACCGCAGTTGGATTAGGTGATGAGCCTGATTCTGAAGGTGGGAAAAAATTTGCTAAAACTTGGCCAGCAGATGTTCACTTAGTTGGTAAAGATATTTTGCGCTTTCACGCAATAATTTGGCCAGCAATGTTGATGGCAGCAGGAGTAGCTGTTCCTAAAAAAGTATTTGCCCATGGTTGGTTATTAGTAGGTGGTGAAAAAATGTCAAAGAGTAAGTTAACTGGCATTGCCCCTAGTGATATCACCAAAGATTTTGGCGTCGATGCATTTAGGTATTACTTTCTAAAAGCAATTCCATTTGGCTCTGATGGCTCATTTTCTTGGGAGGATATGGCAGCTAGATACACCAGTGAATTAGCAAATGATTTTGGTAACTTAGCATCAAGGTTAATTGCGATGATTGAAAAGTATTGTGATAATAAAATTCCGCAGGTGGCAAAAGATAATGAGTTAGCTCAAAGCCTTACTCAGACAGTTAAAACCGCTGATGATGCTATTTGCGCACTTGATTTTCAAAGCGGAATAAATGCAATAATGGATTTTTGTAAGCAGGTAAATGGTTATGTAACAATTAAACAACCATGGGTAGTGGCTAAAGATGCTGCCAATAAAGCGCAGCTAGATGAAATTTTATATAACACCGCAGAATCACTTCGCGCCCTAGCGGTATTACTTCACCCAGTTATGCCAGAGGTGACAGAAAAACTTTGGCAAAGTTTAGGTGCATCATCATTAGGTGCGATTGGTGATCAACAAATATCTAAGGTTTCAAATTGGGGACAATTACCAGCTGGCAGCGTAGTAACTAAAACAGAAGTTTTATTTCCACGGCTAGAAGAGGTTAAGTAATTTATGGCAGATCGTCATAATCGCGATCTTGATCGAAAGCCGGGACCACTTCCTGATCCAATTAATTCAAAGACAGTTGATACTCACGCCCACCTTGAGTTAATTCATAATAGTGAAGCTGATTCACCATTAATTAAGCAAACGTTAGATGAAGCTGCCTTAGTTGGTGTTGATCGAGTCGTGCAGGTTGGCTACTCCGCAGAGCAATCAATTTGGTCAGTTAAGTGCGCTGAAGCTTTTGTTGGCCAAGTTTTAGCAGCAGTTGCGCTGCATCCAAATGAGGCGCCAGTTGTAGATGACTTAGAAAAAGATTTAGCAATTATTGAAGGACTAGCTTCTAATCCAAGAGTTAGAGCAATTGGTGAAACCGGTCTTGATTTTTTTAGAACAGAGCCAGCGCTGCAAGAAAAACAAAAATACTCATTTAAACGTCACATAAAAATGGCTAAAGATCACAATAAGGCGCTAGTAATTCATGATCGAGATTCACACCAAGCGGTATTAGATCTTTTAGATCAAGAAGGTGCACCTAGTAACACAATTTTTCATTGTTTTTCTGGTGATGTAGCAATGGCAAAAGAGTGTATTGCAAATAAGTATTATCTCTCCTTTGCTGGAACTGTTACATTTAAAAATGCGCCAGAGCTTCGGCAAGCAGCAGCTCTTGTGCCACTTGATCAGATATTAGTTGAGACTGATTCACCATTTTTAGCTCCCATGCCAAATCGTGGATCACTTAACACACCGGCTCAAATACCAAACACATTAAGAGTATTAGCAGATGTGCGAGGTGAATCAGTTGATTATCTAGCAGCTGCCATCTCTGAAAATGCAGAGCGTATTTTTGGAAAGTTTTAAGTGATGAATTTATTAGGGGCGGCGCAAATAAGAGCCCTTGCTGAAAAACTTGATTTAAAGCCAACAAAAAAGCTTGGTCAAAACTTTGTAATTGATGCAAACATCTGCCGAAAAATTGTTAAGTTAGCGCAAGTAAGTGAATCAGATATCGCACTTGAAATAGGACCTGGCTTAGGCTCACTCACGCTCGCCTTACTTGAGCAAACTAAGCAGGTAGTGGCAGTTGAAATTGATAATCGCTTAGCTAATCAATTACCAATTACTGTTACTGAGAATGGTTTTTCTAATGAAAAATTAATTGTTATAAATGAAGATGCGATGAAACTTACGCACTTAGATGTTAAGCCAACAGTTTTAGTAGCAAATCTTCCATATAACATCTCAGTTCCAGTATTACTTAATGTTCTTGAATATTTTCCATCTATTACTAAAGGAGTAGTGATGGTACAAACTGAGGTGGCAGAGCGATTGGCAGCTCTTCCTGATAATAAACAGTATGGCGCACCTACTGTTAAAGCTAATTGGTGGAGCACACTTGAGCTATCTGCTTCAGTTAGTCGATCAGTTTTTTGGCCTATCCCAAATGTTGATTCATCTTTAGTTAGATTTGATCGCCATCCACCACTGGGGGATGAGGTGCAACGAGTTGCCACCTTCACCATCATTGATCAAGCATTTGCTAAACGGCGCAAGATGATGCGGTCAGCACTTTCGCAGCTACTAGGAGTAAATGCAGTTAATCTGTTAGAGGCTGCTGGGATTGATCCAACTATTCGCGGTGAGGCGCTCTCAGTAAAAGAATTTTTAGAGATTGGTAAACAATTAGTTAAGCAAAATTCCACACCATTAGATACTTAACCAATACGCTCTAGGGTATGAGATCACGGGGTGTAATTGCCAGGGTACCGGCTAAGGTCAATCTGCAACTAGCAGTTGGCCCACTAGGTAATGATGGATTTCATGAAGTTACTACAGTCTTTCAAGCAATCTCACTCTTTGATGATGTAACAGTTGAAACAGCGGCAGAAAATAATGGTATTTCAATTCAAGTTACTGGGCAGACTTCAACTGGTGTGCCATCTGATAGCTCAAACCTTGCAGTTAAAGCCGCAACATTAATGATTAAAAATTATGATCTGCCTAGTGATATAAATATTAAATTAAAAAAAGAGATTCCAGTTGCTGGCGGTATGGCAGGTGGTAGCGCAGATGCTGCTGGAGTAATTGTTGGTCTTGACTCTTTATTTGAGTTAGGACTTTCCAGGGATGAGATGGAAATGGTTGGGAGCAAAATTGGCGCTGATGTGCCATTTTCAATATGTGGTGGAGTAGCAATTGGAACTGGTAGGGGTGATCAAATAACTCCAGCACTTTTTAAAGGAAGTTATAACTGGGTATTAGCACTTTCAGGTCAAGGATTAGCCACACCATCTGTTTATGCAGAGTGTGATCGCTTGCGCGAGGGATTATCAATTTCAACACCAGTAGTTAGTGAACAATTAATGCAAGCACTTAGAGCAGGAGATGCTAAAGCATTGGGTAAATCACTATCAAATGATTTACAACCAGCTGCCTGCTCACTGCGGCCAGCTCTTCGATTAGTTTTAGATGTTGGTCTTGATTATGGCGCGTTAGGTGGAATCGTCTCTGGTTCAGGTCCAACAGTTGCATTCTTAGTAAAAGATGATGAGCATGCAATGGACTTAACCGTTGCATTAAGTAGTAGTGGGGTAATTTCATCAGTTGTTAGAGCAAGCGGAGCGGTTGCGGGGGCTCGAATAATTGAAAGTTTTTAATTTAACCAGTTATAAGGGATAATTCAGGTTCCGCCATTGTGTAGTGGCTAGCACATGAGCCTTTGAAGCTCAGGGTCCAGGATCGATACCTGGTGGCGGAGCCACCAAGTTAAGGGGGTAAGTGATGAGCAAGTTATCACTTGTCATTGTCCTGGCGGCCGGGGATAGCAAACGGATGAAATCTGATACCTCAAAGGTATTACATGAAATAGCTGGTCGAAGTGTTATCCAGAATTTATTAGCAGCGCTTACTCCACTTTCTGCAAAAAACTTAACCGTGGTAGTTGGCGCCCAAAAAGAGGCGGTAACTGCACACCTATTAAAGATTGCGCCAAATGCAAAGTGCGTAGTGCAAGAAAAACGAGATGGCACCGGATCTGCAACTGCGCTCGCCTTAGGCGAACATAAAGGTGATGGCACTGTCCTAGTTTTAGCCGGTGACACCCCACTACTTACCAATCAAACATTAAGTGAATTTATAAAAGCCCATCAAGATAATGAGAGCCCAGCTTCAGTCTTAACTGCCCTACTTCCTGATCCAAGTGGATACGGCCGGATAATTAGGGGTGATGATGGTGTGATCTTAAAAATTATTGAGGAAAAAGATGCTTCAGATTCTGAAAAAGATATTGATGAGATTAATACCGGAGTCTACTTATTTGATATTAAATTACTCCGCTCGGTAATTACTAACCTTAAGAGTAATAACTCCCAAAAGGAGCTATACCTAACTGATGTAATTGGCTTAATTAATGAGAGTGGAAAAAGTGCTTATGCAATTCTTTCCAATGATTACACTGAAACTTTAGGCATAAATGATCGAAGCCAATTAGCTGAATGCGCTGCAATTATGCGTGATCGAATAAATCATCAACATATGCTAAATGGGGTAAGCATTATTGATCCAACTACTACTTGGATTGACGCCGATGTTGTTATTGAATCTGATGTTTTAATTTATCCTGGCACATCAATTACCGGTAATAGTAAAATTAAATCTGGCGCCATTATTGGCCCACGCTCAATAATTAACTCTTGCCAAATAGATACTGGGGCTAAGGTAATTGAATCAAATTGCACCGATTCTAAGATTGGTAAAGATGCGAAGGTCGGGCCATATACATATCTACGCAAAGGCAGCGTATTAGATAGTGAGAGTAAAGCTGGCGCCTTTGTTGAGATTAAAAATTCAACAATCGGCGTGGGATCAAAGGTTGCCCATCTTTCATATGTGGGAGATGCTCAAATTGGTGAAGAGAGCAATATCGGCGCTGGCACAATATTTGTTAATTATGATGGTGAAAATAAGCACCAAACTGAGATTGGTGATCATGTGAGAATTGGTAGTGACACCATGCTGGTGGCTCCAGTAAGCATCGGTGATGGCGCCTATACCGCAGCCGGCTCTGTGGTCAATGAGGATGTGCCAGCGGGTGCGATTGCAATCGCACGCTCTCGCCAAGTAAATATCTTAGGTTGGGTGCTACGTAAACGAAAAGGAAGCAAATCTGCTGCAGCAGCAAAAAAGGCTGGTGCAAAAGAGTGATTAATTTCTAGTAGAGTTAACCTAGATTCACCACAGTGAGGGGGAAGCTAACCTGAATGAGATTCGCTTAGCCTCCGAGAAAAGTTTGCGCTTATTTACTGGCCGGGCTTACCCAGAGTTAGCAGATGAGGTTGCCTACGAGTTAGGTATCCCAATTACTCCAACATCAGCATATGACTTTGCTAATGGTGAAATTTTTATCAGATTCGAAGAAAGTGTTCGCGGCTCTGATGCATTTGTACTACAAAGTCATAGCGCTCCGGTAAATAAACAAATCATGGAGCAGTTAATTATGGTTGATGCGCTCAAGCGAGCATCTGCGAAACGAATTACGGTAATCCTTCCCTTTTATGGTTATGCCCGCCAGGATAAAAAACACCGAGGTCGTGAGCCAATCTCGGCAAGATTAATGGCAGATCTTTTTAAAACAGCAGGAGCTGATCGCTTGATGTGTGTAGATCTACACACCTCTCAAATTCAAGGATTCTTTGATGGACCAGTTGATCACTTATTCGCTCTTCCACTTTTAACAAATTATGTTGGTAGCAAAGTTGATCGCAAGAATTTAGTAATTGTTTCCCCAGACTCAGGCCGGGTTAGAGTGGCAGAGAGGTGGAGTGAATTACTTGGCGGCTGCAGCATCGCATTTATCCATAAAACCCGTGATCCAAAGGTTCCAAATGAGGCAACAGTTGGCAAAGTTGTTGGAGATGTTAAAGGTATGACCTGCGTTGTTATTGATGACATGATCGACACAGCTGGCACCGTAACTAAAGCAGTAGATGCGTTAATTGAAGAGGGTGCTAAGGATGTAATCATTGCTGCAACACATGCTGTGCTTTCAGGCCCAGCTGTTGATAGATTAAAGAAATCTAGAGTCTCTGAGGTTGTAGTAACTAACACATTGCCAATATCTGAGGAAAACCGCTTTGATAACCTAACAGTTCTTTCAATTGCACCACTTTTAGCCAGGGCAATTAAAGAGGTGTTTGAAGATGGATCAGTTACTAGTCTTTTTGATGGACACAGTTAAAATAGTTTTTTAATAGATCAAACTTGCGCCCGTAGCTCAACGGATAGAGCATCTGACTTCGGATCAGAAGGTTCGGGGTTCGAATCCCTGCGGGCGCACCAATTGGATTTGTCCTTTTACCCACCCATTAGATAACCTTGCGCTTCATTCCGCGAGGGATCAAACCGTTATCGAGGGAGAAGTAAAGTGGCTGAAATATCAATTAAGGGAGCACGCCGAACTGAGTTTGGCAAAGGTGCATCTCGTAGATCACGTCGTGATGGATTTATACCGGCGGTAATTTATGGACATGGCGAGAAACCACAGCATGTGGCATTACCTTCTCGTGAACTTGGAATTGCATTAAAGACTTCAAACGTTTTGATTGATGTTGTATTAGATGATCACACAGAGTTAACACTTCCAAAATCTGTTAGCCGTGATCCATTAACTGGACTTCTTGAACACATTGATTTAGTAATTGTTCGCCGCGGTGAGCGAGTGGTTGTCTCCGTTCCAGTCCATACTGAGGGTAAGTATGACCAAGATGGAA
>OFQB01000015.1_pt1 | contig 21107 bp, 20 predicted proteins | sample 1542681 | NCBI WGS metagenome assembly OFQB01 (sample SAMN05442513, study PRJEB24371) | freshwater metagenome | isolation source: Freshwater Lake | place: Canada: Niagara | collected 2012-08-09
TTAAAACCTTCTCTAAGGCTTCAAACTCTTCAATACATTTTCCAGAGCCTTCTGCAACTGCTTGCAGAGGCCGTTCTGAAATATGAATTGGCATGCCAGTTTCATGGCGCAGTCTCTCATCTAGGCCGCGAAGTAATGCTCCGCCACCAGTTAATACAATTCCCCGATCCATAAGATCACTTGCTAGTTCAGGTGGAGTCTTATCAAGTGTGTTTTTAACAGCATTAACTATTGCGGTAACTGGCTCCTCCAGTGCTTTTCGAATATCTGCAGATGTGACCAAGATTGTTTTAGGTAGTCCAGTCGCAAGATCGCGTCCGCGAATTTCTGCATCTGGCTCACCTGGTAGCGGAAATGCTGATCCAATTGCCATCTTAATCTCTTCAGCTGTTCGCTCACCTAGAAGTAATGAGTATTCACGCTTAACCCAATTAATAATTGATTGATCTAACTCATCTCCGCCAATACGGATTGATAGTGCGGCAACTATTCCACCAAGTGAAATAACAGCTACCTCAGTTGTTCCGCCACCAATATCTACAACCATATTTCCAGTTGGCTCATGAATTGGTAGATCAGCGCCAATTGCAGCCGCCATTGGCTCTTCAATTATGTAAACCTTACGAGCACCTGCGGCGTAGCCAGCATCTTTTACCGCGCGTTGTTCAACGCCAGTAATTCCAGATGGCACACAAACAACAATTCTTGGCTTTGCTAAGTAGCGACGTTTATGAACTTTTTGAATAAAATATTTAAGCATTCGCTCAGTGGTATCAAAATCTGCAATCACACCATCTTTAAGTGGGCGAATAGCAACAATGTTTCCAGGAGTTCTTCCAATCATTCGCTTTGCTTCAAGTCCAACAGCAAGAATTGCGCCAGTATCTTGATTGACTGCAACAACTGATGGCTCATCAAGAACAATCCCGCGCCCGCGCACATAAACCAAAGTGTTAGCTGTGCCTAGATCTACCGCCATATCGCGGCCAATCCATGACATTCGGTTTCTTCCTTTAGCCATCTGTGCCTCTTCCTTATTATCCTGAGTTAACTTCTAATTTCCGAAAAAAATCTTTATCTCACGTGCTGCAGACTCTGGTGAATCTGAACCGTGCACAATATTTTGCACAACCTTTGTTCCCATATCCCGTGCTAAGTCACCGCGGATGGTGCCGGCCTCTGCCACAGTTGGATCAGTTGCACCTGCCATTTTTCTAAACCCCTCAATTACTCGCTCACCTTGTGCGACCATTGCCACAATCGGCCCTGATGCCATGAACTCCATAAGTGGTTCATAAAACGGTTTACCTTCATGCTCGGCATAATGCTTTGCAAGAATTGTTCGGTCTGCAGTTAACATTTTTAAATTAGTAACTACATATCCTTTGCGTTCAATGCGTGCAATAACTTCGCCAACTAAACCGCGTTTAACGCCATCTGGTTTAACCAAAATTAAAGTTTGCTCTGAACTCACTAATCTATTCTACGCATCTTTGGCTAAGGCTGAAAATTGGCTAATTCGGCCCATTCTTATCCCGCTGTGCGATAAGACTCGCCTTTATTGCCTCACCCCTGCGGCCAAGGAGTATTGCGATGATCCAAAGTGTGGTGAAAACTCCTCCCATGTAATACATATGGGGAACAACTAGGCCATATCCAATTAAAAATATTTGCAAAAAACTTCCCAGCAAATACCCACCCTTGCGCTTTAAAAGACCAGCATTGAAAATAAAAAGTATTGCCAGCACAGCTCCTAAGATAATTTCAGTTAAGGAGGCATCATCTTTAGCAATTAACAGTGCAAATCCCATAAGTATTGACTCCATAGTTAAGACCGCAGCTGCTAAAACTCTCACTTAGACACTCCTTTTAATCTGCTAACAAATCCTCTTGCCATTCCAGCGGTAACTACAGAACCTGTAATTAAAACAGCACCTGGGCCATCACTTACCTGATTTGAAAGGTTTACCTTCTCTATCGCATAGGTAATGGCGCCGCCTAAATCTGAAATGACCTCGATCTGCTCTGGCTTAAAGTATTTTGAGGCAATCTTAGCAAGTTCACCTGAATCTAAAGCTCTTGGTGAATTACTTTGGGTTGTAATTATGTAGTCAACTGCTGTCGATAACTGCTGCAAAATCCCATCCACATCTTTATCAGCTAGGACTGCAACTACTGCTACTACTAACTGAAAATCAAATTCAGTGCTGATTGTTTTAGCAATCGCTGCTGCGCCATGTGGATTATGGGCTGCATCAATAATTACCGTTGGATCCTGATAAATAATCTCACATCTACCCGGTGATTTAATCTTGCTAAATGCTTGCCGCACTAACTCCTCATCTAACTTAACCCCAGCAAAGGCTTCAACTGAAGCTAGAGCAAGGCCCGCGTTATTACTTTGATGATCACCATAAAGAGGTAAATAAATATCTTCAACATCACCGTAGATACCTGCTAATGAAATTAATTGTCCGCCAACTGCTAACGATCGTTTTTTAACACTGAACTCAACACCTTCTCGAAAGGGAATAGCTGAGACTTTTAAGACATTGGCCATTAATACCTTTGCCACTTCACTTGTTTGCGCAGCTAAAACCACATTAGATTCTGGTTTAAATATGCCGGCTTTAGTTTGAGCAATTTCAGTCAGGGTATTTCCTAGGTACTCCATATGATCAAAACCAATAGGAGTCATTACTGATACCAAAGAGGATAAAACATTTGTAGCATCCCACTGCCCACCCATACCAGCCTCAATAACACCAACATCTACTGGATATTCAGCAAATGCAACAAAAGCCATTGCAGTTAGCGCTTCAAAGTAGGAAATAGGAAATGGCTGACGTGAATCAATTAAATCTAAATACAAGGCAATGTCATCATAAGTTGTGATCATTTGCTGATCACTTATTGGCTGACCTTTAATACTAATTCGCTCTGTAAAAGACTCTAGGTGTGGTGAGGTATATCTGCCCACTCGATAACCTAATTCAGTGAGTAATTGATCAATCATTCGAGCAGTTGTTGTTTTTCCGTTTGTGCCAGCAATGTGAATACTTGGATAAGAAAGCTGCGGTGAACCGAGCGCATCTGTTAAAGCGATAATTCGATCTAAGGTAGGTTCAATCTTACTTTCTGGCCAACGTTTATTTAATTCCTGCTCAATCTCATTTAATCGATTTGGCGGTAGCGAGCTACTCATTTACTTTGGAAGTTTTTCAAGAAGAGCGGTTAATCTTTCAATATCTTCACTCGTTTGAGTAAGGCGCAGCCTGATCTCACTGACTACATCCATTGGCGCCTTCGCCATAAAGCCTTCATTATCTAATTTAACTTTTGCAGTATCTCGATCTTTTTTAGCAGCTTCGAGGTCTTTAGTTAACCTAGATCTTTCAGCAACTAAATCAATCGCACCTGTTAAATCAAACTCAACTATTACTTGACCAATTTGAGTTTTAGCAGTGAAGTTTGCACTCTTATCCTCACACTTAAGGATGTGGCGAAGAGAAGGCTCATAACTAGATAGGCCAACTTTATCTAAGCCAGTGAATTTTGCAGAAATCTTTGCAGTGCTCTTAATGCCTTGATCATTTCTAAACCTGCGAACCTCAGTAACGATCTCTTGCATCATATTAACTAGTTCAACTGATCCTTGATCTTGTGAAGATAAATCAGATTTTGGCCAATCTGTGATCATTAGAGATTCTTTGCCAGTTAAATTACACCAAAGCTCTTCAGTAATAAATGGCATCACTGGATGCATCAGTCTAAGTACTTGATCTAATACTTCACCTAATACCCGCTGACTCTTAGCAGCATCATTACCAGCAAAAGTTGCCTTAGATAACTCTAAATACCAATCACATAAATCATCCCAAGTGAAGTGATAAATTAATTCACAAGCTTTTGCAAACTCAAATTTTTCAAATAATTCATCAGCGCTAGTGATTACTTGATCTAGCCTTGTGAGAATCCAATTATCAATTGCATTTAAATCACTACGCTTGGCAAGTGCACCATCTACTGTGGCGCCATTTAGCTTGGCGAATCTGGTGGCATTCCACAATTTAGTAGCAAAGTTTCGAGAGCCAGCAATCCAATCCTCAGCGAGCGCTTGATCAGTTCCCGGGTTGGCTCCCCTCGCTAAGGTAAAGCGAAGTGCATCTGAGCCGTATTTATCCATAAACTCAATTGGATCAACAGTATTTCCACGACTCTTACTCATCTTCTTACCAAATTGATCTCTAACTAAGCCATGTAATGCAATTACATTAAAAGGTTGCTTACCATCCATCGCAAATAAACCCATCATCATCATTCGAGCAACCCAGAAAAATAAGATGTCATAACCAGTTACTAGTACGGAAGTTGGATAAAACTTCTTTAAATCATCAGTATCTGCCGGCCAACCTAATGTTGAAAATGGCCAAAGCGCGGATGAAAACCAGGTATCTAATACATCTGGGTCTTGGGTGTAACCAGCTGGTGGATTCTCATCCGGTCCACAAACAATGACTTCACCATTTGGACCATAAAAAACTGGAATCCGATGTCCCCACCAAAGTTGGCGAGAGATACACCAATCATGCATGTTATCTACCCACTCAAAGTAACGGGGCGACATCTCCTCTGGTTCAATTTTTACTCGGCCATCTCTAACCGCATCCGCTGCTGCTTTTGCAAGTGGTGCAACTTTTACAAACCATTGTTTAGAAAGTCTTGGCTCAATTGTGGTCTCACATCTTTGGCAGTGACCAACTGCGTGAACATATGGTCTCTTCTCGCTAACAACTCTTCCTAGTTTTCTTAGCTCTTCCACAACCGCTTTTCTGGCATCAAAGCGATCCATGCCATCAAATTTTGTGCCAGTTCCCTCCATTACGCCATGTTCATTCATAATGATTACTAACTCAACACCGTGCCTCATTCCCATCTCAAAATCATTTGCATCATGGGCAGCTGTTACCTTCACCGCACCTGTGCCAAAGTCAGGATCTACTAATTCATCCGCAATGATTGGAATCATTCGATCAACAAGGGGTAGTAATACTTTTTTGCCAACTAGATGCTTATATCGCTCATCATTTGGATTTACCGCAACTGCGCCATCACCTAACATGGTTTCAGCTCTTGTAGTTGCGATCGTAATATTTACATCATCATCACCATATTTAATAGAAACAAACTCACCAGAGTCATCTTTATGATCAACTTCAATATCTGAGATTGCTGTTAAACACCTTGGGCACCAGTTGATAATTCGCTCTGCCCTATAAATTAATTCCTTTTCATATAAACGCTTAAATATAGTTAGAACTGCTTTACTTAAATTCGCATCCATTGTGAAGGCTTCGCGGTCCCAATCAACTGAATCTCCAAGTCTCTTCATCTGATCTAATATCGCACCCCCTGATTCTTCTTTCCATTGCCAAACCTTTTCAATAAAGGCTTCCCGTCCTAAATCATGACGAGTTTTACCAACTGCTGCTAATTGTTTCTCCACCACATTTTGCGTTGCAATACCGGCGTGATCCATGCCTGGCAGCCAAAGTGCTTCAAAGCCTTTCATTCGCTTCATTCGTGTTAATAAATCTTGAATTGTGTGATCAAGTGCGTGACCAATATGAAGTGAGCCAGTCACATTTGGTGGCGGAATTACAATTGTAAAAGGTGGTTTTTTAGATTTGCTGTCAGCTTTAAAGTAACCAGCATCTTCCCATTTTTTATAAAGCCGGTTCTCTATTTCAGCAGGAGTAAAGGTGGCAGCTAACTCTTTATTACTACCGCTATCTTTATTGCCACTCATAAGGGGTAATCTTAGGCACTTTTTTCTTCAGAACTCTTTTCACCCTTAACCGCACGTTTTGGTCCAGAAGCAGTGCGAGGTATATAAGTTGGTACCTCTTCTTTGCGCACTACCGCTGGAGTAATTACTACCTTTTCAATATCTTTACGGCTAGGAACTTCATACATCACAGCAAGTAGCGTCTCCTCCATAATTGCTCGAAGTCCTCTAGCTCCAGTTCCTCGCTTAATCGCAAGATCTGCAACTACTTCAAGGGCTTCATTACTGAACTCAAGTTCAACCTCATCTAGATCAAATAATTTCTGATACTGCTTAACTAACGCGTTTTTTGGTTCAGTTAATATCTGCATAAGTGCTTTTTGATCCAAACTTTCAACGCTAGTCATGATTGGCAAGCGACCAATAAACTCTGGAATCATTCCAAATTTAAGTAGATCCTCTGGCATCGCGTCCCCAAAGATATCTGTCTTAACAATGTCATCACTTGTTTGTAGTTTTGCATTAAAGCCAACACCAGCTTTTCCTTTACGGCTTTCAATAATCTTCTCAAGGCCAGCAAAGGCACCACCAACAATAAATAAAATATTTGTAGTATCAATTTGCAAGAACTCTTGATGAGGATGCTTTCGCCCACCTTGTGGTGGCACAGATGCGGTAGTTCCCTCTAATATTTTAAGAAGTGCTTGCTGAACTCCCTCACCTGAAACATCTCTAGTAATTGATGGGTTCTCAGCTTTTCTAGCCACCTTATCAATTTCATCAATATAGATAATTCCAGTCTCAGCTTTTTTCACATCAAAATCTGCTGCTTGAATAAGTTTTAGCAGAATATTTTCAACATCCTCACCAACATAACCTGCCTCAGTTAATGCTGTGGCATCTGCAATTGCAAATGGCACGTTAAGCATTCTGGCAAGTGTTTGGGCAAGTAATGTCTTACCGCATCCAGTTGGTCCTAAAATTAAGATATTACTCTTTGATAACTCAACTGCGTCATCTCTCTTGCTATCTCCTGATTGCACACGCTTATAGTGGTTATAAACTGCAACAGATAAAGATTTCTTGGCCTGATCTTGACCAATTACATACTGATCTAAAAATTCAAATATCTCTTGTGGCTTTGGTAGCTCAGCTAAACCAAGGGATGAGGTTTCATTGAGCTCATCAATAATAATTTCATTACATAAATCAATGCACTCATCACAGATATAAACGCCAGGACCGGCAATTAACTTCTTAACCTGCTTTTGAGTTTTGCCGCAGAAGGAACACTTAAGTAGGTCACCACTTTCACCAATACGGGTAGTCACCGAAATTACTCCTGTTCGTTAGGGAAGAGAGATAAGGGTAGAACGAAGTAAGTAGTTAGTGCGGTGAAATAAGGCTTAAACCTGTTCGCTTATAGGCGAAATTAACTCTTTGCTTTTGCCTTACGCGTTGCTAGAACTTGATCAATAAGTCCATACTCAACAGCTTCAGCTGAGGTTAAAATTTTATCTCGCTCAATATCTTTAGCAATATCAGCCTGACTCTTCTTAGAGTGACGAGCTAACATCTCTTCAAGTAATGTGCGCATTCGCAAAATTTCTTTTGCTTGAATTTCAATATCAGATCCTTGTCCGCCGCCTTCAGAGTATGGCTGATGAATCAAGATGCGTGCATGCTCAAGTGCGTATCTCTTACCAGGGGCGCCACCTGCAAGTAATACTGCAGCAGCAGAGGCAGCTTGTCCTAAACAAATAGTCATTACATCTGGTCTAACGAATTGCATCGTGTCATAAATTGCAGTTAGCGCTGTAAAAGAACCACCTGGTGAGTTGATGTAAATCATGATGTCACGATCTGGATCCATTGACTCTAAGGTAAGTAATTGCGCCATTACATCGTTTGCCACTGTGTCATCAATTGCTTGGCCTAAGAAAATAATGCGCTCTTCAAATAGTTTTGTGTATGGATCAAGTCTCTTATAGCCATAGCTAGTGCGCTCTTCAATTGTTGGCAGAATATAACGAGAGGTTATTTCATTTATTTTATTCATATCTGCCTTCATCGTGATGTTCCCCCACTACCTGATACCTGACCAGCTGATTTAACAACATGATCAACAAATCCATACTCTTTTGCTTCCGCTGCAGTAAACCAGCGATCACGATCTGAATCTTCCGTAATTGTCTCTGCCTTTTGACCAGTGTGAAATGATATTAAATCAGCCATATTTTTCTTAGTAAAACTCATTTGCTCTGCTTGGATTTTAATATCAGAGGCAGTTCCACCAATTCCACCTGATGGTTGGTGCATCATAATTCGAGCATGTGGCAGTGCATATCTTTTTCCAGCAGTGCCTGAACATAATAAGAATTGACCCATTGAAGCAGCAAGTCCCATTGCAACTGTTGCCACATCATTTTTGATGTATTGCATGGTGTCATAAATTGCCATACCAGCTGAGATTGAACCACCTGGTGAGTTGATATAAAGGTAGATATCTTTTTCTGGATCCTCAGCTGCTAGTAATAACATCTGAGCACAGATTGCATTAGCCATTGAATCTTCAACAACAGAGCCTAAAAAGATAATTCGCTCTTTAAGTAAACGTTGGTAAACCTGATCATCAAGTCCGCCCATGCCACTAGCGCTAGCACGTGGGGTGTTACTTAGTTCCACTTTTATCTCCTTGTTTTAATACTGTCTTGACCTTAACAATCTTTTACCAAAAATGCTTCCCGGTTTAAGCCTGATCCCTGTTCGCCTTAAGCGATTATTTCTCTGCTACCGCAGGTTTAGGAGCAAGGGCTTCTAAATCAATTTTCTTTCCAGATTTATCAATAACCTTAACTCGACCTAACACTGAAGCCAAAGCCTTTGCGCGAGTGACCTCAGCCACCATTGTGCTCACCTGTCCGGCATCTGATACCTCTTTAATAAATTGATCAGGGCTCATGCCATATCGAGCGGCTGCGCGAACTAGATACTCAGTTAGCTCAGTTTCATTTACCGAGATTGCCTCTGCCTTCACAATTGAATCAAGTAGGAACTCTCGAGTAATAGTTTGTGATACCTCTTTAGTTACCTCATCGCGATGTTTAACATCATCTAATCGCCCCTCTTTTTCAAGGTGATCATTTACCTCAGCTTCAATTACTTCAGCAGGCAGTGGCACATCAACTATTTGAATTAGTTTTTCAATAAATAAATCTCGCGCCTGCCCGCCTTGCTCTAGCTCCTTTACCCGAGTTAATCGAGTCTTAAGATCAGCTTTTAATTGCGCAATAGTTTCAAACTCTGATGCTAACTTAGCAAACTCATCATCAATAGCAGGCAGCTCACGCTCTTTCACCGTCTTAACTAATACCTTAACGCTTCCTTTTTCTCCCTCTGCCATACCAACTAAAGCTGTATCAAAACTTTTCTCACCCCCGGCGCTTAGTCCAATTAGTGCCTCATCTAAGCCATCAACCATTGAGGCAGAGCCAACTTCGTAGGAGAGATCATTTGCAGTTCCACCATCTAGCTCTTTACCATCTTTAGTAGCTACTAAATCTATTGTTACAAAATCACCTTTTGCTACAACCTTTTCAACTGTAGTTAGTGTGCCAAAGCGAGTGCGTAGTGATTGAATCTGCTCATCAATATCACTATCACTGACCGCAACATCATCGACTGTGATCTCAATCGTTGAAAAATTAGGCAGCTCTATCTCTGGCCTAACATCTACCTCCACAGTAAAGCTAAACTTTTCATTATCTTTTAGCTCAGTGATATCAACATTAGGACGTCCAATTACTAATACATCATTTTCTTTAGCAGCTTGTGAGTAGAAGGTAGGAAGTGCGGCATTAATTGCTTCATCAAGTACAGCGCCTCGGCCAACTCTTTGATCAATCATCGCAGATGGCACTTTGCCCTTGCGAAAGCCTGGAATATTTATCTTCTCACTTAAGGTTTTATAAGCACCATCAATATGTGGTTTTAGCTCATCAAAGGCAACCTCAATTGAAAGCTTCACGCGAGTTGGTGAAAGTTTCTCAACAGCGCTTTTCAATTGTTAACTCCCTTAAATTAATATTTCATTTTTCTTTTTGGTCGGGGCGGAGGGATTCGAACCCACGGTCTCCTGCTCCCAAAGCAGGCGCGCTAGCCACTACGCTACGCCCCGAAGGCTGAAAGTCTAGAGGGTGATTTTCCCTTCTCCTAACCGAAGTAATAAGGTATGACCTGCTACGGCAAACCAAGTTAAACTTGGTAACTGCAATAGCAGATCACGCAATAATTTTGCGGGTGTAGCTCAATGGTAGAGTTCTAGCCTTCCAAGCTAGCTGTGCCGGTTCAATCCCGGTCACCCGCTCCATATTTAGTTAATTGCTCCGATTTCTTGGATAAAAAAATCACCAGTTACTGTAAGTTTTTGGCTACTTCCTCCAGTTTGTGCACCACAAGTAACGGTTGTAATTAAACTAGAAGTAGCCTCAACAGCTGAAGCATTTACTAAGACTTTAGCTATTATAGAATTTTCTGGTCTTGCAGAAGAAGTTCTATAACTGGAACCATAGCTAACAAGATAGGTTGCTGAGATAGTAGGACTACCTGAATTTGAAGTAAATGCAATTTTCAATGGATAAGAAATAGCGTCAAGATTTGTTGCATAAATTAGAACATCAACTAAATAAATCTTGCCTGCTAAGAAGCTCCCAAATGCATTTGAATTTGAAGATGTACCTGCAATGCCATTGATTAAACTTGCAAAAGTTATAGACCCGGTTGAAATTGTCACAGGAACACTTGCACCACTCGCCCCCGTAGCACCAGCTGCACCAGCTGCACCGGTCGCACCCGTAGCACCAGCTGCACCTGTTAGCCCGGTTGGTCCTGCTGCACCTGTCGCACCAGCTGGTCCAGTTGAACCTGCAAGACCAGTTGAACCCGCTGGACCTTGCGAACCTGCTGATCCAGTTGCGCCAGCACTACCAGCAGTTGCGTTTGCACTTGAGCCGTTTTTTCCATCAACTCCTGATGGGCCAACTGGACCAGTTGTTCCTTTTAATGAAATTGGTATGGGCCAAAGATTGTTTTTCTTTGGTCCATAAAAATTCATTGACTTAATATCAAGATAAAAATCACCATTTAGTCCAAGTTTTACTGCTGGCACACCAGCGCCACTTAATATTGTGTTTGCCACTGTATTACCTGTTCGACCAGCAGCTTGGACAGTAGTTGGCGAAATAAGTATTGTGATTAGTGAGATTAATAGGATCTTGATAACTCTGGTATTTAGATTTGAAATTACCATTTCTTCACTCCATTCTGCACTCGTGGGACATATGGCAAACCTTTTTGGCATGCTCAGAGCAATTTTGAATTATCTACGCAGCGTATTTAAGTGGGGTAGCCCTCGTAATTATTAATACTCACAGTAGTTTCTGAGTAATAAGAGGCAGCACTCAGATGGGCAAACTCATATACTTTCGTTATTAATAAAACTCTCAGTCCTGGCATAGGTGTTTTAGATAACTACCTCAGGTAGTAGTAGTTATCTACTCACATCAGGTGCAGAAGTACTTGAAGAAATGGAGATCAATGAATAAGAAGTTACTCGCAGTTATCACTTCAACTGCAATTGTGTTATCAGTTTCAACTACTTCAACTGCTTTTGCCGACAATAACAGGGGCGAGAAGAGAATGTCTTCTATGCTATCTGGATTAGTTAGCAATGGAACAATTACTCAATCACAAGCGGATGCAATTATTAAGGCTTCTGAAGGTATGAGAGCTGCTTCTAAATCAGTAAGGGATGCTAATCGCACCGCACTTGATTCAGTCATTACCTCAACCCTAGGTATTTCACTAGACACCTTAACTTCTCGCCTTAAAGCAGGAGAGACACTGTCGAGCATTGCCGGTGATAAAAAATCTGCTCTAATCACAGCTTTAGCTGCAGAAATAAATAAGCAAATTGATGCCGCTCTAGCTGCTGGAAAAATTACCGCTAATCAAGCAACTGCTCAAAAGGGGAAGAGTGTTCAGCGGGTAACTAACATGGTTGATAATGTTAAAGGATTTGGCAAAAAAGCTAACCGCCCAGGTGTGCTGCCAAAGCCAACTAGCGCATCATCAACCTCCTTTAAAACTGCATAAGTAATGGAGTAAATCTTTATTTACCTCTCCTCCTAGACACAACTCGCCTGACTTATGAAAATAGGTCAGGCGGTTTTGTTTTCTGCCAAACTAGGCATATGAAGATCCATATTGGAAGTGATCACGCAGGACTTGAATTTAAAGCAGTAATCATCGCCCACTTAAAAAAGAGTGGCCATGATGTGACTGATCACGGACCACATGAATTTGATAGCCAAGATGATTATCCAGTTTTTTGTATTCCAACTGCGCTAGCAACAGCTGCTGATCAATCATCTTTTGGAATTGTTTTAGGTGGCTCTGGCAATGGTGAGCAGATTGCAGCTAATAAAGTTAAAGGCGTGAGAGCAGCGCTAGTCTGGTCAGTAGAGACGGCAAAACTTGCTCGCCAGCACAATAATGCAAATGTTATTTCAATTGGGCAACGTATGCATGATCAAGCTCTTTGTCTGCAGTTAGTTGATACTTTTCTAGAAACATCCTTTAGCGCAGATGAGCGCCACGTTAGAAGAATTAATCAGATATCTAATTATGAAAATAAGGGCAGTATCTAGTTTTTTATATATCTAAAATCAGTAACGCTGTGCCCCTTTTTTAATCCTTGTCCTTCAAACTTTGAAAGTACCCGCCAACTAGGCCTAGCAACTATTCCGCCGGTAAAAGAAGGATTGGCATCAAAGCGAGATTTAATCCAGTTGGCATATGGTTGCCAATCAGTTGCAATATGAATAAAGCCATTTGGTTTTAGTTTTCTGGCAACTAACTCAACAAACTCACTTTGCACCATCCGCTTCTTATGTTGACGGTTTTTTGGCCAAGGATCAGGAAATAACAAATGAATACCATCTATTGAGTTATCAGCAATAAAGTTTGCTAGTAGATAGGTGGCATCTTCTCTAATTAATTTAATATTGCTTAACTGCTTTTCAAGTATTAATAAAATAAGGGCGGCAAGTCCTGGTTGATGCATTTCAACTGCCACATAACCAACCTCATCACTTGCCTGAGCGATTTCAGCTGTTGCCTCCCCCATGCCTGAGCCAATCTCTAAAATCACTAATTTTTTATCAGGAAATAGATCATTAAGATTTAATTCTTCATCAATTACTAAGCCATAGCTAGACCAGTGCTGATTTATTGCCAAAGTTTGGGCGCGGGTCATCCGGTTACCACGAAGTGAGTAACTTCGATTTGAGGGGCGCTGCATTTTTGGCTTAACCTGCAATCTCTGCTTGGATAGCGTAATAATATTGAGTAAATAATTATTACTTACCTTTTTAGGAGTGAAGTTGCCAGGATTAAATTCAACTAGGGCTGAGGCGCAGCAGCGCGCTAATCACCTTGCGGTGCAAAGTTATCAAGTTAGCTTGGATTTAACTGCAGGGGATGAAAACTTCACTTCAGAGACGATCGTTAAATTCTCTTGCAATAAGCCAGGCTATGAGAGCTTTATTGATGCGGTGGGCAAAACTGTTATTTCAGCAACCTTAAATGGGCAAGTAGTTGATACTTCAAATTATGATGGCGAGAGCATATTCTTAAAAAACTTAGCAGCAGATAATGAGTTAATTATAAAAATGAGTACGCCTTACTCAAATACTGGTGAAGGCCTGCAAAGATCTGTTGATCCAGTTGATAATGAGGTTTATTTATACTCACAAGGTGAGACCGCTTTTATTAGAAAAATGTATCCATGTTTTGATCAACCAGATTTAAAGGCAACTTTTACGCTAACTGCAATTGCGCCCAAGCATTGGAGCGTAATTTCAAACTCACCAGTTGCCGAGAAAGTTGATTTAGCAGATGATAAAACGCAGTGGCGATTTAAACCAACACCAAGAATTTCAACCTATATCACCGCGCTAATTGCCGGCCCCTACTACAGCGTTAGCGACACCTATGTTGGTAAGAAGAGTGTGCCACTTGGTATTTACTGTCGGAAATCACTAGCGCAGCACTTAGATCCAGAGGATATTTTCTTAATTACCAAACAAGGCTTTGCCTATTTTGAAGATGTATTTGGCCTTGAGTATCCATTTGAAAAGTATGACCAGATTGCAGTGGTGGATTTTAACTGGGGCGCTATGGAAAATGCTGGCGCAGTAACTTTCTTAGAGCGCTTATTAGTTTTTAGATCAAAGGTTACTGAGCGGATGTATAACGCAAGAGCGAACACAATCTTGCATGAGATGGCCCATATGTGGTTTGGAAATATGGTGACTATGAAATGGTGGGATGATCTTTGGCTTAATGAATCATTTGCCGAATGGTCTTCATATTTAGCAATGGTTGAGGCAACAAGATTTAAAAACTCTTGGACTGGTTTTAATCAAGAGCGAAAGAATTGGGCTTATAGGCAAGATCAACTCTCATCTACTCACCCAATTGTTACCGATATGGCAGATATTGACACAGTTGCCGGAAACTTTGATGGTATTTCCTATGCAAAAGGTGCCTCAGTACTTCAGCAATTAGTAGTACATGTTGGCCGTGATAATTTCATAGCTGGGCTGCAAAAATACTTTACTAAGCATGCGTTTGCGAACACCACATTAGATGATTTATTAGTTGACTTAACTCAGGCAAGTGGTAAGGATTTAACTAGTTGGGTCTCAATTTGGCTACAAAGCGCTGGTGTTAACACACTTAGGCCTTCACTTGAGATTGAAAATGACATATACAAGTCAGTATCAGTTATTCAAGAAGCACCCACGATGCCAGTTGGATCAACGCAGCTTCGCCCCCACCGATTAGCGGTTGGTTTATATGACCTAAGCGGTGAAAATATCACACTCCGTAAATCTGTTGAGCTAGATGTAGCTGGTGATAAAACTGTTGTCACTGAGTTAGCTGGTGAGAAAGTTGCTGATCTACTTCTTATTAATGATCGAGATCTTTCATATGCAAAAATTAGATTTGATCAAAGATCAATTACAACTTTAAAAGCTCATTTAGGAAAGATTACTGACTCACTAACTAGGGCCCTTTGCTGGTCTGCAGCGTGGGATATGTTGCGAGATGCTGAAATAAGTGCCACAGACTTTATTGAAATTGCGCTAACTGGTCTTAGCGGTGAAGATGACATTGCCACCGTAACAACTATTGGATCTCAACTAGCTACTGCAGTTGAGATATATAGCGCCCCAACCAAGCGCGATTCAGCCAGGCTTAGAGTTGGAAATGCTTATGAAAAAATGTTGCAGGAAGCGGTGGCCGGAAGTGATCTGCAATTACAGTTTGCTAGAAACTTCACTAGCTTTGCTTCCAGTGCTGAACATAATGACCTAATTAAAGAGTTACTTGAAGGAAAACTTGCTGGGCTTAAAGTTGATGCAGATCTTAGGTGGACCTTTGTAATTGCTTTAGCAGAGCGTGGCTTAATGGATAAAGAAGATCTATCAGCGCAACTACTAAAAGATAATACGTTAAATGGTCAGCTCTCTCATGCCAGCGCCTTAGCAGCTAGGCCAACTGCGGATGCAAAGGCAGAGACTTGGAAATCTATAACTACTGAAGACATTAGTACCTCACAGCGTGAAGCAAAGCTTGCTGGTTTTATGCGAGCACTGCACCGGCCATTACTTGCTGCATATGTTGATCCATACTTTGATTTATTACTTAGTATTTGGGGCAAGAAGTCATATGAGGTAGCAAGCTCATTTGTATCTGGTATGTATCCGATCTATATAACCAATCAAAGTACTTTAGATAAAACAATTAATTGGCTAAATACCACTGGAAAAGATGGCCAAGCCGGTCTTCGCAGATTAGTTTCTGAAAGCCGAGATTCACTGAGCAGGGCGCTAAAGGTTCAAGAATTAGATAAATAAGCTTTTAATTACTTACTGGATATGAGTTAGATCTACCGGTGCTTTCTTACTTTTCTTTCTAGTTTCCTTAGCGGTGATATATGCAAAAAAAGATATAACAATAAATAAAGCAGTAGGCGCAATTACAAAGTAGGTAAGGGTTTGCAGGATTGTTAAGCCTTCACCAGCAAATGTGCCATCTTCCATCACGCGCTGGCCGCTCCCATTGCTTCAACTCCAAATGGCTTAAGGTATGGAATCCAAATTCGATCAGGTTTGCCAGTTCCTAAAATTCGCCAAGCAGCACCGACTGGCTCACGTGGGGTATGGCGCAGGCGCCAACCTAAATCTTTTAAAGTTCGATCAGCTTTAGCGTGATTACATTTATGACAAGCTGAGACAACATTTTCCCAATTATGCCCACCACCTCTAGATCTTGGAATTACGTGATCAATTGATGTGGCAGTTACTCCGCAATAAACACAGCGATTGTTATCGCGAGCAAAGATTGCTCGCCTCGATAGAGGAACCGCATGGCGGTATGGAATCTTTACAAATTTATTTAATTTAATTACCGCAGGTAATGTGATGCTGCCGCGGGCGTAGTTAAGTATGCGCGATGAATCTTCCACGCTAGTTGCGCGCTCATTTAAGACGAGGATTAATGCTCGCCTCTCTGATACGACACCTAGTGGCTCATAGGTGGCGTTCAGTACCAAAGTTTGTGACACTGAAAGCTTTCTCCTTTAAGGGCAGCGCGTGGCTCGTGCTGATGGGTATATCTTGCCTGAGATTGGCTAAAAAAACATCATTTTAAGGCAGATTCCCAATTACATTTGGGTTAAAGTTTTCTTCTCATCATGGAAATATCCCAAAATATGCAATCTGCCCTGGACTGGTTCACAGGCGCGCCACTAAATATCACCATCATTATCTCTTTAGCGATCAGTATCTCACTCCTTGGTCAACGCTCAATCTCTAGATTTATGAACCGAATTGCAACTGCAGATTTAATCCCAGGACCAAAGCGAAGTGGTGCTCGCCAAAAAGAGCGAGCAAAAACAACTAGCACCGTTTTAAAATCAACGTTAAATGGCGCAATCTGGTTAGTTGCAATCTTTATGATCTTAGCTGAATTTGGTTTAAATCTTGGGCCGCTAATTGCTTCAGCTGGCGTAATTGGTGTGGCATTAGGTCTTGGCGCACAAACTTTAGTACGAGATATTTTATCTGGCATTTTTATGTTAGTTGAAGATCAATATGGCGTGGGCGATAAGGTGGATGTATTAGATGTGCAAGGCGTAGTTGAAACTGTTGGGCTAAGAATTACTACTGTTAGAGATAGTAAAGGAACAATCTGGTATCTTCGAAATGGTGAGATATTAAAGGTTGGCAATAAATCTCAACCTAAAAACAGCACTAAGCGTTAATCATCCCAGCAGCAGCTGCCTCTAAGTACTGCCAAAGCTCATCTCTTAAATCATCGGCAATTTCAAGACCATCAACTGCATCTTTCATACACAGTAGCCAGGCATCATGTTCTACTTTTGAAATATGAAATGGTGCATGCCTCATTCGAAGCCGCGGGTGTCCTCGCTCTTCACTATAAGTAGTTGGACCGCCCCAGTACTGAGATAAAAACATCTGAAGTCTTTGCGCGGCCCCATGTAGATCATCATCAGGATACATCGGGCGCAAAATAGGATTTACTGCAACTAAAGCGTAGAAGTGTGAAACTAAGTCGTTAAAGGTTTTTTCACCACCTGCTCTTTCATAAAAGCTTTGGCTCAATTATTGACCTTTTCCTTTAAGGTAATTTGTAATACAAAGTAACTAGTTATCACACATAGTATTCCAGTTATATAAAACGCAGCTGCGTAATCACCAAATTTAACTCTTAGTAAGCCAGCGCCAAATGCAGCGATAGCCCCACCTATCTGATGGGAGGCAAAGACCCAACCATAAATTATTGCGCCCTTCTCTGGCCCTAATACTTGCCTACAAAGCATCACGGTAGGTGGGACTGTGGCAATCCAATCTAGACCGTAGAAAATAACAAAAACTAATGTAGAGGCCTGAACTGTTGAAAATAATATAGAGGGTAATAAAAATAATGATAAGCCGCGAAGTAGGTAGTAAAAGAAAAGAAGTTTTCTAGGATCAATTCGATCAGTTAGATAACCAGATGAGATTGTGCCCACCACATCAAATACACCAATTAATGCCAACAAACTAGCAGCTGTTACCTGGGGCATTCCATGATCATGAGCTGCTGGAATAAAATGTGTGCCAATTAATCCACTAGTTGAGAGTCCGCAAATAAAGAATGAGCCAACTAGATACCAAAAATTTCTAACCTTGCTGGCATCTTTAAGTGCCTGGATTGCATTCTTTGCGGCATTACCTTTTTGTAACACTGGTGGTTGCCAATCATCAGCTGCCCCATATGGCTTGGAGTTAACACTTTGTGGATCCTCTTTTAAAAAGAAATAAATCAACGGAACCATTAAAAAAGCACCGATTGAAACCATTAATGAAGAGGCGCGCCAACCTGGATCTTGCGCAAGTCTTGCCAAACTTGGCAAGAAAACTAATTGCCCAGATGCTCCTGCTGCAGTTAAGACTCCGATTACTAAACCACGCCTTTTAACAAACCATCTATTTGCAATAGTTGCCGCAAAGACCAATGCCATCGAACCTGTACCAACTCCAACAACGACACCCCAAAGCAACATCAGGTGCCAACTTTGACTCATCCAAATTGTTAGAAATGCGCCAATACCAATCACAGTTAGTGCGCCCATCACTACTTTGCGCACGGTAAAGCGATCCATTAAGGCAGCAGCAAAGGGAGCGGTTAATCCATAAAGTAAAACATTTATTGCAATGGCGGCAGAGATTACATCGCGGCGCCAGCCAAACTCCTCCTCCAGTGGCAAAATTAAAACAGAGGGTGCACTTCTAAAACCTGCGGTAGCAAATAATGTGCCAAAGGTAATACCGGCAACTATCCAAGCTGGGTGGATTTTTTGTTTCATTAATTAGCCAGGTATTTATTTAAAAATTCTCGCTCGTTTTCATTAATTGGCCGAGATTTTCTGCTTCCTAAATCAATCATTACCTGCACAGTTTTCATCTTGGCATAAACCACAGCACCTTTTACTACCTCATAGCCCATCACAAAGGATGAGTTTCCAATACTTTCTACCCATAAATTAAGATCATAAAAAGAGCCACCATCAGTAATTGGCAATAAATAATCAACCTCACCTCTAGCTACAACCATCTCAATTAATGCTGAGCCCTCTTTGTTCTCAGCAAATTGTGAGTAGCCCCATTCAAAGCGGGCCTCTTGTGCGTAGGTTAAGTACTTTGCATTATTAACATGACCAAATGCATCTAGATCATCCCAGCGAACAAATGCTTTATGTGTGTACTTCATTATTACCTCTTAATTACCTAGTTAACTTACGGTAAGTAGCGCGGTGCGGACGGGCGGCATCAATGCCAAGGCGTGCAATCTTATTCTCTTCATAGCTTTCAAAGTTTCCTTCAAACCAAAACCACTTTGATTCACCTTCATAAGCAAGGATGTGGGTGGCAACTCGATCTAGAAACCAGCGATCATGGGAGATCACAACGGCGCAGCCTGGAAACTCAAGTAAAGCGTTTTCAAGTGAACCAAGTGTGTCAACATCTAAATCATTAGTTGGCTCATCAAGAAGTAATAAATTACCGCCTTGTTTAAGAGTGAGCGCAAGATTTAATCTATTTCGCTCACCACCTGATAAGACTCCAGCCATTTTTTGTTGATCAGGTCCTTTAAAACCAAAGGCTGATACATATGCCCTACTTGGCATCTCAACATTTCCAACCTTTATAAAATCAAGACCATCTGAGACAACCTCCCAAAGAGATTTCTTTGGATCAATACCACCGCGAGATTGATCAACGTAGGAAATCTTTACCGACTCACCAACTTTTACTTCACCTGAATCAGCTTTTTCCATTCCTAAAATTGTCTTAAACAATGTTGTTTTACCAGCGCCGTTTGGCCCAATTACGCCAACAATTCCATTGCGAGGTAGTGTGAAAGATAGATCATCAATAAGGATTCGATCATCAAAGCCTTTAACTAGATTTTTACTCTCCACCACAATATCGCCAAGTCTTGGTCCTGGTGGAATTTGAATCTCTTCAAAATCTAACTTACGAGTTTTATCAGCTTCAGCTGCCATCTCTTCATAACGAGTGAGCCGTGCTTTAGATTTAACTTGGCGCCCTTTTGCATTCATTCGCACCCACTCAAGCTCTTCTTTTAATCGCTTAGCGCGCTTAACATCTTTTTGTCCTTCAACCTTCATACGAGCTTCTTTAGTTTCTAAATAGGTTGTGTAATTTCCTTCATATGGATAAGCACGTCCGCGATCTAACTCTAAAATCCACTGCGCAACATTGTCTAAAAAGTATCTATCATGAGTGATTGCAACAACAGTTCCTTCATATTTACTTAAATGTTGTTCAAGCCACAAAACAGATTCTGCATCTAGATGATTTGTTGGCTCATCAAGGAGTAATAGATCAGGTTTTTGTAGAAGTAATTTACATAAAGCAACACGGCGGCGCTCACCACCTGATAACACCTTCACATCAGCTTCGGGCGGTGGGCAACGAAGTGCGTCCATTGCTTGTTCTAATTGTGAATCTAAATCCCAAGCATTGCGGTGATCTAATTGCTCTTGAAGAGTTCCCATCTCAGCTAGCAACTTATCGTAATCAGCATCTGGGTTTGCCATCTCTTCACTTATTGCATTAAATCTATTTAATAAACCAATAGTTTCAGCCACGCCCTCTTGCACATTTTCTAAAACATTTTTATCTTCATTAAGTGGTGGCTCTTGTAATAAAATACCGACGGTATAACCAGGTGAAAGATATGCCTCACCATTTGATGGTTGTTGAATACCAGCCATGATCTGTAGCACCGTTGACTTACCAGCACCGTTTGGCCCAAGCACACCAATTTTGGCGCCGGGTAAGAACATCAAGGTGACATCATCAAGAATTACTTTCTCACCATGCGCCTTGCGCGCCTTTTTCATCGTGTAAATAAACTCAGCCATAGGGTCAAACCTTACCTGTTGTGATCGGTAGACTTACCCCGTTCAAATAATGCGCCTGTAGCTCAGTCGGATAGAGCAACTGCCTTCTAAGCAGTAGGTCGCAGGTTCGATTCCTGCCAGGCGCGCTTTTGGTGGTAGATGCCATTAATTGAGTAATTTAAATTGCTAGTATTTTGCAATGGAAGCAATCCTTACCGCAGTTGCCATCTTGATAATTCTGCTGATGGCAAAGGA
>OFQB01000019.1_pt1 | contig 17474 bp, 16 predicted proteins | sample 1542681 | NCBI WGS metagenome assembly OFQB01 (sample SAMN05442513, study PRJEB24371) | freshwater metagenome | isolation source: Freshwater Lake | place: Canada: Niagara | collected 2012-08-09
ACTTGTCAACCATTTTTAGGTAAAAGTTAAGTAAAAAACTCAGAAATACCATGAGATAATTGGGCTATGAGTTACAAATTAATCTTACTTCGCCATGGTGAGAGTGCATGGAATGCTAAAAACTTATTCACCGGCTGGGTTGATGTTGAGCTCTCCGATAAAGGAAGAACTGAAGCAGCCCGTGGTGGTCAGTTACTAAAAGAGGCAAACCTACTTCCAGATGTTCTTCACACATCCCTGCTAACTAGAGCGATTAACACAGCAGATATAGCGTTAGAGAGTGCCGGCGTAGTGGGTATTCCAATTAAGCGCAGCTGGCGGCTTAATGAGAGACATTACGGCGCCCTGCAAGGAAAAGATAAGGCTGCAACTCTTAGGGAGTATGGCGAGGAACAATTTAAATTATGGCGTAGGTCATTTAATGTTCCACCTCCACCTATTGCAGATGATGATCAGTACTCACAAAAAAATGATGCTAAGTATGCAAATTTAGGTGAGTCACTTCCTAAGACTGAGTGTTTAAAAGATGTAGTAGCTCGTGTTATCCCCTACCTAAATAATGAGATTAATAATGATCTAAAAAGTGGCAAGGTAGTTTTGATAACAGCGCACGGTAATTCAATTAGAGCAATTGTTAAGTATCTAGATAACATCTCTGATACTGATATTGCCGGAGTTAATATCCCAACTGGAATTCCGCTTTTATATGAATTAAATGAGAGCTTTAAGCCAATTACTAAGGGTGGTAGGTATTTAGATCCAAAAGCTGCAGCTGATGCTATTGCAGCAGTTGCTAACCAAGGGCGCTAGCTACTGGCTTAAGAAAATTAACTCGCCCAGCCCATTGGCCGAGTGAAGGTTGAATTGGAGATTTTAAAATATCTTCAAGTACAGTGGCGTAGATATCTCTAAAATCTGTAGTAATTGCTAAGTCACCTTTGATTAAATATTTAAGTGATGGCTGATCACCGTAGTAACCACCTTTAACGCCGTTACCAACAATAAATACTGGCCCAGATGTGCCGTGATCAGTTCCTTGTGAACCATTAGCAGCCACTCTTCTGCCAAACTCACTATAAATCATAATTGTTACATCCTCAGCCCTAGTTGTAGTTTTTAGCTGGGACATAAACCTAGTGACAGAGTCTGAGACCACACCTAGTAAAGATGCTTGTGCATTTGCTTCATCGGCGTGAGTATCAAAGCCACCAAGTGAGACTGACCATACCTTTGTAGGAGCATTAGCTGCGATTAATTTTCCAACCACATCTAACTGCTGAGCTAGGTTGTTATCACCACCAGCATTACCACCATTTATAGTTGGTAAATCAGGTGCGTTAAGTACTGGTGTTTTTAAAATAGGTTGAACAGTTTCTGAAAGATTAAATAGATTTCGCATTGATGTTGCAGCTGCTGCCATTAACTTTGATTCACCTTTTAGAGGCTGTGAGAGCTGAGCACACTTATTAGCCAAAGAACCGGTTGGCACAACTAAGCCGCCAAGGGGAAGGGCTGAACCTGATCGTTTAGCACCAGCTAGTAATGGTGGTAATACTGAACCAAGTGATATTGCAAGAAGTGGATCCTCTGGTTGGGAATCAATCCAACGACCTAACCAACCGGTATTTATATTTCGATCAGGAGAGCCTGTTTGCCACTTTGCCATTGATGAAAAGTGTGAGTAATCAGGGTTTGGATATCCAACCCCGCGAATAATTGCTACTTTGTTTTGATCCCATAAACCTTTTAATCCTTTCATTGCAGGATTTAATGCTAACTCTGAGTCAAGTGGCAGCATGTTTTCTGCTTTATAAGAAACCTCAGGACGGGACGAGTAGTAAGTTGAATCTGTATAAGGAATTAAAGTATTAATCCCATCATTGCCACCATATAAAGTAATAAGTACAAGAATTGGAGTCTTTGGCGGCAGCGGGCGGCTTATTGCAGCAGCTGCAATATCTTCAATACTAAGTAATGGCGCAAATAAGCCAGTTGCAATTGAGCCACCGGTGTATTGCAAAAACTTACGGCGTGTAACTTTAAGCATACTTACTCCTTTTCTTTAGATTAAGCACTGACAACATATTCCGGGCTACATAATGCTAAAAGTGCGAATTGCTCAGGATCGGATGAAACTGAGTTTAAAGTTGATTTAGTTCGCTCACTCCATTGATAAACACCTAGCCAGTTTTGACTCTCAATAACTCTATTGCTGACAGGAATACTTTTTAGCGCTTGTAATTTACTTCTTTTAATTAGCCAATTTGCAAAATCAATTCGATAGAGAGAGCTAGCAGAGCTAAGCCATGCTGCCTCAGCCGGCCATCCGCCGACATTAGGAGGCGCGAATGGAACTTGTCCTAATTTATCTAAATAATTAAATAACCTGCCACTAGTCTCAAGTTTTGAAGGAACTAGCTCTAGTGCGCGGCAGGAAGCTACAAACCATTCAACTGGAGATTTAACTAATTCATACTTTGGATTTGCTAGTAAATTTGATTTAGCAGCAGCGGTAATAGCTGGGTAAATTTCACGTTTTGAAAAGGCCTTTTTAGCAACAAAATTAGCAGGCATCGGCTCAGTACTTGAGATAAAGCGATACCAAATTCGCTCTGCTATAAAATTTTCACAATCAGGTCTATCAACTAAAAAGTCAGATAATGTCTCACCTGTGAAGGTACTAGTAGTCCCTAAGATGCTGATAGCGTTTGTATCCCGCCGTCTTTGATTTATCGAGACCTCACCATTACTTCTGACTACTTGATAGCCAGTTAGCGCCCTAGCAGCAGCTTTCACATCATCTTCGCTATAGCGATTAACACCTATTGTGAAAAGCTCCATTAATTCGCGTCCTAAATTTTCATTAGGGGATTTAACGCTATTAGTTTGTCCATCTAGCCAAATTTGTAGCGCGCCATCATTAACCATTGCCCGCGACATCACCTTAAAATTTCCAAGTGAATTAGCACGCAGAGTTTGATTTTGTTTATACATTACTAGTGGAAAATCAACTTTTTTTATTGAAGTAGCCCAGTGACCATGCCAAAACCAAGTCATTTTTTCTTTTAGGCCGTAATTTCCTAAAACCATTCGGTCAAGCCACCAAAGAGTTAGTTGATCTCTATCATTTCTGAGCGACGTAGCAAAATCAATAATTTCAGCAGAGTTTGGTTTAGGCCGTGGCCCTAAATCATTTAGGGTGAGATCCTTAGTTTCATTAAGCCCTGGGTCATTTTCAGAAATTTTAAGAATTTTATTTTGTGTTTTCTTTAAGCCCACTTTTAGATCTGCGGAAAATTCACCAGGTTTTGGGCCAAATCCAAAACGATTGTAGAGGCGGCTAATTTCTAGGCGATTTTTTTCCATAATCAATGCTAGCCTGATAAAAGGTTAAGTCAGAGAAAACTAAGTGAACTATAGTTGTATTCTAAGCATTGACTTAAAACTAGGATTATTGTTTTGCGTAAGCTCCAGTTACTAAGAAATAAACCCGGCGGGCGATAGAAACAGCATGATCAGCGCATCTCTCGTAGTAGCGAGCAAGTAGAGTCATATCAATAGCGGTTTCAACACCATGCTTCCAATTTGGATCAAGTAGCGTCTGAATAATCTTGCGATGTAGTGCGTCAATTGCATCATCATCATCTTCAAGCTCAAGTGCCTTATCAATATCTTTATTCTCAACTACATTCGCCATTTTAGAAATAATTTGAACACAAACTCTGCCCATCTCCTCAATTGTTAGAGATAACTCAGGTGGCACAGCAGTTGCTGGATAGCGCATTCGTGCAGATTTTGCGATGTGATGGGCTAGATCTCCCATGCGCTCAAGATCAGCGCTCATTCGAAGTGAGGTAACTAAGGTGCGAAGATCTGAGGCGACCGGGCCTTGGCGGGCAATTAAATTAATTGTTCTAGCATCTAACTCATGTTGAATTTCATCAACTACAGAATCTTCAGCAATTACTCGCTCAGCGAGAGCTAGATCAGCGGTGAGTAGTGCGGTAGTGGCATTTTCCATAGCAGTTTTAACAAGACCGGCCATCTGCACTAATGTGGCAGATACGGAATTTAACTCTTCTTGAAATTGCTCACGCATTGGCTAACGGTAGTCCCAAAAGCCATATCGTGCGGGGAGGTGAGTGAACAGGTCTTTAATAATTGGTTAAAACTAGGGATATTGCCAGTAATTTTGTAGATCTGGTTAACCAGATGCGCAACTAACTCCTACCATAAGGGGGTGATCTGGCGGTTTAATCAAAGGCAGGAAAGTGATACCGCCAACTCTAAAATTCAAAGTGATTTATCTACCCAAAGTTTTGATTTACTACATGCAATCGATGCTGAATCAATTGTTATTACCGCAAGTGATCAAGTTATCTATTATTCAGAAGGAATTACAACATTTAATTTAATAAAAGATGAACGTATTTTAAATAAAGAGTTAAGTAATCTAATTAGAGCAGTTCGAAGAAGTGGCTCACAACAAGATGCCACCATTGAATTACCCAGAGGACCAATTGGCGCTGGTACGCATGATCTGTTAGTGCGAGTAACTTCAATGGGTGATGCTGGCCTAATTGCAATATTAATTTTTGATGATAGTGAAATGCGCAGATTAGACTCAATCCGCCGAGATTTTGTGGCAAATATTTCACATGAGCTAAAGACGCCAATTGGCGCTTTATCCATCTTAAGTGAGGCAGTTTTAGAAGCAAGTAATGATCCAGAGGCGATCGCCAAGTTTGCCTCCCGTATGCAATCTGAGGCAAAGCGATTATCTGAACTAGTTCAAGAGATTATTAATCTATCAAGGCTGCAAGATGATGATCCACTTAAAAATGGAAAGCTAGTTAATGTCTCTGAAGTAGTAAATGAAGCAGTTGATCAATCAAGATTAAATGCTGAGAAGCGTAAAATTACTCTTCTATTTGAGGAAATTAATCCAGCCATTATTAATGGTGATCGTAATCAAGTGACAATGGCTATTCATAACCTAATTGAAAATGCCATCAACTACAGCCCTGATTCAACTAGAGTGGCCATTACATTAAAGGTGGCAGATGCAATTGCTGAAATTGCAGTCTCTGATCAAGGAATTGGAATACCGGAGAAAGATTTAGAGCGAATTTTTGAACGTTTCTATCGAGTAGATCCAGCTAGATCTCGCTTAACAGGTGGCACTGGTCTTGGTTTATCAATTGTTAAACATATTGCTACAAATCACGGTGGAGATGTTTCACTTTGGTCTGTTGAAGGCGCCGGTAGCACATTTACAATCAGATTCCCATTAAGTTCAAATAACTTAACCTCAGATCAAAGCAAGAGTGAAGGTAAAAAATGACGAAGATATTACTTGTTGAAGATGAAGCATCGTTTTCAGAGGCACTTTCATATGTTTTAGGCAAAGAAGGCTTTGAGGTTGTGTTAGCAGATACTGGAGATGGCGCCATTGCAGCATTTGATAAGGGCGGGGCTGATCTTGTATTACTAGATCTTATGTTGCCTGGTTTATCAGGCACTGAGGTGTGTAAACAATTACGTTCTAGATCTGATGTGCCAATTATTATGCTAACTGCAAAAGATACTGAGGTAGATAAAGTTGTTGGACTAGAACTTGGCGCTGATGATTATGTAACAAAGCCATATTCAAAGGCAGAGTTAGTGGCGCGTATTAGAGCTGTTCTGCGCCGGCAAGGTGATGTTTCAAATCCACAAGAGGGCGTAATTACGGCAGGCCCAGTTCGAATTGATGTGGAGCGACATCAAGTGAATATAAACAATGAGTTAATCTCACTTCCTCTTAAAGAGTTTGAATTACTTGAATTTCTAGTTCGCAACAGCGGGCGAGTACTTACTCGCGCGCAGTTAATTGATCGAGTATGGGGCTCTGATTACTTTGGTGATACTAAGACTTTAGATGTTCATGTGAAGCGGCTTCGAGCAAAGATTGAATCAGATCCTGCTAATCCAGTTTATATTCAGACCATTAGAGGTCTTGGTTATAAGTTTGAAAACTAAAGTATTTAAAGCTTAATTAACTCTAACTAAATCTTTATAAAAACCCTCACTATTTAGAATTAATGCATCAACTGTTACTGGAGCTGCTGTAGCAAAATTAAAAGTTACCGGAATTCGATCACCAGCTACTTCAGTTAAGCCAGGGGTATAAGCATCAGCATTTGCACTATCTCCAACAAAGATTACTGGCTTATTTTTTACTAACTCAAAACTATTTGCAGATAGTGTGGCAGGAATATTATTAATACTTATGCCAGTAATCGCATCTGATTCATCTGACCAGCTAACTAAGGTGCCAACAAGTACAGCATCATTTGTAGCAGTTTTAACTATTAATACATTACGTAATCTAATTTCAGCACTTTGTGCTTCAACACCATCTGTTACTTGCTTAAAATTTCTAGTAACTGCATTTTGACCAGAACCACAACTTGTAACAGCTGTTGAAATAATTAAAAGTGCTATTAGTCTTTTTAAAGTGGAGGCCATGGTTAAAGGTTATCTAAAGGTGTGAAATAACCTAAAAATAAGGGGCAATCTATGGGGGTGAATTGGGTCGCAAAATGCTGGTATTATTAGCCCCTATCGAAAGGCCTTTTCCTCTTATGACATTTAAAGTTGGCGAAACCGTTGTCTATCCACATCACGGAGCAGCACAGATTCAGGCAATTGAGAAGCGCATAATCAAAGGTGAAGAGAAGGTATATCTAGTTTTAAAGGTCGCCCAAGGTGATCTAACAGTTCGCGTTCCAGCTGAGAACATTGATTTAGTAGGCGTTAGAGATGTTGTAGACAGCGCCGGTCTTGATCGAGTATTTAACGTATTACGCCAGCCATATACAGAAGAGCCAACTAACTGGTCTCGTCGTTATAAAGCAAATGTAGAAAAACTAGCCTCTGGTGATGTTATTAAGGTGGCAGAAGTTGTTAGAGATTTATATCGCCGCGATTTAGATCGTGGTCTGTCCGCTGGTGAGAAGCGAATGCTTGCAAAGGCAAAGCAGATTTTAGTTTCTGAATTAGCACTAGCTGAGCGAACTGATGAAGAAAAAGCAGCGACCTTACTAGATGAGGTACTCGCCTCTTAATTGGCAGTAACTAACTGTCATGATTAATAAAACTGCGGCAATAATTGCAGCAGCAGGTGCTGGAAATAGATTAGCTGCCACACTTCCTAAAGCACTTGTTAAATTAGTTGATAAAACCTTAGTTGAACATGCAGTAGCAGCCTTATCACCAGTTGCAGAACTTATTATTATTACCGCACCCGCCGGTTTTGAAGATCAATTCTCAAATCTCTTAGGTGATCAGGTGAAAGTTATTACCGGAGGCGTGTTACGCAGTGACAGTATTCGAATTGCGCTAAGTCATATTCCAGAAAATTATGAGTATGTATTAGTCCATGATGGCGCCCGCGCCCTTGCAACAACTGATCTTGCTAATTCGGTTTTAACTCAGTTATTAAAAGGTGAGCAAGCAGTAATTCCAGCACTTGATGTTATTGACACCATTAAAGAAGTTGATAGTAATAACTATGTGAGAAATACTTTAAATAGATCATCCCTTAGGGCTGTGCAGACTCCACAAGGTTTTACTAGATCTGTTTTAGCACGAGCACATCAGGCATCAGAGGATGCAACAGATGATGCAGCTTTAGTTGAAGCACTAGGCATTGCAGTAAAGGTAGTACCGGGTGAGATTAGAGCACTTAAGATAACTACAAAATCAGATTTGGCAGCTGCTACTCAAGTACTTCTACCAAATACCCAAAAACAAATACGAGTTGGTATTGGAACTGATACTCACGCATTTAGTGATGATAAAAATAAAAAGCTATCACTAGCAGGATTAATTTGGGAAAATGAAACTGGTTTAGATGGCCACTCTGACGCTGATGTGGCATCTCATGCTATTTGTGACGCGCTCTTATCTGCTGCAGATCTTGGTGATTTAGGAAGTAACTTTGGCGTTGGCGATGCTAAATATGCTGGCGTAAGTGGTAGCCAGTTACTAAGTGAGACGCTTACAAAAATAACCTCTGCAGGTTTTGTTATCGAGAATGTATCTGTGCAGATTATTGGTAACAGACCAAAGATTGCCCCAAGACGTGGTGAAGCAATAACGGCATTATCTAAAGCATTAGGAGGCGCTTTGGTCTCAGTATCTGCGACCTCAACAGATAATTTGGGCTTTACTGGTGAAGGTAAAGGCTTATCAGCGATAGCAACAGCGTTAATAGTTAGTGCGTAAAGGTAAAATTAAATAATGAGCACACTTAATTTATATGACACAAAAAGCAGAGTTGTCTCAGCATTTAAACCTTTAAAAAAAGGTGAGGTTGGAATTTATCTATGTGGCGCCACTGTGCAAGCTCCTCCTCATATTGGTCATATTAGAAGTGGTGTTAACTTTGATATTTTGCGTCGCTGGCTAATCACTTCAGGTTTTAACGTAACTTTTGTTAGAAATGTAACTGATATTGATGACAAGATTTTACATAAAGCTGTTCATGAAGAGATTCCTTGGTGGCAAGTTGCAATGAAATATGAGCGAGCCTTTACTGATGCGTATAACGCATTAAATGTATTACCGCCTACCTATGAGCCAAGAGCGACCGGGCATATCACGCAGATGATTGAGTTAATGCAAAAACTAATTGAAAATAATTCTGCCTACGCACCTGGTAATGGGGATGTTTATCTTGAAGTAAGAAAGTTAAAAGAGTATTTAACTTTATCTAATCAAAAACTAGATGATCTGCAATCTAGTGAGGACGCAGATTCAACATTTAAAAAAGATCCAAAGGATTTTGCATTATGGAAAGCTGCTAAAAAAGGTGATCCAGCATGGCCAACTCCTTGGGGTGCTGGCAGGCCTGGTTGGCATCTTGAGTGTTCAGCGATGGCGCATGCATACCTTGGTGAGGCTTTTGATATTCATGGCGGCGGATTAGATTTAATTTTTCCACACCATGAAAATGAGATTGCTCAATCAAATGCTGCTGGTTATAAATTTGCAAATACTTGGATGCATAATGCGTGGGTAACAACAAGTGGTGAAAAAATGAGTAAATCATTAGGAAATTCACTACAAGTTGTTGAGATATTAAAAAAAGTACGTGGCATTGAACTTCGTTGGTATCTTGGCAGTGCGCATTATCGAAGCATGCTGGAGTTTTCCTTTGAAGCACTTAATGAATCTGCAACCGCTTTTAAGCGAATTGAGGCATTTTTAAGTAGGGCAGAAAGTGTTATTGGAAAAGAGATTGAAATAGTAATTGCGGATGAGTTTGCTAACGCAATGAATGATGATTTAGCAGTGCCTCAGGGTTTAGCTTTTATTGCAGAGAGTATGCGAATTGGTAATTCAGCAGGGGATGATAAGAAAGTATTAGCAAAAACAGCTGGTGAAATTAGAGGAGCACTTTCAATATTAGGTTGTGATCCAAAGGATGCCGCCTTTGCAAAAGATAAATCAAATGATGCAGCAATGGATGGACTTATTAAATTAGCGCTAGCACAGCGTGAAGCAGCTCGGGAGCGAAAAGATTTCAAAGCAGCGGATGAAATACGTGATCAGATAGCATCCCTTGGTATTACAGTAGAAGACACAACTAATGGTCCAAGGTGGAGTTATTGATGAAGCCAGGTAAAGCGCGTAAGGATCGACCAAAAGGACCAAAATCTTTTTCAAGAAGTGGTAGCAAAAGAGTTGAACGCTCTGCTGTAGCGCGCCCTGAGAAAAGAGATAATCGTATAAAAGATAAACGTGATGATCGAAGACCTGAAAAACGTGATGATAGAAGATCTGAAAAAAGAGATGATCGAAAAGGTTTTAAAAAACCGGTAAGAGTAAATGATCGAGAATTAAAGCGTGATGATCGAAGACCAGAGCGAAGTGAAAAAAGATTTGATCGAAAACAATTTTCGCAAGATGCAGTTGCCGGTAAGAACAGCGTGGTTGAGGCACTTAGGGCAAAGGTGCCGGCTAAAGAGTTAATTGTGGCGATGAAAGTTGAGATCGATGAAAAAATCTCAGAAGCAATCAGACTTGCTAAAAATTCAGATCTTCCAATTAAAGAGATGCCAAGGCGAGCTCTTGAAGATTTAACTGGAAGTGCTAATCATCAAGGTATCGCGCTCGTTATAAAGCCATTTAATTACACAGAGTTTTCAAAGCTGCTCGCAAATGCTAAAAAACCAATGATGTTAATAGGACTTGATGGGATAACAGATCCGCATAATCTTGGCGCTGTTGTTAGATCAGCTGCTGCATTTAACGCAGATGGAGTAGTTATTCCAGAGCGGCGCAATGCAGCAATGACTGGCTCTGCCTGGAAGGCATCAGCTGGCGCAGCAGCGCGTATGCCAATCTCACAAGTTACTAATCTAGTTAGATCAATTGAAGATGCTAAAAAAGCTGGATGTTTTGTTGTTGGTTTAGATGCTGAGGCCGATACCAGTTTGGCAAAGATGAATCTAGCCAGTGAATCAATTTTTATTATTGTAGGTAGTGAAGGTAAGGGATTATCAAGATTAGTTAGAGAAAAGTGTGATCTAGTGGTTTCAATCCCAATGCAATCCTCAGTTGAATCTTTAAATGCCAGCGTGGCAACTGCAATAGTTATGTACCAGGTTGCGGCAGAAAGAAATAAGTAAATGCAATACACCCGCTTTATTGCCTTAGGTGATTCAATGACTGAGGGTATGAATGATGAGGTGATAAATGGAAAGTATCGAGGTTGGGCTGATCGGGTAGCTGATGGTTTGGCAAAGAACGAAGCAGGTTTTACATATTTAAATTTAGCAATTAGAGGAAAATTACTTAATCAAGTAGTAACAGATCAAATACCAAGTGCGCTTAAATTTATTGAAGGCAGGCAGACTCTAGTTTCATTTCATGCCGGAGCAAATGATGTATTGCGGCCAACTTATGACCCACAATTTTCATTACCTCAGTATGAGAGAGGTATTAAAGAGTTAACTGATGCTGGCGCTACTGTGATTATCTTTACCGTAGTAGATAAGGTTGAAGGAAAGGGAAAAATTGCCAAGCTTTGGCATGAAAGATTTAGTGCCTTTAACGATCATGTAAGAAAAGTTGCAAGTAAGTATCCAACAATTTTATTTGAAGGCAAAAAGGCAGAGTTTTTAAATACGCAAAGTTTTTTATCCTCCGATAGATTACATATGAATTCAGAAGGTCATAGAAGATTAGCTAATGCAGTTTTAGAAGGTTTAGGTTATGAGTTTGATCCAAATTGGAACAGTAATATCCCGCTTGATAATGGAAAAAAAATAACTATAAAACCGTTATCTAATATCGCTTGGGTAGTTACTTTCTTAATTCCGTGGATTTGGCGCAGGCTGCGAGGAAAATCCTCTGGTGATGGTAGAAAAGCGAAGCATTCTGAGCCAATTATTTGGCCTGCACGCTGAGTTAGCCTTCTGATTACCACCCGTTAACCTTTATAAAGCAAACTACGCATGTGAGTCAACATTTAATTGCTACTAATCCCCGTGAGAGGTTAATTGATCGAGAGATCAGTTGGCTTGCATTTAATGAGCGTGTATTAGAACTAGCTGAAGATGAAACTAATCCGTTACTTGAGCGTTGTCGTTATCTTGCGATTTTCTCTTCAAATCTAGATGACTTTTTTATGATTCGAGTGGCCACACTTAAGCGAAAATTAGAAACCGGAGTCACTAAGAAAAATACCGCAGGTTATTCACCAATTGAGCTAATGGAAGAAATATCTAAAAAAACTAAAGAATTAATCTCACGTCAATCAAAATGTTTTCATAATGACCTTATGCCAAAACTAGCTCAAAATGGTATTGAAATTACAGATTGGGAAAGTTTAGATAACGCAGAAAAAGAGTACATAAATAAGATCTTCACAAAAAAGATTTTTCCAGTACTTACTCCTCTAGCAGTTGATCCCTCTCATCCATTCCCATATATCTCAGGGCTTTCACTTAATTTAGCGGTACTTGTAAGACAACCAGATACAAAAGAGGAGTTATTTGCCAGAGTTAAGGTTCCGGCTTCATTACCAAGATTTATTGAAACAGCTGAGTTTACCGGAGCTAAATTTATACCCCTAGAAAAAGTAATTATTGCTAATTTACATCAATTATTTCCAGGTATGGAGATTGAGGATTATTACACCTTCCGAATTACCAGAAATGCCGATTTGGAGTTAGACGAGGATGAATCAGAGAATCTTTTAGAGTCAATGGAACAAGAATTACTTCGCCGTAAATTTGGTCCACCAGTTCGTCTTGAGGTGGCAAGTGATATTGATTCTGATCTACTTAATAAACTAAAGGTTGAATTATCGATTAAAGAAGAAGATATTTCCCGTTATAAAGAGCCACTTGATTTAACTGGACTAAATCAAATCGCAGATTTAGACCGCCCCGAATTAAAGTTTGCACCGTTTAGAAACCAGGTTGCCCAAGAATTTAGAGAAATTGATTTAGATTCAAATGATGAATTTTTTGCAGCAATTAGGCGACATGAAATACTTCTACATCACCCATATGACTCATTTAACTCATCAGTTGTAAGGTTTTTAGAGGCAGCAGCAACTGATCCACATGTGCTGGCAATTAAACAAACTTTGTATCGAACCTCCGGTGATTCACCAATTGTTAATGCCTTAATTGAAGCTGCTGAGGCAGGTAAGCAAGTATTAGCTGTCATTGAAATCCGGGCTCGCTTTGATGAGCAGGCAAATGTTAGATGGGCTAGAAAATTAGAAGATGTTGGTGTTCATGTTGTCTATGGACTAGTTGGTTTTAAAACTCATGCCAAATTATCTTTAATTGTTCGAGAAGAGGGAAATGCAGTTCGAAGATACTCACATGTTGGTACAGGTAATTACAATCCAAAAACTGCCCGTATGTATGAGGACCTCGGATTACTTAGCGCAGATGATCAGTTAGGTGAAGACTTAAATAAACTATTTAATCAACTTTCTGGTTTTGCACCGCAATACTCATATGACCGCTTACTAGTAGCACCTCGCACAATTCGCTCCGGTCTACTTGAGCGAATTAATCGAGAGATCGAGAATAAAAAAGCTGGCAAACATGCATTCATTAGGCTAAAACTAAATTCACTACTAGATGAAGAGTTTGTAGAAGCACTTTATGCAGCATCAATTGCCGGTGTTGAGATTGATTTAGTTGTGCGCGGAATATGTTCGCTACTGCCAGGCATTCCAGGAGTTTCAGAAAATATAAGGGTCAGATCAGTTTTAGGTAGATTTCTTGAGCATTCTAGAATTTTTCATTTTGCCAATGGTGGAGATGATGAGATTTATATTGGTAGTGCAGATTTGATGGATAGAAACTTGAATCGAAGAGTTGAATCATTAGTTCGAATTACTAGGGCAGAGCATAAGAAGACTTTAATCAAAGCCTTTGATTTATATGTTTCATCAACTACCTCCGGCTGGCACTTATTGCCAACTGGTAAATGGTTAAGAGTTGCTCAAAATCCAGATGCATCACCTATGAATGATCTACAAGCAGTGATGATTGATTCTTACCGAGTTAACCAATGAACTCAACAATCTTAGCTGCCGGTGCGGTTGTCTGGCGCAAGAGTGAAAAGAAAAAAATAGAGGTAGTAATAATTCATCGACCAAAATATGATGATTGGACTTTTCCTAAAGGTAAAACAGAGATTGGTGAGCCATTAATATCTTGCGCTCACCGTGAAGTTTTAGAGGAAACTAATATTGAAAGTGCCTTTGGCCCTTACTTAGGTGAGGTTGAATACTCAACTACAGATGGTAAAAAGAAAGTATCTTTCTGGTCAGCAAAAGCAATTAAGGAAAAAGAATTTAAAGCAAATGCGGAAGTTGATCAAATAAAGTGGGTCGAAGTTACAAAAGTTAAGAGTTTGCTAACTCTTGATACGGATAAGAAAATTCTTGAAAAATTTATTAATATAGAACTAGACACTAAACCGTTTATATTACTTAGGCATGCCAAAGCAATAACTAGGGATGAGTGGCAAGGTGAAGATGATGATCGACCTCTTGATTCCTATGGTCAAAATCAAGCTAAAAGATTATTAGCAATTTATCAAGTGTTTAATCTTGAAGAAATTCACAGCTCAGATGCTGTTCGTTGCTATGACACTGTTAATCCAATTACTAAAGGATTAAATTTAAAGCTTGAGGTCACAGGAAAACTTAGTGAAGATACCTATAAAAAAGATAAAGAGAAAGCATTTGATTACGCCAAAGAGTTAATTAAATCTAATCTAAGTGTTCTAATTTGTAGTCATAATCCAATTTTGCCTAAAATGCTTAATAAGTTAACAAAAAAATCAGAGGTTGATGCTGATGAGGGTAAGTTATCTCCCGGTGATGGCTGGGTAATTCACCGTATTGGTAAGGAAATAATTCAAATTGATCGAATTGATGCACCTAGCTTTTAAGCTTCCATCCAATCCATCCACTTAAGAACAACACCTTCTCGAAGAGCCCAAGGGCATATTTCTAATTCTTTAATATCAAGATTTCTCATCACGCTCTCAGCAACAAATGCTCCAGCAACAATTTGTGATGCTCTATTTTCAGATACCCCGGGTAACTTTGCTCTTGTAGATTCATCCATTTCTGAAAGTTTTGCAGATATTTTTCTTATAGCTTCAACTGAAATATTTTTTCCAGAACCATCAAACCAATCACCAGATAGGCGAGCTAAAGTTCTAAGAGTTTTACTAGTTGCAATAGCGCGGTCAGTATCTTGATGCTTAACCAATGATGGAAGTATCTGCTCTAATTTATTTTCAATATGATCACGCAAAGCTCTTATACTTTTATCAGTATATGGATCACCTTTTAGGAAATTTTTGGTTAACCGAGCTGCCCCTAGTGGCAGTGAGGTAGCAATCTCAGGAGATTCATCAACTCCAACTGCCATTTCAAGTGAGCCACCACCAATATCAATTACTAATAGTCGCCCACTAGACCAACCAAACCAGCGCCTTGCTGCTAGAAAAGTTAACTTAGCTTCTTCCTCGCCTGATAAAACTTGTAAATCAATTTTAAAATCTTTATTAATTGAGTTAATTATTTCTTCACCATTACTTGCTTCTCTAAGAGCTGATGTTGCAAATGGTAGAAGTTCTTGAGTTTGCACAGAGGCTGACTGCTCAATAGCTCTTTTAATGCTACTTCGTAACTTTTCAATACCTTCATCAGAGACTAAATTATCTTCAGAAATATATTGAGTTAATTTGAGTTCTTCTTTGTAGTTAAAGGTTGGGTTTGGCCTAGCGCCAGGGGATGTATCAACAATTTGTAAGTGCACAGTATTTGATCCGACATCTAGTACACCAAGGCGCATACGGGCAACCTACTAGATTTACTCACTAATTCCTTGTGTGCTCTACCGTGATTTATTCATGGCATAATTACGCCCTCAACCCGCCTCTCTAGCTCAGTGGTAGAGCAGCCGCCTTGTAAGCGGCAGGTCGTCAGTTCAATCCTGACGGGGGGCTCCATCTTTATCTACTTATTTTTTATTACCAATCAAAGTAGAGTTTAATTATGAAATCTAACGACTTTGATGTTGTCATAATTGGTTCAGGATTTGGTGGCTCAGTTGCAGCCCTAAGGCTGACTGAAAAAGGTTACAAAGTCGCTGTCTTAGAAGCAGGGCGAAGGTTTTCTGATAAAGATTTTCCTAAAACTTCTTGGCGATTATCTAGATTTTTATATCTACCGCGTCTTGGCCTGCGTGGTATTCAGCGAATACATGTATTACCTGATGTTTTAGTTTTAGCCGGCGCAGGTGTTGGTGGTGGCTCACTTGTTTATGCAAATACTTTATATAAACCACCAGCTTCCTACTTTGAAGATAAACAATGGAAGCACATCACAGATTGGGATGCTGAGTTAACTCCTTGGTATGACCAGGCATCTCGCATGTTAGGTGTTGCGCAAAATCCATACTTTTCACCATCTGATAAAGCGATGAAAGAAGTGGCAGATCAAATGGGAGTTGGCCACACATTTAAATTAGCTCCCCTTGGTGTTTATTTTGGCGATGGTGCTGGTTTGAAATCTAAAGATCCATTTTTTGGTGGAGTTGGCCCAGATAGAAGTGGTTGCTTGCAATGCGGTGCTTGTATGACTGGATGCAGACATAATGCAAAAAACACATTACCTAAAAATTACTTAGGCCTTGCTGAAAAAGCAGGAGCTAAAGTATTTCCAGAACATACTGCAATTAAGACAGAGCAATTACCTGATGGTAGTTGGAAGATTACTGCTCGTAAAAGCTCTGCCTGGTTTGGGGGAAAGCGAAGCTTTACCGCCTCCCATGTTGTAGTTGCAGCTGGCACATATAACACCCAGAAGTTATTACATAAAATGAAATTAGATCAGGTTTTGCCAAAGATAAGTGATCAGTTAGGTAAGTTATCTAGAACAAATAGTGAAGCACTAACTGGAAGCATTATGCCTAAGGGTGGTACTGATTTTAGTAAGGGTTCAGCGATTACCTCTTCATTTTTTCCAGATGATCACACCCATGTTGAGCCAGTTAGATACGGTAAAGGTAGCAATTTTATGGGAATGCTGCAGACGGTAATGACAGATGGTGTAAATATTAAAGATCGTAGAAAACAATGGCTTCGACAGATTATTACTAAACCATCACTTGCTTTAAAGATAATGGATGTTAGAAAGTGGAGTGAGCGAACAGTTGTTGCCCTAATTATGCAAAATGTTGATTCAGCAATTAGCGTGCAAGCAAAGCGTGGCTTATTTGGTTACCGGCTAACATCAAAGAATGATTCCTTAACGCCGAATGCCACATATATCCCGGCTGCTAATGAGGTTGCCCGGCGAGTAGCGGAAAATAATGGCGGCATAGCTGGTGGTCATATTGGCGACTTAGTTAACGCACCATTTACTGCTCACTTTGTCGGTGGTTGCGTAATTGGTGATTCAACTGCAACCGGTGTGATTGATCCATATCATCGTGTTTATAACTACCCAAGTATGCATGTTGTCGATGGCGCATCCGTTACCGCAAATCTTGGTGTTAATCCATCACTAACTATTACTGCCCAAGCAGAACGTGCATTTTCAATGTGGCCAAATAAAGGTGAGATAGATATGAGGCCAGCACAGAATTCACCATATAAAAAAGTTAATGCAGTTATGCCAATCACTCCATTTGTGCCAAAAGGCGCAGTTGGTGAGTTAAGAGTTTCTTAAGATCTTTGCTTGTCTTTTTGCTCGCCTATTTGGCATCTTAGTAATTGGAAAATCTAATGTTTTATAAAAATCTTTGATTACTTCCTGCATTAATTTAGTTTTCTCATGCACAACGCCATGTGAGGTGCCTGGAATAACTGCAAGTCTGCCATTAGGAATCACTTCATACATTTCAAATGTCATTTTGCTAGTAAATGGCTCA
>OFQB01000020.1_pt1 | contig 17423 bp, 19 predicted proteins | sample 1542681 | NCBI WGS metagenome assembly OFQB01 (sample SAMN05442513, study PRJEB24371) | freshwater metagenome | isolation source: Freshwater Lake | place: Canada: Niagara | collected 2012-08-09
CTCCGTAAGTTATTAATTATGGCTTCAGAGCTTGAAAGACTTCGCGAAGTTATGGACAAACTTCGATCCCCTGGTGGTTGCCCATGGGATAACGAACAAGACCACACAACACTTCTTAAGTACTTACTTGAAGAATCATACGAATTTATTGAAGCAGTTGAAAATAATGATCGCAGCGGAATGCAGGAAGAGTTAGGTGATCTACTACTACAAATATATTTTCACTCACGCATTGCTGAAGAGGATAAAGATCAACCATTTAATATCGAAGATGTGGCGAGAAATGTTGCCGATAAGTTAATCAGTCGCCACCCACATGTTTTTGCGGGCACAGTAGTTAAAGACAGCGCAGAGGTATTAGAAAATTGGGAGAAGCAAAAAGCGATTGAAAAGGGGAGAAGTTCAGCTATTGATGGTGTTCCACTAGCCCAACCCTCACTTACCTTGGTTGCAAAACTGCTCTATCGGGTGAAGAAATTTAATTATCAATTACCAATAAATTCACCACTAGAACTTCCTGAGCAAATTGATCAAGATCAGCTTGGTCAGTTACTGCTTGGATTAATTTCACAAGCAGTAGATAAAGGCCTAGATCCTGAGGCAGCCTTGCGTAGTGCTGGTAAATCCTTAATTGCGCAGATTCAAGTCCATGAGGCAAGGTAGAATTAGGGCATTAAATCAACTTCGGCTTAATTTAAATAGTTATCAGGAGATATAAGTGTCAGTTATTAAATCAGTCACCGCACGAGAGATTTTAGATTCACGCGGAAATCCAACTATTGAAGTTGAGGTTAAGTTAGATAACGGAATTATTGGCCGCGCTGCTGTGCCAAGTGGGGCATCAACTGGAGCATTTGAAGCAGCTGAGCTTCGCGACGGCGGTACGCGATATTTAGGTAAAGGTGTTTTAACTGCAATTAAAAATGTTAATGAAAAAATAGCACCAGCAGTTATTGGTTTAAGCGCTGAAGATCAAAGAACACTGGATGAAAAAATGATCGCATTAGACGGTAGTAAAAATAAATCCAATCTAGGCGCAAATGCAATCTTAGGTGTATCACTTGCTACCGCTAGAGCTGCCGCGAATAGTGCTAATCAATCATTGTTTAAATATTTAGGTAAGGATGAAGCAAAAACTTTGCCAGTTCCAATGATGAATATTTTAAATGGTGGCGCTCATGCTGATACAAATGTGGATATCCAAGAGTTTATGGTTGCGCCAATTGGTGCACAAAGCTTTAAAGAGTCACTGCGTTGGGGCGCTGAGATTTATCACAGCTTAAAATCAGTACTTAAGAAAAAAGGTTTAGCAACAAGTATTGGCGATGAAGGTGGATTTGCGCCAAATCTTGATAGTAATCGCGCAGCCCTTGATCTAATTTTGGTAGCAATTGAACTTGCAGGCTTTAAAGCCGGAAGTGATGTAGCACTTGCTATGGATGTAGCAGCTACTGAGTTTTGTGAAAATGGTCTTTATAAATTCGAGGGTAAAGAATTAACCTCAGATCAAATGATTAGTTACTACTCAGATTTAGAGTCTGCTTACCCACTAGTTTCAATTGAGGATCCACTAGATGAGAATGACTGGGCTGGCTGGGCAAAAATGACCCAGGTATTAGGTCAGAAAGTTCAAATTGTTGGTGATGATTTGTTTGTAACAAATCCAGAGCGCTTGCAACGAGGAATTGATGAAAAAACAGCTAACGCCTTACTTGTTAAGGTAAATCAAATTGGAAGTTTAACCGAGACAATCGACGCAGTTAATTTAGCCCATAAAAATGGATATCACTCAATGATGAGCCATCGCTCAGGTGAAACTGAGGACACCACAATTGCAGATTTAGCAGTTGCACTTAACTGTGGTCAGATTAAAACTGGTGCACCGGCTAGATCTGAACGAGTAGCTAAATACAACCAACTACTTAGAATCGAAGAAGAATTATCTAGCAAGGCTGTTTATGCTGGCTCTGCTGCATTTCCTAGGTTTAAAAAGTAGGTTAAAAATATGGTGCGCCGAAAGTTTTTCGCAGCCAATTTAATTTCATCTACTCGCAAATCTATTAAATCAGGTTTAAATAGGCGCGGCTTATCTAATCGTGCACTAATTATTGGAATTATTTTATTCGCACTGGCTGTAACGCTAGCGCCACCAATTCAGCATTACTTTACTCAAAGGGCTCAAATTAATTCACTACGGACGCAGATATCTGATAATCAAAAGATGTTAGAAGATGCTGCTACGGAGTTGGCTAAGTGGAATGATCCAGAGTATGTGGCTAGTCAGGCAAGAGCAAGATTACATTTCATTTTTCCAGGTGAGCGGGCCTACATCATTACTGGAAATGGTGAGATCACCGATGATGAGCAAGTAACAAAAGTCTCAGAGCAACTTCCAATTGGACTTCCTTGGTATTCAAGATTAATTTCTTCAATAACTAGCACAAATGTAAACAGCTAATATGGTCAGGCCAGCTAAAGCATTTACAGCAGAGCAAGCGAGTGAAAAAGATTTAGAAATCATAGAAGCTCAATTAGGTAGAACACCAAGAGATGTTTTAGCAATTGCCCACCGCTGCCCATGCGGGGCACCTGATGTGGTGCAAACACCGCCTCGATTAGCAGATGGCACGCCATTTCCAACTTTTTATTATGCAACTTGCCCAAGACTTACTGGCGCCATTTCAACACTAGAAAGTTCTGGACTAATGGCGCAGATGAATGAGCGCTTACAAACACAACCAGAGTTAGCTGGCAACTATATGGCTGCCCATATTGATTATGAGGCTAGCCGAGATGGTGCTGGGCGAATGCAAAATATTGAAGTTCCTGAGATAGCTGGTGTTACTGCTGGTGGAATGCCTGACCGAGTTAAATGTCTGCACTCTTTAGTTGCCCACGCTTTAGCAGCTGGGGAAGATGTTAACCAATTAGGGGATGAAGCTTTAATTGCATTAGATCAATGGTGGATTAATAAACCATGCAGTGAAATTGCTAATTTAATTAATCAGGATAATAAATGAGTCAGGTAGCGGTCATTGATTGCGGCACAAATTCAATTAGGTTATTAATTGCAGAAACTTCTGGCAGTACTATTAAAGAAGTAATACGCACTATGGAAATTGTTCGACTCGGCCAGGGAGTTGATGAAAATAAAGCATTTCACCCAGATGCAATTAATCGGACTTTATTGGCAGTTAAATCTTTTAAAGAAATAATTGATAGAAATAAAGTAGATAAAATTAGATTTTGTGCTACATCAGCAACTAGAGATGCTATGAATAGAAATTTATTTATTGATGGCGTTCGCGATATTTTAAATATTCAAGTTGAGGTAATTCCAGGGGAGGAAGAAGCAGCTCTGTCTTTTACGGGCGCTACCTACCAATTAGATCAAGGCAGTGGACCATTTTTAGTAGTTGATATCGGTGGTGGCTCAACTGAGTTTGTATATGGAGATAAAAAAGTAATTAGTGCTAAGAGTGTCAATATTGGATGTGTTCGAATGAGTGAGCGACATTTAACAAACCAGCCCCCAACTATGGATCAGATTGCTAGTGCAATAGTTGATATTGATATTGCCATAACGCAGGCAGCCGTTAGTGTGCCAATTAATAGCGCGAAGAGTTTAATTGCTGTTGCTGGTACTGCAACAACAGTTGCAGCTGCCGCACTTGATTTATCAAAATATGATAGGGATCTGATTCATTTAGCGAAAATATCAGCTGATAAAGTTCATAAGGTTGCCCAGATGTTTCAATCTATGAATAAGAGTGAGATTTCAGCTCTGCCATATATGCATGAAGGCCGAGTTGATGTAATTACTGCTGGCTCATTAGTTTTATCTAGAGTTATGGCAGCCACTGGGGCAGCAGAGTTTGTTGCATCGGAGTCAGATATTTTGGATGGAATGGCTTTCTCCCTTATTAACTGAGCGAAAAATGGTTGAAATTGAAAGTGAAAAAGACAGGTAGATTTACCCCCTGAAGATTCGCCCCTGTAGCCCAATGGCAGAGGCATGCGACTTAAAATCGCACAAGTGTGGGTTCGACCCCCACCGGGGGCACGCTCAATTTGGCGGATCTTCAGCAAATGTTAAGTTTCAACTAGCCAGTAGGAATGGCAGTGGGAATTGAGATTGATTAACATTTGTTTACTACCTAAGTAACTAAACCAAAGAAGTACTCACTAGTTACCTCTATAGAAGGAGAAGAATGAAAAGTTCAAACCCTGTACTTGGCAAGGCATTTAATCAACCAGGCAATATGCAGGTTGATCAGCTAGAGCAAAGTTATAACGCTCCAGCTGCCTCATCAATGCGAACAGGTCGGATGACAATTGAAGATGTCGTCGCAAAAACCGGATTTTTATTTGCAATATTAGTTGTAGTTGGTGCTTTCGCTTGGCGCAGTAATCTAGGAATGGGCGCAGTAATGCTCGGCTTCTTAGGTGGATTTGTACTTGCAATGATTATTAGTTTTAGCAAATCAATTAAGCCAGGTTTAGTAGTTGCCTATGCAGCACTTGAAGGCTTAGCTCTTGGAACTTTAAGTAGCTATTACGAATCTTACTACCCAGGAATTGTTAGCCAAGCAGTAATTGGAACGATGGCAGCATTTGCTGGTGTATTAATTATGTATCGCAATGGAACACTGCGCGCTACACCTCAATTTACCCGTGCATTAATCGGAGCAGCAATTGGCTACTTCATTCTTGGATTGGTTTCACTAGTTGCATCATTTTTTGGTGTCGGACAAGGATATGGTTTCTATGGCGTATCAGGCCTTGGCTTACTTCTAGCTGTTGCTGGTGTGGCAATTGCAAGCTTGTTCTTAGTTCTTGATTTTGATCAAATCCAAAAGGGTGTCAACAATGGCGTGCCAGAGAAAGAATCATGGCGAGCATCATTTGGTTTGATGGTAACAATTGTCTGGCTATATCTAGAAGTATTACGCTTAATTTCAATCCTGCGTAATCGATAAATTAAAGTACTACCAACAGGGGCTGTGAGAAATCACAGCTCCTGTTTATTTTTGTCAATTATTAAGCCATTATCTAAATGAGATGATCTTGTTTCAGGCAATAGAACTGATAATAAAATAGCAATTGCGCTAATTACAGCTGAAACTAAGAAAGCTGTTTGGTAACTGTAGTTATCAGTTAAAAATCCAACTAAAATCGGTCCAACAATCATTCCGGCATCACCTGCCATCTGCCAAGCTCCAATTACTTGCCCACCACGACCATTAATAATGTCGCCAACCACACTGCCGGGAGCGGTTCCAACATAGGCACCACCTAGCCCAAACAACGCCATTGCTATGAAATACCAAAGCGGACTTGTTGTAAAGGAGAGCATTAATACGCCAAACAAAACATAACTGCCTCCCAAAATCAGTGCAGCCTTTCGCCCCTTTTCATCTGAGAATTTGCCAGCTTTAAGTAAAAATAACCCTTGAATTAAAGCGCCAATAGTTAATCCAATACCTGCAACCGTTGCTGTTGAACCAAGTTCTTCAGTTACGAATAATGGCAAAATTGATGACCGAAGACCAAATAAAACCCAGTTATTAATAAATGCTAATGCTAAAGCGATTTGATATGGACGTAATTTAAATGCCTGTTTAAGTGTTGTTTGCCCAATTAAATTTGTAGGTATGTCTGTCTTATTACCCAATCTTTTTTCACTTAAAAAAACTAACGCAGTAGTTCCAGCCATTGCCAGGGTAACTGAGTAGACAAAAAATGGTGCGCGTAGTGAAAAGCTAGAAAGAATTCCGCCAACTGCAGGACCGGCAACTCCACCAACTAAAAATCCGCCGTTATAAAGTGACTGAGCACGTCCCCGATATTCATCACTTACTGATCTCATTAACAATGAACCAGCAGATACGGAGAACATTGAAGAGCCGAGGCCACCAAGGGTACGAAATGTAAGGAGTTGGCCATAACTTTGGGCTAGGGCGGTTAGTAATGTGAAGAAGGAGACCATAAATAAACCAAAACCTAAAACAGCCCGCTCACCAAAGCGATCCACTAATTTCCCAGAAATTAAGCCAGAAGAAAATCGCATAATTGCAAAGCTTGAAATAATTAATCCGATTGCAGTTTTGCTAACACCAAATGATGCAGCGAAAATAGGAATCGCCGGGATAATTAAGCCAAAGCCAACTGCAACAAAAAATGCTACAGCGGATAAGACAGAAACCTCTCGCGGAAGCTCGGCGAAAGGGTTTCTGCTTAATTTATTATTAAATACCTGATTATTTTGCGATTTAGCCATTACTTCCTAATCCCCATATTATGTTTATTTGTATTGTATAAAACACTAAAAATTGAAGTTATATTCCATTCTATCGCCATTTTAGATTAGTATTACCGCATGAAAGCAGTTATCGCAGAAAATTTAATGAAGACCTACAACAAAGGCTCAGTTCAAGCATTAGATGGCTTAAGTCTTGATGTCGAAGAAGGAACCGTACTTGGTGTGTTAGGTCCAAATGGTGCTGGTAAAACTACAACTGTCAGAATTTTAGCAACATTACTATCACCAGATTCTGGGCGAGCAAATGTTGCCGGTATTGATGTATTAAAACATCCAGATGAGGTTAGAAAAATAATTGGGCTATCTGGTCAATACGCTGCTGTTGATGAAACGTTAACTGGTTGGGATAACTTAATTATGTTTGGCCGGCTTTATCACCTATCAGCTAAAGCTGCTAGTGCTCGAGCAGTTGAATTACTAGAACAATTTAGACTTACTGAATCAGCAAAGCGCCCGATTAGAACTTACTCTGGCGGCATGAGAAGAAGATTAGATTTAGCTGCCTCATTAATAGTTAGGCCAAAAGTTTTATTTTTAGATGAACCAACAACTGGCCTTGACCCACGTGGTCGGCAAGATATGTGGGGAGTAATTGATGAGTTAGTTAAAGGTGGCGTGACTTTATTGCTAACAACTCAATACTTAGAAGAGGCTGATCACTTAGCTGATGAGATTGCAGTAATTGATCACGGAAAAGTAATAGCACGTGGCACATCTGATTCACTTAAAAAGCAGGTGGGTGGTGAGCGGCTTGAGATAGTAGTTGAAAATGAAAATATGGCTGCAGTAAAAGAGATAGTAGCTAAGGTAAGTGGTAGCGCAATTAATGTTGATGAAGGTCTTCGCCAGGTATCTGCTCCAGTTACAACTGGTAGTAAAGCCTTAATTGAGGCAGCTAAGTTGCTAGATGAAAAAGGAATTCACCCATTAGATATTGGACTTAAGCGGCCATCCTTAGATGATGTATTTCTAGCTTTAACTGGACATGTGGCTGAAGAGAAAAAAGAGGAAGAGGATTCTATGACTAAGGGAAGAAAGAGAGGAAAGTAATGAATGCGATCTCGGACGCGTTAATAATTACCAAACGACAACTTCTTCAATTAGCCCGGGTACCTGAATTAATTTTGTTTTCAATAATTCAACCAATTATGTTTGTTTTATTATTTAGATTTGTTTTTGGTGGCTCAATCGACACGGGTCAACCAGGTGGGTATGTGCAGTTACTTATGCCTGGAATATTTGTTCAAACTGTTGCTTTCACTTTAGCTAGCACAGCAGTTGGCTTAACCGCTGATATGCAAAAAGGATTAATTGATCGATTCAGATCTCTACCAATTTCAAGATCTGCTGTTGTATTCGGCCGAACCCTAGGTGATGGAGCTTTAAACATCGTAGTTCTAACTGCCATGGGAATTACGGGATACGTCGTCGGCTGGCGCCCAACTTCTGGTTTATTTAATGTTCTTTTAGGTTTTATCTTTTTATTAGTCTTTGGATTTGCAATGTCTTGGGTTGGGGTATTAATTGGTCTATCAGTCAGGGATGAGCGAGTAGCAACTAATGCAACATTTATTGCAGTCTTTCCAATTACCTTCTTATCAAATGCTTTTGCACCAACTACTGGGATGCCAAAGCCATTGCAATACATTGCTGAATGGAACCCTGTTTCCACCATGGTGGCCGGATGCCGAGAGTTATTTGGTTTAAAAAATGAGTTTGGTGCCACCGCTGGATCATTTCCAAGTGAGAACCCATTAATGATGTCGGTAATTTATATGATTTTAATTATGGCGATATTTATTCCACTAAGTGTTAGAAAATATAACAACGCCAATAAGAAGTAATTAGTTAAAGGGTGCGGCCTCAAGTACTGCAACTGCAATCTGCTTGCCATTTGGTGCGGTGTAGTTAACGCTCTGCCCCACCTTAGCTCCAAGGACCGCAGCGCCAAGAGGTGATTTCTCAGAGTAAACATCAACATCACCACTTGATATCTCACGAGAGCCAAGTAGAAATTTAATTTCATCCCCTGCAATATCAACTGTTACTAACATGCCAAGTCCTACAACCCCTGATTCACTAGCTGGTGGAGTTCCAATATGTGCATGTTCTAACATGTGTTTTAATTGACGAATTCTTCCTTCAATTTTTCCTTGTTCCTCACGTGCTGCGTGGTAGCCACCATTTTCTTTTAAATCTCCTTCAGCCCGAGCAGTTTCAATTTTTTTAATTATTTCAGCACGCAGTGGACCCTCAAGCTCGGTGAGCTCAGCTGCTAATCGATCTGCAGCCTCTTGGGTTAGCCAGGTCTGAGTTGGTTTATTCATAAGGGGTGAATGTTACTGGCAACTAGTAATTCCTGCATTAACAGCAGGAAGGCGAGTAGCAATCTCAATAGTGCGGGTGTTAGTCCCTGATTTAAGTGATGTGGCTGGCATTAGATCAGAGATTTCACCAATAGTATTTTTATCAATATCTCTAGCCACAATTGAGCAGCTGTGATCAATATTTATATCCTTTACTGTAATTGAATAAGTAACTGAAATACTCTGATCATTAACTACTTCAAATGAAAGTAACTCATATCTAACTTCAGGGTTAGCAGCATTAAGACCACTCCAAATAAACCAGGTGATAGCAGCAATGAGAGAAATCACTGCAGGCCAAAGCCAGCTTCGGTTTTCCTCTTTAATGCCATAACGCTGGCGCAGATGTGCAGATGCGAGCACTTTGGGATGAGTCACATGGATAAGTGTAGAGCGATATGGCCCAGCCTAAGTAGGCTTATCTTCTAGATACGGGGTGTAAAAATGGATGAGGTAAAAAGCTTTGATATGGGCGTTGCTGGCTCACTAACTATGATTTTTTTAACCCTTGCCACCACGCTTTTATTGGTTAATTTTTATCGCCGGTATAAAAGATTAATTGATCGCAAAGATCAAGAGTAATTTTAAGTTCATAACATGAAGGTAGCAAAGAAATTATTAGTAGTAATTACCTGGCTGCTTTTAATCTATACCAGCTTTGAACTTGGTATGTGGCAACTACATCGCGCTCAGGATATGAATGAGCAAAGTGCACCAACACCAGATCAGCCTCTAATTTCATTAGATAAAGTCTCCTCCGCTGGTAAGAATATGCCGATAAAAGCGGTTAATCGAATTGTTTCAGCCTCTGGTAATTACACAAATAGTTATGTCGCGCTGGATCAAAAAATAGAGCCGGAAGTAATTGTTGATTTAGATGTTAGATTACTAAAATTAAGTACTGGCCATGGAATATTGGTGGTGCGTGAGATTGCAAAAAACCCACCTGCGGTAATTAGCTCCTCAGTTGCGATTACTGGCCGGCTGTATCCAAGACAAAATGTTGACCGAGCCTTTGCCAAGCCTGGGCAATTACCTCGAATAGATCCTTCATTAGTTGTAAGTAAAGAAAATCCATTTTTATATGATGGCTATATTGTTTTGCAAAGTGAAAAAGTTGCTAATAATGTAAATAATAATATTGCACCTATTCCATCACCTCAGTTATCCCAAGCTATTCCAGGATTTTATTGGCAACATATCTCATACGTTGTAGTCTGGTGGTTCATGGCTTTGCTACTTTTAATAGCACCATTATTTCCTCAGTTTAGATCTCCAAAGCCAGTGGTAGTAGCTGTCACAAAAGTAAGGGGTAAAAAGTGAGTGGAGTAATAATTAGGTTTCGAGTAATGGCAATTTGGGCTGGCGTAATGTCACTCCTATTGTGGTTCCTATATATGCCAGCTAAGTACCTAGTATCTGATGAGAGCTTTTATGAGCGCTTCATCTGGATACCAATCGTGCATGGCTTTACCTATCCAATCTATCTTTTAGCCGCTCTTCACCTTTGTTTTAAGCAGCGAAAATCCTTACTTGCTACCGCTTTATTTTTACTTGCCGGAACTTTGCCAGTCGCCTCAATTTGGATAGAACGCTCGGTGGCAAAAGGGCGCTAACGGGCAAACTCTTTATTTAAACTTAACCTTTACCCCTTGCGTGTCGGCACAAAATCTTAAGGTTCATAATTTACCTTTTACCTATCTTCCAATACTCCGAGCACAATTAAACAGATTGCGTGATAGAAATTGGCCAGTGAATCTATCGTCTTAAAGTCAGTAAATACCCAATCAAATCCTGCTCGAATTACATATGTTTTAGATACCAGCGTGCTGCTAGCTGATCCAATAGCACTTTCTAGATTTGCCGAGCATGAGGTAATAATTCCAATTACTGTAATCGGTGAGTTAGAAACTAAGCGAGATCACCCAGATCTTGGCTACTTCGCCAGAGCCGCCCTTCGCAGCCTTGATGAATTACGTGTGAAAAGTGGTCGATTAGATCACCCAATTAGTATTAATGATGTTGGTGGCTCATTATCAGTTGAGTTAAACCACTCTGATGTTTCAAAGCTGCCAGCAGGCTTTTTGCGAGATGGTTCAAATGATTCAAGAATTTTAGCGATCGCTAAAAACCTAATGGCAGATGGCCGCAAGGTTGTATTAGTTACCAAAGATTTACCACTACGAGTTAAAGCATCCTCGGTAGGAGTTGAAGCGCAGGAGTATCGAGCAGAACTTGCTAGTAGTAGCGGCTGGACTGGCATGGTGGAGGAGAGTGTTGGCTCCACAATTATTGATTCTCTATATGAAAAAGATCGAATTGCTCATGAGTTAGCAAAAACTCATCCCTGCCATACTGGAATTGTTTTACACTCTGAAAAAGGCAGCGCTCTAGCTAGAGTAACTCCAGATAAACATTTGCAATTAGTGCGGGGAGATCGAGCAGCTTTTGGATTACATGGGCGAAGCGCTGAACAACGAGTGGCATTAGATATTTTGTTAGATCCTGATATCGGAATAATTTCACTTGGCGGGCGGGCTGGTACCGGAAAAAGCGCCCTAGCTCTTTCAGCTGGTCTTGATGCTGTTTTAGAAAAGCGACTACATAAAAAGGTAGTTATATTTCGCCCACTTTATGCAGTTGGTGGCCAAGAGCTTGGCTATCTACCTGGAACTGAAAATGAAAAGATGTCACCTTGGGCCCAAGCAGTCTTTGACACCTTAGGGGCGTTAGTTAGTCAGCAGGTAATTGATGAGGTAGTAGAACGTGGGCTAATTGAGGTTTTGCCATTGACCCATATCCGGGGCCGCTCCCTGCATGACTCATTTGTAATTGTTGATGAGGCCCAATCCCTTGAACGCGGTGTTTTACTAACCGTGCTATCTCGAATTGGCCAAGGCTCTCGGGTAGTGCTGACCCATGACATTGCCCAGCGAGATAACCTTCGAGTGGGCCGCCATGATGGGGTCGTTGCTGTGGTTGAATCCTTAAAAGGTCACCCGCTCTTTGCCCATATCACCCTGACTAGGAGCGAGCGCTCGCAAATAGCAGCCCTAGTAACTGAGCTACTTGAGGAGCCAATTAACTTCACAAGTTAGATTTACCCCCTGCTGCGACATAACGGATAAATCAGACTTTCTCCTTTCTGACCTGCGGTTTTAGTATTTAAAAAGGCTGTGAATATAAACATAATCGCGCCACACGCCCAGATAAAGTTGCCCTGCCCACCCCTGGCTGACACCCTAACCAGGTCTTAATAGCTGTCAGGTGGCAGTTTTGACGCTAAAAAGGAAGGTGGGTGTGGTGATGAAGATTCTCGTTGCCCAAATCCCGACTGGCAAAGTCCGCCGGCTTTCCTTCTATGCCGCCGCCATGGCCTTCTTCATGATGGTAGTTGAGCCAACCTCCGCCTCCGCCAACATGCAGTTTTATGTCACCATCCCAAGTGAGGCCACTACCCCCCAACCTGCCTCTGATTCTGATCTGCCAGTTGATACCACCCCATCCCTTTTAGAGTTAGATGGCGTTAAAAATGTTGATGCCTCCACCATGGCCCTGCTTTCCCTAGCTATCCGCCAGGTTGAGTTAGCCCGTGAGCCACATGGCGCAAAGCTGGTGGCAAAAGCTCTAATCGCTGAAAAATATCAATGGAATGAAGAGCAGTACTCATGCCTTAATAAACTTTGGACAAAAGAGAGTCATTGGAATTACAAAGCTAGAAATAAAGTCTCTGGCGCCCATGGAATTGCCCAAGCACTACCGGCCACCAAAATGGAGGTAGTTGGAACTGATTGGCGCACCAACCCAGTTACACAAATTAGTTGGGGATTAAAATATATTAATGAGCGCTATGACACCCCTTGCAAAGCATGGAGTAAATTTAAAAGATCGCGCTGGTACTAACTTCTATAGCTAAAAGAAGAAGCTATAAATAAGCTAAAAGCACAACGAAGTTAAAACTACTCATCAGCACAAATAGGCCGCCAAGGATTTTAAGCCGCGAAGCTGAACCAATAATTCCTGCTCCTACCGGCGATACTAATTTAAGCTTTTTTAGTGCTTTAATCACCGAAAGACTATCTTCAATAGCCGCTAGCATCGCAGTGACTGAGAAAACTCCACCAGAGGCTACTAAGCCAATCACAAATAATTTTAGGGTCAAATCTGTGCTGTTATTTAGGTTGCCAGTAGCAGCAAGTGCTAGCACGGCAGAGAGTAATACAGTTGGGGCTAATTGAGATTTAACTCTAATCACCCGTTGTTGATTCCAGATATTAATTAGTTCTTTTTCATCCATGCTTCATATCATACAAGAAGTGGGTGATTTTATTGATAATACTGATCAAGATTAATAATGTGGCAATAGCGCATCTTTTGACCTAGCATTGCAATATGAATGGCTCACTTGCATTAGTTGGTTCCGGTGAGTACTTACCTGTGATGGCAGAGTTTGAAAAATCTTTACTAGAAGATGGCATTAAAAATGGTAAGGAAAATATCTATATCCAAATACCAACAGCGGCAGCTCAAGAAAGTGCCTCTCGCCTTGAGTATTGGCGAGATTTAGGGCAAAAACAAGCAGAAGCTATTGGCGCTAAGCCACTTTTCCTACCTATCTATACCCGAGATGATGCCCAGAATATGAGTTATGTAAATCAAATAAGTAATGGCGCACTTATTTATATGTCAGGGGGAGATCCACATTATTTGGCTAAGACTTTAATTGATACACCAATTTGGCAAGCGATAGTTAAGAATTGGCAAAGTGGGGCTTCATTAGCTGGGTGCAGCGCGGGGGCGATGGTTTTATCCTCTCAAATCCCAAACTTTAGATTAAGCAGGGCAGAGCCAACGACGGGGTTAAATCTAATTCCAAATATAAGAGTAATCCCGCATTTTAATAAATTTTTTAAATGGATCCCAGAAAGCGCTGCCAAATTATTAATGCATGTGCCAGATGATTCGATTTTAATTGGTATTGATGAATTAACTGCAATTGTTAAACGAGGCGGATCAGATTTTTGGCAAGTTTATGGTCAGGCAAAATTACACACCCTTAAGGGATTACCAGAACAGCAATTAGGCGATGGGCAAGTAATTAGATTTTAGGAATTAAGCCAATCTGTTCCCGAAATCCAAGGCTATCCCAAGCATCAAAGCCTGAGATGACCATTTTATTTTCAATTCGATCAATACTTACGCCATCTACTGAAACCTTTACACCAGTTGCTTGCTTTCCCAAGTACTCACCTAAGTGAGTGCCGGTTAGGCGCCACCTTGTAACAACGGTATCGCCTTCGGCGATTATTTCTTGGACTTCAAAATGAATATCAGGAAATGCCTTGCGCCAGAGCTGCCAAGCTATGCGAAATGATTGCCGGCCCACCCCAAACTTTGGATCATTACCGCTAGCATTTTCAGCGATAAATTTATCAATCGCGCTCTCATCGCCTTGATTCCAAATCTGCTCAAAAAAATCTCTTGCTAATTTTTTATTCTCTTCAATATTTGCCATAACCTAAACTCTATTAGGCATATAAAAAAATAGCCTAAGATGGGGTAGTGAGTTTAGATAAATTACAATTAATGAAAAAACTACTCAAATGATGAGTGTTACCCAAGTATTGGCCCAGCCTCACGCTAAGAAGTTTTTTGTGGCCCGCTTTATCTCAAACTATGGCAATGGCATGAGCCCAATCGCTCTAGCTTTTGGAATTTTAGCCTTACCCAATGGCTCAGCAAATCTCTTAGGTTTAACACTGGGTATTACCAGCGCAATGTTTATATTAATGGTGCCATTTGGTGGGGTGATTGCCGATAAGTATGGCCGGGCCAAGATGGTTGCTTTAACTGACACCTTAGCTGGGCTAATTTTATTTATTCAGGTTTTCTACTTCGCAACTGGTGATGTACCAGTAGCGGTCTTATTAATTGTTAATGGTTGTTATGGGATCTTATCTGGCATCTTTTGGCCAGCATTTACTGGAATTATGCCCTCAATTGTGCCAGAGGCTGGATTACAAAAGGCCAATGCAATTAACTCTTTAGCATCTAACGCTGGGTTAATTTTAGGAGCAGCATCTGCTGGAATTTTAATTGATACCTACGGAGCAGCTATAACCTTAGGAATTGATTCTGCATCTTTTGTTATTGCAGGAGTACTAGTTTCAACCTTAAGCCACTTAACCCCTCCAATGGCAAATAATAAAAATACCATGATGAAGGATTTTGTAGATGGCTGGCGAGTATTTAAATCTTTTAATTGGATTGTAATTGTTGTAGTTTCATTTTCATTTATTGTCATGTGTTGGGCAGCAGCTGAAAATGTGCTGGGCCCCCTAGTAGCACTTGAGCATTTTAATGGCGCAAAATCTTGGTCAATAGTTATTACTGCAGAATCAGCTGGCTTGGTAGTTGGAGCATTGTTAGCCATGAGAATTAAACCAAAATATCCAATAAGATTTTTACAAATATCCTCCTTTACTCTTTGTTTTTACATGTTCTCTCTCGCTAAACCACAATCTCTTTTAGTTGTTTCAATTTGTGCATTCTTTTTCGGTATTACTTTAGATTTATGGGGAACCCTTTGGTATACCGCACTACACCGCAAGGTGCCTAGGGATGCACTTTCTAGAGTCTCATCCTTTGATGCCATGGGTTCAATGATGTTTAAACCAATTGGCCTTGCAATAGCTGCGCCGATGTCTGCATTAGTTGGTATTGAAAACTTCTTACAAATTTTGGCTGCAGTCACAGTAGTTGCGATTGTCTTGCCATTATTAGATCCACAGGTTAGAAATATGAGTTATGAGGATTTCACCAATAAGTAGGTGAGCTCTTTTTGGCACTATAAAAGCCGTAGGCAGGTTAGGTAAAGATTCATCTTTATTTCAGTTTTCTCTCAGATAAATCTCAAGTAAACTACCTACTATCTGAATCACTCATAGTGGAATTAATAAATGGAGAGCGATGAAAAGAAGCTTTTATAAGTACCTGGCTGGTTTTGTGATTGGCGTTGTTTCAGTTGGTGGTTACGCAGTAGCTAATACCAACAATGTTCCAATTGTTAAGGCCTGTATTGATAATAAAAGTAAGGCACTTTTTGCCTCTACCAACGGCAGCTGTCCAAAGGGCAGAAGCGCTATTGATATTGGCGCAACTGGGGCTAATGTAAAAAGTATTGCCCAGTTAGTATCTCCTTCAGTTGTTTCAATCAAAGTCACATCCACCCTTGGTAGTGGCTCTGGCTCTGGATCAATCTATAAATCCACCTCCTCCCTTTCCTACATCATCACCAATAACCATGTGATTGAAAGTGCTGCAACTACAGGCAAGATAGAGGTTGAGTTAAATAATGGTGATATTTATGTAGCAACAATTGTGGGCAGAAACTCAGAGTATGACTTAGCTGTTGTCTCAATAAATAAAAGTAATCTGCCTGAAATTCCAAAAGGGAATTCATCTTCCCTTGCAATCGGGGATGTGGTAATTGCCTTTGGTTCACCCCTTGGTTTATCTGGCACAGTAACTAGTGGAATTGTCTCAGCGTTAAATCGCCCAGTGACTACTGGTTCAACTACAGCTGAGAGTTATATGGATGCTATTCAAACTGATGCGGCCATTAATCCAGGTAATTCTGGTGGGCCGTTAGTTGATTCACAGGGCAGAGCAGTTGGTGTTAACTCAGCTATCGCAACCCTTGGTTCATCCTTTGGTCCATCTGGAAATATTGGCTTAGGTTTTTCAATTCCATTTAATCAAGCAATACGTATTGCAGATGAGTTAATTGCTACTGGAAAATCAACTAAGCCATTTCTTGGTGTCTTATTTGATACTACATACACCGGAGTTGGCGCTCGAATTGGAATGATCACACCAGGTCAAGCTGCAGATAAAGCAGGGCTCACAGTTGGATCGATTATCAAAAGCATCGATGGTTTTAAGATAAATGATGCAGTGAGTGCAATTGTTCGAGTTAGAAGCCGTGTGCCAGGGGATCAAGTAGTTATGGTGATACAAACATCAGCTGGTGAATCTAAAACATTAAATATCACACTAGGTTCTGCTCCAGCCCTTCCATAAGTTCTATACTCTCCTTAAATTGATTTTAAGGAGAGTTTTATTAAGAGCGGTGAAAAGGTAGTAGGACTTGAACTTCTCTCAGCCTTTTCAGGTGTTTTAATTGCTGCTCAATCAAGGGTTAATGGCGCACTCTCCCAAGAGATGGGCGACTCACTTGAGGCAGCAATTGTTTCATTTACTACCGGGCTTTTATTTGTCACGCTGATCTCTTTATCTAGAAGGCAAAATCGAGTTGCATTTGGCGATATTTTTAAAGCGGTAAAAGCAAAACAAATGAAACCTTGGACGCTAGGTGCTGGAGTGCTTGGTGCATCATTTGTTGCGATGCAAACATATGTTGTGCCCATTGCTGGAGTGGCTCTCTTTACTGTTGCATCCTTAGCTGGACAAACTGGTATCTCACTTTGGGTTGATCGCTTAGGACTTACCGGAGGTGCTAAAGTTGCAATGACAAAACGTAGAATTATGGCCGCAGTAATTACAGTTCTTGCAGTATTAGTTTCATCCTGGGATAGATTCGCAATGAGTGATTTTTCAATATTAGCAATTGGCTTGGCAGTCTTTGCCGGCACTTGGGTTGGATTACAAAGGGCGTTAAATGGTCAGATTAACTCTTACTCAAAACGATCATTTGCTACCTCACAACTTAATTT
>OFQB01000021.1_pt1 | contig 16514 bp, 17 predicted proteins | sample 1542681 | NCBI WGS metagenome assembly OFQB01 (sample SAMN05442513, study PRJEB24371) | freshwater metagenome | isolation source: Freshwater Lake | place: Canada: Niagara | collected 2012-08-09
GCCTTATTCTCTCACTAACTTTTTACTCTTCATACCCGAACTGGGTAGTTATCTTTAGCTAACTGCGCCTTAACTTGGCTAATTCTAAACTGGCCAAAGTGAAAGACTGAGGCTGCAAGTAATGCATTAGCACCAGCGGCTAATGCTTTTGGAAAATCACTTAACGATCCAGCTCCACCGCTTGCAATAATTGGCAGAGTAGTGTGCTGCCTTGCCAGCTTAATCATCTCGATGTCATAACCTGCCCGACTACCATCGGCATCCATTGAGTTTAATAAAATCTCATCAGCTCCCCGCTTTTGAATCTGAGTGATCCAATCTGTCATATCAAGACCGGTGCTAGTTCGCCCGCCATGGGTTGTAATTTCAAACTTTGATTTACTCACCCCACGCCGTGCATCTACTGAAATAACTAATACCTGATTGCCAAAGCGATCACTAATTTGATTAATTAAATCTGGATTTTCAATAGCAGCAGTATTAATTGAAACCTTATCCGCACCTGCACGAAGTAATCTATCTCCATCTGCCACACTTCTAATACCACCGCCAACAGTTAATGGAATAAAAACAGTTTCAGCAGTTTTTTCCACAATAGAAAGTGTGGTGGCTCTTTCTTCAGATGAAGCGGAGATATCTAAGAAAGTAATCTCATCAGCACCCTCTACTTCATATTTTTTTGCCATCTCAACTGGATCACCAGCATCTACTAGATTTATAAAGTTAATTCCCTTAACTACCCGACCATTATCAACATCTAGGCAAGGAATAATTCGAATAGATAAACTCATTTATTCACCCTTAGCTGTTGCTAGAACCTGCGCTAATGTGAAAGCACCTGCGTAAAGTGCCTTACCAATAATTACACCTTCCACACCATCATTAGTTAATTGGGTAAGTGCTTTAACATCACTTAAGGATGAAATACCGCCACTTGCCACAATTGGTGTTTTAGTAAAGCTAGTTACCTCTTTTAGTAACTCAAGATTTGGACCAGTTAATGTGCCATCGCGGGTGATATCGGTTAATACATATCTAGCACAGCCCACCTTATCTAATCGAGTAATTGCCTCAAATAGATCACCACCACTTTTAGTCCAGCCCCTAGCAGATAGTTGCCGGCCCCGAACATCAAGACCAACTGCGATCTTATCGCCATGTTTTTTAATTACAGACTCAGTCCACTCTGGTTGTTCTAATGCCGCCGTGCCTAAATTAATTCGGGTGCAGCCGGTAGAGAGTGCTCTGTTTAAACTTTCATCATCTCTAATTCCACCTGATAACTCTATTTTGATATCAACACTTTTAATTACCGAAGCTAGTACTTCAAAGTTATTGCCTAGGCCAAAGGCAGCATCAAGATCTACTAAATGAATCCAACTTGCACCAGATGCTACAAACTGCGTTGCGATCTCAATTGGATCACCATATTTGCTTTGCTTATCAAGTTCACCCTGAACCAGCCTGATTGCAACACCTTCTTTAACATCAATAGCTGGCAAAATCTCTAAAGTTTTCATAAATCTCTTACCCAATTCTTTAATAAATTAAGCCCAGCCTGACCTGATTTTTCTGGGTGAAATTGCACCGCGCTAATATTTTGCATCTCAACTGCGCTAATAAACTCACCCTCATAATTAGTGATGGTGTTGATTGCATCTGTAATCGGTTCAAGCAGGCCATAGCTGTGTACAAAGTAAAAACTCTCATTTTCGATTCCATTAAATAATTTTGAGCCACTTCCTGCCTTAACGCTATTCCAGCCAATATGTGGCAGGATTTTTGCTTTCAGTGGTTTTATATCACCTGGTAATACCGAAAGGCCATTACTCTCCTGCTTTTCAAAACCTTTACTAAAGAGAATCTGCATACCAACACAAATGCCTAATATTTTTTTACCACTAGCAAGGTGGTTATTAATTATTTGATCTCCTTTAATTGCAAGTAATTGATCCATACAGGCTTTAAAGGCACCAACTCCTGGAACTACTAAGGCATCTGCGCTAGCGCAGATCTTAGGATCACTACTTACTACAACTTGATTACTAACAGTTGCAAATGCTTTTTCTGCTGAACGTAAATTACCGGAGCCGTAATCTAAAATTGCGATCAAAGAGAACCTTTTGTGGAGGGAATGCCGCCTACTCTTGAATCTAATGTGACCGCTACCTTAAGTGCGCGAGCTACCGCTTTAAATTGAGCTTCATAAACATGGTGAGCATTTCTGCCTTCTAAAACTCTAATGTGTAAAGCAATCCTTGCCTCGGCCACAAATGATTCCCAAATATGTTTACCTAAAGTGGTATCAAATGTGCCAATTAACTCAACAATGTCTGGCTCATGGTGAACTAGATATGGCCGGCCAGATAGATCAACTGCAACCTGAACTAATACCTCATCAAGTGGCACCATGGCATCACCAAAGCGAGTAATTCCGACCTTATCGCCAAGTGCTTCTCTAAATGCTTGCCCAAGAGCTAGTGAGGTGTCTTCAACACTATGGTGAGAATCAACTTGAATATCACCAGTTGTTTTAATCTCTAAATCAAAGCTGGCATGTTTACCAAGTTGGCTTAGCATGTGATCAAAAAATGGTTCACCCGTTGAAATATCGATATTGCCAGTGCCATCTAAATTAATTTTAACCATCACATCAGACTCTTTGGTTTTGCGTTTAACAGTTGCAACTCTCATGAGCCTCCAATGATTAAGTGCTTATTCTAGCCAAGAATTAACTTGATACTTTGCAAAAACTTCTGATTTTCACTCTCAGTGCCAATGCTTACCCTCAAGTATCCGGCATATCCCACATCCCTGACTAAGAGTTGTTGATCAAGTAGCTGCTGCCATAGTTGCTCACTACTACCTTTAAAGCCGGTAAAGAACAAAAAGTTAGCTCCGCTATCAATTACCTTAAGCCCTAGTTTCTCTAGGCCATCTTTAACAACCTGACGAGATTTAACTATCTCAGTGATCTCTGATTGCATCATCTTTGCATTTTCTAGTGCAACTAGAGCTGCGGCCTGAGTTAAAGAGCTTAGGTGGTAAGGCAGTCTTACTACCTTAAGTCCATCTACTACAGTTTTATCTGCAACTAGATAGCCAAGTCGTGCACCAGCAAAGGCAAATGCTTTACTCATTGTTCTTACTACAACGACTTGTGGATACTTTTGAATTAAATTAACCGCTGATTTTTCAGTTGAGAACTCAGCATATGCCTCATCAATTACTAATAGTGTTTTTCGCCCTACTACCAAATTGGCGATCTTCTCAAGTAATTCATATTTAACTACCCCACCAGTTGGATTATTGGGCGTAGTAATAAAAATAAGTGATGGATTTTCTTTATTTATCAAAGATGTTAGCTGATCTATATCCAACTTAAAATTATTATCTAAAGCCGCTGCCACCCAACTAGCTCCAGTTATCTTGGCAATTAAAGGGTGCACTGAGTAGGAAGGAGTAAAACCTAAACAAACACCACTTGCATAAGCTAGAAATAATTGCTGCAATATCTCATTACTACCATTAGCTGCCCATATATTTTCAATACCAATGCCATTTACATCTTTAGAAATATACTTAGCAAGTGCTGTTCTTAAAGCTATCGCATCTCGATCTGGATAACGGTTTAAATCAACTGCTACCCGCCTAACTGCTTCACTGATTTGATCTACAACCTGCGCAGGCAGTGGAAAAGGATTTTCATTGGTATTAAGCATTACGACATTAGATATTTGAGGTGCACCGTAGACGCTGCTGTCAGTTAGAGCAGTCTTAAGTGGCAACCAATCTGGCCATTTGCTCATTATCATTTATCCAAACGAATTGATATTGCACTGCCATGAGCTGGCAAATTTTCAGCATTAGCCAAGGTAATTACATCTTGAGCTATCTCATTAAATGCTGATTGTGAGTAATTAATTAAATTAACACCCTTTAAAAATGTCTGCACAGATAATCCACTTGAGTGGCAGGCACAGCCACCAGTTGGCAACACATGATTTGAGCCAGCTGAGTAATCACCTAATGAAACTGGGGTGAATCTGCCTAAAAAGATAGCGCCAGCATTGGTAATACCTTTTGCAACACTGCCAGCATCTTCAGTTTGAATCTCAAGGTGTTCAGCAGCATAAGCATTTGCCACATCAACTGCCTGAGCGATATCACTAGTTAAAACTAAAGCAGATTGAATAGATGATAAAGCAGTTGTAATTCTTTGCTTATGTTTAGTTAATGCAACCTGTTTTACTAACTCAGCCTCAACTGCATCTAATAAATCTGGGCTATCGGTAACTAATATGGCAGCGGCAGCCTCATCATGTTCTGCTTGGCTAATTAAATCTGCTGCAACCTCACTAGCTAGCGCACCCTTATCTGCAATTACTAAAATCTCAGTTGGACCAGCTTCTGAATCAATCCCAATCACACCTCTAAGTGATCGCTTCGCTGCTGCTACATATATATTGCCTGGGCCAGTGACCATATCTACTGGCGTAATCTGATTATCAATACCGTAAGCAAATAGTGCTACCGCTTGCGCTCCACCAATTGCATAAACTTCATCTATTCCAAGTAATGCACACACTGCCAAAATAACTGGGTGTGGTAATCCAGCAAACTCTTTTTGTGGTGGGGATGCCAATGCAATACTTTTAACACCAGCAACTTGGGCTGGTATTACATTCATAATTACCGAGCTTGGATAAGCTGCAAGTCCACCTGGTACATAAAGTCCAACTCGCTCAATCACCCGCCAGGTAAGTTGAATCTGTGCTCCCTTAGCCGGCTCGGTTACTTTATTAACTGGCATCTGATCTTGGCTTGTTTTTCTAACTCTTTTGATACTTTCAAGCAAAGCTGACTTAACCTTTGGATCTAAGTTTTTAAGGGCTAAATCAATATCAGATTTTTCAACCTTTAAAGATTTTGGTCTTACTCCGTCAAATTTTTCACAAAGATTTAATAATGAATCTTCAGTTGCACCTGGAAATAAATCTAAAATTGGGGTGATAGCAGCCATTGCTTTGTTGACATCAAAATCACCACGAGGCAGAAGTTTTTGATACTCAGTCTTAGATAATCTGCGCCCACGCAGATCTACTCGACGGATGATATTTTCCATCTCTTAACTATATTATTTAATTTATATTTAGATAACCAAATTAGCACTAGTTATGCAAAACGTGCGAGTAAATCCTTATGCAACAGAGTATTTGATGAGATCGCACCAGGCCCATCTACCCCATCTATGCCAGCTAGGTTGGTAAAAGAGCCACCTGCCTCTTTTACGATTAAATACAAAGCTGCCATATCCCAGAGTGCAAGCTTTGGTTCAATGGCTATATCAACTGCGCCCTCAGCTACCAACATATGACCCCAAAAATCTCCAAAGCCGCGGCTTCGCCAAACATCATTTGTTAACTTTAAAAACTTATCGTAATAATCTTCCCAATGATCCTTTTTAATCACTTCAGCAAATGCAAAGCTAGCATCACTTATTTTACTGACCGCACTTACTTTTAACTTTCGCTTCTCTTCTTTACCTAAAATATTTTCCAAAACGTAGGCACCCTCACCCTTACTGGCATACCAACGTCGATTGATTGCAGGAGCTGAGACAACTGTGCAGGTGATCTCACTATTTTGGCGAAGAGCAATTAAGGTAGCCCAGATTGGAACACCTCTAATATAATTTTTAGTGCCATCAATTGGATCTAAAATCCACTCTCGATTATTAGTTGATACCTTATTTTCAAACTCTTCCCCAATTACGCCATCTTCAGGACTTACCTTAAGCAGATGCTCACGGATTAATTGTTCAATTTTTTTATCAGCATCAGATACTGGAGTTAAATCAGGTTTTGAATCAATTACCAAATCATTAGCTCTAAATCTTGCAAGTGATACCTGATCGGCGATATCTGCCAACTGTTGGGCCAAGGTCAGATCATTCATCTGAGTAGTTTAGCCACCACACCTAGGTGGGGTAAAAAGGTGGTGTATTTCATCATAATTTGCCAGAATTTAATTGCCCAATAACCTCAGACATTTATTTGCCGTGTATATTAGAAACACAAGGTAGCAAACTTTGCAACCTGAAATTGGAGAAAATAAATGAACGAGAAAGACCTAATTAAACTTTGGAATGAAAAACGTTCCCAAATCATCACTGCTCAGATTGCTCCGACCTTGATGTTAATCGGTGTATTTGTTTTAGCAGGATTTGATAAGTTTGCAACCGCATCAGATGGCGCTAAATACCTAGCAGTTGGTGTTGCGGCAGTAACTGGTATCTTGGCAATAATTAGCCAATACGCAGCAGTGCGCGAAGGTGAAGCATTAGTTGAAGATCTAAGTAAGATTGCAAGTAAATCAGCATTAGGAAAGAAGATTGCTGAATCTCGCGGCCTACTATCACTATCTGCAATCGCAATCGTTGGTAGCGGTGTGGCAATATTCGCATTAGTAGTTTGGGCAGTACTAGGTTAAATATGGAAATCGGGTTTGTACTAATTGCACTTTTTGCAGCATCTGTACTAACTCTGATCTTTCGTTATGAGTCAAACAAAAAAAGAAACCGCCCTCGGCTAACAGGCCGGGGCGGTGACTTTGAAAGCTAATCTATTTTTTAGAACCTCTAAGTGCTGATTTAGATAAGAAGAAAGCAAATACTAAAGCAACCACAATGCCGGCATTAAGCCCCATCTCATAAATTGCCCGTCTAAATGCCTCATCACTTTTACCAGATTCAAGGGTTAAAGATGCACCCACAGTTAATATGTGTCGAACAGCTGCAATCACACCGATAATTAAAAACTTATCTAGTTGATAAACACCATCGGTAAAGCGTGAGATTACTGTACGTAGAATTTCTAAAATAATAACAATAAACAAAATGTCATTAACTCCCTGAATCATTCCATTAGGAAAGAAGGGGGCAGTAGTAATTAATCTTTCAATACTATAGAAGAAAGCTCCAATACCAATAGCAAGTAAAGCAATCGCTAGGATCGCATGAAATGCATCCTCAATTAAATCCACATACTTCACTGGTATGACTGAGGTCTCAAATCCAACTTGCTCTTTTCCCTCACTCTTACTTTTCTTAATTTCGGCCATGTGTAAATTGTATTACCCCCTGCATGAACTGTCATTAAAACATGCAGATAATCTCAATGATTGTAAGTAGATTTAAGTTAAACTCACCACATGAAGGAGTTCAAAAAGCTGATAGTTATCCCTATGGTTTTAATTCTACTGACGGCTTGTTCTACTAGCTCACCTTTTAAATCACTTACAGCAGGTCCTTGTAGTAGTGAACAAAAACAGTTAGTCAGTGCTCATATTAGTTCCCAGATATCTGCAATATCTAAACAAGATTGGCCACTTGCCTATAGCTTTGCTGCTAAATCATTTCAAGATTCCGTTGATCTCACCTCATTTGAAAGAATAATTACGCGCTCATATCAAATACTTATAAACAATAAAGAAATAACATTTGGTAAGTGCCAGATAGAAAATAGTGGTTTTTTCCAAGAGGTTATTGTGAATTCTAGTTATGAAAAAGTAGAGCTTTTATACAGGTTATCTTTAGTTGATCAAAAACTAGGAGTACAAGCAGCAGATATAACAGAGCAATCCTCTGTCCTTACAACTTAACCAACAATAGATTCTGTAATTAATCCATTCTTTATAACTACCGTAACCCTATCTAGTCGGTAATCTTTAGTTAAAGCAAATAACTGATCATCTTCTTGGCCTACTCGATATCCCCAGCCTAATTTAGCAGCGCATGAGGTGGCAGCATCTTTTTTCATTCCAATTAATGTGGCTGCTTGGGCATTGGTGACTGTAGGTGTTTGTTGTGGCTCAATACTTGGACAACTTGCTGGCTGAAAAACTTGACCAAAAGTTTCCTTACTTCCCGTTGAAACTGTAATACTTGCTTTAGCTTTTGATCTAATAGAGAAGTTATAGATTCCATCGATTGCGGAACTAGAAAATCTAGCTAAGTACAGATAATTTGTTCTCCCATAGGGTTCATAAAACTTTGTTCGCTCAGTAAATTTAACAATACTCTTCACACCATCTGGTGCTGTAATTGTGACAGTAGGTAATTTAGTAAGTGACATTTTATTCTCGGGTGCTTTATCAATAATTAAGTATTCAAAATTTAACAACTCACCTTGCTTAAGCGATGCTCTAAAGCCTCGCTCTTGATTTGCTTTAGTGAACTCTGCTCGTAGTGCAAATGAGATTGTGCCATCAACTAAAATCGGTCCCTGATCAGCTCTTGTATTTTTAGAACCTAGCTCAACTGGCTGATGAGCAGTAGCTACGCCAGTATTAAATAGTGAGAATGCGCTCACTAGTAAAATATATGCCAGCCGTTTCATTTGGTGATTTAAGCATATAGAACTTAGAAATTGGTTAGAAATCTTCAGATTTTCCCCCACGCCCTCTTGTTATTCATATTTATAGAGGTCTAGCCTTATTTCATGTATCAGCACGGGATTAAGAACACACTTAAAGCTGGCTCAATAGTCTTTGGTGCATCTGCGCTATTTCTTCTTATCGCACCCGCCTTATTTTTAGATCTACTTGGCGCAGAGGATTCGCAATCTATGGTCTGGTCAATGAGAATGATCGCAATCACATTATTTGCTCTGGCTGGAAATATGTGGCAGAACGCAAAGTTAAATAATGCTTCATCATTAGGCTTTGTTGCAAAAGTGATGTTCATCGCAGCAGCCGGACTTGGCTTTTTAACTATCTTTATACCGAATGAATTAACCCCATTTGCGATCGCTTATGCAATTATCGGCTTTGGCTTTTCTGTCTCATATCTAGTAAATCTAATAAGAAAGTAAGGCAGACGCCTAGAATTGCCCTATGCGGGCAAAGATTAAAAATGGCTTTGAGCCAAAAGTATGTGTTACATGTGGGCTCGCTTTTGAGTGGCGAAAAAAATGGGCAAAGAATTGGGAGCAGGTTAAGTACTGTAGTAAAAGGTGTTCGGGTAAGAAATGAAGCAAATAATCTATGTCAGCCATGATCAATTAAATGCAAAGTATGGCGCTCTTAAAAACGCTGATCCAAAAAATGATGTAATTGTTTTAGTTCAGAGTGATCGAATGGTCACTGGTGATCATTGGAACAAGATAAGACTCTATTTTCTTATCTCAAGTGCTCTTCACTTTGCCGAAGAGCTAAAAGATGCTGGTTTTACAGTTATCTATCAAAAAGCTGCCACAACTGTTGATGGATTAAAAATAGTGCAAGGTAAGTATAAGAATCTGCCAATCACAGCGTGTGCGCCCTCATCATTTAGATTACACAAATCATTATCTGATTTTGGCGTTAAATTTGTTGAAAGTGATTTCTTTTTAACACCTAAATCATTATTTAAAGAGTGGGCAGATAATCAAAAAAGTTATCTAATGGAATCCTTTTATAGAAACCAGCGGGTACGGCTAAATATTTTGGTAGAAAAGGGTAAGCCAGTAGGTGGTGCTTGGAACTTTGATAAAGAAAATCGCTCACCCTTACCTAAAGGTTATAAATTTCCACCATATTTAGATCACAAACCAGATGAGATTGATATTCAAGTTGCAAAGGAATTAGGCATTAAAACTAGTAATACCTGGGCAACAAACAGAGCTGGTGCTAAAAAAGTATTAAAAAACTTCCTAGATAATCACTTTAAAAGCTTTGGTCCCTATGAGGATGCAATGACTAGTGATAACTGGGCACTTCATCATTCACTACTTAGTCCTTATATAAATAACGGCCTACTTCACCCAAGTGAGGTAGTAGATGCGGCCGTTAAAAGGTTTGAAAAAGGTGATATTCCAATCGCATCAGCTGAAGGTTTTATCCGCCAGATTATTGGCTGGCGTGAGTATGTAAATGGAATGTATTGGTATTTAGGGCAGGATTACAAAGAAGGTAATCATTTAAATGCAAAGCGTGATCTCTTGCCTCTATTTACTGATCCAGATAAAACCAAAATGAATTGCATTAAAACTACAGTTTCAGATATTAATGAGCGTGCTTGGGTTGCCCATATCCCCCGTCTTATGCTGCTTAGTAATTTAGCTTTAATTACTGGAACTAATCCGCAGCAATTTCTGCAGTGGATGAGGCAGGTATTTATTGATGCTAGTGATTGGGTGATGGTGCCAAATGTAATTGGAATGGGTGTGCACGCAGATAATGGCGTGATGATGACTAAGCCATATGCAGCAGGAGGTGCCTATATCTCAAAGATGAGTAATTACTGCAAAGGTTGTTTTTATGATCCAAAGCTTAGAGTTGGTGAGAATGCCTGCCCATTTACAACTTTATATTGGGACTTTCTAGATAGAAATTTAGAAGAGTTTAAAGGCAATCACCGAATGAGTCAGCAATTATTTGGAATCGGCAGACTTAAAGATATGCCAGAGGTTAGAAAGCGAGCAGCTAAGGTTTTAGCAGGGTTAGAAAAAGGCGAGATTTAATTAGGAAGCTTCTGTCCTTCACACATTTCTAGCAACTTAATAATTGCGCCTTTTTCTGGCTGTGTTACCCAAAGGCCATACTTAGCTTTAACTGCAATCTGTCTTGCCACATAATCACACCTATAAGTTTTAAGCGGTGGTAGCCATGTAGCAGCATCACCATCACCTTTTTGTCGGTTTAACTTAGCATCTACTGCAATTAAGTTAAGTGGATCATTGGCAATTGCTACTCGTTTAGTTTTATCAAAGTAAGCAGCCCCTGTTTGCCAGGCATTAGATAAGGCCACCACATGATCAATATCAATATTTGATTTTGTACTACTAAATGTAATTACCTTGCCACTAAATGGATCTAATAATTGACCAGTTAATACTTTGCAATCACGAGTTCCGCTTTTAAAGCTAATCTGAGTTAAGTCGCGTTTTAGGGTGTCATTTCTAGCATCACAGCCATTTCGGTCTGGATCTGACCAGTGGGGAAATTGGGATCTGGCATAACCAGTCTTTGCTGCTCTGCCCTTAACCTCAAGAGAATTTAAAACCGTCAGAGCATCTTGATCAGCCTGGGCAGTATTTGAAAGTGGCAGAGTTGTAAGTAGTAGGGCTAATACAACTATCCGTCTCATCTAGTAATACTCTTAGTAATGCTTACTTAAAGCAAGTATTTATACTGTAAAACTACCGAGAGTTTGATCAGTGGCATTTATAAACATGATTACATCAACTACCGCTGTGATCATTAGTGATTTAAAGATGATCTTATTAGGCGCAAATGAGGTGATAATTGCAAAAACTAGTCCAACTATAAGTAGTGGCATATTTGGATTAGCGTTATGAAGAATTAATGTAGCTGTAACTAGTAAGAGGCTAGTTATTATTCTTGAGCCCTTCTTACCAATCCGCTGAGGTAAGCCTTTAATTTTTGATGCTAAATCTTGATCAATATCCTTAAGCACATTAGCAAAGTGGGCTGCAACACCAAGGGATGCTGCTGCGGTGATAAACCAAAGCGGTGGCGTGCGATCTGTTGAAACTATTATGGATGAAACTAAGGCAGCAAAGGCAAGAGCGTATGGAATTGGTGAGAGCAGAGTGGATTTAAAGTAAAAGTTATAGCTAACTCCCATACCAACGCCAAATAAATAAATCAGGCCTCCCTTAATCCCAAGTGGGCCAAAGATGTTTATTAAAATAGTTAAAGGTATGACAACTTTTATAGCTCTGCGTAGTTTAGTTGTCGTAAGTTCACCACTAACTAGTGGTTTAGATAATCGATTATGTTTTAGATCATCTGGGTAATCAATTAAATCATTGGTAAAGCCAACTAGTAATTGACCAAGAAATACCCCAAAAGCAATTACAAATGCCGGACCTTCCCACCAAAGTGAGGTGGCAAGTAGGAATGAAACTGTGGTGACTGCAATGGTGGGGCCAAAATGTGAAGCTTTAAGTAAAGCTAGCAAACTATTTCTTGCCAATAGCTTTCTTTAAATCCAAGTACTCACCGCATTTTAATCCACAAAGTTTTTCTAACTTTACTAGATTCTTTTTTGCAGCAGATACCTTATTGGTTAATACAAATAACTCGCCTTGATACTCAAGGGCGCCAAGATGATTAGGGTTTATCTTTAGTGCTTTTTTATAGTATGTATCAGCTGGCTTGTATTGCTTCAGTTTTCTAGAACTGTACCCAAGTAGGTTATTAACATCAGCATTATTTTTAAATTCAGAATCAATTACCTTTAGATCTGAGAGTGCTTGCTTAAAATTATTTGCATTAAGCAAAGTTGTTACCTTAGCTAACTCAGCATTTACTGTCTTAACAGCTGCTGGTGTTGGAGTTGGCGCAACTACTGTTGGTGTAGGTGTTGGGGTTGGAGTCGGTGCTACAACTGGAGCTGGGGCCGGGGCGGATCCACCTCCAGTATTTGCAGCATTAGCAGAAGGAGTAAGTGCAAGAAGTAGAGTGATAATTAAAGTTAGGCGCATGGGTAAATTTTACACTTCTTAGATTACAAAATTTACGAGCTTTGGTGTAACTGTGATCACTTTTTTAACCTGCGCACCTATTAAGGCAGCTTTAATCTGAGAATTATCTGTTGCAAGCTTTTCTAACTCATCCTGAGAGATATTAGGTGAGACCTCAATACGATCTTTAATCTTGCCATTTACCTGCAAGATTGCAATTACATTATCTGCGCCAAGTAATGATTTATCTACGACTGGCCAACCAGCATTAGCGATTGCTGGTTTATGACCAAGGTACTCCCACATTTCCTCAGCTGTATATGGTGCAACTAGCGATAGAGATATTGCAATTGCCTCTGCTGCCTCGCGCACTGCTGCATCACTTGGGCCAGCACCTGAATCAATTACTTTTCTTGTGGCATTTACTAACTCCATAATTCTGGCAATTACAACATTAAATCTAAATGATTCAACTGCTAATTCAATATCTGCAATCGCTTTATGAGTTACTTTTCTAAGCTCAAGATCACCCTTTTTAAAATCTATTCCAGGATTACTAGTTACATCCTGGCTAATTCGCCAAGCACGATTTAAAAACTTTAATGAACCAGTGGGTGAAACATCTGACCAATCAATGTCATCTTCAGGTGGGCCAGCAAATACTAAGGAAACTCTGATTGCATCCACGCCATGTTTATCTAACTCATCAGATAACTTAACTAAATTTCCCCTGCTCTTACTCATTGCTGAGCCATCCATTAAGACCATGCCTTGATTTAATAATCTAGTAAATGGTTCAGTAAATGAGAGCATGCCAAGATCATGTAATACCTTGGTGAAAAAGCGTGAATATAAAAGATGCAAGATCGCATGAGTTACTCCACCAACATATTGATCAACTGGTAGCCAGGTCTCTACCGATTTTTGATCAAATGCAACATCATGATTATTAACTGATGTGTAACGAAGGAAGTACCAAGATGAATCCATGAATGTATCCATCGTGTCCGCATCTCGCTTAGCAGGAGCATTACATTTTGGACATTTAACATTTACCCAATCAGATGCAGCTCCTAGTGGAGATGATCCCTTTGGTTTTAAATCTAAACCTTTAGCATCCGGTAACTCAACAGGTAGTTGATTTTGTGGCACTGGTACTAGGCCACACTTGTCGCAGTGCACAATTGGAATTGGAGTTCCCCAAAAACGTTGACGAGAGATTAACCAATCACGTAGTCGATAATTTTTAGTTGCTTTGCCAATCTTTTTACTCTCAATTTCTTTAATAATCTTTGCAATCGCTTCATCTTTACCAAGTCCTGTAATTGACCCAGAGTTAATAACTTCACCATCTCCTGATGTTGCAATACCTGAAGTATTTGGATCCTCTTGGCCAGTGTTAATTACCACCCGAACTGGTAGCTTCATCGCTTTAGCAAAATCTAAATCTCTTTGATCATGGGCTGGAACAGCCATAATGGCGCCAGTTCCATAATCAGCTAATACATAATCTGATGCCCAGATTTGAATCTTCTCGTTATTTACTGGATTAATTGCATAGCGATTTAAAAATACGCCAGTTTTCACTCGATCAGTAGCAAGTCGGTCAATATCACTGGCTGCCTTAACAGTTTCTAAATACTTTTTAAACTCAGTCTCAACTGGTGTTCCTGCTACTAATTTTGCTGCTAACTCAGAATCTGCAGCAACGACCATAAAGGTTGCGCCATATAAAGTGTCAGGCCTTGTGGTGTAAACAGTTATTTTTTGATCCATTTCATCAACTGCGAACTCCACCTGCGCACCAGTTGATCTACCAATCCAGTTTCTTTGCATAAGCAATACTTTTTCAGGCCAAGCACCTTCTAGCTGCTCCATGTCATCAAGTAAGCGATCTGCGTAATCAGTAATCTTTAAATACCATTGATTAAGCTTCTTCTTTGTTACCGCGCTATCGCATCTCTCACATAGACCTGCAACTACCTGTTCATTTGCTAATACAGTTTGGCAATCAGGACACCAGTTAACTGCTGAATCTTTGCGATAGGCCAAACCCTTTTCAAACATCTGAAGAAATAACCATTGATTCCATTTGTAATACTCAGGATCACATGTGTGAAGAACGCGATCCCAATCAAATGAGCAGGCGTATCTGCGCATGGATGCTTTTTGCACATCAATATTTTCATAGGTCCAAGCTCTTGGATCAGCATCTCGTTTAATTGCAGCATTTTCTGCTGGTAAACCAAATGCGTCCCAACCAATTGGATGCATTACGTTAAAACCTTTTTGAATCCAATACCTTGCTATTACATCCCCTAGTGCATATGCCTCAGCATGGCCCATATGTAAATCACCTGATGGATAAGGGAACATATCTAAGATATATTTTTTAGGACGAGCATCATCTGACTTACCTGATTTAAATGGTTCTAGTTTGTCCCAAATCGGTAGCCACTTATCTTGAACGCCCTTAAAGTCATATGCCTGCGCCATAATTTAGGTCCAACTAACTTTGGTTAATTCTTCACTTACCGTCCATAAATTCTTCGCTAATACTTGATCATAAGCAAGCGCCCTAGCCCGAGTTAGCTTTGGAGTTCCGCGCATCTCAAGAAATCCATTTGGTCCAATAAAGCTAGCGCCAATTAACCCTGGATAAACACAGGCGGCCAGAGTTGGTAGCGCCCCTTGCTTTGCAGGCTGGGCTAATACCTTATTAATTGCCATTGTTACTTTTTCTTCCATCGCAGCACCACGCATCTGTGAAGCAACTGCTTGCAAATTGGTATCTGAGTAACCAGGGTGGACTGCAATAGGAATAAATGACCACTTATTTGTAATTCTAAGCCGCTCAAGTTCTGCAACAAATAAAAGATTGGCTAATTTAGTTGAACCATATACTGGCCATTTTTGATACTTACCAATTCCAAGACACATATTTTTAATGCTATCAATACTGTTATCACCAAAATTTCCCATTTTATGGGCAAAGCTTGAGACTACAACTAGTCGATCTTTAATTTGATTTTTAATTAGTCCAGCAAAAGCAAAATGACCTAAGTGATTTGTGCCCATCTGAAGCTCAAAACCATCTGTTGTTTTCATAAATGGAGTAGCCATTACGCCAGCATTTAAAACTACAACATCAAATGCTCTATCTACTCTAGCCGCTGCTTTTCTTACTGAATCTAAATCAGTTAAATCCATCAATAAATAATCAACTAATCCTGGGCCTATCTTTTTAATGGCTTCGCGAGCTTTTTCAACACTTCGCGCAGTTATTACTACCTGCGCATTTCGCCTTGCTAACTCAGATGCAGCAGCTAAGCCAATACCTGAAGTTGCACCTGTTATTAGAAATCTTTTTCCAGTTAAATCTGGGATATCAGTGGCAGTCCAGTTATCTGGAATTGCTATTGCATTTGACACCCTAGCTCCTTAATTTTAAATAGTTTTTAAGTGGAGCTGAGGGGATTTGAACCCCTGACCCCTTGCATGCCATGCAAGTGCGCTACCAGCTGCGCCACAGCCCCGCTATTTCAAACGAGAGCCAACCTTATCTAATTAACCGCATCATCTCCAAAGACAGGCTCAGGTAGTGAGCCAGCATTATGTTCTGCTAAATACCATCTACTACCAGTGTGATGTTGAGTTAATTCCAACACTGACCAACATGCATTTGATAATCCACCAATTACACCCCATTGCGGAATTGGTAATTTAAGAATTGAGCCTAAAACACTTCGTACTGTGCCACCATGGGTAACAAAAATAATTGTGCCAGAAAAATTTTCAGTTTCTTTTTCAATTACTGATACAGCTCGCTTTGCAACATCACTTCGCCTCTCACCAGTTACACCTGCTGGCTCATCACCGCCCTCATACCAACTAGCAAATAACTCACCATGAGATGCTCGATTCTCTGATGCAAGTTTGCCTTCCCATAGACCGCCATCTGTTTCCCGAATTCCTGGATTAATTTCAACTTTGATATCTGTTAATTGTGCAAGTGGTGCCGCTGTTTGCTGCGCACGAATTAGA
>OFQB01000030.1_pt1 | contig 13418 bp, 7 predicted proteins | sample 1542681 | NCBI WGS metagenome assembly OFQB01 (sample SAMN05442513, study PRJEB24371) | freshwater metagenome | isolation source: Freshwater Lake | place: Canada: Niagara | collected 2012-08-09
GAAATAGTCCCAGTAATTCACGACGGATTTTCAGGTGCTGTAGTTATTAAGGATTTATGTTTTAAGTACCCTGGTAGTGATAATAATGCTGTTCAAAATGTTAGCGTGCAACTTAACTCTGGAAAATATATAGCAGTCGTAGGCCCATCAGGTGCTGGTAAATCAACGTTTGTAGATTTATTACTTGGCCTTCATCATCCAAGTTCTGGCAGTGTTCAAATCAGTGGTCTTGATGCTATTGATGCAATTGAGCGTTGGCCTGGAGCGATTGGATACGTGCCACAGGAAATTCAATTAGTGTCAGGGTCAATTATTGATAACGTTTTATTAGGTTTTAAAGATAATAGCGAAAATAGAAAACATGTAGTGAATGCTTTAAGGAAAGCAGAATTAAATGAGTATTTGGGTGCTAATGAAATAATTTCAGATTTAAATATTGGCGATGAAGGCGGAAAATTAAGTGGTGGTCAAAGGCAGCGAATTGGAATTGCTAGAGCGCTACTAACTAATCCAAAAATTCTCGTTATGGATGAGGCAACTAGTTCACTAGATGCTCAAACTGAAGATAATATTGCTAAGGCTGTTAACAGAGCTAAAGAAAATAGTTTAGTAATAGTTGTTGCGCACAGATTAGCTACAGTGCGGAGAGCAGACTTAGTTATCTATCTAGAAAACGGACAGGTTAAAGCTCAGGGAAGTTTTGATGAGGTTAGAAAACTTGTTCCTGATTTTGACTCCCAGGCCGAATTGATGGGTTTATAAAACAAATCTAAGACTGCTTTCTCGTAGAACTGAGTCAGAGGCAGGTAAGGCAACAAGCGTAATTTATCCACGGCATACCTCTTTATTTGTAAAAAGGCACCCCAGTATGCGTAAACTCACCCGTCGTAAGTTTTATGCTCATCGCTGAGCCCTACAAAGGAGTGTTAATTGAATTCTGTCCAAGTAAGCGGAAATAACCTCACCTACGTATATGTAATTTTAGGAATCTCACTTTTAGCTTTAGCAATTGCCTATGCCCTTAGGGCGCAGGTTCTCGCCCAAGGTGAAGGAACAGCAAAGATGCAAGAGATTGCAACTGCTATTCAAGAGGGCGCCGCTGCATATCTTGCTAGACAATTTAAAACACTCTCTGTATTTGTTGCGATTGTATTTGTTCTTTTATTTGCACTACCAGGAGATATGGAAATTCGAATTGGTAGATCAATATTCTTTTTAGTGGGCGCAGGCTTTTCAGCATTAGTTGGATATAACGGAATGTGGTTAGCGGTTCGGGCAAATGTTCGAGTTGCTGAAGCTGCTCGTAAGAAGTCAGCACAAAAGGCGGTACAGATTGCATTTCGTACCGGCGGTGTAGTTGGAATGACAACTGTGGGCCTTGGCTTACTTGGTGCCTCACTAGTTGTAATTATTTATAAAGAGGACGCCCCTGCCGTACTTGAAGGATTTGGATTTGGCGCAGCGATGTTGGCAATGTTTATGCGCGTTGGTGGCGGTATCTTTACTAAGGCTGCTGATGTTGGCGCAGACTTAGTAGGAAAAGTTGAAAAGGGAATTCCAGAGGATGACCCAAGAAATGCTGCAACTATTGCAGATAATGTTGGCGATAACGTAGGTGACTGTGCTGGTATGGCAGCAGATCTATTTGAATCATATGCAGTAACACTTGTAGCAGCATTAATTCTTGGTAAAGCAGGCTTTGGTGATGCTGGTCTTATTTATCCATTAATAGTTCCAGCAATTGGAATTATTACAGCAATATTAGGAATCTTCTTAACTAAATTGCGTTCAACTGATAAGTCTGCAATGGATGCGATTAATAGATCATTCTTTACTAGCGCAATAATTAGCGCAGTACTTGTTGGTTTTGCTACCTTTACATATCTACCAAACTCACTAAAAAACATGTCTGGCTTATCTATGGAAGCGCAAGGCGTGGATATTGATCCAAGATTTTTCTCACTGGGCGCAGTATTAATTGGTATTGCATTAGCTGCTGCTATTCAGGTTTTAACAGGATTCTTTACTGAAGTTGGTAAGAGGCCTGTAAATGATGTTGCAGCATCTTCAAAAACTGGCGCTGCAACTGTAATTCTTGCCGGTGTATCAGTTGGATTTGAATCAGCTGTTTATTCAGCGCTACTGATTGCAACTGCTGTATTTGGTGCTTTCTTACTTGGCGGTGGATCAATTGTGTTATCACTATTCGCAGTTTCACTCGCCGGTACTGGATTACTTACAACGGTTGGCGTAATCGTTGCGATGGATACCTTTGGCCCAATTTCAGATAACGCTCAAGGAATTGCTGAGATGAGTGGTGATGTTAAGGGAGAAGGCGCAAAGATTCTTACCTCACTAGATGCAGTTGGTAATACCACTAAAGCAATTACAAAAGGTATTGCAATTGCAACTGCAGTACTTGCTGCGACAGCTTTATTTGGTGCATTTACTGATGCTATTAAAAACTCAGTACTTGAAAAAGGTTTAGTAGTTAAAGATCAGGTTCTTGAGTTCCAAGGCATATTAGATGTGGCAGATCCAAGAAATCTTGTTGGCTTAATTATTGGCGCAGCTGTTGTATTTATGTTCTCAGGTCTTGCAATTAATGCAGTATCAAGGGCGGCTGGAGCTGTTGTAGTTGAAGTACGTGCACAATTTAAAAAGTATCCAGGAATTATGACTGGCAAAGTTAAGCCAGAGTACGGCCGGGTAGTTGATATCTGTACACGTGATTCTCTGCGCGAGCTTGCTACACCAGGATTACTCGCAGTAATGGCGCCAATTGCAGTTGGTTTTGGTTTAGGTGTTGGCGCCCTTGGCGCCTACCTTGCTGGAGCTATTGGCACAGGAACTTTGATGGCAGTTTTCTTATCTAACTCAGGTGGTGCGTGGGATAACGCTAAGAAGATGATTGAAGATGGAAAGTTTGGTGGAAAAGGTAGTGAGGCTCACAAAGCAACTGTGGTTGGTGACACTGTTGGTGATCCATTTAAAGATACTGCTGGTCCTGCAATAAATCCATTAATTAAGGTTATGAACTTAGTTGGCCTGTTAATAACGCCAGCAATTGTTGGCTTTACCTTAGATAATAATGAGCAGATAAATATGGCAATTGCTTTGTTTGCAACTGCGGTAATTATTTATGCACTTGTGCGCAATCGCAAACGCGCAACTGCAATCGGCTAGTTACTTTATCTTCCCCATCTAAATTAAGAAGGAAATACTTTGGGCACAAAGTTAGTAATTGTTGAGTCACCCGCTAAGGCGCGCAAAATTGGCTCCTTTTTAGGTGATGAGTATGTAGTTGAAGCATCAGTTGGTCATATTAGAGATCTACCTCAACGAGCTGCTGATATTCCAAAAGAGTTTAAACAATTTGCTTGGGCAAAAGAGGGTGTAAATATTGAAGAAGATTTCGCGCCCCTTTATGTAATTAACCCAGATAAAAAAAGTAAGGTCGCAGAGCTAAAAGAGTTAATGAAGGATGCAGATGAATTAATTCTGGCAACGGATGAAGACCGCGAGGGTGAAGCAATCGCTTGGCACTTAATTGAAGTTTTACGTCCAAAGATTCCAGTTAGGCGAATGGTTTTTCATGAAATAACTAAAGATGCTATTCAAAAAGCGGCGAAGGAAACTCGAGATTTAGATTATCGATTAGTAGATGCTCAGGAAACACGAAGAGTATTAGACCGTCTTTATGGTTATAGGTTATCTCCGGTTTTATGGAAAAAAGTTATGCCAAGAATTTCAGCAGGCCGTGTGCAATCAGTTGCTACTAGATTAATTGTTGAGCGAGAGCGCGAGCGAATGGCATTTATTTCTTCCGCTTGGTGGGATTTAGCAGCAGCTTGTGTTCCAGGTTTTAGCGCAAGGCTTTTATCTTTAGATGGCAAAAGAGTTGCTACAACAAATGACTTTGATTCAAATGGCGGTATTAAGGAAAAGTCTGCGTCAAATATTTTGTTATTAGATGAGGCAGCAGCTCGTGAATTAGTTCAATCACTTAGCAAACAATCTTTAGTTGTTAAATCACTAGAAGAATCTCCTAGAACAGAGCGACCAAAGCCACCTTTTACAACATCTACTATGCAACAAGATGCTGGATCTCGTCTTGGTTGGGGTGCGCAACTAACTATGCGAATTGCTCAACGCTTATATGAAAATGGCTATATCACCTATATGCGAACTGACTCAGTAACACTTTCATCTTCCTCTATTACTGCTGCTAGATCATCTGCGCAATCTTTATATGGCAAAGAGTTTGTACCATCTAGCCCGCGAGTTTATGAAGGAAAAACAAAAAATGCGCAAGAAGCGCATGAAGCAATCAGACCAGCGGGTGAATCATTTAGAACTCCTGGAGAATTAGCACCTGAACTATCTCGAGATGAGTTTGCACTTTATGACTTAATTTGGAAGCGAACTATTGCCTCCCAAATGGCAGATGCTAAGAAGCAACAAATGCGAGTTGATTTTGATGTTAAAACCAAAACTGGTGCGGATGCAATATTTCGCGCTAACGGATCTGTAATTAGTTTTGCTGGTTTTCTTGCAGCGTATGAAGATATTGTTGAAGAAAAAGCAGATAGTGATGAGGGCGATCGCAGATTACCTGCAATGAGTGTTGGTGAAAAAATTGAAGTAAGTGAGTACAGCTGTGAGGGCCATGAAACAAAGCCGCCCGCAAGATATACCGAGCCAACTCTTGTTAAAAAACTAGAGGAGCTTGGAATAGGAAGGCCCTCAACATTTGCTTCAATTATGCAAACAATTCAAGATCGCGGGTATGTAGCAAAGCGTGGGCGAGCATTAGTTCCAACATTTTTAGCATTTTCAGTTACAGGATTACTTGAGCAGCACTTTACAAAGTTAATTGATTATGAATTCACCGCATCAATGGAAGAAGATTTAGACAAGATAGCTAATGGTGAGGAAGAGCGCGTTACTTGGCTTACTAAGTTTTTCTACGGCAGTGAAGATAGCCCAGGCCTTGCTGATCTATCAGCTGATCTAGGCGCAATTGATGCCCAAGCTATTAACACTATGAAGATGGGTGAGGATATTGAAATCAGAGTGGGCAGATTTGGTGCATATCTGCAACAAGGATTAGGCGATGAGCGAAAATTTGCCAACATTCCAGAACAGATGGCGCCAGATGAATTAACACTTCCTATTGCAATTGAATTACTCGCTAAACCGTCCGGTGAGAGAAAATTAGGGGTAGATCCACAAACAGGTCTTGAAGTAATAGCCAAGTCTGGCAGATTCGGTGCTTACATCACTGAAGTTTTTCCAGAAGAAATTGTTGAAGAGGGTGCTAAGAAAAAGAGAAAAAAGAAAGATGCACCAAAACCTAAAACTGCATCATTATTATCAACAATGTCATTAGATACTGTTGATTTATCAGATGCACTGAGGTTGTTATCACTTCCTAGATCACTTGGAAGTTATGAAAACGAAGTTATTACAGTTCAAAATGGTCGTTACGGACCATATATGAAACATGGCACAGACTCTCGCACGCTAACAAGTGAAGACCAATTATTTTCAATCATGTTAGATGAAGCAATTGAGATTTATAAACAACCAAAGGTCAGGCGACGTGGTGTTGCAAAGCCACCACTTAAAGAGTTGGGCAAAGATCCGCAAACAGATAAAGAAGTAATTGTTAAGGATGGCAGATTTGGTGTTTATGTAACTGATGGTGAAACTAATGCAACACTGCGTCGTGGTGATGCGGTTGAATTATTAACTCTTGAACGAGCACTTGAATTATTAGCAGGACGTCGTGCATGGGAGATTGAAAATCCTGGCGGTTCAAAAAAGAAAGGTAAGCGAGCTAAGAAGAGTGCGCCAACCCTTACTGAAAAAACTATTAAAGGCGCAGGTGCTAAAAAGAAGTCTAAAAAAGCGGCCACTGGCGTTGGAAATGCACCAAAATAATGGTCACTAGGCGCAAGTAGACTTACAACATGTCATTGCCATATCCAGCAGCTCCAGCCCAATCAGCATCTAGAAATGTGCTGGCAATACCTGCGTTTAGAAAACTTTGGCAAGCAATGGCATTCTCATCTTTTGGTGATTGGTTAGGTCTTCTCGCTTGCACAGCTCTAGCTCAACAACTAGCTGGTGGTGATTATGCAAAAGCAAACTTTGCTATTGCGGGAGTTTTTATTGTCAGATTACTTCCAGCAGCTTTACTTGGCCCATTTGCTGGAGTAATTGCTGATCGCTTTGATCGAAGAAGATTAATGATTATCTGCGATATTTTAAGATTCTCACTTTATTTATCAATACCAATTGTTGGTAATTACTTTTGGCTTTATACCGCAACCATATTAGTTGAAATTGTTACATTATTTTGGTCACCTGCTAAAGAGGCATCCGTACCCAATCTTGTTCCAAAACTAAAACTTGAAAGCGCTAATCAAGTTTCACTACTTGCTGCTTATGGGACCGCACCTATTGCGGCAATTGTGTTTTCAGCACTTGCAATCTTCACAGGCGCAATTAACTCAGCCCTTGGTAATGAAACTCAAGCCTCTGCTGCTGATTTAGCTTTATATATTAATGCGATTAGTTTTGCTTTTTGTGCTTACACAATTTGGCGCTTAAAGGAGATACCAGAGGGACCTAGTAAAAATTTGAAGCAGATCTCACTAGGTAAATCACTTTGGGAGGGTTTCGCATTTATTAAAGATTCTAAAATTATTAAAGGCCTTGTATTTGGAATGCTTGGTGCTTTCTTTGCAGCAGGTGCGGTAATTGGTTTAGCTAGAACATTTGTTGATGACCTACAAGCAGGTGAAGCTGCCTACGGTATTTTATTTGGCTCAGTATTTCTTGGCTTAGCACTTGGAATATCCTTTGGCCCTAAAGTTTTTTCACAGTTTTCTAGAAGGCGCTTATTTGGAATATCTTTAACAATTTCAGGGATTTTATTAGTAACTCTTTCATTAATGTTAAACCTAGTATTAGCAATCTTTATAACAATCATTCTTGGTCTCTTTGCTGGTATTTCTTGGGTAACTGGATTTACCATGCTAGGACTTGAGGTTGAAGATGAGGTGCGCGGGCGCACATTTGCATTTGTGCAATCTTTAATTCGCGTTGCATTAGTACTAGTACTGGCGGTGTCACCATTAATTGCTGCAGCTATTGGTCAACATACTTACACTTTTAGAACAACAACTCTTACCTATAACGGCGCAGCATTTACTATGTTTTTTGCAGGCCTCATTGCAGTACTAGTTGGAGTGATTTCATATCTACAAATGAGGGATCGGCCAAATGTTTCACTGTTAAGTGATATCAAATCAGCATTTCGTGGTGAGTTAGGCACAATTACCGGACAAGCAACCGCTGGTGTGTTTATTACATTTGAAGGCGGGGAAGGTTCTGGTAAATCAACTCAAACTAAGTTATTAAAAGATTGGCTAGAAAAGAATAATGAAACAGTATTACTAACTAGAGAGCCAGGGGGTACACCACTTGGTAATCAGCTTCGCGATATTTTATTAGATAATAAAACTGGAAATATTTCACCACGTGCTGAAGCTTTAATGTATGCAGCTGATCGAGCAAATCATGTTTACACAATGATTAGGCCCGCACTAGAAAAAGGTGAAGTAGTAATTAGTGATCGCTTTTTCGATTCATCCGTTGCTTATCAAGGAGCTGGCAGAGTCTTATCACCTGCTGAAGTAGCAAGAATTTCAAGATGGGCCACTGAATCATTAACTCCAACCCTGACAATTATTATGGACCTTCCAGCTGAGATTGGTTTGGCAAGATTGCAATCAACTGATCGCTTAGAGAGTGAGCCACTGGCATTTCATGAAAGAGTGCGCCATGAGTATTTAAACCTTGCCTATCAAGACCCAGAAAGATTTTTACTAGTTGATGCCACATTAAGTATTGAACAAATACACCAAGTGATTATTGAAAGAGTTGGTTTAATTAAAGCGCTTAAAAGAAATCAAAAAAACTAATGAGTGTTTTTGACCAATTAGTTGATCAACAGCAGGTAACTAACGTTCTTAAAGATGCAGTATTAGCAGCGAGTGATAGTGGCAATTTTGGCCAACAAATGACCCATGCTTGGCTTTTTACCGGCCCAGCTGGCTCAGGTAGATCAAATGCAGCAATAGCTTTCGCTGCCGCATTAGTTTGCCCAACAGGTGGTTGTAATAAGTGCGCTGAATGTTTATCAGCAATTTCAGGCTCACATGCTGATGTTGAATTAATAAAAACTGAAGGCTTATCAATAAAAATAGATGAGGTCAGGGATTTAATAAGTAGAGCATCTTGGGCACCTTCGGTAGCAAATTATCGAGTTGTAGTTATTGAAGATGCTGATCGTTTAACTGAGGCGGCTGCAAATGCTTTACTTAAAGTAATAGAAGAGCCAGGTGCTAGAACCGTATGGCTACTTTGTGCGCCAACTTTAAGTGATGTACTAGCAACAATTAGATCACGTTGTCGCCATCTTGGTTTGCGCACACCATCTATAAAGGCTGTAGCTAAATTACTTATTGAGCGAGATTTAATTAGTGAAGATTTAGCAATCTTTGCAGCTAAGGCTTCCCAAGGACATATTGGGGTAGCTAGATATCTTGCAACTGATAAGCAAGTAAGAGATGACAGATTAACAACCTTAAAAATTCCCTTAATGATTACAGATATTTCCTCCGCTTATAAAGCAGCGCAGCTACTAGTTGACACAGCTAAAGCGAGAGCTGAAGCAGATGCTGAAGTGCGAGATAGTGGTGAGATTGAAAAGTTAAAACAAGCTTGGGGATCAACTGGTTCAAAACTTGCAGCCGGAGGAGCGAAAGCGGTTAAAGAGTTAGAGAAGGAACAAAAAACTAGAAGCACTAGATTAGTTAGAGACTATTTAGATAGAGCGCTTTTAGACCTAGCAACACTTTATCGAGATGTAATGCTTGTTCAATCTGGAGTAAGTGAGAGCTTAATTAACTCTGATCTAAAAACTGAGATTACAAAAATGGCTGGCTCAATTACTGAGAGTAAAACTTTGTTAAAGATTCAAATGATTTTAAAGGCAAGAACAAATTTGGCCCATAATGCCGCCCCATTACTGACAATTGAAGCACTTATGTGTGAGTTACGGCGCTAAATATGGTAATTAGCACACTCATTGATAGGGCAAAATACTCTCATGCGTCTTGACCATATTTCCTATGTTGCATCTCATGATCAAATCTCTGATGTTGTGAACCGGATAGGTTCTCAAATTAGTACTGCATTTATCGATGGTGGTATTCACCCAAAGTTTGGAACTAGAAATTTCACCGCTCCTTTATTAAACGGTCAATATATTGAAGTAGTTTGTCCATTAGATCATCCAGCAACTGATGCCACACCATTTGGCCAAGCAGTAAAGAAAAAAGCAGAAGCTGGCGGCGGATGGCTTACTTGGGTATTTAGTTCAAGTGATTTAGCAGGAGTTGAGGAAAAGTTTGGTAGAAAAGCAGCTGATGGTTCTAGAACTCGACCAGATGGCAGTGAATTAAAGTGGAAGCAAATTGGTGTTAAAGAAATTATTGGATCTGGTGAGTTACCATTTTTTATTCAATGGCTAACTGATAATCACCCATCAAAGGATGGAAATAGCGTTGCAAAAATTAGCAAGCTAGTTATTGCAGATGATGAAAAATTAGCTGATTCTTGGTTTCAAGATGAGATTAAATCTGCGCTAACTGGTGTTGAAATCGAATGGGTTAAGCCTGAATCAAATGAGGGCGATAAAGGAATTGTTGCAGTTGAATTAACTGTGAATAATTCAAAAATAAGGCTTGATTAATAGTTGGTAAGTAAGAAAGATAAAGTAAGGTAAACTTAAGCTAGTAATTTCCCATGTGCTTACACTTTGTAAGCGCCTTGCGGGTCTTAATCTCTAATCACCACCAAGACGCGCATCATGTCTTGTTAGGTTGATTATGTCATTTAAAGATTTAGGCGTTAACGCTGCGCTAATTAAAGCCTTAGTTGCAACAGGTATTGAAAAGCCATTTCCTATTCAAAAAGCCACATTGCCGGATGCAATTGCTGGCAAAGATATTTTAGGTAGAGGCCAAACCGGCTCTGGCAAAACCCTAGCTTTTGGACTTGCCTTAATGACTCGCCTAGCTGGTAAAACAGCTAAACCGATGCAACCACTAGCACTCATTCTCTCACCAACCAGAGAGCTAGCAATGCAGATCAGTGATGTAATCGCGCCACTTTCTAGAACAGTAAATTTAAATTCACAAGTTGTTGCAGGCGGACTTTCATACTCTAAACAAATTCAAGCATTAAAACGCGGAGTTCCGATTGTGGTTGCTACCCCTGGACGTTTAATAGATCTTATTCAAAAAAAGCATATTAAGTTAGATGATATTTCAATTACCGTATTAGATGAAGCAGATCAGATGGCAGATATGGGTTTCTTACCAGATGTTAAAAGAATTCTTGATCTAACTAAACCTGGCGGGCAAAGGATGTTATTTAGTGCCACATTAGATAGAGATGTTGATTCATTGGTTAAAAAATATTTAAAGAATCCAATGACTCACTCACTTGCTAATGAGAAATCAACTGCCGGAAATATGAGCCATCATGTGTTAATACTTGAGCAAGCACATAAAGATTTAATTACTGCACAGATTGCAGCTAGAAAAGGTAAGAGTATTTTCTTTGTTAGAACTAAACATGGCGCGGATAAATTAACAAAAAAGATGAATGAGGTTGGAGTTGCAGTAGGCGCCCTTCATGGTGGTAAAACTCAAGCACAAAGATCTAGAGTGTTAGAGGCTTTTAAATCAGGAAAAACAAATGCACTAGTAGCAACTGATGTAGCAGCTCGCGGAATTCACGTTGATGATGTTTCATTAGTGGTCCACGTTGATGCTCCCGAGAATCACAAAGATTATTTACACAGAGCAGGTAGAACTGCTAGAGCAGGCGCAGTTGGAACTGTGGTAACTCTTGCAACACATAAGCAACGCAAAGGTGTACATGGATTAACTGCTAGAGCTGGTGTTAAATTAAGTGAATCAACAGTCAGGCCACTTGATGCTAATTTAATAAGGATTACCGGCGCAGCTGAACCATCTGGAATTCCAATTGTTTTAGCCGGTACTACAAGGGGTGAAGAGAGTGGAAAATCTGACCGCTACCGCGGTTCAAGATCAAGAGGCGGCGGTAAAAAGAAGAAATCACGCCCTCGCCCACACGAGCGTCGCAAACGTCCAAGGTAAAAATTTAGTTAAATACATTTCCTATGGCAAAGATTTCAAATAGCATCGAAGTAAACGGAATTAATTTTATTTCCGAATCTGAACGTAAAGGCTCTGCTAAATCCTTATTTTGGCCATGGGCAGCTGCCAACGTTTCATTTCTAGCTCTTTCATACGGATCATTTTTTCTTGGCTTTGGCATATCTTTCTGGCAAGCAACCACAGCTGCAATTATTGGAACCTTGGGTAGTTTTTCTTTAGTTGCCATTTCATCACTTGCTGGCAAGCGAGCAAATGCACCAACCATGACATTATCTAGAGCAGCCTTTGGTGTTAAGGGAAATGTATTACCAGGCTTTTTATCCTATTTAATATTTGTTGGCTGGGAGACAGTATTAGTTTCATTAGCAACTTTGGCCTCTGAAACTGTATTCACTAGAGCAATTGGTATTAATCCTGATCTATCTAAAATTATGGGATTTTTACTAGCGGGTGGGCTTACTGTTTTAGGTGGAGTTCTAGGTTTTAAAGTAATTATGAGAATACAGTTTTACTTAACAATAATTACGTTAGTTCTAACTTTAGGTTATATAGCCTTAACAATTGATCAGATAAATTGGAGCGCTGTATCAGCATTACCCACCGGATCAACTCAAGGCTTCATTGGTGCGTTAATTTTTGCAATTACTGGAATAGGCCTTGGTTGGGTTGGCTGCGCAGCTGATTACTCAAGGTATTTACCGCGCAAGACTTCAAGTAAGGCAGTAGTTGGCTGGACAATATTTGGAGCATCAGTTGTTCCAATAATTTTAGTAATTTATGGATCACTCCTTGCCGGCTCTAGCAAAGCATTAAATGATCAAGTTGCTTCAGATCCAATTGGGGCTTTAACAACTCTTTTGCCTACTTGGTATTTAATTCCTTTTGCATTTGTAGCTATTTTAGGATTAATTGGCGGAGCAATTCTTGATCTTTACTCATCTGGTTTAGTTTTAGTTTCAATTGGCCTGCCAGTAAAGCGCCATATTGCTGCCAGTATTGATGGCGTAATAATGACTATTGGAACAATTTATCTAGTTTGGTTTGCAAGTGATTTCTTTGTTCCCTTCCAAGGATTTTTAATTACATTAGGTGTGCCAGTTGCAGTTTGGTCTGGTCTATTTGTTGCAGATGTATTAATGAGAAAGAGTTATAGCGAGGATGAGTTATTTGATTCAAAGGGTAGATATGGTGCTTATAATTTTAAATCTATTGGGCTAGTTGTTTTTGGCACAATCATTGGTTGGGGATTAGTAACAAACTCACTTGCCTCTTGGTTATCTTGGCAAGGATATTTACTTTCAACCTTTGGTGGCAAAGATGGCCAATGGGCATATGCAAATCTTGGAGTTATAGCAGCGCTACTTATTGGCTTTATCGGCCACATTATTTTATCTAAGTCAGATATTAAGAAACAGGAAGTTTAATTCTTCCAAGAAGTAAATAGCGGTCTACCTTCGGCATACCCGGCAGCTGATTGGATTCCAATAACTGCTTTTTCATTAAACTCAATTAAGTTTTTAGCACCGCTGTATGTGCAAGATGAACGAAGGCCAGCAATGATTTCATCAATTAGATCCTCTACTCCAGGGCGAGCTGGATTTATATACATCCGAGAGGTTGAAATACCCTCTTCAAATAATGACTTACGTGCGCGATCAAAGGCATCTTCACTAGCAGTTCGAGCCGCTACCGCACGTGCTGATGCCATACCAAAGGATTCTTTATAAAGTCTGCCATCTGAATCTTTTCTTAAATCACTAGGGGATTCATATGTGCCAGCAAACCATGAACCAATCATTACTTGGGATGCACCTGCTGCTAAGGCAAGTGCCACATCTCTTGGATGGCGCACTCCACCATCTGCCCAAATTGTTTTACCGTGTTTTTTAGCTTCAATAGCGCACTCAAGTACTGCAGAGAATTGTGGGCGGCCAACTCCAGTTTGCATACGAGTTGTGCACATAGCACCTGGTCCCACGCCAACTTTAACTATGTCAGCTCCTGCTTCAATTAATTCTTTAGTCCCATCTGCGGTAACAACATTGCCAGCAACAATAGGTATTACAGGATTTAGTGCCCTAATTGTTTTAAGACTGTCTCTTATACACATCTCCGAGCCCACGAGACCAGAGA
>OFQB01000036.1_pt1 | contig 11959 bp, 12 predicted proteins | sample 1542681 | NCBI WGS metagenome assembly OFQB01 (sample SAMN05442513, study PRJEB24371) | freshwater metagenome | isolation source: Freshwater Lake | place: Canada: Niagara | collected 2012-08-09
GAAGGAGGACTTTCTTCTGAAATTATTGGTAAATTTTTAAAAATAAAATTATCTGAGAACCAAAATAAAATTATTAAATCTCCAGGTCAAATCGGTCTTCATTATTCTCCGGGAATGCCTATTTATATGAATAGGGAGAAAGCCACTAAAGATGGAGCTTTAATTACATTTGGCAATAAAAATTATAGTAATCGTAATACTTTTAACTTAAGTACTGGAGGAAATTTAAAAGAAGCTGCTAAAAATTTCTTTAATACTTTAAGGATTATTAAAAATAAAAAATTTAAATCCATAAGTGTTAATAAAATTCCTAATAAAGATTTGGGCAAAGCAATTAATGAGAGATTAAGAAGAGCTGCGTACTATGAGTGAAAATATAATTGAAGTTAGGAACTTATCAAAGAAATTTAGAAATCATCACGCGGTTAAAAATGTTTCCTTTGATCTAAAGCGAGGAGAGATAAAAGGTATTTTGGGAGCAAATGGCGCCGGCAAAACGACTACTATAACAATGTTGTTAGGCTTGCTAACTCCAACATCAGGAAGTATTAAAATATTATCAACGGATATTTCAAAAGACAGATATAAGATTTTAAATAAAATAAACTTCTCATCCCCTTACGTAGATTTACCAAAAAAATTAACTGTTAGACAAAATCTATATGTATATGGAATGCTATATGGAATTAAAAATATAAATCAAAAAATTAAAAACGTAGCTAAGGAATTAGATTTTACAGGTTTGCTTGACATTAAAGTTGGGGAATTATCTTCCGGTCAAAAAACAAGAGTATCCTTAGGTAAAGCAGTAATTAATGAGCCTGAGATACTATTTCTAGATGAGCCTACTGCTTCTCTTGATCCGGATACGGCTGATCGAGTTAGAACATTTTTTGAAAAATTTTGTAAAACACATAACACAGCAATCATATTAGCAAGTCACAACATGGAAGAGGTTACTAGGCTTTGTAGTTCTGTAATTATGATGAAAGATGGAAAAATTACCGACCAAGGGACTCCTAACAGTTTATTAAAAAAATATGGGAAAAAAAAATTAGAGGACGTCTTTTTAAAAATTGCACGAGGTAAAAAATAACTTATGAGATCAATATTTAGAATTTTTGCACTAGTGGTAAGATATTTTTATCTAATCAAGACATCTTTCCCAAGAATTTTAGAACTTATGTATTGGCCCACATTTCAAATGATTTTATGGGGCTTAATTTCAAAACATTTAACAAACTCCAATGATACAATTATTCAAATTGGTGGAGTTTTAATTGCAGGTGTTTTGTTGTGGGATATTTTATTTAGAAGCCAATTAGGTTTTTCTATTTCATTTTTGGAAGAAATTTGGTCAAGAAATTTAGGTCAATTATTTGTCAGCCCACTTAAACCGTTGGAGTTAGTTTTGTCTTTAATGACCATAAGTTTTATAAGAACAACAATTGCTATGATTCCAGCTGCTCTTCTCGCTATCCCCCTTTATTCTTTTTCATTATTTCAAATGGGACTTAGTCTTATGTTTTTCTTTACCAGTTTATTAATGACGGGATGGATACTTGGAATATTTATTATAGCAGCAATCATTCGTTTTGGTGTTGCGGCGGAAAGTTTAGCGTGGGGAGCTATTTTTACTTTAGCTCCATTAAGTGCAGTTTATTATCCGGTTGAGACACTGCCAGAATGGATTAGATGGCTTTCATTATCATTTCCACAAACCTATGTATTTGAAGGAATGCGTGAAGTCTTATTTAGTAATAATTTTAATAGTAACTATTTTATAAAATCAATTATCTTAAATATAATTTATGCAATAATTGCTGTTATCGTTTTTTTAGTATCTTTCGAGGGAGCTAGGAAACGAGGCGGTCTTATTAATACTGGTGAATAAATTAATTATTAATCTAAATTTTTAATAATTTCCTCGACCATTTTTTTAGCATCGGCAAATAACATAAGTGTATTATCTCTATAAAATAATTCATTATCAACACCAGCATAGCCTGCTGCCATTCCTCGTTTTACAAACAATACGGACTTTGATTTTTCAACATCAAGAATTGGCATACCATAAATTGCACTCTTAGGGTCAGTTTTGGCTGCAGGATTAGTTACATCGTTTGCACCAATTACAAATGCAACATCTGTATTTGAAAAATCATTATTAATATTTTCTAATTCAAAAACTTCATCGTAAGGAACATTAGCTTCAGCTAACAAAACATTCATATGTCCTGGCATTCTTCCAGCGACTGGGTGAATTGCATAGGTAACCTTAACACCTAATTTTTTTAACTTATCGGCCATTTCACGAAGAGCATGCTGTGCTTGCGCTACTGCCATTCCGTAACCTGGAACAATAATAACTGAAGATGCATTCTTCATTAAAAATGCAGCATCATCTGCACCTCCTTGTTTAACTGGTTTAGTATTTTTTTGAACGGTTGCAGATGACGTATCGCCGCCAAATCCTCCAAGGATAACATTAAATAATGAACGGTTCATTCCTTTACACATAATGTAAGAAAGAATTGCCCCTGACGAACCAACTAAAGCTCCCGTAATAATAAGAGCAATATTTTCTAAAGTGAAACCTATTCCAGCGGCTGCCCAGCCAGAATATGAATTTAACATGGACACCACCACTGGCATATCTGCTCCACCAATTGGAATAATAATTAAAAAACCAATTAGTATTGAAATTATAATAATTGCCCAAAATAATTTGTCAGATTGTATTTTAGTGAAAAAAAATATTAAAAAAATTATCGACAACCCTATAAATAAATTTATTAAATGTTGCCCTTTGAATGTTATTGGATTTCCAGACATAAGACCTTGCAGTTTTAAAAATGCAATACAAGATCCTGAAAAAGTTATAGCTCCAATTGCAACGCCTAACGACATTTCAACTAATGACAAAACTTTAATATTCCCCACCTGTCCAATTCCAAATGATGCAGGATTATAAAATGCAACAATACCCACTAGAACTGCTGAGAGACCAACTAAGCTATGAAACCCGGCAACAAGTTGTGGCATTGCGGTCATTGAAACTCTAAAAGCAATGACTCCGCCTATTAATCCACCTAAAATTATTGGAACCAAAATATAGATAATATTTTCTTTGATCTGATTAATATCACCAAGGGATAAAAGAGTGACAATGATTGCAAGTGTCATTCCTAAAATTCCTAAAAAATTTCCTGTTCTTGATGTTTCCGGTGAAGAAAGACCTCGCAATGCCATAATGAATAATATGCCAGTAACCAAATATAGAGATGCAGTAATATTAGCTGAGATCATTTCTTTTTATTTTTTTTGTACATTTTCAGCATTCTATGAGTTACTAAAAAACCCCCGAAAATATTTATAGAAGCAAGTAAAATTCCAAGAATACCTGGAAACTTTCCAAAGAATCCTTGTGTGATTGGTGAGAGACCTACAGCAACTAAAGCTCCAACAATAATTACTGATGAAATTGCATTGGTTACAGACATTAGAGGAGTATGCAAAGCTGGTGTTACGCTCCACACTACGTAGTAACCTACAAAAATAGATAGTATAAAAATTGCTAATCTAAATATAATTGGATCAATTTCCATTAGTTAATCTCTTTGTTGATATAAACTGCTTTAATAATTTCGTCATTTTCATCTATCTTTAATTTTTTTCCAACTTTGTCATAAATAATTTCTAAAAAGTTTAAAATATTTTTGGCAAATAAAGTAGATGCGCTCTCTGAAATTCTTCCAGGGAAATTTTTATATCCAATAATTTTTACTCCATTAACAACATTGACTTTACCAGGCTCTGAAAATGCAGAATTGCCCCCTTGCTCAACAGCTAAATCGCAAATAACAGAGCCACTCTTCATCGACTTAACCATCTCTTCGCTCACAATTCTTGGTGCTTTTTTTCCAGGTATTAAAGCTGTGCAAATAACAATATCTTGGGTTTTAATTGTAGTTTTAAGTAATTCTTCCTGTTTCTTTTTTTCATCTTGATCTAATTCTTTTGCATAACCCCCGCTAGTTTCTAAATTTTTTGCACTCTCAACAAATACGAATTTTCCACCTAAACTTTCAACTTGTTCTTTTGAAGCAGATCTTACATCCGTTGCAGAGACTACTCCTCCCAACCTTTTTGCAGTGGCTATAGCCTGCAATCCCGCAACCCCTGCGCCTATAATAAAAAATTTAGCAGGTGTAATAGTTCCTGCTGCGGTCATCATCATAGGTACCGCTCTATTAAATTCATAAACAGAATCTATAACAGCTTTGTATCCAGCTAAATTAGCTTGGGATGACAAAATATCCATTGATTGTGCCCTGGTAATTCTTGGAAGTAATTCCAAAGAAAATATTTTAATATTTTTTTTTAAAAGTTTATTTATTTTATCTTTATTTAAATGAGGAAAAAAACTTCCAATTAGTACTGCTCCATCTTTTATGAGTGAAATTTCAGAGTCACTTGGACAATTAATTTTTATCAGTATGTCTGAAGTTTTGTATATCTCTTCTTTATTTAGGACTTTTGCACCTAAATTTTGCAACTCAACATCTTGTATGTTTGAGTTTTTACCAAAATCTTTTTCAACTTGGACAGAAAATCCACTAGTAATATATTTTTTAATTGTGTCTGGAGAGATTGGTATTCTCTTTTCAACTATATCACTGTCGTTAACTGACCCTAATATCATTTTGTTTGTCTTATTTTTAAAAGTAAAAATTTATTATAAAATTATTGAAGAGTTTTATTATCAAATTAAAATTACAAACAATAGATAAAGAAAAACAATACACGCAATGATTGTTTTTTATGAAATTTTAATGGGTATACATTATTTAGATCTAATTTATAACAGAATGAACAAAATTGATTATGTTAAACGATATTGAAATAGCTGAAAAAGCAAAACTAAGAAAAATATCAGACGTTGCTAAAGATCGTTTAGGAATTTCAGAGGATGAAATTGAGGCTTATGGCCGCTATAAAGCAAAAGTTTCATTATCTTGTTTAGATAAACTCAAAAATAAAAAAGACGGAAAATTAATTCTAGTGACCGCTATTAGTCCAACTCCTGCGGGCGAGGGTAAAACTACGACCACCGTTGGATTAGGCGATGCCTTAAATTTAATAGGAAAAAAAACTATGATTTGTTTGCGTGAACCTTCATTAGGTCCTGTGTTTGGAATGAAAGGTGGCGCAACAGGAGGAGGATATGCTCAAATAATTCCTATGGAAGATATTAATCTTCATTTTACTGGAGATTTTGCAGCAATTGCAGCAGCACACAACCTTCTTGCAGCGATGTTAGATAACCACATTTATCACGGCAATGAATTAGGAATTGATATCAAAACTATTCAATGGAGACGCACGGTAGACATGAATGACCGTGCTATTCGTAAAATTACTTTAGGAGTGAATGAAAAAAAAGAGGGTTTTCCACGCGAAGGTGGCTTTGACATTGTTGCTGCATCTGAGATCATGGCAATCTTTTGCCTTTCAACTTCTATTGAAGATTTAAAAAAACGTATCGGTCAAATTGTTGTAGCTTATAATAATAAAAATCAACCCATTCTTGCAAAAGATTTAAAGGCAGTTGGTGCAATGACTGCACTTTTAAAAGATGCATTAGCTCCAAATTTAGTACAAACGTTAGAAAATAATCCAGCCTTTGTTCATGGAGGACCTTTTGCAAATATTGCGCATGGTTGCAATTCAGTACTTGCTACAAAAACTGCATTAAAACTTGCAGACTATGTTGTTACTGAAGCTGGCTTTGGCGCTGACCTTGGTGCTGAAAAATTTATAGATATTAAATGTAGAAAATCTGGAATTCATCCTTCAGCAACTGTAATAGTTGCAACCGTCCGAGCAATAAAATATCACGGTGGAGCTGAGCTATCTAATTTAACACACGAAGACATTTCAGCTCTTGATAAAGGACTTGTTAATTTAGAACGTCATGTTGAAAATATGACAAAAGTTTTTAATTTACCTTGCGTTGTAGCTATAAATAAATTTACAAGCGACACTCCAGCAGAAATAGAATTAATTTTGCAAAGAATGAAAAAACTTAATGTAAAAACTATACTTTCATCTCACTGGAGCGATGGCGGCAAAGGCGCTGTAGATCTTGCAAAAACAGTTATCGAACTCTGTGAAAATTCTAATCAAAAAATGCAGTATGTGTATGAAGAAAATGACACATTAATTGAAAAAATTAATAAAATTGCAAAGAAAATTTATCGAGCAAGTGAAGTAACTATGGATGATAATGTTAAGGCACAAATTGCAAATTTACAAAAAAATGGTTATGGACACTTTCCTATTTGTGTTGCAAAAACACAAAGTTCTTTTTCTATAGATCCAAAATTACGTGGAGCTCCATCAAATCATAGTATTGTAATTCGTGAAATTCGCCTGTCTGCAGGCGCAGAGTTTGTTGTGATAATCTGCGGAAGTATTATGACAATGCCTGGATTGCCTAAAGTGCCCTCCGCAGAAAAAATTAATTATATAAACGGAAAAATTGTAGGTTTATCTTAAAAACTATTTTCCCCATTTTTCTTTAAACTTTTCTGGGTACTGTTGTTGGCTTTGATCGCAAATTCCAAATAGTTTTGTATAAGGAAAATCTTTAAAGTTCTTAGTATCACTCATTTTTTCCTTAAAAGTCTTGCTTATATAGGCTTTATTTTGCTCTCCCCAAATGTAAATAAATCCTACGTCCGCACATTTTTCTAATGCAGATTTGCGTGTTGCAAAAAATATTATTATTAAAATAATAGCTGTGATTACGATTGCTGTAATAAAATAAATTAAGATTTTGTTCTTATTACTTTTTGTTTTAATGTTTCCCATAATTTTGCAAATCCAAGTGGCTCAAAAATCATTAATGTTATGATTAATCCACCAAATACGACTTGCTCAATGGAACTTATGATTGTTGCATCAATCATGCCATGAAATACGTTATTTCCAAGAGCATTTAGCACAACTGGGAAAAGTAAAATAAATGCTGCGCCAATAAATGCGCCAGAAATTGTTCCAAGTCCTCCAATGATCGCCATAAACATAATTTTAAATGATAGACTGATATTAAAGGCAGCAAACGGTTCAATAGTTTTTAAATATGTGTAAGCATAAAGAGCGCCGGCTATACCACATAAAAAAGCATTAATCGCAAAAGCTTGTAACTTAGTTTTTAAGAGAGAAACCCCCATAGACTCTGCGGCTATATCCATATCTCTAACTGCCATCCAGTTTCTACCTGTGGAACCACGAGCCATATTAATTGCGAGTAAGGTTATTACGGTCACAATTGCTGCTACTAAAAGATACATCATATATCCATTAGTAAAGGCCACTCCATTTATATATATTTTTTGAAAAGTTGTTGATCCAGAAACGTCATAGTTCTTAAACCAACCGAATTTATCTATAACCCACACAATGAAAAATTGTGATGCTAATGTTGCAACCATTAAGTAAATTCCTCTAATTCTAAGACTTGGCAATCCGAATATAAGTCCAAGACATGCTGCAATTGATCCTGATAAAACTAACGCTCCTAAGAAAGGCATGTCGGGTATTCGAAGCATCATATTGTAACACGCATAAGCTCCTGCGCACATGAAGCCTGCTGCACCTAAAGATAATTGTCCGGTATATCCCATCACAATATTTTGACCTAAAGCTGCTAGGGTTAAACATAGCCAAGGTATTAAAATGGAAGTGTACCAATAATCACTTGTGATAACATTTGGGATTATTAGAAAACCTATTACTAGTAAAACGACAAAATTTATAATATCAGCTTTTGTGTATTTCATAAAAACAGGTTTCATAAATTAAACTCTCCTAATTATTTTTTCTCCAAATAAACCTTCTGGTCTATAGAGTAAAAATAATATTGATAACATGTATGGAGCCCAAGCTTCGATTCCACCTTTAAAGTAAGGTCCAATATAAACTTCTAAAACTTTTTCAACGGCACCGACTAGCAAACCTCCAACAATTGCTCCAGGAATTGATGAAAATCCACCAATAATTAGAACTGGTAGGGCTTTTAATGCTAATTCAATAAGAGCAAATTGAACGCCTGCTCTTGCGCCCCACATCATTCCAGCAACTAAAGCAACTACTCCTGCTGCAGACCAAACTAATAGCATGATATGCTTTAAAGGAATTCCAATAGAGCTCGCAGCACCTGGGTCATCTGCAACTGCTCTCAGTCCAAGACCAATTTTTGTATACTTGAATAAAAGCGTCAATAAAAGAATCATAACAAAAGCAACTAAACCTGCCGTTAGATCGAGCGCGCTAATAAATAATTTTAAATTATCTGCAATCCACGGTATGGGAAAGTCTCCAATTCCAAGACTTAGTTTTCTAACCTCAACGCCCCATTTTGCCTGAGCAAGTCCTTCAAGAACGAAACCTAGACCAATTGTTGCCATTAGAACTGTATCTTCACTTTGGTTCATTAATGGACGAAGTACTAATCTTTCTGTAAGCATTCCAACTAATATCATTAAAAAAACAGTTGCAACGAAAGCAACTGCAAATGGGATTCCATATTCCATAAATCCTACGAATGAAAGAACTGCAAAGAATACCATGGCCCCTTGTGCAAAATTAAAAGTAGCGGAGGCTTTATAAATAAGAACAAAACCTAAGGCGACTAAGGAATACATCGTTCCTGATAATAGGCCGCCAACTAAAACTTCAAAGAAAAATAAAATCGACTCAGTCATGGGCAACTCCTAGGTATGCATCAATTACTTTTTGATCGGCTCTAACTATATCAGGAATATCATCTCCGATAACTTTTCCATAGTCTAAAACCACAACTCTATCTGAAATATCCATAACTACTCCCATATCATGTTCTATTAAAACTATAGTTGTTCCAAGTTCATCATTTATTTTTAAAATAAATCTGCACATATCTCTTTTTTCTTCAACATTCATCCCGGCCATTGGTTCATCTAAAAGTAATATGGGAGCCTCTGTTGCAAGAGCACGACCAAGTTCTACTTTTTTTTGCAATCCATATGGAAGTTTTCCAACCTCTGTATTTTTAATATTCTCAATTTCTAAAAACTTCACGATCTCCTCAGATTTTGCGCTGTTTATTTTTTCTTCTCTGATCGCCCTTGGAAATTGAAAAGCTACTTCTAGAAAACTAGATTTAGTATGCAGCTTTCTTCCAACTAAAATATTATCTAAAACGGACATTCTTTTAAAAAGAGCAAGGTTTTGAAAGGTTCTAGAAATTCCTTTTTGAGCAATAATATTTGGAGTAATTTTATCCAAAACTTCGCCTTTAAATAATATTTGTCCTTCTTGAGGTTTATAAATTCCATTAATACAATTAAGTAATGAGCTTTTTCCAGCACCATTTGGTCCTATAAGCGCTCTTATTTCATGCTCAAAAATATCAAAAGAAATATCGGTAATAGCTTTAACGCCACCAAAACTTAGAGAAATATTTTTTACTTCTAAAATAGATTTTCCAATTTTAAATTTTCTACCTTGCGCCATAATTTTTCTTAATTAGAACTATTTATTTTTTTTTCGTTATCCTTAATTGCATCTCTGAAGTTTAATCTTTTTCCTTTTGAAATTCCTAAATACAGTTCTTTTACTTTATCATTACCTAATAAACTTTTTGCTGGTCCTTCTAACATAACGTTTCCTGTTTCAATGATATATCCGTAGTCAGAATTTTTAAGAGCGATATTTGTATTTTGTTCAGCTAATAGAATACTAACTCCTTCTTTTTCATTTAACATTTTTACTATATTAAATATTTCTGCAACTAATTGAGGTGCTAAACCCATAGACGGTTCATCTAACAAAAGCATTTTTGGTTTTGTCATCATTGCTCTTGCAACGGCTACCATTTGTTGTTCGCCACCCGATGTAAATCCTGCTTGGCTTTTTCTTCTTTCTTTAAGTCTTTTGAAATAACTATAAATTTTTTCAAGCTCTTGATTTAAATCACCTCTTGATAATTTTCTTGAATATGCTCCTGCAATAATATTTTCTTCGACTGTTAAATGACCAAAACATCTTCTACCTTCAAGAACCTGCACCATTCCAAACCCAACCATTTCTGAAGGTGTTTGACTTTTAATTTCGTTGCCCTCGTAATTAATTGAACCTTTTGTAACTTTGCCTCTTTCAGAAGCAAGCATCGTTGATATTGATTTTAAAGTTGTACTTTTTCCTGCGCCGTTCGCTCCTAGTAAAGCTACTATTTTTCCTCGCGGTACAATCAGAGAAACATTATGAAGGGCTAAAATGACATTGTCATAGACTACCTCTATGTTTTTAACTTCTAATATATTTTGAGAATCTAACCCCATTAAAATTCTATGAAAATTTTTATTGTGTAACCTAGTTATTAAAATAGGGGGTGTAAACTATTTTCAATACTAAAAATAATTCGCACACCCCCTAAATTAATTTATTAATTTAAGTCTTAGGTACACTTTTTAGGTGTAATTTTATTTTCCTCAGCATACTTAGCAGCAGATTCTACAATCTGAGCTCTTATAGCTTTTGGATCGTTAGGACCTGTCCAGTCCTTAACTTTCTTGAAAGCTTGAGCTTTGCCGTCCCATTGCATTAAAGCAAATTTACCTGCGCCTTCATGCTGTGAACAAGAAAGAGCAAAGGAAGCTAACATTCCCTCAACACCAAGCTCTTTCATTCTAGCTTCTGTGAAGTTTATAGCTTCATATCCAGCTCTAAACTCTTCGCTAGTAACTGCTTTGCCAACTTTATTGTGCATTTTTTGGGCATTTCTCATTGCTTCAGTCCACATAATAGCTGCTCCTAAACCTCTATTGTAATATGCAGTACCAACTCGATTTGGATCAGCCATATTACCTTTTCCAGCTTTGTAAACTTTTTCCTGAATATTCTTAATTAAAGGATAGTTTTTTCCAGGAAGCGCATTTGAAACAACGTAAGTTCCGTTAGAAGAATCTCCAGCAGGAATCATATCCTCTTCAGCTCCACCAAAAGTAACGTACATCATTTTTGTTCTTGGAAAATTAATTCTAGCAGCATTTGTCATTGCTGTTGAATTCATTCCAGAACCTGCACCCCAAAAAGTAACCCAATCAGGTTTTTCCTGTCTAACTTGTAACCACTGAGATTGTTGCTCTAATCCTGGAGGTGCTACGGCGATTTCAACTAACGTAAATCCCCATTCTTTAGCAAGTCTTCTCATTGTTGGAAGTGGTTCACGTCCAAATGCAGTATCGATATGCATATGAACTATTTTTTTTCCTTTTAATTTTTCTGGGCCACCGCCATCAAGTTCAGCCATCCATCTTAGTTTAACTGCGATTTGCGACCAATAACTACTTGCGGCATTAAACACCCAAGGCCAAACTGTACCGTCAGCAGCATCTGTTCTTCCATACCCATACTGAGCAAGAACAACTTTATCTTCTGCCATACGATTAATAACTGCGTATGCGCCAGGCGTTCCAAGTGTATCGAATACTACCATCTTCTGACCATCTTTTGTCATAAGTCTTTGATAGCACTCAACAGTTTTTGCTGCGTTATATTCTGTTTCGCACTCTTGCCATGTCAACATAACTCCATTTATACCACCAGTGGCATTGACGTAATTCATGTAATCAATTTGTGCGCCATAGTATCCAGTACCCATTGCTGAATATGGTCCTACTCGACTGCTTGGAATTGGAAAATATTGCGTCTCTTTTGCTTGCGCAAATAAATTTGTCGGCAATATTAATGTTGTGAAGAAAAATGCTGCGCTTATCGCAGAAGTAATTTTCTTAAGACATTTAATAATCATTAATTAATCTCCCCCTTAGTTTTTTATAATTTTGAGATTATCCTTTAAAAAAAAATTATACAATTAGTAAATATGCATAAAATTTAGACTAAATTTTAC
>OFQB01000040.1_pt1 | contig 11349 bp, 14 predicted proteins | sample 1542681 | NCBI WGS metagenome assembly OFQB01 (sample SAMN05442513, study PRJEB24371) | freshwater metagenome | isolation source: Freshwater Lake | place: Canada: Niagara | collected 2012-08-09
TTTTTTTAATGATACGGCGACCACCGAGATCTACACGTAAGGAGTCGTCGGCAGCGTCAGATGTGTATAAGAGACAGTAAAAATAATTATCAATTAAAAGAAAAATATAATCAAATAAGTAGTAACATTAAAAATAAATTACCAAGCGTACCTTCTTATATAAGCGATGAGATAAAAATGAATGTTTTTTTAAAATTTGATGATTTAGAGTTTAAAAAAAGAATAGGGCTTGAAGATCTAAATGATGTTGATTTTTTTAAGAGGATTAGAGATCTAAAAGATAACTTCTAAAAACCAATACACCTGCTCATAATCACAATCTTGACAACCTAAGGTGGCTATATATATTGCCCAGACCTAAAAGAAATTACATATGACTTTTGCAGTAATCAAAACCGGTGGTAAACAATATAAAGTGTCAGCTAATGATACTATTAGAGTTGAAAAGCTTGATGATGAGGCTGGCAAAAAATTTGAATTTAAAGAAGTTCTTTTAACAACGGACAATACAACAACAGAAATAGGTTCTCCAATGATCGACGGGGCTTATGTTGAAGCTGAACTTTTAAAACAAGCGAGAAATGACAAAGTTATTATTTTTAAAAAAAGAAGAAGACAAAATTCAAGAAGAAAACGTGGACATAGACAACATGTTTCAATAGTGAAAATTTTAAAGATTTATGGTAAAAGTGGAAAACTTTTAGCTGAAGCTAAAAATGCTACTGTAGAAAAAAAAACTTCAGAAAAAAAAGTTGAAGCTAAAGTAACTGCTAAAAAATAGATAATAAAAAATGGCAACAAAAAAAGCTGGTGGCTCGACGAAAAACGGACGCGATAGTGCTGGAAGGCGACTAGGCGTTAAAAAATTTGGCGGTCAATCCGTAATAGCTGGAAATATTATTATGAGACAGAGAGGAACAAAAATGTTCCCTGGAGATAATGTTGGTATGGGAAAAGATCATACCATTTTTTCTAAAGTAAACGGCGTAGTAAAATTCGAGACGAAGAAACTCGGAAGAACTTACATTTCAGTAGTCCCTCAATAAACTCAGTTTATTTTTAAACTGAGATTTTTATTAATAATCAATAATATGGTTGTATGAAATTTTTAGATCAAGTTAAAATTATGATTAAGGCCGGAGACGGAGGAAACGGTTGCGTTGCCTTTCGAAGAGAAAAATTTATTGAATTCGGAGGACCTTACGGAGGCGATGGTGGTGCCGGAGGATCAATAATTGTCAAAGCCGTAAATGGTTTGAATACTTTGGTTGATTTTCGTTTTGCACAACACCATAAAGCTCAAAATGGATTTAACGGCTCTGGAAATAATAAAAGAGGACTATCAGGAAAAGATTTAATTTTGAGAGTTCCTGTTGGAACCCAAATATATGAAGAAGATAAAAAAACATTATTATTTGATCTAATAAAAGAAGATCAAGAATATGTCATAGCTAAAGGTGGTAACGGTGGGCTTGGTAATTCTAAATTTAAAAGTTCGACTAATAGATCTCCAAGAAAATTTACTTATGGAAAAAAAGGAGAAGAATTTATACTTTGGCTTGAATTAAAATTAATTGCCGATGTTGGAATTATTGGTTTTCCAAATGCCGGTAAGTCCAGTTTGCTTTCAATATCAACAAGAGCAAGACCAAAGATTGCAAATTATCCTTTTACAACTCTAAACCCAAATCTTGGAGTTGTTTTTATTGATAATAAAGAAATAATTATTGCAGATATACCCGGTCTAATTGAGGGTGCTCATAGTGGTTCCGGTTTAGGCGATAAATTTTTAAAACATATAGAAAGATGCAAAAGCATTATTCATATGATTGATATTAATGAAGACGATTTAGTTGATAAATATAACATTATTAGAAATGAACTTAAGGAATTTAACCCTGAATTAATAAAAAAAAGAGAACTTATTGTATTTAATAAGATTGATTTAATAGATGAGGAAGAAAAGAAAGAAAAAATAATGAATTTTACTAAAAAAATTAAGAAAAAAGTTTATGATATATCTGTTGAAAAAAAAATTAATGTAAAAAATTTATTGCGAGCTATTTAAATGGACATTTTAAAATACAAGACCCTTGTAATAAAAATAGGCTCTAGTCTTATTGTTGACGGAAAAAACAGAATAAAAAAAAATTGGTTCAATAAATTAATAGAAGATATTAATTTTTTAATACAAAAAAATAAGCAAATTATTATTGTCTCTTCAGGAGCAATTGCTCTTGGCTGCGATTTATTAAAAATTAATAAAAAAAATACCAAATTAAGCCAATTTCAAGCAATAGCAGCTATTGGCCAAATTGAATTAATTAATCTTTTTAAAAAAGCATTTGAAAAGAAAAAAATAAAAATTTCTCAAATATTGCTTACTCTGGAAGATACAGAAGAAAGAAGAAGATCTTTAAATGCAAAAGAAACAATCAATAACTTATTAAAAATGTCTGTAATACCAATTGTAAATGAAAACGATACAGTTGCGACTTCAGAAATAAGATATGGCGATAATGATAGACTAGCAGCAAGAGTTGCTCAAATATGTAACGCTGATTGTTTAATCATGCTTTCAGACATTGATGGACTTTATTCTGCTGATCCAAAGAAAAATAAGAGTGCAAAAATAATTAAAAAAGTAACACTCATTGATAAGTCTATAGAAGCGCTCGCTTCTGAAAGCATCAGCTCTTATGGAACTGGTGGAATGATAACTAAAATTAAGGCTGCAAAGATTTGTATGCAGTCTGGATGTGATATGATTTTAACGAGTGGGATGATTAATAATCCTATTAAAAATATTATTAAAAATAAAAATTATACTTTATTTGAATCTCAATCATCATCCTTGAATGCAAAAAAACAATGGATTTTAAATTCCATTGCAACCAAAGGTTCAATTATGATCGATGAAGGTGCTGAAAAAGCATTAAAAAACGGAAAAAGTCTTTTACCAATAGGAGTAACTGCAATTGAAGGAAATTTTAATCGCGGTGATGCTGTTTATATTATAAATTCAAAAAATAAACGTATAGCAACAGGTATAAGTGCTTACTCTAGTTTGGATGCTAAAAAAATCGCTGGGTTTAAAACTGATAAAATTAAAGAAATATTAGGGTATGTTAGCCGAGGAGAAATGGTTCATATAGATAATTTAGTTTATCAAGCCGAATAAATTTTATGAGCAATAATTATTTAGATAGAATAGGTTTGAATGCTTTAAACGCATCAAAAGATTTGGTGCTTTTAAACGAAAAGAAAAAAAATAAAGTTCTTACAGATTTTTATAAAAATCTAAAATCAAATAAAAAAAAGATCTTAGCAGCGAATAAAATTGATGTTTTAAAGGCTAACAAAAAAAATCTTAGCAAAAATTTAATTGATCGACTAATTCTTAATGAAAATAAAATTAACTATATAATTAAGTCCATCCAAGAAGTTATTAAGCTTAAGGATCCAACTCAAAAAATAATATCAAAATGGAAAAGGCCTAACGGGATGGCAATTAATAAATATACAGTTCCTATCGGCGTCATCGGAGTAATATATGAATCTAGACCAAACGTTACTTCAGATGTAGCAACTTTATGTTTTAAGTCCGGGAATGCAGTTATTTTAAGGGGTGGAAGCGAAGCTATTCAGACAAATAAAGTTATTTCTGAATATTTTAAAAAATCTTTAAAAAAAAATAACATTAACGAAAATTGCGTTCAATTAATTAATAACACAAATAGAAAATTAGTTGATTATATGCTTTCAAAAATGGAAAGGTTTATTGACGTTATTATTCCAAGAGGAGGAAAAAACTTAGTCAAAAAAGTTCAAACAATGTCCAATATTCCAACCATTGGCCATCTAGAAGGATTATGTCATGTCTATATTGATAGGTACGCAGATTTAAACATGGCAAAAAAAATTACGCTAAACGCTAAAATGAGAAATACTAGTATATGTGGCGCTGCAGAAACTTTGTTAATTGATAAGGCTTGTGTAAAAACTCATTTAAAACCAATATTGCAATTATTAAGTATTAGTGGATGTAAAATTATTGGTGATCAAATCACCAAAAAAAATTATGTGAATTCCAAAATTTCTTTAGCAACAGAACAGGATTGGAAAACAGAGTATTTAGATTCTATAATCTCAGTGAAGATTGTGAATGGGATAGATGAGGCAATTGCACACATTAATAAATACGGGACACGTCATACTGATTGTATTGTTACTAATAATAAAAAGAATGCTTCATTATTCTTGTCTAAAGTTAACAGCGCAATAGTTTTGCACAATGCTTCTACTCAATTTGCAGACGGAAATGAGTTTGGTTTTGGAGCAGAAGTTGGAATATCTACAAACAAATTACATCCTCGAGGACCAGTTGGACTTGAGCAACTAGTAACTTATAAATATCTAGTAAAAGGTAATGGACAAATTAGACCTTAATCTTTTTATTAAATTATAATGAAAATTGGGATTCTTGGCGGAACTTTTGACCCTCCTCATATCGGGCATTTAAATATTTCATTGGAGGCAATTAAAAGATTTCAATTAAACAAAGTTATATGGCTTGTTACAAAAAAAAATCCTTTAAAAAAAAGTAACTCAGTAAACAATATTTCTAATAGGATAAAATTATGCAATCATTTTATAAAAAAAAATAAAAATATAATTAAAGTTCAGTATACTGAAGAAGAAACCGGATCAAATTTCTTATTTGATAATATAAACTACATAATTAACAAATCTGCAGATCATAAATATTATTTTATTATGGGCGCTGATAGTTTTGTTAAATTTAATCAATGGAAAAAATATAATGAAATTTTAAATAAACTATCCATTATTGTGATGAATAGACCTGAATTCTCAATGAAATCATTAAATTCTATAGCCGCAAAAAAGCTCGAAAAATACAAATCTTTAAATTTAGTTTCAAAAGATAAACAACATAGATGGTATTTTTTAAGCACAAAAGGTATGAATGTTTCATCATCAAAAATAAAAAAAACAATTAATGCAAATTAAAAAAAAAGAAGTCCTTCTAAAAGAAATAATTAAAATTCTTGATGATAATAAAGCAAAAGACATCGTAACTATTGATCTTGCAAACAAGAGTTCTATTGCTGACTATATGATTGTCGCAAGCGGAACATCTTCTAGGCACATTCAGTCTGTTTCTGAAAATACAATTGAAGAATTAAAAAAAATGGGAATTAAGGGTTGCAAAGTTGAGGGTAGAGATAGTGATAACTGGAAGCTAATTGATGCAATTGATGTTATAATTCACATTTTTCACCATGAACAAAGAAAAAATTATGAGTTGGAAAAAATGTGGGCTGATATTATTCCAAATCAAAAAATCTTTGTTTAATGAAAATTAAAATCCTTTGTTTAGGAAGATTAAACAAAGATGAAGAAAATGAGCTGTGCAAAAGGTATGAAAGCAGGCTCAAAAGTTTAAAAAATAGTGGAATCACTAATTTTGCAATTGAACATATTTCAAAAAAAGAGCTCGAAAATATAATTAAAAATAAAATTATTGGTTCAATGGATAAGCTGTTATTGGCAATAGCCCAGCCTATAACTGGAGGAAATGCTCCTGCTGCTCCTCCTATTACAATATTTTGAACACTTCTTCTTTTTAGCCAAATTGTATAAATAAAAATATAAAACCCGATAGTAGTGGCTAATATTGAGGCTGATAAAATATTCGAAACTAAATACAATCCTACAATAGAAATAAAGCTTAAAGAAATTCCAAAATATAATGCCTGTGAGTTTGAAATTTTTCCAAGAGGGATTGGTCTTAAACATGTACGAGACATCACGGCATCAATTTCTGAGTCATACCACATATTAAGAGCTCCCGCCGCACCTGCGCCCAATGCTACAAAAAATAATGCTAAAGCTGATGTTAAAAAATCTATCTGCTTATTTGAAATAATTAAACCTACAAAGGCTGTAAAAACTACAAGAGACATAACTCTTGGTTTCATTAAATTGTAAAAATTTTTGACAACTAAAATATTTTTACTTTTTTGATAATGAGCAAATGTAGTTTTGTACACTTTAATTTAATTATTTAATTTTGGGCAGTTCATTAAACTGATGGAATGGTGGGGGTGAACTCAAAGTCCATTCTAACGTAGTTGCTCCTTCTCCCCATTGATTATCAGGAACTCTTTTCCCTCTAATAAATGCATGAGCAACTAATGCTAAAAACACTAAAACTCCAAATGCAGAAATATAAGAACCAATAGAGGAAACATAATTCCATCCAGCATAAGCGTCTGGATAATCAGCATATCTTCGTGGCATTCCTGCTAATCCTAAAAAATGCTGAGGAAAGAAAAGTAAATTAACTCCTATAAATGTTAACCAAAAATGTATTTTTCCTAAAACTTCTGAATATTCATAACCAGACATTTTTCCAAACCAATAATAAAATCCTGCAAATATCGAAAATACCGCACCCAACGAAAGTACATAATGGAAGTGAGCAACAACATAATATGTGTCGTGAAGTGAAGTATCAACTCCAGCATTAGCAAGAACGACTCCGGTAACGCCTCCAACTGTAAATAAAAATATAAAACCGACAGCCCAAAGCATTGGTGTTTTAAGAGTAATAGAACCTCCCCACATCGTAGCAATCCATGAAAATACTTTAATTCCTGTAGGCACCGCAATAATCATAGTTGCAAAAACAAAGTATGCTTTTGTATCCACGCCTAGACCAACTGTGTACATATGGTGAGCCCAAACAACAAAACCTACAACTCCAATAGATACCATTGCATAAGCCATTCCAAGATAACCAAAGATAGGTTTTTTTGAAAAAGTTGAAATAATGTGGCTAACCATTCCAAATCCTGGAAGGATCATAATATAAACTTCTGGGTGTCCAAAGAACCAAAATAAATGTTGAAATAAAACCGGATCCCCTCCTCCTTTAGGTTCAAAAAAAGCTGTTCCAAAATTTCTGTCCGTTAACAACATTGTGATTGCACCAGCAAGAACTGGCAAAGATAACAATAATAAAAATGCTGTTACTAAAATAGACCATGCAAAAAGAGGCATTTTATGCATCGTCATTCCAGGGGCTCTCATATTAAAAATTGTAGTTATAAAATTAATAGCGCCAAGAATTGATGAAGCTCCGGCAAGGTGCAAACTTAATATTGCAAGATCCATTGCAGGTCCTGGCTGTCCAGCTTTTGACGATAATGGAGGATATATTGTCCAGCCACCACCAACTCCTGATCCACCGGGAGGTCCTTCAACAAAAATAGAGACAATTAATAAAATAAATGCCGCAGGCAATAACCAAAATGAAACGTTATTCATTCTAGGAAATGCCATGTCGGGAGCGCCTATCATTAAAGGAACAAACCAATTTCCAAAACCACCTATCATTGCTGGCATCACCATAAAGAAAATCATTATCAAACCGTGACCTGTGACTAGAACATTATAAAGATGGTAATCACCTTTTAAAATTCCATCTCCGGGATGCATAAGTTCCATTCTCATCAGAACAGAAAAAGTTGTTCCAATAATTCCTGCTATAATAGCAAAAATTAAATATAAAGTTCCTATGTCTTTATGATTTGTTGAGAATAACCATCTTGTCCAAAAACTTGGATAATGTGAATGATCTGAACTTGTATTGGCCATTTATTTTTTTTCCTTTATTAAATTTTCTGCAATAACATTGTTCTCTGGGTATTTTGCAAACTTTGCTTTAGCTTCCTTGAGCCATTCATTATATTGTTTTTCCGAAACTACTCTGACTGTGATTGGCATAAACGCATGTCGGGACCCGCATAATTCGGAGCATTGTCCATAATATACGCCTTCTTTTTCAGCCTTAAACCAAGTTTCATTAATTCTTCCTGGAACAGCATCTCTTTTAACTCCAAAAGATGGGACTGCCCAAGCATGCAATACATCATTAGCTGTAATTAAAACTTTAACAACTTTATTAACTGGAACAACTACATGATTGTCAGTTTCTAAAAGTCTTGGTTGATTTGGTTTTAAATTTTTTGTCTCAATCATGTTCGCCTCAAATGCAATATTTTGATCTGGGTATTCATATCCCCAATACCACTGATAACCTGTGGCTTTGATAGTAACATCGGCTTTTGGAATAACATCTTGTTTGTAAAGTAATCTAAATGATGGAACGGCTATCACTATTAAAATTAAACAAGGAATAACAGTCCATAAAATTTCTATAAAAGTATTATGTGAGGTTTTAGAAGGTATTGGATTTTTTGAGGCTCTAAATCTTATAACTGAATACAAAAGTAAAAAAAGTACAAAAACAGATATCGCGACTATAATTGGAATTAAAATACGGTCATGAAGATGAACAATGTCGTCCATAACAGAAGTTACTGATTGATTATAGCCCATTTGCCAATTGTTTGCGGCGAATGATATGCTTGGAGAGACAAAAAACACTAAAGATAAATAAAATTTATTAAAAAGTTTTTTTGTCATTAATCAAAGATATACTCTGTAAATATAGTTATTTAACTATATTATTATCACAAATATATACAAAAAATTTGCGACAATTTATCTAAAAATGAACCCAAATTTAAATGAGTTTTTTTCAGAAGAGAATTCAATTTCAAGAAAGACAGCAGAAACAATAGTCAATAATACTCTTTTTAAGTGTGATGACGGAGAGTTATTCCTAGAATCTACTGTTTCAGAGTCCTTAGTATTAGATGACGGAAAAATCAAAAATACGAGTTACGACTCTAGCAAAGGTTATGGTTTAAGATCGGTTAATAATGACATTACAACCTATTCTCATTCCAACGAATTAACTGAAGAATCTCTAAAAAATTCTGCAAAAATAATTCTAGATGCTAATAAAAATTATTCTGGAAAAATAAATTCAGGACCAAAAAAAACTAATAAATATTTATATACAGACGTTAATCCTATTGAAGCAAAAAATTTTTCAGAAAAAATTGATCTATTAAATAAAATTGATAAATATTTAAGATCTAAAAATCCATATGTTAAACAGGTTTCAAGCTCAATATTTTCTGAATACCAACAAATAGAGATTATAAGACCTGACAATCAAAGTTATTCCGATAAAAGACCACTTGTTAGATTTAATGTTTCAATCATGGTTGAAAAAAATGGAAGAAAAGAAACTGGAAGCTATGGAACAGGTGGCAGAAAAATATTAGATGAATATATCACTGAATTAAATTGGAAAAAAGTTTGTGATATTGCCCTAAAACAAGCATTAATTAATCTTGAAAGTGTTGATGCTCCTGCTGGTGAAATGAAAGTAGTTCTAGGACCTGGTTGGCCTGGAATACTTCTTCATGAAGCAATTGGGCACGGACTTGAAGGTGACTTTAATAGAAAAAAAACTTCAGCATTCTCAAATTTGATGGGACAAAAAATAGCTGATGAACAAGTAACTGTTGTTGATGATGGGACAATTGAAAATAGAAGAGGATCAATCACTATTGATGACGAAGGAACCCCAACTAATAAAACTGTTCTAATCGAAAAAGGAATATTAAAAAATTATATACAAGATAGATTGAATGCAAGATTAATGAATGTGCAGCCAACAGGAAATGGTCGAAGAGAAAGTTTTGAACACGTACCAATGCCTCGTATGACAAACACTTATATGCTTTCTGGAAAATATCATCCTGATGAAATAATTAAATCAGTTGATAAAGGAATTTATGCCGTTGCATTTGGTGGCGGGCAAGTAGATATCACAAATGGTAAGTTTGTTTTCTCTTGTACTGAGGCTTATGAAATTAAGAATGGAAAAATTGGCAGACCATTAAAAGGGGCAACATTAATTGGCAATGGTCCAGACGTTCTGACAAAAGTTAAAATGGTTGGTAATGATATGGAACTAGATGCTGGCGTTGGAACTTGTGGAAAAAATGGACAATGGGTACCAGTTGGCGTTGGTCAGCCAACAATTTTAATTGATGGTATTACTGTTGGCGGAACACAAAATTAATTAATCTGATAATTTAAAATAGTAAGCCCTACAACCGCTGCTGTTTCTGATCTTAAAATATTCTGTCCTAATGAAATAGGAATACAATTACTCATGCTGTTTAATAAGTCTCTTTCTTTTAATGAAAAATCACCTTCTGGACCAACTAGTAAATAAAATTCACGATTTTTATTATTTTTAAGAACTTCTTCAATTTTTTTATTAGAAGAGTTAATGTCTGCAAAAAAAACTATAGAATTTTTATCAAGAGATTTAAGTTTTTTCTCTAACTTTTCAACTGCATGAATAGCTGGCACATATAACTGATTAGATTGCTCGCAAGATTCTTTTATGATTCTTTCTATTCTTTGAATATTTAAATTTTTAGCGACTGATTTTTCAGAAATAATGGGGAAAAAACTCTTAACACCTACTTCCGTACATTTTTGAATTAAATAATCTAGTTTTGAACTTTTAATTAAAGAAAAAATCAAAGATATATTTCCTGGCTTATTTATATTTTTAATTTTTGAGATTAATTTTACTTTTGTATTTTTTTTATCAGAACTAATGATCTCTCCTTTAAACTCTCCATCCTTAGAGTTAAATAAAAAAACATTATCCCCTTCTCTTAAACGCATCACATTCTTCAAATAATGAGCGTCTTCTTTTTCTAAAATTAAATCCAAATCTAGATTTAACTTTTTATCCAAATAAATTCTTACTTTTAAAGACATAACTGTTATTGTAACTAAATTACCTAATTTTTACAAAATGTACCAATTTGCTAACCTATTAAGATTAAATAAACCAATAGGAATCTTTTTACTATTCTGGCCATGTGCTTGGAGTTTAGCAATGGCTCAATGGTACGTTGTTAATAATTATCTATTTATTAAATACTTAATTCTATTTTTTGTTGGTTCAGTGATTATGAGAAGTGCTGGCTGCGTCTATAATGACATTGTAGACAAAAAAATAGATATCAAGGTTCAAAGAACAAAAAAACGCTTAATAGCTTCGGGAAAAATAACAACTAAAACTGCCTGGCTTATTATTTTATTGCTACTAATTCCTGCCTTAATAATATTATTTCAGTTTAATAATTTTTCTAAAATATTAGGCCTTTCATCTGGATTGTTAATTATTACCTATCCTTTTATGAAAAGGATAACATTTTGGCCTCAGTTATTTCTTGGGTTTACATTTAATTGGGGTGTATTACTTGGATGGTCAGTATTCTTCGAAAGTTTAACAATAGAAATTATTATTTTGTATATGGCAGGAATTTTTTGGACTTTAGGATATGACACTATTTATGCCTTACAGGACAGACGCGA
>OFQB01000043.1_pt1 | contig 10969 bp, 10 predicted proteins | sample 1542681 | NCBI WGS metagenome assembly OFQB01 (sample SAMN05442513, study PRJEB24371) | freshwater metagenome | isolation source: Freshwater Lake | place: Canada: Niagara | collected 2012-08-09
CACACAAACGATATAACGCCTCACCATCTTCTTTTCGAAGAACATCAACTGAATTCTCGACTGCAGCTTTCTGCAGCGCCCGGTAAACAGTTGCTAGGCCAGTTGGCTTGCCTTGCTTGCGCAATAATTGAAATACTTCTTGGGCGCTAACAAAGCCACCAGTTTTTTCTAGAGTAGTAAGAACTGCAGATCGTGATTTACTCATGAGGAAGGTTTGCAACAACTAGCCACATGATTACTATGCCTAAGAAAGTAGCCAGCATTGTCAGCTTTGATGAGTGCTTAGCGTGGGCTTCTGGCAAAATATGTGAAGTTGCTAGGTAAATTAACATGCCTGAAAATGCTGCAAGATAAAGCCCAAGTAGGGGATCACTTATTGATACATAAGTTCCAAATGCTGCTCCACCAATTCTCATAATGGCATCAACTGCAAGTAACCAAATTGCCCGCTTAGTCCAGTTACCACTTTTAATTAAAAGTGAGACTGTGTTTAGACCATCACTAAATGCATGGACAAGTAAGGCAACAAATATTGCAATACCTAGGGAATTACTGACCTGAAATGCGATTCCAAGTGCAACGCCATCTAAAAATACGTGCCCACTCATAGTTAGAGCGCCAACTGTGCCTGCCAAATTATGGGTGTGCTTATGATCTAGCGCGTACTCAGAATCTGATGGTTCATGGGAGCCAAGTGCTCGCTCAATTAAGTGAAGCAGCATAAAACCTGCTACGAAGGCAACTGATACCGCTGGGGCATGGAAAATCTCATCTGAATTTAATTCAAAAATTTCAGGAAGAAGATCAAATGCAACTAGTCCTAATAGCAGACCGGCAGCTAATCCAAGAACTATATGAAGCCGATCTTTTGACTTAATGGCGAGCAAACCACCTGCGGTGGTTGCAATGGCAGTTACAGCAGCAAGTACAAGAGTTATATTCATAATCAGAGAGTATCACAAATGAGAATGATTATCAAAATCACTCTTTGCTGTGGCCGGCAAGCATTAAATATGAGCCAAGGCCCTACACTTATCTCAATAGCAAGCCGCCGACAGCCAGCCGGATGGAGATTAAATGGCGCAAGATCGTCTCGAGACAATTGTTTCATTGGCCAAACGTCGTGGCTTTGTTTATCCCTCATCTGAAATTTATGGCGGACTTCGTGCTTCCTGGGATTACGGTCCTTTAGGTGTTGAATTAAAAAATAATATTAAGCGCCAATGGTGGAAATCAATGGTGCAGGGTAGAGATGATGTAGTTGGTTTAGATTCCTGCGTAATTTTAGCCCGCGAAGTTTGGCAAGCATCTGGCCATGTTGAAACTTTTTCTGATCCATTAACTGAGTGCACTAGCTGTCATAAGAGATACCGCGCAGATCATTTAGAAGAGGCTTATGAGAATAAGCATAAGAAGAAGCCTGAATCACTAGCTGAAGTAAATTGCCCAAACTGCGGCACTAAAGGAAAGTTTACAACTCCTAAACAATTTTCTGGCCTTCTAAAAACTTATTTAGGACCAGTTGAAGATGAATCAGGCCTTGCCTATTTACGCCCAGAGACAGCGCAAGGAATATTTATTAACTTTGATAATGTGGCATCAACTTCTAGAAAAAAACCACCATTTGGTATTGGCCAGATTGGTAAATCATTTAGAAATGAAATTACTCCTGGAAACTTTATCTTTAGAACCCGTGAGTTTGAGCAGATGGAGATGGAGTTTTTTGTAGTTCCAGGAACTGATGAAACTTGGCATCAGTATTGGATCGATACCAGACTTGCTTGGTATAAAGATTTAGGAATTAATCCTGATCGCCTTCGAATTTTTGAACATCCTAAGGAAAAACTTTCCCACTACTCAAAGCGCACCGCAGATATTGAATACAAGTTTGAGTTCACTGGAACCGAGTGGGGTGAGCTTGAAGGTATTGCTAATCGAACTGATTATGATTTGAAATCACACTCAAGAGCATCTGGTGAAAATCTAACTTGGTTTGATCAAGAAAAAAATGAACGCTGGACACCTTATGTAATTGAACCAGCAGCAGGAGTTGATAGATGCGCTCTAACATTTATGATGGATGCATATACTGAAGATGAAGCGCCAAACTCAAAGGGTGAGATGGAAAAGCGGGCGCTGATGAAATTAGATTACCGATTAGCACCAGTAAAAATTGGTGTCTTGCCGCTATCTAGAAATGCTGATTTATCACCTAAAGCTAAAGATTTAGCAGATCAACTTCGAAAGAATTGGAATGTTGATTTTGATGATGCTGGCGCAATTGGGCGACGTTATCGCCGGCAGGATGAGATTGGCACACCATTTTGTATCACTATTGATTTTGAAACCTTAGATGATCAAGCAGTGACAATTCGTGAGCGCGATTCAATGGCGCAATCTCGAATCGCTATTGATCAAGTTCAAAGTTATTTAGCAACTAAATTATTAGGCTGCTAATTGTTAACACAGCTCAAGCCTCTTCGTCTGCCAATTTCTAACGGTAACTTTGAAAATAATGAGGTAATACTTAATACCCCAGTAGTTCTAGCGCCTATGGCTGGAATTACTAACGCCGCTTTTAGAAGATTATGCAGGGAACAAGGCGCTGGTTTATTTGTTTCAGAGATGGTTACTGCCCGGGCATTAATAGAGCGGCGCGAGGAAACATTTAGATTAATTAAGCCAGGAGTAGGTGAGACACCTAGATCAATTCAACTATATGCAGTTGATCCAGTTGTTTTAGGTAAGGCAGTTGATTTATTGGGGAGTGAAAACTTAGCTGATCACATTGATTTAAATTTTGGTTGCCCAGTTCCAAAAGTTACCCGGCGCGGTGGCGGGGCAGCCTTGCCATATAAGCGAAGATTATTTTCAGCAATTGTTGAATCAGCAGTTAGCGCAGCTAGTAAGTATGGAATACCGGTAACGGTAAAGATGCGAGTTGGAATTGATTCAGATCATCAAACTTTTCTAGAGTCAGCAAAGTCTGCAGCTGATTTAGGAGTTACCTGGGTAGCACTACATGCTAGAACTGCAGCGCAGTTATATGAAGGCAGATCTGATTGGAATAAAATTACAGAGTTAGTTGAGCATCTATCACCAACTGGTGTGCCAGTACTTGGTAATGGTGATATTTGGTCAGGAAAAGATGCGTTAGCAATGATGGAGCAAACAGGATGTGCTGGCGTAGTTGTTGGCAGAGGTTGCCTAGGACGGCCCTGGTTATTTGCAGATTTAGTTAGTGCTTTAAATGGTGAAGATAAAAGGGTTAATCCAACTCTGTTTGAAGTTCGCCAGATCATGCTGCGCCATGGCCAGTTACTAGTTGAGTACTTTGAAAATGAAGACCGGGCTATGCGAGATATTAGAAAACATATGGCTTGGTACTTAAAAGGCTTCTCAGTTCCACGAGAGATTAGAGCAAACCTTGGCATGGTCAATTCATTAGAACATATGCAGCAATTACTTTCTAACATAGTTGATCAGCCATATCCGCAAGAAATTGGCGATAGCCCAAGAGGTAGAACTAGTCATGGGCGGCAAGTAAAACTGCCTGATGGTTGGTTAGATGATCCAGATGAGTTTGCCACGATTTCAATTGATGATGCAATCTCTGGCGGTTAAGTAATTGTTTATATTTAGATTAATTAGAAGAGTTATCTCATTTATACTTTTACTAATAATTGCTATTCCACTCTATGTTGCTGGAAGTATTTGGTATAGCGCAAGAAATAGTGAGCCAGTTAAATCTGAAGTAATTTTAGTAATGGGCGCTGCTCAATTTGATGGCCGTCCTAGTGATGTTTTACTTGCCAGACTTAAGCAAACTAAAATAATTTTTAATGAAAAGCTTGCGCCTAAAATATACACAATCGGAGCAGGTGCACCAGGGGATAGAACAACTGAGGCAGCGGCAAGTAGGACTTGGTTAGTAAGTAATGGAATTAAAAAATCTAATATCTTAGCTATCACAAAAGGGCGTGACACTTTAAGTAGTACAAAGGCATATGCAGCTCAGATGAAAAAAGCTAATCTTTCTTCAGTAGTTATTGTTACCGATCCTTATCACTGCTATCGAGTAATTAAAATGGCAAAGGATTTAGGAGTAACTCCTACCTGCTCACCGGTTAAAAGTGGGGTAGCAGCAGTTGAAAACTCAAGTTTTAAGTATCTAGCAAGAGAAACTGGCGCCTACCTTGCATATGTAACTGTTGGCAGGCTTGGGATTAAATTAAGTGATCGCAGTTAATTTAACCCCCACTAGGATTAGAAAATGGTAATTAGGCAAGCTAGTGAACATTCTGGCTATAGCAGCGCAGACCGCGCAAGATTTTTAGATGAACCAGCAAAGCGTCCTGGTAGAACTGAGTTTGCTAGAGATCGCGCAAGAATTATTCATTCATTTGCACTAAGACGTCTGGCTGCTAAAACACAGGTTGCAGTGCCATGGGCAACTGATTTTCCAAGAACAAGACTTTCCCACTCACTTGAGTGCGCCCAAGTTGGTAGAGAGTTAGGAGCAGCACTAGGTGCTGATCCTGATTTAATGGAGGGAGCTTGTCTTGCTCATGACATAGGCCATCCACCTTTTGGACATAATGGTGAAGAGGTTTTAAATCAATTAGCCCAAACATGTGGCGGCTTTGAAGGAAATGCGCAAAGTATTAGGTTGTTAATAAGGCTTGAAGCAAAAACAGTTTTACCAGATGGTAAATCAATTGGTTTAAATTTAACTAGAGCATCCCTGGACGCTGCTACTAAATATCCGTGGAGTAGGGTTGAAAACGCTAAGAAGTTTGGTGTTTATGAAGATGATCTTGAGATATTTAATTGGTATCGCCAAGGTGCTAAATCTGGTGAAATCTCTATGGAAGCACAGATCATGGATTGGTCAGATGATGTTGCCTATAGCGTTCATGATCTAGAGGATTCACTCGTTTCAGGTCAGGTAAAACTTGATCAACTAAGTAATGATTTACCAAAATTATTTAAAGTTGCTCAGCAGATGTATTTAGCAGATATTACGCAGGCTGAAATGGAAAAAGCCTTAGCCTCACTTCAACAATTATCTTGTTGGCCTCGTTACTACGATGGCACACACCGATCTTTAGCCAGATTAAAAGATCTTGCTAGCCAATTAATTGGCCGCTTTGCACAAGCCGCTGAAGTTGCAACTGGGGAAAAATATGGTGATGGGGATTTAACTAGATATAACGCAAATTTAGTAGTACCGAGGGAGCAACGAGTTGAAGTTGCATTACTTAAATCAATGGCTGGTCACTATGTTATTAACGCTGATGATTCACAGATTAGATACGCCGGGCAACAAAAGCTACTGACCGAGTTAGTAGAGGTAATATTAAAAACTGCCCCTAATAGCCTTGAGAGTTTTTTCCTGCAAGATTGGCAGCGGGCACAAAATGATCAGCAACGGCTTCGGGTAGTAATTGATCAGGTCGCCTCTCTGACTGATCCTGGCGCCCTTTCCCTGCATGAGCGCTTAATTAACAGGTAGTAATTTAAAAAGTTAAATAGGAAACTAGAATAGGAAGTATGGCCGGTCGAATTAAAGATGAGGATGTCACCCACATCCGTGATCACTCACCAATTGATGATGTCGTTGGTGATTATGTTCAATTAAAAAATGCTGGTGGTGGCCAGAAAAAAGGATTATGTCCATTTCATGATGAGAAGAGTCCATCTTTTCATGTAACACCAAGTAAAGGATATTTTCACTGCTTTGGTTGCCAGGTAGGTGGTGATGTAATTGCATTTATTATGAAATTAGAACATTTAACATTTATGGAGACGATTGAAAGATTAGCTGATCGAATTGGTTACACACTTCGATATGAGAGCACGGGTGTAAACACCGGACCATCAATTAATCGCTCAAGATTAGTAGCAGCAAACACAGCAGCCTCTATTTTTTATCAAGAGCAACTACAACTTCCAACAGCCCAAATTGGTCGAGATTTTTTAACTAAACGCGGCTTTGATCGAGAAGCTGCAAAAAACTTTAATGTTGGCTACGCCCCTGATGAATGGGATGGGCTATATAAACATCTTAAAGGATCAGGTTTTAGCGATGAAGAATTAAATCTTGCTGGTTTAGTTAAAGAGGGAAGTAAGGGCATGATTGATCGATATCGAAATCGATTGATCTGGCCAGTTAAAGATATTTCAGGTGATGTAGTTGGGTTTGGCGCTAGGAAATTAGCAAGTGATGAGGTTGATACTGGACCAAAGTATTTAAACTCACCTGAGACTCCGGTATATAAAAAGAATCAAATTTTATACGGCCTTGATATGGCAAAAAAAGAGATTGCAAAAAATCGCCAAGTAGTAATTGTTGAAGGTTACACAGATGTAATGGCTGCTCACCTTGCGGGGATAAGTACTGCAGTTGCTACCTGTGGCACAGCTTTCGGTGATGAACACATCAGAATTATTCGAAGGTTACTTATGGATGCAGATGCTTTTCGTGGTGAGGTTATCTTTACATTTGATGGTGATGCTGCAGGCCAAAAAGCTGCGCTACGTGCTTTTGAAGATGATCAAAAATTTGTTGCCCAAACATTTGTTGCCGTTGAACCAAACGGCATGGATCCATGTGAACTACGACAAGCCCATGGTGATGATGCTGTTCGAAACCTAGTTGCCAGACGAGTACCACTATTTGAGTTCGCAATTAAATCAGTGATCGCAAATTATGACATTACTGCAGCTGAGGGAAGAGTTAATGCTTTAAATCAGGTTGCGCCATTAATTGGCAAGATCAGAGATGCTTCACTAAGACCTGAGTATGTAAGACTTCTTGCTGGCTGGCTTGGTATGGAAGTAGATATTGTTTCCTCTGCTGTTAAGAAAAATGGTAAAGCAAGTGAAGGTTTAAGTGAGAAAAGGGTTAATTTAACTGATCCAGTTTTGGTATTAGAGCGTGAAGTTTTAAAAGTTAAATTACAACTACCAGAACTGGCCCATGGCTGGGTTGATTTAGAATCAAGCGCCTTCTCATTTCCATTGTATTCATCCCTTCGAACATTAATTGATAATCAAAAAGAGTTTGATACCCAAGAGTTAATTAATAAGAGTGACAGCGATGAGCTTAAGTCTTTAGTTACTGAATTAATTGTTGAACCAATTAGAACTGATGGTGAGGTTTCAGAACGCTACATCACCAGTATTTTTGCTCGTCTGCGTGAGGTTGCACTTAGTAGATCAATCGCTGAGATCAAGTCCACCTTGCAGCGTTTAAATCCGGTAGAGAATGATGCGCAATATCAAGAGATATTTGGCCAACTAGTTGGCATGGAGGCAGCAAGGCGGGTTCAAAAAGAGTTGGCGCTAGGGGAGAGCTAGAGTAAGAGTGCGCACGATTTGAGCACGACCTTTTATTAGATAGTATTTACCCTCAACAAGGAATCAAAAAGTTAGTTGTATTCCCTGATAGCTCAATTGGCAGAGCAGCCGGCTGTTAACCGGCAGGTTCTTGGTTCGAGTCCAAGTCAGGGAGCATGGCGCTATATCGAGTACAGGTTGCATTACCTGACCGACCAGGTTCACTTGGTGCGGTCGCATCTGCAATTGGTTTTGCTGGAGGAGATATTCGCGGCTTAGTTGTTTTAAGAAGTGAAGATGGTCGAGGTATTGATGACATCACAATCGCAGTTCCAGGAAGTGATCCGACTGATTTAGTTAATGTTTTAAAGGCAATCGGTGGTGTTGAAGTTATTTCAATTACGCCAGTAAATTAAAGCTTAACTGCGCGAAGTTGCTGAGCTGATTGTTCTGGCTCTAAATCCATAACAAATGCCCCCATTGCCGATTCAGATCCAGATAGGTACTTAAGTTTTCCAGGTTGACGCCTTACTGAAACTATTTGCCAATGCAGGCGCATACTATCTTTGCCAGAATTTACAGGTGCCTGATACCAAGAGGCGATATAAGCCATTTCAATTCCAAATACACCATCTAATCTAGTAAGAACCTCTTTAGCTATTGGAGCAAAGGCAGCTGATTGCTTTTCATCTAAGCCGCTCATATTAGATACACCCCGCAATGGCGCTATATGAATTTCAAATGGGTATCTAGCAGCGTATGGAACATAGGCAATCCATTCACTGTTTTGAGAAATAATTCGCTTTTCATCTTTTATCTCACGCTTAATTACCTCATCAAGTAAGACTTTACCTGTCTTTGCTAAGTGATCATTTGCTACTTGTAGCATCTTTTCAATTTTAGGTGGCAGAAATGAGTAAGCATAAATCTGACCATGTGGGTGAGAAAGTGTCACACCAACTTCCTCGCCTCGATTTTCAAATATATAAACCTGCTCAATGAACGGTAATTTAGAAAGCGCGCTATCTCTATCTTTCCAAGCCTCTAATACTGCTCTGATTTGTTTTTCACTTAGTTTTGCAAAACTTGAATTGTGATCTGAGGTGTAGCAAACAACCTCACAAGCACCAGCTGCATCAACATCAGGAGTTGTAAGAGCAGAGATCTGTGCAAGTTTGAAATTACCTTTTGGAGTAGTAAGTGCGGGAGCGCGATTGCCAAAAACTACAACCTCATAATCTTTATCTGGAATTTCAGTTAATTTATCACCCGTACTTGCACATAATGGACACAACTCTTTAGGAGGTAAGAAAACTCGATGCTGGCGATGAGATGCAATTACTACCCATTCATCAACTAATGGATCAAGACGTAAATGGCCGATTCCAGGTTGGGCTTCTTCATTTCTTTTATCTGCTGCAGATCTATTTTTCTCACTGCTATCGTAATAAGAGATATCTCTACCGTCTGCAAGTTTTAAATCACTGCGATAAATATCGCCAGGTAATTTTTGAACCATAATGGGTTAAGAGTAGTGCAAAGAATCAGTGCTTTATTTGTTTAGAGCAGCCGTCGGTTGGTTTTTTAGTAGTCGTTGGCTTAGGAGTTGGTGTGGGTTTAGGAAGATCTACCCCTTGTGCCAAGGTAATTGGTAGAAGCAATTCGTTATCAGCATGAGTTTTGGATATGTCAACATAATTTAATGTTCCTTCGGTAATTCCAGCCGGCAACCCTTCAATTGTTAACTCCCACCTACCACTAGCAGATCGAACTGGTGTTTGTTTTTTAATTTTAACATTTTTATCTGTTGGACGAAAAACCACTGTGCCAGTGACAACTGGAGTTCCGATACTTCTAAATACCTCAACATTTATTTCAACTGGCTTATTAGTATCTGTTGCAGCTACTGATATTAGATTCATTTTAGTGGCTTCATTAATTGGCATTAAATCAACTGTTTCTGGTTGCCATTTACCTTTAACTAGAGATAGAAATTGATCAGGAGTTCCCCTGAAAACATTTAAATCAAGACGGGCACTTGGTACGCCATATTTTTCACCAATTCCACATGATGAGTACTGCCAAATTTGCCATTGAGATGAACAGTTCGCAGTGCTCCAAGAGTGAACAAAGCAACCAATGGGTAGCCTTTGACCAGGTTGGGCAATTGGATCTGCGGGATTAATTGTGTAGTGCGCAAGCCAAAGTGGATATTGACGCAATATCTCACTACGTGATGTAGCACTTTCTAGAAATTGTGAATAAGAGTATAAAAATGGTTTACGCCCAGTTTTTTCTTCAACAGTTTGTAACCAGGTCTCTGCCCATAAGGTAACTAAACTTCTAGGTAAAGTTTTTATGCATGCTCCTGAGCTGTTTTTCTTTACACAATTATTTTCTAAATCAAGTGCCACTGGTAAATCTCGTTCGTTATACCCACCCAGGGAGGCTAGGCGCCAAATAACTTTTTGTGCCTGTGCTTTCGCATCTCTTATTACATATGCCTCATCTGTGCTATTTGGCAGGTAAGCAAAGTGATACATCCCGGTATAAAGTCCGGCAGCTTGGGCAGCATTTCTATCTCCAACTAACCACTTCATTGTTTCAAGATCAGCTTTTTCTTGTGCGTCAGATGCTTTAATAAACACAAAGCGCATGCCAGCATCAAACTTCTTTTTAAAATCTATTGGTTTATCATATGGATGCTGCCACCTGCTTATATCTGAGCCTTGAATTCGCCCACCAGTTAACTTACTTGTCTCTGGGGTAATAAATAAAGCATTTGTATCTATGAAAGTTTTGGAATTATCAACTGTAAAATTGGCAGATTTTGTTGTCAGTTTCTTCTTACCCACCGTAACAGTTGCTCGATACTTTCCTTCCGCCTTAATTGCAGTTGCAACAGTTGTAATTCGCCAGGATCCACTACTTGATGAATTTGTTTTAAGTGGCGTAACTTTCCATGCCTGTCCATCAAATGAACTTATTGAAATACTTGCCTTACTAGCAGGTTTAACTTGCCCGTAGAAGGTGACTAAGGATTCACCCGCATTAGGTGTGCTCTGCACATAAAAAGTTACAGAAGTTTTTGCAGTCGCGCTATGAGAGACAGGAGTTAATCCTGAAAAAGTGACTAGTAATACTAAAAAGGAACTAAGTCTTTTCACCGCTCTATTATTGTGGGTGTAATACCTAAAACTGATTTAATTGCGTTGATTAAAGACTGAGTGTGGTCTGAATTACGAGTTTTTTTAAAATCATGAGGGCTTGCAAACTTTTGACTATCAGAAAAGTCTAAGGTTAGCTCGTTATTTTCAAAGGAAGCCAATCTGGCATCAAAAAATGCAATCCAAGCAACCCGATTCTCCTCAAGTAGTAAATCTAGTACCTCATTCCAACTAGATTTAATTTGATCAAGATTCATGAACTAAATTATGAAGCTATAAGCAATTAACATTACAAAGGCAGTTAATGAGATTAATTTAGTTACCCTTTTCAATAAAATATTTGAAATTTTAGGAATAAAAGTTAATCCAAGAATTACTGCGCCAATTAAGATTAAAACTGAGCTTTTAGAAAGATTTCCTGTTGATCCTGTTTGATACCTAAGGTTAATCAAGCCCGTAGC
>OFQB01000054.1_pt1 | contig 9399 bp, 12 predicted proteins | sample 1542681 | NCBI WGS metagenome assembly OFQB01 (sample SAMN05442513, study PRJEB24371) | freshwater metagenome | isolation source: Freshwater Lake | place: Canada: Niagara | collected 2012-08-09
CCAAAAGCCAATGCGCTCACTGCTGAAATTGCTAAAGTTGCGATCGAAATACCAGTAAAGATCCTGACACTTCGAGCAGATTTCATCTTCTTATCCTAGATTATGGGCAGGGAAATATTGGGCACAAATAATGGCAGGAGGGGTTATGAATGATTTAACCGCACCTGCCGTATCGGTGATTTTGCCCATCCTCAATGAAGAACAAGATTTAGAAAATTGTATCTCAGCAATCCTTCAGCAAGATTATGCTGGAGAAATTGAAATAATTTTGGCACTTGGACCTTCAAAAGATAAGACTAATCAGATTGCTGCTGATTTAGCAGCAAAAAATTCCAGAATAAAACTAGTTAGCAATCCATCTGGACAAACTGCCATCGGCTTGAATTTAGCTATTAAAGAAAGTTCTCATGAAATCATCTGCAGAATTGATGGCCACTCTGAAATCTCACCAACGTATATAAAGACGGCGGTTGAGATTTTATTGAAAACTGGAGCTGTAAATGTTGGTGGAATTATGTATGCAGACAGCAATTCTGGATTACAGCGAACAATTGCGCAGGCAATGCGATCAAAGCTTGGCGTTGGGCCCTCAAAGTTTCATACCGGCGGTAGTGCAGGTGAATCTGAGACTGTTTATCTTGGCACCTTTAAGAAGGCTGCAATATTGAAAGCCGGTGGCTTTGATGAGCGGTACATCAGAGCGCAAGATTGGGAGTTAAACCATCGCATGCGTGCTCAAGGTGGATTAATTTGGTTTGATCCAGCGCTTAAAGTCACATATCGACCAAGGAAAAGTATTTCAAAGTTAGCAAAGCAATATTTTCAGTATGGCAGATGGCGTCGAGTTATCGCTAGGCAGCATCCTAAAACTACAAACTATCGCTACCTGGCACCACCAGTTGCAGTAATTGCAAATGCTATTTCACTTATAGCAGGAGTATTTATAAATCCAATTTTATTTGTGCCTTTTATATCCTATGTAATACTTCTAGTTATTGGTGGTTCAATTATTGGCCAGCAAGTTTTAGACAAATTTTTTATGCCACTAGTTCTAGCGACAATGCATATTTCATGGGGAGTGGGTTTTCTTACCTCCCCGAAAAAACTTTTTAAAGGCTAGTTATTGTGTAGGGCTGCATTAAGACCAGACCACTTGCCAGTTTTAGATACCGCCTCAAGTGCTCCTGATTGTGAATTACGTCTGAATAACAAGTTATTAGCTCCACTTAATTCTTTTGCTTTAACAATACTTCCATCAGGAAGGCTTATCTTTGAGCCTGCCGTAATGTAAACACCGGCTTCCACAACACAATCATCTCCTAAGCTAATTCCAATACCTGAGTTTGCGCCAAGCAAAGTTCTTTCACCAATAGAAATCACCTCTTTACCGCCACCACTTAGAGTTCCCATAATTGATGCACCGCCACCAATATCACTGCCATCGCCAACAACAACACCGGCACTAATTCGACCTTCCACCATTGATTTTCCTAAAGTACCCGCATTGAAATTAACAAAGCCTTCGTGCATCACAGTGGTGCCAGGTGAGAGATACGCCCCCAACCTAACTCGATCCCCATCTGCTATTCGCACACCATCCGGAATCACGTAATCAATCATTCTTGGGAATTTATCAACACCATATACAACCAAATTTCCAAATTTGCTTTGTAGTTGTGGCCTGACCTTCTCAAAACCTTCAACTTCACATGCACCAGCTGAGGTCCAAATTACATTTGCTAGCAGTCCAAATATGCCATCAAGATTTATTGCATGCGGGGCTACTAACCTATGTGAAAGTAAGTGAAGTCTGAGATAAACATCAGCGGCATCTTTTGGTTTTTCATCAAGATTAATTACAACCTCAACTGCAACTTTTTTAACTTTACGAATCGAATCTTCACCGAGTAATGCATCAAAATGGCTATCACTCTTATTTTTTGGCGCATCTCCTAAACCAAGGCTGTAAAAAGAGCACTCAAGAATTTGCCCAGATTGGGTTTGGGTAGCAACGCCAAATCCATAACCCTTACTTTGATTACTGCTCATTACCCAACGGTATCAAAGTGAGTGAGAGGTAATAGACTAAATTCATGCGCGTATCAGTTTTCTGCTCCTCGGCTCCTGATATCCCTCAAAGTTCACTTGAATTAGCATTTGATATCGGCAAAGCAATTGGTCAGCAAGGTTGGGATCTAGTTTGGGGTGGCGGTAAAGCATCGATGATGGGTCAGGTGGCTAAGGGCGCCAGAGAGGCTGGCTCTGTCACGATTGGCGTAATTCCTGAGCCACTTAAGCGGATTGAATTTGAAGATGCTCAAGCCTCACAAATGCATGTTGTCGATAACATGCGAAATCGAAAAGCAAAAATTGAGGATTTAGCTGAGGCATTTATTATTTTGCCTGGCGGAATTGGCACCTTAGAGGAGTTTTTTGAGATCTGGGTTGGCCGTTACTTAAAGTTTCACAACAAGCCAATTGCAATTTTAGATCCAAGCGGTGTCTATGGCTCACTTCGATTAGCACTTGATGACTTAACTGCAATGAACTTTATGAAACCAGGTCAGCATGAGTTAGTTTCTTGGTGTAGCACTATTGATAGCGCGATAGAGCGCGTTACTTCATGAGCATGAAAATTAAATCTAAGATCGCTGACTTTAGAGCCAGCGTAACTATCTCTGCGCCGATTGGTGAAGTTTGGAAGAAGTTAGTTGATTGGAAGAGCCAAGGTCAGTGGATGGCTTTAACAAAAGTGAATTCAAGCGCTGATATAGATGGCATCTCTAGTATCGGAACAACTATTTCTGCATTTACTGGAATTGGAAAAATTGGTATCTGGGATGAGATGAAAATAACGGCTTGGAACCCAGAGACTTTCTGCGCTGTTGATCACTATGGTCGTTGGATTAAAGGCATTGGAGAATTTCGCCTAACAGAGATAGCTCCGGGTAAAACTAGATTTGATTGGTATGAACGAATCGATGCCCCAACTGCGATTCTGACCCTTATAAAACCAGGAATATTGCTTGCTGTGAATTACTCATTGTCTAAGTTTGCGCGAGGATTTAACAACTGAAGGGGCGTCATCGGCAGTAGCCTTAGCCTTGTGAGTAAGCAGAACCAGACCTTAGAAGAGTTCATCGACTCTCTTCCTGAAGAAGAGCGGATCGTGCTTACCCTTTATTACATAAAGAGATATAGCATCGAGGAAATATCAACGAAAATAGGGGCTCCTACGCGGGCAATTACGGCGGTATTGCGCTCTGGACGGATGAGAATGAGCTCGGCTTTCAATTTCCCACAAGGGAGCTAGATAAGGGATAATTCACCCTCCCAGCTTGGAGCTGGGGCTTAAGGCTAGAAGATCTTTCAAGGATTAATTTAGAGAGAAGGCTAATCGATGGCAGCCATGAAACCCCGCACTGGCGATGGACCTATGGAAGTTACCAAGGAAGCCAGAAGCCTAGTGATGCGAATCCCGCTAGAGGGTGGCGGCCGCTTGGTAGTAGAGCTAAATCAAGAAGAGGCTCGAAACCTTGCTGATGTATTAAATATGTCAATCTCCCTTCTTAAGAAATGAACCTACCGCTTCCGAAACTCGGAACGGTAAAACTTTCGGGGGAAATCTCGGAGAAATTCTTTAAAGGCTTTACTCATATCGCACTTCCCATAAAAGCAAAAGATTCAAAAGAATTGCCTGAAATAGAAATTGTTTTAAGTAAAAAAATAATTAAAAGTATTGAGAAAATCTACTCAATCTCATTTACTGATGAAATCAAGAAGAATGGCAGCGCTGTTACTGGCAAAGCCGGAGAAGTAATTGATATTCCAGTATTGCAGGCAAGTGGAGAAGTAGTACGCATTCTCCTTGTTGGAGTTGGTGAATCGAGTAATTCCCATATTAGAAGAGCATCTGCTGCTATTGGGCGAAAGGTAAAAGCTAGTAAATCCTCAGTACTTTCTTTCTTAGTTGAGAGCGATAGCGATGCTCAACTTCACTTTATCTCCTCTGCCCTTGCTACTTATATTTGGAGCCAGAAGAGTGGCACCAAGAGCCTAACTCCAGAGATCACGCTAGTAGGTGACTTTGCTAAAGTTTTAGAGCGTTCAAAGGTGCTAGTTAAATCAACTTGGAAGGCTCGCGATTTAATACAAACCCCCTCCAACATTAAAAACCCAGCTTGGATGGCAGCTCAGGCCAAATCACTAGCAAAGGACTCTACGCTCACTCTAAAAATTAAATCAGGTCGCCAATTGGCAGAGTTTGGCGGGCTTAGCGCTATTGGTAACTCAAGTGTAAAAAATCCTCCAAGATTTGTTGAATTAAGTTACAAGCCAAAGGGATCAAAGAAAGCGCCACATGTGGTCTTAGTCGGTAAGGGAATCACCTTTGATACTGGAGGAGTTTCTCTCAAGCGCCCCTATGACGTAATGACTGCAATGAAAAGCGATATGGCTGGGGCAGCTGTTGTGTTAATGGCAACAATTGCAGCTGCTGAATTGAAATTAAATGTTCGAATCACAGCGCTACTGATGCTTGCTGAGAACTCTCTTTCAGGCACATCAACTCGCCCATCTGATGTAATCACTCATTATGGTGGAACTACAGTTGAGGTAATCAACACTGATGCTGAAGGAAGATTAGTGCTGGCAGATGGCCTTGCTTATGCTGATAAGAATCTAGACCCAGATTATTTGATTGATGTAGCAACTCTAACTGGAGCTGCAACTCTAGGACTTAGCCGCTATTACGGAGCGATGTATACAAGAGATAACAAACTTGCTCGAAAACTCTCTGACATTGGTGATTACACAGGAGATCAAATCTGGCATATGCCTTTAATTGATGATTATTCAGTAGCCTTAGAGAGCAATATCGCAGACTTTAATCACACCGCCGATAAGTTTAAGTTTCAAGGCGGCTCAGTTACTGCTGCGCTGTTTCTAGAAAACTTTGTTGGCAAGCGCAAGTGGGTTCATCTAGATATTGCTGGCCCTGCCAGATCTGAAGTTGATGCAGGAGAAAATGTAAAAGGTGGAACTGGATACGGAGTTCGCCTTCTCACCCAGTGGCTAGCTACGCTCTAATGTCAGGTATCGGGGATAAGGGATTTACAGAGAAGTTATTCCCTGAACGCGGAGATATGCGGGCATTTTCAAATACATTTATTCCAGAGACAGAGATTATTCAAAAAGCTAGAAGTAGAGGGCAAGAAATTGGCACCTACGATGCCACCCCAGCAGTTGGATCGCTGCTTCGCTATCTCACCCATTTAATAGGAGCTAGTTCAATAGTTGAAATCGGTACCGGGGCGGGAGTTAGTGGCTTATGGATTTTTCAAGCGATGAGTCCAAAGGGGTTATTAACATCAATTGATGATGAAGTTGAAAATGCTAAGTTAGCAAAGCAAGCCTTTGAAGAGGCGGGGATTAATTCATCACGCTATCGCCTTATTACTGGAAACTCTAGAGAGATTGTAGGAAAGCTGGCCGATAGCCTTTATGACATATTTATTATGAGAAAGAGCGCAGATTTACTCGATGGAGTAGAGAATGCTCATCGCTCACTTCGCCCAGGTGGAGTATTAGTCATAGATCGAGCACTTCTCTCAGGAAAGGTTGCTGATCCAACGCAGCGAGATGAAGATAGCGTTGCCTATCGAGAAGTTATTAAGGTGATTAAGGACTCATCAACGCTCTGGCTTCCAATGTTGCTGCCAGTTGGCGATGGCGTAATGGTTGCGACGAAGATTTAATTAAAGAATAGGATAGGTGCATGTTCGGCATTGGAATGGGCGAGTTTCTAGGATTAGTAATCCTAGGCTTATTTCTAGTTGGCCCAGATAAATTACCTGAAGCAGCAAAGGATTTTGCCAGATTTATTCATAAGGTTCGTAACTTCACAACTTATGCCTCACGTGAGTTAAAAGAAAACTTAGGACCTGGATTTGAAGATTTGCAAGTTAGTGATTTAACTCCAAAGAAATTAGCCCAGAAAGTATTAGGAAATGCGCTAGATGATGTTAAGCCATTAGCAAATGACCTTAAGAGCCAGGCTAAGGCGAGCAAAAAGGTAATAGATGAGGCAGCTAAAATAGATCCAGATCTACTATGAGCCTTTCAAGAGATGAAGTCATAAGTCAGATTCATAACGCGCTTGCAACTGTTTCTGACCCCGAGCTTCACAGACCACTTCCAGATCTAGGAATGGTTGAAAGTGTTAATTTCGATGGCGGGCTCGCAAATATCAAGATATTACTAACTATCTCAGGATGTCCTATGCGAGATAAGTTAAAGAGCGATGTTACTAGCGCAGTATCTAATGTCGCTGGAGTTGAAAAGGTTGAACTTGAATTTGGGGTAATGAATGAAGCCCAGAGAGATAACGTTAAAAAGCTTCTGCGGGGCGGTCGAGAGAAGTTCATTCCATTTGCTCAACCTGATTCCTTAACTAGAGTCTGGGCTATCTCATCAGGTAAGGGCGGCGTTGGAAAGTCATCGGTAACAGTAAATCTTGCAGCAGCGCTTAGTAAGCGCGGCTTTAAAGTAGGAGTACTAGATGCTGATGTCTATGGACACTCAATTCCAAGGCTTTTAGGTATTGAAGGGCAGAGACCAACAGCTATTGATCAGACATTCATTCCAGTTGAAACCAATGGAATTAAGGTAGTTTCAATTGAGATGTTCAAACCAGATCGCGCAGACCCGGTTGCTTATCGCGGCCCACTGCTTCATAGAGTTTTAGAACAGCTTTTAAGTGATGCATATTGGGGAGATTTAGATTTCTTACTCCTTGACCTGCCTCCAGGGACAGGGGATATTGCAATATCTCTTGGTCAATTAATTCCAGCATCAGAAATTATTGTGGTGACAACTCCGCAGATCGCAGCTGCTGAAGTCGCCGAGCGAGCAGGGCGAATTGCTCATCAATTAAAGCAACATGTAATTGGAGTAATTGAGAATATGTCTGCCTACACAGATCCTGTAAGTGGCGCTCAGGTAGCCCTCTTTGGTCAAGGCGGAGGGCAAGAGACTGCAAAGAGATTGAGTCAACTTGTTGGAGTAGATGTTCCGCTACTTGCTCAGATTTCATTTGATATCAAGCTACGTGAAGGTGGAGATGAAGGATCACCAATAGTATTTAGAGATCCAGAATCAGAAGCTGCTAAGGGCTTCTTTGCAATTATTGATCAGTTAACAAAGCGAAAGAAATCTCTACTTGGCGTTCCCCTTGGAGTCGCCACCTAACTTTTCATCAAGCATTTCTTTGATGTCGGCCAACAGTTCTTGACGCATAGCTGCAATCTCTCTGACCATGAATTCAGTAACTGCCAAGTTGCGCTCATCGCGATCACGATCTTCTTGAGAAGTTACCCGATCTCTATCTGCTTGACGATTTTGAGCAAGCAAAATTAGCGGAGCAGCATAAGAGGCTTGAAGTGAGAGCATAAATGTCAGGAATATAAAAGGATATTCATCAAAGCGCAGGTTTTCTGGCGCTACAAAGTTCCAGACAATCCAAGTTGTAACAAAGACTGTCATATAAACCAAGAAACGTGCAGTGCCGATAAAGCGAGCAAAGGCCTCTGATACGCGACCAATAACTTCAGGGTCATAATTAGGACGCAAGGAGCGACGAGACTCTCTTGGAGTTTCAAGTTTTGACTTACCAGCCATTGTCATTTTTCTGCCTCACTTCTACGCCAATTTGAAGGTAATAGGTGATCAAGTACATCATCAACAGTTACAGCGCCAAGTAAGCGATCATGTTCATCAACTACGGGAGCTGCAAGTAAGTTGTAGTTAGCAAGATGGCGAACCACGTCATTTAGAGGTGTATCTGCAGAAATTGCATTTGTCTCTTTCTCAGCAACTATCGCTAGGGACAGCGCAGGAGGCTCACGAAGTAAGCGCTGCATGTGGACCACTCCGATTAGTCTTCCAGTAGGCGTTTCAAGTGGTGCACGACAGACAAAAACCTGTGCAGCAGATGCAGCAGAAACGTCTTTCTGTCTAAGGACTGCTAGTGCTTGGGCCACAGTGGAATCACCAGAAAGGATTACTGGATCTGTAGTCATCATGCCACCTGCTGAAAAATCCTCATATGCCATGAGACGACGAACATCTTGAGCTTCATTATTTTCCATCAGACTTAAAAGACTCTCTGCTTTTTCACTTCCAACTTCTTTGAGAACATCGGCAGCATCATCAGGATTCATCTCGCTTAAAACATCGGCAACTAGCTCGCCCTCCAAGAGAGAAACTAGAGCGAGGCGATCTGCATCATCCATCTCTTCTAGAACATCAGCCAATTTCTCATCATCTAAAGTGTGAGCAATTTCGCTCTGTCGATTTACCTCAAGTTCGCGAAGGGCAGCAGCAATGTCTTGTGCAGGAAGTAGAGCTATATCCTCAGTTGACGAACTTAAATCTGGAATATGATCGGAAACTTCAATCTCAACGCTACTCCAAGGAAGTGTTTGAGTTGAACGGCGCCCAAAAGACTTAGTTTTTTCTTGAACATGCACATGCTCGGCATACCAATCTCTATTATCGCGCAGTTCCATACCAATATCTTCAATTACTACGACATTACCGTTTTCTCTAAGGCGAGTTTTATGATCAAGTAACTCACCAAGGAGTGTAATTTCTCCATGTCTTGGTTGATAGCGACGTATGTTTAAAGAGCCAGTTATAAAGACTCCACCATCATCAATTGAGGTTACTCGAGTAATTGGAATGAAGATTTTACGTCTTTGGGGAACTTCGACGATAAAACCTAAAATTCTAGGAGCTAGGTTGTCCTGTCGCAGAGATGCAATGGCGTCGCGTATTTTTCCTACGCGATCGGCATTTGGATCAAATACGGGAGTACCAGCGAGCTTGGCTAAAAATACTCGAGTTAATTCCTCTGTTCGCATCAGGTACCTCCATGGTCCAAGGCTATCGGATAGTAAGTTGAGCCGGTGCGCGATCAAAACCATACCCAGATGCCCAGTGGTCGTGATATTCCATTATTACTTCTCGGAGTGATTGGAATTGGAACCTCTGGACCAGTAATTGCCTTGAGCGCGATGCAAATTATCTCTCTAATTTTCTGGCGAATCCTTGGCGGAGCGCTAATAATGGCGCCCTTTGCTTTGAGAAATGGTCAGTGGTTAAAGAGTGAAAATCGTCGAGGTCTTGCCTGGTCAATGGCAGCAGGATTTGTTCTAGCACTTCACTTTATTGGATTTTTTATAGCAATGAGATACACCACTGTGGCAGCAGGAACTGCCCTTACCGCTCTTCAACCAATCTTTGCTGCCTACTTTGTGAAAAAACTTGGCGGCCATATTCCAAGGCGAGCTTGGATTGGAATGGTCATTAGTTTTATCTGAGTTTTAATCATTACTGGAG
>OFQB01000062.1_pt1 | contig 8940 bp, 7 predicted proteins | sample 1542681 | NCBI WGS metagenome assembly OFQB01 (sample SAMN05442513, study PRJEB24371) | freshwater metagenome | isolation source: Freshwater Lake | place: Canada: Niagara | collected 2012-08-09
GCAGGAATATTTTCTATTTCAGCAGCAACTCCTTGATGAACAATAGTCTCAGTAATAAAAATTTTATCTATTTCTTTTTTATCTTTAATTTCAATTATAATTTTTTTATCAAAATTTTTAGGAGCAAAATCCTTTTGATTTTCTTCAGTGATAATTAGCTTATATATTTTTCTTTTAGGTTTTTTGATGGTAGATAAAATTGCATGTTTGCCACCTATCCAAAATGAGCCTGTTTTCATTGATTTAATGGTTATAACTACCTTAATTTGTGATAAAAATGTATTGCATTAATATTGCTCACTAATTATATTCCGCATAATTTTAAGCTTCAAAATCGCAATAGTGTGGTTAGGAAGTTGTGTTGTAAAATTTTTCTTTTTTAGAACACTTGAAAGCCACTCAAAGCAAAACCTCCGTCGTTTTGTGAAAAATTGGAGGGGTGACCGAGTGGTTAAAGGTGACGGTCTGTAAAACCGTTGGCTCCGGCCTACGAAGGTTCGAATCCTTCCCCCTCCACCAAGAGGGAGTGTTTAAAGAAAAGAATTGTTAGCAACAAAATAAAATTAGGAGTAAGGTTTGGTTACGCGGGTGTAGTTCAATGGTAGAACTCCAGCCTTCCAAGCTGGTTGTGAGAGTTCGATTCTCTTCACCCGCTCCAGATTAAAAATTAATAATAAACTGAGAGGTGTAGAAAAAGTAAATGTCTAAGGAAAAATTTCAAAGAACGAAACCACATTGTAATATTGGTACTATTGGTCACGTCGATCATGGTAAAACAACTTTAACAGCCGCGATCACAAAAGTTCTTGCAAAAGCTGGTGGAGCAAAATTTGTTGCTTACGATCAGATTGACAAAACACCTGAAGAAAAAGCAAGAGGTATTACTATTTCTACAGCTCACGTTGAATATGAAACTGCAAAACGTCACTATGCTCACGTTGATTGTCCAGGACACGCTGACTATGTAAAAAATATGATTACTGGTGCTGCCCAAATGGATGGAGCTATTTTAGTTGTGAATGCAGCTGACGGTCCAATGCCACAAACTAGAGAACATATTCTTTTAGCAAGACAAGTTGGAGTTCCGGCTTTAGTTGTTTTCTTAAATAAAGTTGACACTGTTAACGATAAAGAACTTTTAGATCTTGTTGAAATGGAGATCAGAGAATTATTAACTTCTTATGGATACCCAGGAGACAAAACTCCAATTATTAAAGGATCAGCATTAAAAGCAATTGAAGGCGACGTTGAACTTGGAGATAAACCAATCCTTGCTTTGATGGAAGCGGTTGATTCATTTATTCCACAACCAAATAGACCAAAAGAAAAACCATTCTTAATGCCTATCGAGGATGTTTTTTCGATTTCTGGTCGAGGAACAGTTGTTACTGGCAGAATTGAAGCTGGTGTAATTAAGACCGGTGAAGAAATGGAAATCATCGGAATCAAAGCTACACAAAAATCTGTATGTACTGGTGTTGAAATGTTTAGAAAACTTTTAGACACAGGTGAAGCGGGAGATAACGTTGGTATTCTTTTAAGAGGTATTGAGCGTGAGCAAGTAGAAAGAGGACAAGTTTTGGCTAAGCCAGGATCAATTAAGCCTCACACTAAATTTGAAGCTCAAGCTTATATTCTGAAAAAAGAAGAGGGTGGAAGACACACTCCATTCTTTACTAAATATCGTCCACAGTTTTACTTTAGAACTACAGACGTTACAGGAGAAGTTTTATTGCCTGCTGGTGTTGAAATGATTATGCCTGGTGATGATGCAAAAATGACTGTTACTTTAATCACTCCAATTGCGATGGATAATAATTTAAAATTTGCGATTAGAGAAGGAGGAAGAACCGTAGGAGCTGGAGTAGTTACTAAGATTATAGAATAAATCTTAGGAGTGTAGCTCAATTGGTAGAGCGCCGGTCTCCAAAACCGGAGGTTGCGGGTTCAAGTCCCTCCACTCCTGCCACAGATTATTAAATATGTTTAACCCTATTCAATTTTTAAGATCTGTTAAGCAGGAGGCTTTAAAAATATCTTGGCCAACAAGAAAAGAAACCAGCATCGGGGCACTTACAGTTTTTGTTATGTCTGTAATAGCGGCTTTATTTTTTTTGTTATTAGATCAAATTTTTAAACTAGGTCTAAATTATTTACTTGGAATTTAACTTATGATGAAATGGTATATAATTCAGGCTCATTCAGGAGCAGAAAAGAAAGTAGCTAGTCTCATTCCTGAAAAACTTGAAAAAGAAGGTTTAGCACATCACTTTGAGGAGACATTAGTTCCAACGCATGAAGTTACAGAAGTAAAAAAAGGCAAGAGAACGACTTCTGAGAAAAAATACTTTCCAGGTTATTTTTTAGCAAAATTAGATATGAATGATCAAGTTTATCATTTAATTAAATCTATAAAAAGAATTACAGGGTTTTTAGGTGTTCCAGGAAAACCTACCCCAATTTCAGAAGCTGAAGTTACAAAGATTATGGGAAAAATTGAGGATGGAGCTCTTAAACCCTCAACTAGTATAAGTTTTGATATTGGGGAACAAGTTAGAGTATGCGACGGACCTTTTGCATCATTTAGTGGTTTAGTTGAGGGTGTTGATGAAGAAAAGTCTAGACTAAAGGTTTCTGTTTCGATATTTGGTAGGCCCACACCCGTAGAGTTAGAATACGGACAGGTAGAAAAGATTTAAGTATGGCAAAAGAAATTTCTGGAATTTTAAAATTACAAATCAAAGGCGGGCAAGCTAATCCAGCTCCTCCTGTTGGACCTGCTCTTGGACAAAGAGGGGTTAATATAATGGAATTTTGCAAATCATTTAATGATAAAACCAAATCTTTAATGGGGCAGCCAGTTCCAGTTGTTATTACTATATATAAAGATAAAAAATTTGATTTTATAATTAAAACTCCACCTGCATCTTTTTTAATTAAAGAAGCTATTAAACTTAAAAGTGGCTCTAAAGAACCAGGAAGAGTTGTAGCTGGATCTATTAGTAAGGCTCAGCTTAAAAAAATTGCAGAAATTAAAATGAAAGATTTAAATGCTTTTGATATTGAGCAAGCGATAAAAATTATAGCTGGTTCAGCAAGATCAATGGGTATTGAGGTAAAAGATTAATGTCAAAAAAAAATTCAAAAAGATATTTAGCTTTAATCAAGGGTCACGATAAGACAAAAGAACTTGCATTACCCGAGGCTATTAAATTGTTAAAAACAAAATCAAATACAAAGTTTCCAGAATCAATGGAAGCAATTTTCTTTTTAAATATTGATAAAGCTAAAACAGATCAAAATTTAAGAACAGTAGTAGATTTGCCAAATGGTAACGGTAGAAAAGTTAAAGTTGCAGTTATTTGTGGTAACGACAAACTTAGCGAAGCTAAATCTTCAGGAGCTGAAATAGCTGGATCAGAAGATTTAATTAATGAGATAAATTTAGGAAAAATAAATTTCGATGTATTGATTTCAACGCCTGACATGATGGCAAAAGTTGGAAAATTAGGAAAAGTTTTGGGACCAAAAGGATTAATGCCTAATCCAAAATTAGGCACTGTCGCAAAAGATATAAAATCTACTGTCGAAGCAATAAAAAAAGGTAGAATTGAAATTAAATGTGACAAAGATGGAAATTTAGGTTTATCATTTGGCAAAGTAAAATTTTCCGACAAAGAGTTATCTGAAAATTTTAAAAGTGTTTATGAAGTTGTTGCAAAAGAAAAGCCAGCTGGAATTAAAGGAAATTTTATAAATTCAATTTACTTATCTACAACCATGGGACCTTCTGTTAAACTTCAACTTTCGAGCATATAATGAATAGAGAGCAAAAAACTACATATGTGAATGATTTAAAAACGGTCATAGCAGCTAATGAAGGAATTTTAGTTTATCACTACGAAGGTATTACTGTTAAAGATTTAGAAAGCCTGCGTGCTAAAATGAGAGAAAGCGGTGCATTTTTAAAAATTACAAAAAATAGAATTGCAAAAATTGCACTTAAAGGGTCAAAAGCAGAAAAGTTAGAAAAATTTTTTAAAGGACCAACAGCTATTGCCTGTTCAAAAGATCCAATTACGCTTGCAAAGACTTTAGTTACTTTTTCTAAAAGCAATGAAAAGTTAAAAATTCTTGGCGGTCTAATGGACGAGAAGCTTTTAGAGCCATCAGATGTTGCTCATATAGCAACTTTACCTACATTAAATGAAGCAAGAGCTAAAATTGTGGGAATTTTAGCAGCCCCAGCTCAAAAAATTGTAAGTATTTTGCTTGCACCAAGCGCAAAAATAGTTAATTTGATGCACGCTAAAAATTTAAAAAATTAAACCCACTAGGATATTCAAAATGCCAGACTTAAATAAAATTGTAGAAGATTTATCAAAACTAACCGTTGTTGAAGCAGCAGAACTTTCAAAAACTTTAGAGGAAAAATGGGGAGTATCAGCAGCAGCACCAGTTGCAGCGGCAGCTCCAGCAGCAGCAGCAGGCGGCGCAGCAGCAGAAGAAAAAAATGATTTCATAGTTAATCTTGTTTCATCAGGAGATAACAAGATTGGAGCAATTAAAGAAGTACGAGCGTTCACTGGTTTAGGTTTAAAAGAAGCTAAAGATTTAGTTGAAGGTGCACCAAAACAACTTAAAGCTGGCGTTAGCAAAAAAGATGCTGATGATATTAAAAAGAAACTAGAAGCAGTTGGCGCAAAAGTAGAACTTAAGTAAATTTAAATTTTTTTTAGAGCCGGATAATAAAATATTCGGTTAATAAGCTATGTTGTTATCTTTTACAGATAAAAAAAAAGTTAGAAAAAGCTTTGGTAAATTAGAAAATATACTTAATATTCCAGATTTAATAGAAGTCCAAGTTAACTCTTATAAAAATTTTTTAGAAGCAAACACAGAACATAAAGTTGATTCTGGAATTACAAAAGTATTTAAAGATATTTTTCCAATAGAAGAATTTTCAGGACTTGCAACTATAGAATATATTTCATATCGGTTTGAAAAACCAAAGTACACAGTTCAAGAATGTAACCAAAGAGGACTTACATATTCAGCGGCATTAAAAGCGACACTTAGATTAGTTGCTTATGACATCAACGAAGAAAAACAAACTAAACAAGTTTTATCTGCCAAAGAACAAGAAGTTTATATGAGTGATATTCCTCTTATGACTCCAAGAGGAACATTTGTTGTAAATGGAATAGAAAGAGTTTGTGTGAATCAGATGCACAGAAGTCCAGGAGTTTTTTTTGATCATGATAAAGGTAAAACACACGCAAGTGGAAAATTATTATTTAGCTGCAGAGTTATTCCTTACAGAGGATCTTGGTTGGATTTCGAATATGATACAAAAGATATTTTAAATTTTAGAATTGATAGAAAAAGAAAATTGCCTGTAACAACATTGTTGATGGCTCTTGGTTATAATAGGGATGATATTTTAAATCTTTTTTACGAAAACATTAGATACGACTTAACTTCTGAAGACGAATGGAAAACAAAATTTACTCCAGAAAATTTTAGAAACTATAAATTAAAGAATGATTTAGTTAATGCCGAAACTAAAAAAATTATTATAAAAAAAGATACAAAAATTTTGTATCCAATGGCATTAAAATTAAAGAAAGAAGGACTTAATAGTTACTTAGTTAAGACCCCTGATTTGTTTGGAAAGTATTTAGCAAATGATATTATTAACGAAAAAACTGGCGAAGTAATTGCTGAATCTGGAGATGAAATTTCTAATGATTTAATTACTAAACTTACAGATCTTAAAACAAAAACAATTTATCTGCTTGATATTGATGGTGTAAATAGAGGACCATTCTTAAGAAATACCTTAACTGTCGATAAAAATCTTAATCAAGACGAAGCTAGCATGGATATTTATCGTGTTTTAAGACCAGGTGAGCCACCAACAATAGAAACTGCTAAAAATTTATTTGGTAACCTATTTTTTAATCATACAAGATATGACCTTTCAGAACAGGTCGCGTAAAAATGAATGCGAGAATGGACCTCGATTGCGATCCAAAATTAACCGTTCTTAGAAAAGAAGACCTAGTTACTATCGTTAAACATATGTTGGATTTAAAAGATGGAAAAGGCGAAGTAGATGACATTGACCATCTTGGAAATCGTAGACTTAGATCTGTTGGAGAGCTCGTAGAAAATCAATTTAGGATTGGATTAATAAGAATGGAAAGAGCCATTAAAGAAAAAATGGCATCTGTTGAAATTGATTCAGTAATGCCACAAGATTTAATTAATGCAAAACCAATTGCTGCATGCCTTAAAGAATTTTTTGGAACTTCTCCATTGTCTCAATTCATGGATCAAACAAATCCACTCGCTGAAATTACTCATAAAAGAAGAGTGTCAGCTCTTGGACCTGGAGGATTAAACAGAGAGAGAGCAGGATTTGAAGTTCGAGATGTTCACCCAACTCATTATGGAAGAATATGTCCTATCGAAACACCAGAAGGACCAAATATTGGATTAATTAATAGTTTAGCAACTTATTCAAGAATTAATAAATATGGCTTCATTGAAAGCCCATACAGAAAAGTTGTTAGTGGAAAAGTTACAAAAGAGATTCATTATTTATCTGCAATGGAAGAAGGCAAATATACAATTGCTCAAGCAAACTCTCCTTTGAGCAAAGAAAATACTTTTGTAGATGATTTAGTTTCTTGCAGAAAATCTTTAGGATTTGAATTAGCAAAACCTGAAAACGTTGACTTTATGGACGTTTCACCAAAACAAGTTGTGTCGGTTGCTGCAGCTTTAATTCCATTTTTAGAAAATGATGATGCAAATAGAGCTTTGATGGGATCTAATATGATGAGACAAGCAGTACCTTTAATTAAAAATGAATCTCCATTAGTTGGAACAGGTATAGAAAAAGATGTTGCTGTAGATTCTGGAGCTACATTAGTTGCAAAAAGAGATGGTGTTGTAGATAAAATTGATGGAAAAAGAATTGTTGTTAGAGTAACTACAGAAAAAGATCTTACAAAATCTGGTGTTGATATTTACAACTTAAGCAAATTTCAAAGATCTAATCAGAACACATGTATCAATCAAAGACCACTTGTTAAAGTGGGTGATAAAATTAGAAAAGGCGACGTTATTGCCGATGGTCCCTCAACTCAATTTGGCGAATTAGCCCTAGGTAAAAACGTAATGGTAGCATTTATGCCATGGCGTGGTTACAATTTTGAGGACTCGATATTAATTTCTGAAAGATGTGTAACAGATGACGTTTTCACTTCAATTCACATAGAAGAATATAGTGTTATGGCCAGAGATACAAAGCTTGGTCCTGAAGAAATTACTAGAGATATTCCAAGCACTGCAGAAGAAAATTTAATAAATTTAGATGAATCTGGTGTCGTTTACGTTGGAGCAGAAGTAAAACCAGGCGATATATTAGTTGGAAAAGTTACTCCTAAAGGAGATTCACCAGTTAATGCAGAAGAAAAATTATTAAGAGCAATTTTCGGAGAAAAAGCAATTGATGTAAGAGATTCTTCTTTAAAAATGCCTTCAGGAACAAATGGCGTCGTAGTTGAAGTAAGAGTATTTAATAGACATGGAATTGAAAAAGATGAAAGAGCAATTTCTATTGAAAGAGCTGAAATTGAATCAGTTCAAAACGATAAAAATGCTGAAGAAGAAATATTAGAATCTAACATTAAAGCGAGAGTTAAAGGAACGCTTGTATCGGCTAAGGTTGAAGAAGATTTTAAATCTTTAAAAAAAGGAACCGTTTTATCAGAGGATAATTTATCTGAATTAACGGCAAACGAGTTATTCAAATTAGTCATAGAAGATAAAAAAGTTCAATCCAACTTAGCAATTTTAAAAGAACAATTTGTTAAAGCTAAAAAAGATATTCAAACTAGATTTGAAGACCAGGTAGATAAAATTCAAAAAGGAGACGATTTATTACCAGGTGTTATGAAAATGGTAAAAGTTTTTGTTGCTATGAAAAGAAAACTTCAGGCCGGAGATAAAACGGCAGGAAGACATGGTAATAAAGGAGTTATTAGTCGAATTGTGCCAGCAGAAGACATGCCTTACATGAAAGATGGAAGACCAGTTGATATTGTTTTAAATCCATTGGGAGTTCCAAGTCGTATGAACGTAGGTCAAATTCTAGAGACCCATTTAGGATGGGCTTGTTCTGAGATGGGTGAAAAAATTAAAAAACTAATCGAAGATGTTCAAAAAAACTCTTCTAAAAGAGAAGAGTTAAAAAATTATTTAGGAAAAATTTATAAAGGAGAATTAGGTGATGAAATTAAAAATTTATCCGATTCTGAACTTAGCGAATTAAGTTACAATTTATCAAGTGGCGTTCCTATAGCAACGCCGGTTTTCGATGGCGCTAGTGTAAACGATGTTACTGATATGCTAAAATTTTGTGGATTACCTGAATCTGGACAGACCGATTTATATGATGGCAGAACAGGTGAAAAAATTGATCGTCAAGTTACTGTTGGAATTATTTACATGTTAAAATTAGCTCACATGGTCGATGACAAAATTCATGCTCGTTCAACTGGTCCTTACAGTTTAGTTACACAGCAACCTCTTGGTGGAAAAGCTCAATTTGGTGGTCAAAGATTTGGAGAAATGGAAGTTTGGGCTTTAGAAGCTTATGGAGCCGCTTATACATTGCAAGAAATGTTAACAATTAAATCTGACGATGTAGCTGGAAGAACAAAAGTTTACGAAACCATTGTTAAAGGTGATGATGATTTTGAATCAGGAGTTCCAGAGTCATTTAACGTTTTAATTAAAGAGATTAGACAAATCCCAGCTCCTGACCAAACTTTAGTTGGAGGCGTAGCTGCAGATTATGCAGATACACAAATAGGAATCGCTAGGACTATGCCATGGGCACTTACCTGGATTGCAATTGGTGTATTA
>OFQB01000064.1_pt1 | contig 8692 bp, 9 predicted proteins | sample 1542681 | NCBI WGS metagenome assembly OFQB01 (sample SAMN05442513, study PRJEB24371) | freshwater metagenome | isolation source: Freshwater Lake | place: Canada: Niagara | collected 2012-08-09
TTAAGCGCTTGGCTTAAGGTATTAAATCTTGCTGGATGGCTAGTCAAAGAGATTACATGCTCCCAATTAACTGCCTTAAACTCCTTACTATCAGGAATCAATAATTGATTTAACAAGATTCCGCTAGTTGCTGACCTAATTTGACTTATATTTTCCATCATAACTTTATGGTTTTTAGTAGCTTTACTACCTAGATTACGAGCAGTTCTAATTAAGTAATAAACAGCAAATACTTGCAGAACTAAAATTACTAGCAATAGCGAGGTATTCATTAGGTCTGCCTAACTTTGATGTAGTTATACTAATTTCATGGATAAGCCAACCATAATTCTAGCCACTAGTAACGGTATTGGAATGGGACATTTAACCAGAGCAAGTGCAATCGCTTCAGAATTGAAGAGTTTTGCTAATCCAATCATCATCTCAATGGCTTCCGGTGTAGTTGAAGTGCCAAAAATTGCTGGCGTTAGATTTGAATACATTCCAGGTCGTGATCGCAAGTGGATGGGCAGGCACGAATGGGATGCCTACTTAAGAGATCGTATTGTTGCTTTAATTGATGAAACAAATGCAAAGATAGTTAGTTTTGATGGGGTTGTTCCATATCCAGGCATTATTGGAATTAAAAGCGTAAGACCAAATATTAATTTAGTTTGGGTTCGAAGAGGTTTTTGGCAAAAAACACCCACTAGATATTTACTTAATCTTCAATCAAAGATGATGGATTTAATTATTACCCCAGGAGATTTTGGTCAAAGCTATGACAAAGGACCAACTGCTAAAAGAGCAGATTCAGTTATGGTTAAACCAATATCAATATTTAATCCTTTAACAACACTTAATAAAAGTGATGCCCGCAGCACACTTGGTTTAGATCAAGAGCGCCCAGCAGTATTGGTTCAACTAGGGGTAGGTGAAGCAGATCTAAATGCAAAGATGACTGCCGCACTCACCGGCTTAATATCTTGGCCAAATCTGCAAGTGGTATTAACTAAAGATCCAATTGACTCTAATGGCAATAATCTCGCTCCAGCTGGCTTAGATATAAAAATAATTCGTCATTTTCCATTAGCAAATGTGCTTAATGCATTTGATGCAGCAATTTGTGCTGCTGGGTATAACAGTGTTCACGAGGAGTTGGCCGCAAAAATACCAACACTATTTATTCCAAATACGAGGGGTACTGATAATCAAGCTGCCAGAGCTTTATGGGCTGCAGATAATAAAATGGCGCTAACTGTTGATCAAAGTAATTTACTTGAGATTAAAGAAAATGCAGCCAAATTAGCCTCGGCTAGTATTCGAGATGAACTAGCAAATAACTGCGGCAAGCTTGAAAAGGTTACCGGAGCATTAGATGTAGCTAATTTATTTAAAGAGTTAGTAAACAAACCTGCAAAGAATGAAGAGCAGTTATCTAGTACTTTATTTAAATTAAAATTACAGGATTTATTTGGTAGGGGTTGGCGAGGTAGCGTTTATTCTTTATTACAAGGTTTAACACTAGTTTATCGATGGTTTAAACCTCATAAGGATGTCCAAGTCATGCATGCAAATGACGTAAAAGTTTATGAGACAGATAAAGCAGATGAGTTACGTAAATTAATTAAAAGCGGTAATCCATTTGAACATCTAATTATTGGTGCATCAGAGTCATATAAAAGTAGGCGGATTGAGATTGCAAGCAAGGCTTACCTAAAGTAAGGGCTCAATTCGTAAATACTAAAGACGGGTTGTATCCTTAGTCAGCACTTCGCCCCCTTAGCTCAGTTGGTAGAGTGTTTCCATGGTAAGGAAAAGGTCAACGGTTCGATTCCGTTAGGGGGCTCGATTAACAAATAAATAATGAAAGATTTAAAAGTTTGGCGGGGTAGCTCAGCTTGGTAGAGCAAGCGGCTCATAATCGCTGTGTCGTGGGTTCAAATCCCGCCTCCGCTACAAGTAATAAAGATGTGAAGTAAGGTGAGAATTACGCATCAATTTCAGTAAATGATGCAGGTCAGGTAATCTCACCCAAAGAAATTAACAACAGTTAATTTAACTACAAGGCTAGGAGCTCAACCATGGCAAGTAAAAGCGCAGATGTTCGTCCAAAAATTACAATGGCATGTGTTGAGTGCAAAGAGCGCAACTACATCACACGCAAGAATCGCCGTAACGATCCTGATCGCTTAGAACTTAAGAAGTTTTGCCCTCGCTGCAAATCTTCACAACTTCACCGCGAAACTCGCTAAATAAACCCGCCTAATGGCTGGGTCAATTCGCATCTGCATAATCGCAGAGGGTTTTACAGAAGATTTAATTACCTGCGTTAGTTCAATAACAAAACACACTCAAACCCCGGTAAGTATCTATGCAAATGGTAAAAGTAATTGGTTAAGCGATGATTTATTTAAATCTAATCAGATAAACATTACTCAAGAGAAAAACCCACTTGGTTGGGGTAATGTGATTAATCATTTTTTAAGTACTAGTACTGAGGATTACTTAATAATTATGGATCCCTCCACAATTTTTACAGACGATCCCATCACAGCAACTCTTACTCAACTTGAATCTGGCTACCAAGGTGTTGGTTGGAAGGGTGGACTTGTTAATTTAGATGATGAATGGCGTAGCACTGATGATAAAGGCGTAGGTGAAGTAGATGTGCTTTTTAGTTACTTCCTAGCCCTTGATCGCGTATTTGCTCAAAAAGCTGGCGGAGCTAACCCAAGTGCTAAGTATTATCGAAATGCAGATATTGAACTCTCACTTGCTATTAGGGCTGCTGGTGGAAAGTTAATGCAGATTGATCTACCACTTACACAGGAGCGCCACCATGGTTACTACGATGTTGATCCAGATTATCGGGATAAGAATTCTCGCAAAAATTATCAAAGGATCTTAGAAAGATTTAGAGGAAAAAATGAGATCCTCTCACCACGTCGGTAGGCTTAGGTAATGGAACAGTTATCAAATTTCACAACACTTAAGGTCGGTGGGCCTGCCCGAAAGATTGTGCATGCTCATACCGAAGATGAATTAATTGAGTTTGTGAAAGCTGCAGATAAAGCTGGTGAGCAAGTATTAATTTTAGGCGCAGGATCTAATTTATTAATTAGCGATGCTGGTTTTGCTGGCACAGTAATTAGAGTTGAAAGTAAGGGAAGCGCACTTGATTACGATGCCTGTAGTGGCGGAATGATTGAAGTTTCAGCCGGTGAAGACTGGGATAAATTTGTGGCGTTAACTATTGAAAAAGGCTTTGCAGACCTTGAATCATTAAGTGGAATTCCTGGAACTATTGGGGGAGCACCTATTCAAAATATTGGTGCATACGGTCATGAAGTAAGTGAAACTATTGCCAGAGTTAAAGCCTTTGATCGTAAAAAAGGTGAAGTTATAAGTTTTGCAAATGAGCAATGTAAATTTTCATACCGCAACTCTATTTTTAAAGAAGAATCTGGTCGCTACGTAATATTAAATGTTACTTTTCAACTTAGAAAAGGTGAACAATCTCTACCTATTGCCTATGCAGAGTTAGCTAAATATTTGTCAGTAAATATCGGAGATAGAGTAAGTGTTAAAGCTGTTCGCAATGCTGTGCTAGAACTTAGAGGGCGCAAGGGAATGCTGATAGATTCAAAAGAAAATCAAATTCATTCAGCTGGTTCATTCTTCATTAACCCAATATTAAGTAAAGAAGCGGCTGATAAATTACCTAGTGATGCACCACGCTGGCCACAAGCAGATGGCAAAGTAAAGACTTCAGCTGCTTGGCTGATGGAGCATTCTGGTATTACAAAGGGCGAAAAATTAGCCGGTGCTCAAATTTCTAGTAAGCATGTTTTAGCACTTTCAAATTCAGGTAGCGCAACAGCAGATGACATTATTGAGTTAGCAAAAATGGCCAGAGCTAAAGTTGATGAAAAATTTGGTATTAAATTACAAGCAGAGGTTCAATTAATTGGAGTAGATTTAAACTAAATTGCCTCACTAAGTAGTTTTTTAACTCTACCAATTCCTTCAATAATATCTTCATCTCCTAAAGCATAAGAAAAGCGCAGATAACCAGAAGGACCAAAAGCTTCACCAGGAACTGCTGCCACCTCAACCTCTTCTAATATCAAGGTCGCAAGTTCAGCTGATGTCTTAGGGCGCTTACCTCTAATTTCTTTTCCTAAAACTCCTTTAACTGAAGGGTAAACATAAAACGCACCAGTTGGATTTGGACAAGAAACTCCTGGTATTTCATTAAGAAGCTTCACAATTAATTTACGACGGCGATCAAATGCCTCACCCATTTTATGCACAGCAGATAAGTCACCAGTAAGGGCAGTGATTGCTGCACGTTGTGAAATATTTGAAACATTTGAAGAAAGGTGTGATTGCAAATTAGTTGCAGCCTTAATCACATCCTTTGGCCCAATCATCCAACCAACTCGCCATCCGGTCATAGCGTATGTTTTTGCTACACCATTAATAATTATTGTTCGATCAGCAAGTGCTGGAACTGCTACACAAATACTTGGCGCAGTTGCACCGTCGTAGAGTAGGTGTTCATAAATTTCATCCGTTACTACCCATAAACCATTTGCGAGCGCCCAATTACCAATCGCCTTTACCTGCTCAGGTGAGTAAACCGAGCCAGTTGGATTAGATGGTGAACAAAACAGCAGCACCTTTGTTTTTGCTGTTCGCACCTTTTCTAGTTGCTCAACTGAGACTAAGTAATTTTGTGACTCATCAGCAAAAACTTCAACAGATACACCACCGGCTAATTTGATGCACTCTGGATATGTCGTCCAGTATGGTGATGGAAGTATTACCTCGTCCCCTGGATCTAAAATGGATGCAAATGCTTGATAGACCGCTTGCTTACCACCATTAGTTACTAATACTTGATCAGATGTAATTTCATAATTTGAATCACGTTTAGTTTTTTTAACAATCGCATCCCGCAGTTCTGGTAATCCGGCAGCTGGTGTATAGCGGTGATTAGCTACAACTTTCGCAGCTTCAATTGCAGAGTTAACAATGTAATCAGGAGTTGGAAAATCTGGTTCACCGGCGCCAAAACCAATTACTGGCCGACCGGCTGCCTTTAGCGCTTTAGCTTTACTATCAACTGCAAGAGTTGCTGACTCTGCGATAGCTGCAATTCGTTTTGAAACTCTAGGTTTTTCAGATGCGCTCATGGGGCTTAAGTGTGCCATCTACGCTTAAAAGAGGCTTCATATTTATCTCAGTTTTACCTTCGACTACTACCTCCTCTACACTTTCGCCCCCGGCGCTTGTATTAGGTCATGATTTTTCATGCCTTAATTCGGGACAAAGGGCAGTAGCTCAATTGGCTAGAGTTGCCGTCTCCAAAGCGGCCGGTTGGGGGTTCGAGTCCCTCCTGCCCTGCAAGTAGTTCGGTAATTAGTAAGAAGTAAGTAAGAACTGAAAAGAAAAGGAATAGGTAGATGAGCGAAGAGATTGTCTCAACTGAAGAAGCCAAAGGGCTCTTTGGTCGCATCGGCCTGTTCTACCGCCAAATTATTTCTGAATTAGTAAAAGTTGTTTGGCCAACTCGAAATCAATTAACCACCTACACAGCTGTGGTTTTAGTATTCGTTGGATTTATTATTTTAGTAGTTTCAATATTTGATTTAGTTTTAACAAAAATTACCTTCTGGGTATTCGGCTAAGGGATCTAGGAAAATATGATGTCAATTGATACCCCAGCTAATCCACCAGTGGATGCATTTGAAGCAGCACTAGCTGTTACCGAGGTAGCACCAGTTGTTGAAGAGGTAATTGCGCCAGTTATTGAAGATGTAACTGATGAGAGTGTTAGTGAAGAAAATGATGAGAACGCTGAGTTTCGCGCCGCCCTTCGCAACGCACCAGGTGAGTGGTTTGTTGTTCACTCATACGCCGGATATGAAAAGAAGGTTAAAGGAAATTTAGTAAACCGTATTCAATCTTTAAATATGGAGGACTTTATCTTCCAGATTGAAGTCCCCGAAGAAGAGGTTCGCGAGCTTAAGAATGGCGCAATTAAAGTAGTAAAGCGCAACGTATTTCCAGGTTATGTATTAGTTCGTATGGAATTATCTGATGAGTCATGGTCATGCGTTAGAAACACACCAGGTGTTACCGGCTTTGTTGGCAACGCTCATCATCCATCACCACTTACGCTTTCTGAAGTTGAAAACATCTTAGCTCCACGCCCACTTAAGAAGGGCGGCAAGATTGAGATGAAGGATATTGATTATGCAATTGGTGAATCCATCACTGTTATGGATGGTCCGTTTGCAACCTTGCCAGCAACTATCTCTGAGATCATGCCAGAGCAAGCAAAGTTAAAGGTATTAGTCTCTATCTTTGGCCGCGAGACTCCAGTTGAACTTTCATTTCATCAGGTACAAAAGATTTAACGAGAAGAGAAAAGGAAAAAACCATGGCACCAAAGAAAAAAGTAACCGCACTTATTAAGCTGCAGATTCAGGCTGGAGCAGCCACACCGGCGCCACCAGTAGGACCAGCATTAGGCCAGCATGGTGTGAACATCATGGACTTCGTTAAGGCGTATAACGCTGCGACTGAAAGCCAAAAAGGAAACATCATTCCAGTTGAAATTACTGTGTTTGAGGATCGCTCATTTACTTTTATTACTAAAACTCCACCAGCTTCACGATTAATTCTTAAGGCTGCCGGAATTGAAAAGGGATCAGCAGTTCCCCATAAAGATAAAGTTGCAAATCTAACTAAGGCACAGGTTGAAGATATAGCCAAGCAAAAGATGGTTGATCTAAATGCTAATGACTTAGAGATGGCTTCACGAATTATTGCCGGTACCGCTCGTTCGATGGGTATTACCGTCTCTAGTTAAAAATAAACAATGTGGGAGAACCTCGCTGGTTCGCAAAAACCACAACCCCAATCTTGAAAACCCTTTCAAGATTAATTAAGAGGAGAAGAAATGAAGCGCAGTAAGAAATATAAGGCCGCCGCCGAGAAGATAAAGTTAGAAAATCTTTATATGCCAGGTGAGGCGATGAAGTTAGTTAAAGAGACTTCAACTGTTAAATACGATGCAACTGTTGATATCGCATTGTTTTTAGGTGTGGATCCAAAGAAAGCAGATCAAGCTATTCGTTCCACCGTTAACTTGCCACACGGAACTGGTAAGACTGCCAGAGTTTTAGTTTTTGCCGGTGGTGAGCGAGCTGAAGAGGCACGTGCTGCTGGTGCTGACATTGTTGGCGCAGATGAATTAATCGATGAAGTTTCAAAGGGGCGTCTTGATTACGACGCAGTTGTATCAACACCTGAATTAATGGGAAAGGTTGGCCGACTTGGAAAAGTTCTTGGACCTCGTGGCCTAATGCCAAACCCAAAGACTGGAACTGTTACAACCAATGTTGCTAAAGCTGTTACTGATATTAAAGGTGGAAAGATTGAGTTTAGAGTTGATAAGAACTCAAACCTGCACTTTGTAATTGGTAAAGTTTCATTTACTGCTGAACAACTTGCTGAAAATTATGCTGCAGCAATTGAAGAGGTAATGAGAGCAAAGCCTGCATCATCTAAAGGCCGCTTTATTAAGTCAGCTACTGTTTCATCAACTATGAGCCCAGGAATCCAACTTGATACCTCAGTTGCTCGTGATGGTGGAGCCCAGATCCAATAAATAAGTAATTTTGACTTGGGTAGGCCTAACCGCCTACCCTTGGCTTATTCAGTCAGGCTAATTAATAAAATAATTAGAAAGACAGAAAACCAAAGACTGCAGGTCTTTTAAAGTAAATCTTTAAAAGGTAATTGTTGAAAAACAGCCCGCATAGGTGTAATCGATTACCTCGAGTGCATTTATGCGCCGAGGTTTTTCTTATTTAGAAAGGATGCCAAATGGCAACCCCAGATAAGAGCGCTGCTGTTGCAGAGATCGCAGAAGATTTCCGCACCGCAAATGCAACTGTACTTACTGAGTACCGTGGTCTATCCGCTACATTATTAAAACAACTACGTCGATCACTTGGTGTAAAAAACAAGTACTCCGTAGTTAAGAACACTTTAACTAAAATTGCAGCAAAAGAAGCTGGTGTTGATCTAGATCCAGCAATGCTGGCTGGTCCATCTGCTGTTGCATTTATTAAAGGTGACCCAATTGATGCTGCTAAAGCATTACGTGATTTTGCTAAGGAAAATCCACTTCTAATTATTAAGGGTGGAATTTTTGATGGTAAGGCAGTAACAACTGCTGAGATTATGCAACTTGCTAATCTTGAATCTCGCGAAGTTCTACTTGCCAAGATTGCCGGTGCACTTAAAGCATCAATGTCTAAGGCTGCTAGAACATTTGATGGTCTTCGCATCAAGATGGAGGCAGGTGCACCAGCACCAGTTGCTCCACCAGTTGCGCAAGCAGCTCCTGAAGTTGTAGCAGAGGCAGTCGTTGCCGAAGCAGCTCCTGAAGTTGTTGCAGAAGCAGTCGTTGCACAAGATGTAACACCTGAAGTTGTAGCCGAAGCGGCACCTGCTGCTGAAAGCACAGAAAACTAAACCGACCCCCAACCCCCGTACTCATACCAAGAGTTGGAGTCGGGAACAAAAAGAAAAGGAACGAACATGGCAAAGCTAAGTACCCCAGATCTATTAGGTCAGTTCAAAGATATGACTTTGGTTGAACTAACAGAGTTTGTGAAAGCATTTGAGACAG
>OFQB01000067.1_pt1 | contig 8386 bp, 7 predicted proteins | sample 1542681 | NCBI WGS metagenome assembly OFQB01 (sample SAMN05442513, study PRJEB24371) | freshwater metagenome | isolation source: Freshwater Lake | place: Canada: Niagara | collected 2012-08-09
CAGGATTACTAACTGGCACACCAACTGAGATTGCAGCATCTACTGCATACACAATTACTGCTACAAACACTTCAGGTACTGCCCAAAGAACTTTTACTTTAACTGTTGGGCCGATAGCCCCAGCCTTCACCCTCTCATCATCTTCTGAAAGTAAAACTGTTAACACAGCAATCTCTGGTTACACCATCTCATCAACTGGTGGCACTATCGCCTCCTATGCAATCTCACCAGCTGCCCCTGCTGGCTTAACCTTTAACACAACTACAGGATTGCTAACTGGCACACCAACTGAGGTTGCCGCAGCTACTGCTTACACAATTACGGCTACTAATGCCACATCATCTACAACACAAACATTTACTTTAACAGTGACTGCAGTACCAGTGGTGGCTACTAACTCAGCAGCAGAGGCAGCCGCACAAGCAGAGGCTGCACGAAAAGCCAGGGAGCAGCAAGAGTTAAGAGAGATTCTTGCTCTTATCCCAAGTATTGGTGAGTTAACGCTAAGTCTTGGTGAAACTACTAAGTCTTTGTATTCAACAAAGTGTGTAAAGGGTAAGACAACTAAGTATGTTAAATATGGCGCTAAGTGTCCTAAGGGGTATGTGAAGAAGAAGTAACCCATTGATTCATACTCACCAAGTCTTACGACTTTTTAGAGTAGTTAGTCAGTCTCACTTACGCTCATAAGTGGGTTGTGAGGGATTCGAACCCCCGACCCGGTGATTAAGAGTCACCTGCTCTACCAACTGAGCTAACAACCCGGCTTTTTATTACTGCCCGACCCTATCAGCGATTTACTAAAGGTAAATTCGCAGTTAGGTTTTCCTATTTATTACTACTTTTTATAACGCTTATAGGAGGCGTTTATTTCATCCTCTGCTGCCTTTTGATCTACCCAATCACCACCGTGGACCACTTTGTTTGGTTCTAGTGATTTATAGACCTGAAAGAAGTGTTTTATTTCTTCAAGCTCAAAGCTTGGTAGATCTGAGATATTAGTTAAATAATCTTTTCTGATATCACCTGCTGCAACGCAAAGTAATTTATCATCACCACCTGCTTCATCACTCATTCGTAGCATGCCTATTACTCGACATGAGACCACACATCCTGGAAATGTTGGCTCATCCAGCATTACTAGGGCATCTAGTGGATCACCATCGAGTGATAATGTGTTTTCAACAAAGCCGTAATCATATGGATAACGAGTTGATGTGAAGAGCATTCGATCTAATCTAATCTGACCTGTCTCATGATCGATCTCATACTTATTACGAGAGCCTGCTGGAATCTCAATTACAACATCAAAGATCATCGGCTTCATTACTTTCTCCTATGTGTAATTAATTGCTAACTCTTTGCCAAATTAGTGGGGTGAGCGACGGGGCTCGAACCCGCGACATCCCGGACCACAACCGGGTGCTCTACCAGCTGAGCTACGCCCACCATGTTTTGCAAAGGCAATGATACGGCAAATATCTGCTACTTATTTATACCTATTAATTACTGCCTGGTTAGGGAAGAAATATTGCGCTGCGGTAGTAATCAAGCTCTGCAATTGAGTCTCTGATATCACCGAGTGCTCGATGATTTCCATCTTTAGCAGGGGCTGAGAAGTAGGTTTTAGGGTGCCATCTTCTTGCTAACTCTTTAATGGTTGAGACATCAATAGTTCGATAATGCAGATACTTATTTAATAGGGGTAGATCTCTAGCGATAAAGGCTCGATCAACATAGACAGAGTTACCAGCCAGTGGTGATTTACCTTCGACAGGTGCGTATTTTTTTAGATAGGCGATGATCGCCTCATCTGCTTTATCTAAAGTTGTCCCATTTGGGATCTCTTTAATAAGTCCAGAGCTTGTATGCATATCTATTACAACCTGTTGCATGTTAGCTAATTTCTCCGGTTCACACTTAATAACTAGATCAACTCCAGTGCCTAATACATTTAGTTGGGCATCAGTTACTAGGACTGCAATCTCAACTAGGGCATCATTTTGAATATCTAGCCCGGTCATCTCACAATCGACCCAGATTATGTTTGGAAGATCAGCGCTCATATGGGCTAAGCCTATTGGGTTCCTCTGCCTAACTAGTTCACCTTTAGTTCACCTTAGTTTTACCTCATGTCCCCTCACCCCACCCACTTACCTAGCATTATCGCCCTGTGAGTACAACCGTTGCTGCGCCAAAATCAACACCGGCGCCTAGAGTAATTACTACTGAGCCAAGATTTACTGACAAAGTATTTAGGGGTGTAGTTACATCTGGTGGCTTATTTTCATTAGCACTTTTAGGTTTAATTGGATTTTTCTTAGTTTATAACGGCTTTGAAGCAATACGAGCAGCTGGCCTGGGATTCATAACTGGCTTTGATTGGGTGGACGCCATACCGGAGGAAGGTCAACCTGCAGCTTATGGAGTTGGCGCAATGCTTTACGGAACAATTGTTACTGGAATTTTAGCGATGATTATGGGTGTGCCAATTGCAGTTGGTACCGCATTGTTTTTATCTTATTACGCACCGCAGTGGCTAAAAAAACCAATGGTGGTAGTAGTTGATGTAATGGCAGCAATCCCATCAATTGTTTACGGATTATGGGGTTACTTTGTTTTAATGCCGCATGCAGAGTACTGGGCTAAATTAATTCACAAGTACTTTAGCTTTATTCCATTCTTTGATATGCCAGCACCAGTATTTACTAGATCACCTTTTATTGCAGGCTTAGTGTTAGCAATCATGATTACACCAATCGTGACTGCGGTAGCACGGGAAGTATTTGCCCAAACTCCGTTAGAGCGAATCCAGGCAGCCTACGCACTCGGTGCTACTAAGTGGTCAATGATTAAAGCGGTGGTAATTCCTTATGGTCGCGGCGGTGTGATTGGCGGCGCCATGCTTGGGTTAGGCCGAGCCCTTGGTGAAACAGTTGCTGTTTACACAGTACTTAACTTAGTTTATGACATTCGAATTGAAGTTTTACTAAGTGCTGGTGGGTCAGTGGCATCTATGATCGTTAATAAATTCGGAGAAGCTGATCGAGTTGAATTACAAGCATTAATGGCAGCTGGCTTTGTTCTATTTTTAGTTACCTTAGCGGTTAACTTTTTGGCCAACGCTATTATTAATAAGACGGCGAGAGAGTAAAAATGAGCCAAAGTGTCTTGCTGGTTAAGCCAGAGCATCCTTGGAAGCTAACTCCAAAAGACTTAATTACTGATTTACTTGGGGCGTTATTTACAGTTGTTGCAACCTTGGCAATTGTTGGCTTTTCACCATTAAAAGGTAAATTAGGATTTGCTTTGACATTAATTTTTATGTCAATAATTACTGCTACAGCAGTTAGCTGGATCAAAAAAGATCGTAAGGCTGCGGTAAATTCCTCCACCACAGTATTGGTTTATATTGCGGCATCATTTGTCATTATCGCTTTAGCTTCAGTTTTATATGAAATTATCAGATTAGGTGCTTCACAATTATCACCAGGTGCAATGTTCACTCAAGATATGTCACAAACAGCCTCAGAATCTGAACTAACTGAGGGTGGATTAATACATGCGGTGATTGGAACTGCCTACATCGTTACCTTTGCAACCGTGCTCTCCACACCAATTGGTATTTTAACCGCGCTTTATATAGTTGAAGTTAAAGGTCGATTTGCTGGACTAGTTAGATTTTTCGTACAAGCAATGAGTGGTGTGCCATCAATTGTTGCTGGATTATTTATTTTCGCGGTCTGGATGGTGCAGTTAGGAAATGCATATAGCGCCATAGCCGGTGCCTTTGCGTTAACAGTTTTAATGATTCCAACTGTGGCTAGAACCTCTGAAGAGGTATTAAAACTTATTCCAAGTGATCTTCGTGAAGCTGGTTTAGCTTTAGGTGCTACCCAGTGGCGCACAGTTGCCATGGTGGTCATACCAGCAGCAAGGAGTGGGTTAATTACAGCGGTAATTCTAGGAATAGCTCGAGTAGTCGGTGAAACTGCGCCCTTACTTCTAACAATTGGTGGCGCTGATGCAATTAATTTAAACCCTACGCAAGGAAATATGTCAGCTTTTCCTTACTATGTTTGGAAAAATCTACTTATCGGAAGTGAAAATGCTATTAGTAGAGCTTGGCAGGGCGTTTTTGTATTAATGGTTATTGTCTTCATATTTTTTGCACTGGCTAGATACTTTGGAGCAGCTAAAGGAAGTAGGAAAAAATGAGTAATGAGAATTCACCAGAAACTCCCAATGAGCGAAAGGAAAATATGAGTCAGTTAACAGGAAAGCCGGAGAGTGGGCAAAAGAGTAGCTCAGCGCAAGATCGCAGAGTTGCCACTCATTCACTAGCAGATGTTGCCGCGGCAAGAACTGCCAAGGTAGGTAAGCCGATTGCTGGTTTAACTGGCCTTACCGCAAAAGGAATTCATGCCTGGTTTGGTAAAAAACATGTACTTGAAGATATCTCAATGGATTTTTTCTCTGGCACAGTAACCGCGCTAATTGGCCCATCAGGTTGTGGTAAATCTACATTCATTCGAATTCTTAACCGGATGCATGAATTTATTCCAACTGCAGCTCTTGCTGGTCAGGTAATTCTAGATGGCAAAGATGTTTATGATCCAGGAGTTGATGTTACAAAGATTAGATTAAAGGTAGGAATGGTATTTCAGAAACCAAATCCATTCCCATCGATGACGATTAAAGAGAATGTTCTATCTGGGCTAAAACTTGCTCAAATTAAAATTGAAAATGCAGATGAGTTACTCGAGAGTTGCTTAAGAAGAGCAGGTCTTTGGGATGAAGTTAAAGATCGATTAGATGAGTATGGCGGAGCGTTATCAGGTGGGCAGCAACAGCGCTTATGTATTGCCAGATCACTTGCAGTAAATCCACAAGTTCTTCTAATGGATGAGCCTTGCTCAGCTCTTGATCCAGGATCAACACTTCGAATTGAGGAAACCATTAGAGAGTTGGCCTCTAGCATCAGTATTGTGATTGTTACTCACAATATGCAGCAGGCAGCACGCGTCTCTGATTACACAGGCTTCTTCTTATCAGATGGCGGCCCAGGTCGATTAATTGAAAGCTCATCAACTTCTGAGATATTTACTAATCCAAAGGAGAAGCGAACCGAGGATTATGTCTCTGGAAGATTTGGTTAATTTCGTTACCAATTGTTAACTTAACTAACATCATATGTTTACCTGATATGAGTCTCAAGTTCTCCTGGCCTAAGTAGTTTTCACTCACCGATTACTTCAAGGGGGAATAATGAAGTTACAAAGAAAATTGGCAGTTACCGTAATTGCCACAGCCGCATTAGTTTTATCATCATCACCAGCTTTTGCTGGTCAGATTAATGGTAGCGGTGCAACATTTGCTCAACCACTAATTGATGTTTGTAAAGTAGAGTTTACAAAAGATACTGGCCACACCGTAAATTACACCGCAGGTGGTTCAGGAAAAGGTCGTACTGACTTCACAAAAAATCTAGTTGATTTTGCTGCATCAGATTCTGTTTACACATCAGATTTCCCTGCTCACTTAGAGTATGCACCAGTTTATGCAGCTCCAATTGCAATTATGTACAATCTTCCAACAGTTAAAGAGTCAATTTATCTAAGTGAAGCAACACTTGCTCAGATCTTCTCTGGTTATATTACTAACTGGGATGACAAGCTTATTGCTGCAGATAATGAGCGCACAGTAAAGACTGTTACATACAAGACAAAGAAAGTAACCACCAAGGTTGGTGGCAAGAATGTAACAAAGACTGTTCCATTATTAGATAAAAAGGGTAAGCCAGTCATTGCTAGTACTTCTGAGAAGGTAGTAAATATCGATCTACCAAAAGAACCAATTACTGTTTACTACCGTACTGACTCATCAGGAACATCTGAGCAATTTGGTAAGTTTCTAAAAGGTGCTAACGCTGGAACAAATGAAAGATTATGGCCAAAGACAGCGAGTGGAACTTTTGCTAACTCCACACCAAATAACATCTCAACCTTCTTTAACTTCCAAGGCGCATCAGGTTCAGCATTAGTTGCAGCCGGTGTTAAGGGTAAAGTTGGCGGCATTGGATATGGTGAGGTTAGTTGGGCAACTGATAATAAATTAGCTGTTGCAAATATTAGAAACGCTGCCGGTGAGTTTATTGCTCCTACTGCTGCTGGTACCTCAGCATTTTTAGGTGGCGGAACTATTGAAGCTAATGGAAGCCTTACAGCTGATTACAAGAAGTCAATTTCAGGTGCTTATCCAGTAGCTACTGCTTCTTATGGCTTGGTATATCCAGAAGCTGCTAAGAAAGACGCTGCTACTCAAAAGATCGTTGCTGAGTGGCACACATACATGCTACAAAAGTGTCCAGCTAAATTCCCAGAAAAGGGATATGCACAAATTACTGGTCCTTTATACGACAAAGCAATGTCTCAGATTGCAAAGATCAAGTAAATAAGTAAAAAAGAAATCCCCCGCACACTCCTAGAGTGCGGGGGATTTTTTATGCTTAAAATTGGTTTGTTCTTGGTTTTAACTCTTTAGTTAGAGTAGGATAAAGATGTAACTGTGACGAAAAACAGATTGCTAGATAAAGATCTGCGTTATGGGTGTGGACTCCGGAGGACCCGGGCCACTGATAATTATGCAAAGGGGTGGAATCCGGTTCACACCGGAGTCAGCCCATGCCAGCCATTAATCCAATTGTTCTTAATTCATTATCTGATCTTCAGCCGGCGCTTTATTGGTTAGATGCAGATCCATTAGAGCCTGACTCTCATTCATCTCTTACCAGTGAAATAGAAACTGATCTTTGTATTGTTGGTGCCGGTTACACCGGTCTTTGGACAGCTCTTCTTGCTAAAGAGCGAGATCCAAAGCGTGAGGTAGTAATAATTGAACAACGTGAGACTGGCAATGGCGCCTCAGGCCGTAATGGCGGCTTTTGTAATGGCTCTCTCACTCATGGTTTTGTTAATGGTTACACCCGCTTTGCCGATGAGATGGTAACTATTGAAAAATTAGGTAGGCAAAATCTTGATGCAATTGAGGAGACAATAAAGAAATACAAGATTGATTGTGATTTTGAAAGAAATGGTGAGCTACGAGTTGCAGTTGCCCCATGGCAGATGGCTGGTTTAAAAGAGGAAGCAGTTGCTAGAAATAAGACTGGTGATCAAGTTGAGGTATTAAGCAAAGAGGAAATAAGAGCGCTGGTTAAATCACCAATTTATGAGGGAGCACTCTTTGATCATGATGGCACAGCCTTAGTTGATCCGGCCAGATTAGTTTGGGGACTAGAGAAGGTTTGTCTCTCCCTTGGCGTGAAGATTTATGAAAACTCTAAAGTTGAGGAGTTAATCCAAGATGGTGAGCAAGTAATTGTTAAAAGTGCCTATGGATCAATTAGAGCAAATAAGGTGGCTCTCGCCACCAATATCTACACGCCCCTTGTTAAGAGTGTAAAAAAGTATGTAATTGCAGTTTATGACTTTCAATTAGTAACGCAGCCATTAACTGCTGAGCAGTTAGAAAGTATTGGCTGGAAAGGTAGAGAGGGATTATCCGATGCTGGGTATCAATTCCATTACTACCGGTTAACTAAAGAGAATGAGATTTTATGGGGTGGTTATGATGCAATTTATAACTACGCTGGCAAGGTTCGAACTGAGTATGAAACTCGCCCACTTACTTATGCCAGGCTTGCAACAAACTTCTTTAAAACATTTCCACAATTAGCTGGAATTAAATTTACCCATGGATGGGGTGGGGCAATTGATACCTGCTCAAGGTTTTCACCATTTTGGGGAACTGATTTTGATGGCAAAGTTGCCTACGTACTTGGTTACACAGGCCTTGGTGTTGCTACAACTAGATTTGGTGCTTCCACCATGCTGGATTTATTAGATGGTATTGAAAGTGAAGCAACGGGATTGTCTATGGTTAAACACAAACCAATTCCATTTCCACCAGAGCCATTTAGATTTTTATTTATCAGGCTTACCCAATGGTCAATTACTAGGGCTGATAAAAATGAAGGAAAACGTAATTTATGGCTGAAGTTATTAGACCGACTTGGTTTGGGATTTGATTCTTAAGTAGTGCGCGCCTGGCAGGAATCGAACCTGCGACCTAATGCTTAGAAGGCATTCGCTCTATCCGACTGAGCTACAGGCGCATTTAGTGCTTTACGAGGATAAGTCTACCGATCACAACAGGTAAGGTTTGCCTCTATGGCTGAGTTTATTTACACGATGAAAAAGGCGCGCAAGGCGCATGGTGAGAAAGTAATTCTTGATGACGTCACCTTGATGTTCTTACCCGGCGCCAAAATTGGTGTGCTTGGGCCTAACGGTGCTGGTAAGTCAACGGTGCTACAGATCATGGC
>OFQB01000070.1_pt1 | contig 8224 bp, 6 predicted proteins | sample 1542681 | NCBI WGS metagenome assembly OFQB01 (sample SAMN05442513, study PRJEB24371) | freshwater metagenome | isolation source: Freshwater Lake | place: Canada: Niagara | collected 2012-08-09
AAAAAAATTGATACATGCGCCGGAGAGTTTGAATCTAAAACTCCTTATATGTACTCTACTTATGGAAGTAGCGATCTAAGTACTTGCGAATCTGAGCCAACAAACAAAAAAAAAGTTATTATTTTAGGTAGCGGACCAAATAGAATAGGACAAGGAGTAGAATTTGATTACTGCTGTTGTCAGGCAAGTTATGCATTAAAAGAAGTTAATTATGAGACCATTATGATTAACTGTAATCCTGAAACAGTCTCAACCGATTATGATACGAGTGATAGATTATATTTTGAGCCTTTGACTGAGGAGCATGTAATTGAAATTATTAATAAAGAAAAAAGCAACGGTTCTCTTTTTGGCGTTATAGTTCAGTTTGGTGGTCAAACTCCATTAAAACTTGCAAAATTTATTCATGAAAATAATATTCCAATCTTAGGTACTCAACTTGAATCTATTGATCTTGCTGAGGATAGAGAAAAATTTAAAAATTTTGTAATCAAAGAAGAATTGCTTCAGGCAGAAAGTGGACTTGCAAGAACTGAGGCTGAAGCGCTTGAAATCGCAAAAAAAATAAATTTCCCGATAGTAATTAGACCTTCATATGTTTTGGGCGGTAGAGCTATGGAAATTGTATACGATGAAGATCATCTTAAAAAATATATAAAAGAAGCAGTTAAAGTTTCAGGAAAAGATCCTGTTCTAATAGATAAATTTATTAACGATGCAATTGAAGTTGATGTTGATGCTATTTGTGATGGCAAAGATGTTTTTATTGCAGGCATAATGGAACATATTGAAGAGGCAGGAATTCACTCTGGAGATTCTGCATGTTGTATTCCTCCGTATTCATTAAAACAAAATATTATCGATGAAATATCAAAACAAACAAAGAAGATTGCCTTTGGTTTAAAAGTATTGGGACTTTTAAATATTCAATTTGCTGTAAAAGATGATCGAGTTTATGTCTTAGAAGTGAATCCAAGGGCCAGCAGAACCGTTCCTTTTGTAGCGAAATCTATTGGAGTTCCTGTTGCAAAAATTGCAACAAAAGTAATGACGGGTTTAAAATTAAAAGATCTAAATTTAAATAAAAAAAATCATAAATTATATTCTGTCAAAGAAGCTGTATTTCCTTTTAATAAATTTCCAAATGTAGATACCTTGTTAGGACCTGAGATGAAATCAACAGGAGAAGTTATGGGAATTGATAAAACATTTGGTCTTGCTTTTGCAAAAAGTCAATTTGCAACCGGTAATAAAATTCCAAAATCTGGCGTTGCTTTCTTGTCTGTTAAAAAAGATGATAGAAAACATATTCTTAAAATTGCACAAGAACTAAAAAAATCAGGATTTGATATTATTGGAACTTCTGGAACTTCTGATTTTTTAAATTCATCAGGAGTTGAATGTAAAAAAATTAATAAAGTTATAGAGGGAAAACCTCATATTGAAGATTCTCTTAACGCTAAAAAAATTGCTTTAGTTATAAATACATCTCAAGGTAAGCAATCTATAAAAGACTCTTTCTCTCTTAGAAGAGCGGCTCTTACAAGTGGTACTCCTTACTACACAACTATTGCTGGAGCCAATGCAATTACTGAAGCTATTAAATCTTTAAAGAATTATAAATTTGAAGTTCTTGCTTTGCAGGATATAAATTAATTAACTTTCCAATCAGTTTCAAAAGTTACATAATTTACTTGAAGACATCTTCTGTCTCTTTTAATTTCTTTTTTTTCCAATCCATGCCAAGTGTCAGGACCACTTGTAAAAGCATATCCATAATTATTCCTATAAGGCACAGTTTTTACTAACTTTAAATTCTTATCATAAAAATCTGTACCTAATTCTTCAGATTCATAATTATCTGGATTTGCAAATAACAGACATGACATTAATTTTTCTTTAATATCGCAATGAGGCTTAAGCCAAAAACCAACTCTATCAGCAATGATTTCAACTCGTACATAAGCTTTGCTTAAATCTTTTTTAATTTTTGAGCCAATATATTTAGCTGTTTCCATTCTGCATAATTCATCAATAAATTTTTTTAAATGTGGATAGTCTTTATAATTATCTTTTGTGACAAACTCTCTTATCTTTCCTGCTTTGCCTCCCGTAGGATCTCCAGATCTATATGACCCTGCACCACCATCTACCGCTCTAGTGCCATCAAAGTCGATTTTAATTTCTGGAACCTTCGCTTCGCAGATTTCTTTTATTTGCTCTTCAGTTAAGGGCTCTGTTAACTCCCAGTGATCAAATGGATAGTTCGAATGAGCTGACTTATTTTGAAACGATTTTAAAAAACTCATTAATATTAATTTAACCTTTCTTTTATTATTCTCGCAATACGTTTTGTCTCATCTAATTCCGGATAACTCCAATTATCAATATTTTCTCCTAAAAATTTGATAATCCCTTTTTCTCTAAAACTATTAAGAAAATACTCAAATCTGTTATTTCTTCTCTTGGCCTTCATTTTAGCCACAAATATTGGCTTTTGTGTGATCGCACACTCAGAAATCATTGAAGTAGAATCGCAAGTTACAATAATTGTTTTCGATAATTTAAGAGCTGATAAATAAAATTCTTTACTAACAAAATCAATAATAACTGCTGAATCTAAAAAAAACTTTTTAGCAAAATCAATAATGTTGTCTGGTGTTCTTCTTGATCTAACAAGAATTAATTTAAAATTCTTATCTAAAAAATTATCTTTTATTAATAAAAAAATATTTCCAAGATCAATCTCGTTAAAATCATAATACCTATTAGGACCTCCCAAGATTAAAGAAACAATCTTATCATTTTCAGATAGATTATATTTTGAGAAAACATTACTACTATTATCAATCTCTTGTTTAGTAATATAATGAAGAGCTCCAAATGTATTTAATACATTGTTCCCTTTTATTTGATCGTGCTCTGGAGCAACAATTAAATCAAAATTTGAAAAGTTTATCTTGGGGTTCTGAATATGAATATTGAATAAATTTTTATTATTTCTTTTTAAAAACAAAGAGGAAATGATGCTATTTTTTCCACATGAAATAAGGACTTGATTCTCTATTTGATCTGGAATTTTTCCATCAATAACAGATTTGCTAACGGGAACTAAGTTTATGGGAAAGTATTTCCAAGGTTTTTTCAAATTTACAAAACAATGATTAAAATCTAATTTTAAAGCTTTTGCTAAGCCTTCTACTTGACTCACCATACCATGAGCGCCTTCGGTTAATAATAATGCTTTAAAATATCTCATTGTTTAAAATGATAATTAATTATAAATACTATTAATTAAAATCTACAATGAATATCAATAAAATAAATAAAGTAATTATTATTGGATCCGGTCCTGCGGGATATACAGCTGCAATTTATGCAGCAAGAGCAATGCTTGAGCCAGTTTTAATTGCAGGTTCACAACCAGGTGGTCAATTAACGATCACTAATGATGTTGAAAATTTTCCTGGATTTGCAGATGTAGTACAAGGTCCTTGGTTAATGGAACAAATGAAAGAACAGGCATTAAAGGTTGGGACAAAATTTATTGAAGATCATATTTCTACAGTTAATTTTAATAAAAAACCCTTTGAAATAATTGGAGACTCTGGAACTCATTATTTTGCTGAAAGTGTTATTATTTCAACTGGCGCACAGGCAAGATGGTTAAATTTAGAATCTGAGGAAAAATATAAAGGATTTGGTGTTTCTGCTTGCGCAACTTGTGACGGTTTCTTTTTTAAAAATAAAGATGTTGTTGTTGTAGGTGGTGGAAATTCTGCAGTTGAAGAGTCTTTATTTCTTACAAATTTTGCAAAAAAAGTAACACTTATTCATAGAAAAGGCGAATTAAGAGCAGAAAAATTATTACAAAAGAAATTATTTTCTCATCCTAAAATTAATGTAATTTGGGATAGTGTTGTTTCAGAAATTATTGGAACGAAAAACCCTAAAGGGGTCACTGCTGTTAAATTAAAAAATATCAAAACAAATACGGTCACAGAGCTGCAAACACACGGTCTTTTTGTTGCAATCGGACATGATCCGGCGACAGCTATGTTTAAAGAACAAATTAATATGGATAGTAGCGGCTACATCATAACTCAACCTGACTCTACAAAGACTAATATACCTGGAGTATTTGCTGCAGGAGATGTGAAAGATAAACTGTACCGACAAGCTGTTACGGCTGCTGGAATGGGATGTATGGCCGCTCTTGAATCTGAAAAATATCTATCTAATCACTAAGACTACTTTAAACTTTCACAAAAAGTTTTAATCTTTATTACGGCTTTTTCTAAAATCTGCATAGAAGTTGCATAAGAAATTCTAAAATAACCTTCTAGTCCAAATGCTGAACCCTGAACAATTGCAACACCCGTTTCTTCTAATAAGTAAGTTGCAAAATCTGTATCATTTTTAATAATTTTTCCACTAGATGTTTTTTTATTCATTGTTTTTTTACAATTAGGAAAAACATAAAATGCACCTTGAGGATTAACACAGGTTAATCCATTAATATTATTTAAAGCATGAACAATAAAATCTCTTCTTTTTTTAAACTCCAAAGCTCTAGTGTTAATAAAACTTTGATCTCCATTAAGAGCCTCCACTGCAGCAGCTTGACTAATAGAAGATGGATTAGTCGTTGATTGAGATTGGATTTTCTGCATTGCTTTTATTAATTCTTTCGAACCAGCGGCATATCCAATTCTCCAGCCTGTCATTGCATAGGCTTTGCTTACTCCATTTATGACTATAGTTCTGTCTTTTAGAGAGTTGTCTATTTCTAAAATATTTACAAATTTTGGATCATTGGCACTTTTGACATCGTGATAGATAATATGTTCATAAATATCATCTGTTAAAATGTTAACGTGTTTATGTTTTTTTAAAACTTTTACTAACTCAGTTAATTCTGATCTCGAGTAACACATTCCGGTAGGATTAGCTGGAGAATTTAAAATAAACCACTTTGTCTTGTTTGTTATTAATTTTTCAAGTTGTTCAGCAGAAATCTTAAAATCACTTTGTTCATCACACTCTACAAATTTTGGAGTTCCACCAGCTAATAAAACAATGTCAGGATATGAAACCCAATATGGTGCTGGAATAATAACTTCATCTCCTGGATTAATAGTTGCAAGAATGCAGTTATAAATTACCTGCTTACCTCCTGTGCCAACTGTAATATTGTCTACATCAAAAATTAAATTATTTTCTCTTTTAAATTTGTTAACAATTGCTTTTTTTAACTCTGGTGTTCCATCAACGGCTGTATATTTTGTTTGTCCTTCTTTAATAGCCTTAATTGCCGCAGCTTTTATATTATCCGGAGTATCAAAATCTGGCTCTCCTGAAGCTAGCGCTATTACTTCTTTTCCGCTTTCTTTTAATAATCTGGCTTTCTGAGTAATTGCAATTGTAGGAGATTCTTTTATTCTCGATAAAGAAGTTGATAGTATAGACATCTAAATTAATTATATTTTGGAATATGCAAAATCTTTTGGAAACTAATATATTAGAAAAATCAAATACAAAAGAACTTTCTTCAAAAAAATTAGAGGGAGGAAAAAAATTTCAACTAATAACTGAATACACTCCTGCAGGTGACCAACCTAGGGCTATTTCTTTTTTAAAAACAGAAATAGTAAATAACAAAAAAAATCAAGTTTTACTTGGTGTGACTGGTTCTGGAAAAACTTTTACAATGGCAAAAATTATCGAAGAATTAAATCGCCCAGCTTTAATTCTTGCTCCAAATAAAACTTTAGCAGCCCAATTATATGGTGAAATGAAAAATTTTTTCCCTAATAACGCTGTTGAATACTTTGTTTCTTATTACGATTACTACACTCCAGAAGCTTACGTTCCGAGATCGAATACTTATATAGAAAAAGAAGCTTCTATAAATGAGCAGATAGATAGAATGAGACATTCGGCTACCAGATCTCTTTTGGAAAGAGATGATGTGATTATTGTTTCAAGCGTATCTTGTATTTACGGATTAGGATCTGTCGATTCTTACAGTAAAATGACTTTGATTTTTAAAAAGAATGAGAGCTATGAAAGAGATAAGATTATTAAAGGACTTGTTGAGCTTCAATACAAAAGAAATGATCAAAATTTTTATAGGGGAACTTTTAGAGTTAGAGGAGAAAATATAGAAGTTTTTCCATCCCATTATGAAGACGAGGCATGGAGAATTACAATTGAAGATAATAAAATAACTCAGATAAAATCTTTTGATCCACTAACCGGAGCTGACAATAAAGAAATTAATTTAATAAAATTATATGGAAATAGTCACTATATCACTCCCAGACCAACAGTAGAAAAAGCAATTAAAGAAATAAAAAAAGAACTAATTGTTACTTTAGAAAAATTTAGAAATGAAAAAAAACTTTTAGAAGCACAAAGACTAGAAGAAAGAACTAGATATGATCTCGAAATGATTGAAGCCACAGGAAGTTGCGCTGGAATAGAAAATTATTCAAGATTTTTATCTGGAAGAAATACTGGTGAACCGCCTCCAACATTATTTGAATATCTTCCCGACAATTGTTTAGTATTTGTCGATGAAAGCCACGTTACCATTCCTCAGCTAAACGGAATGTATAAAGGAGATTATACTAGAAAAAAAACTTTATCCGATTACGGTTTTAGACTTCCTTCTTGTATGGACAATAGACCATTAAAATTTGAAGAATGGGATATGATGAGACCTCAAACAGTTTTTGTTTCTGCAACACCAAGTGAATGGGAGTTAAAACAAAGCAAAGGTGTTTTTGCAGAGCAAATTATAAGGCCAACTGGACTTATAGATCCTCCAATTTTTATCAGACCCGCTAAAAATCAGGTGGATGATTTGTTGAATGAATGCATTACCGTTTCTAAAAACAACCAAAGAATATTGGTTACTACGCTTACAAAAAAAATGGCTGAAGATTTGACAGAATATCTCGATGAAAATGGAATTAAAGTTCGTTATATGCATTCTGATATTGATACGCTTGAAAGAATAGAAATTATAAGAGACTTAAGGCTTGGTGTCTTTGATGTTTTGATTGGTATTAATCTTTTAAGGGAAGGATTGGACATTCCCGAGTGCGCTCTTGTTGCAATTTTAGATGCTGATAAAGAAGGTTTCTTAAGATCCGAAAGATCCTTAATACAAACTATAGGCAGAGCGGCTAGAAATATTGACGGTAAAGTTATTTTATATGCAGATAAAGAAACAGAAAGTATTAAAAAAGCTATCAATGAAACTAATAGAAGAAGAACTAAACAAATTGAATACAATAAAAAAAACAAAATAACCGCTCAGTCTATTAAATCAAAAATTAACGACATTTTAGAGGGAGTTTTTGAGAAGGATTATGTTACTTTTAATAATGATGTCCCTATTGGTGATAATCTTAAAAAACATTTAAAAATGCTAGAAAAAGAAATGAAAAAAGCTGCCGAAAACTTGGAATTCGAACAAGCAGCAAAAATAAGAGATGAAATAAGAAAGCTTCAGGAAAGAGAATTAGAAATTAACATGAGTACCAAAATTAAAGTTTATAACGATGATGTAAAAAAAGAATTAATAGGAAGATCAACGCAGGGCAAAGCCGGAATGATTGCAAAAAAGAAAAGATAAAATGAATAAAGGTATTTTAATTACAGGATCCTCTCAAAGAATTGGCAGGGAACTATGTTTATATTTTGCAAAAAAGGGGTGGAATATTGCAATTCATTTTAATAAGTCAAAAAAGCAATCTAAAGTTCTTAAAAAGGAAATAGAAAAATACGGAGTAAAATGCATTTGTATTCAAGGCAATCTTTTAAATATAAAAATAATAAAAAATTACTCACCATACTCACCAAAATCATGAAAAAATTTTTTTGAAAAAATGTAATAAAATAAAAAATCTAAAAAAGTTTGAAAATTGGCGAGTATGGCGAGTATGGCGAGTATGGGGAGTAATGTTATTTTTGAGTCCATAAAAAATCAAAAATAAAAAAGTTGTACTCGCGTCAAAAAAACTATGGCGAGTATGGCGAGTAGAATTGTTAGTAGTAGAATGGCGAGTATGGCGAGTAGAATTGTTAGTAGAATTGTTAGTAGAATGGCGAGTAGAATTGTTAGTAGTAGAATGGTGAGTAGAATGGCGAGTAGAATTGTTAGTAGTAGAATGGTGAGTAGAATGGCGAGTAGAATTGTTAGTAGTAGAATGGT
>OFQB01000078.1_pt1:0-5000 | contig 7418 bp, 5 predicted proteins | sample 1542681 | NCBI WGS metagenome assembly OFQB01 (sample SAMN05442513, study PRJEB24371) | freshwater metagenome | isolation source: Freshwater Lake | place: Canada: Niagara | collected 2012-08-09
TTTTAATGATACGGCGACCACCGAGATCTACACGTAAGGAGTCGTCGGCAGCGTCAGATGTGTATAAGAGACAGATCAAAAGCTATTGCTGTTGCAAAGAAAAATTCTATTTCACAACATGTTGATAGTCGCTCATCATTTAAAAATATTAATTTAGAGAATATAAAATTTGATAAAAAATTTGATCTTATTGTTTCAAATCCTCCATATTTACCAGATGTTTCATTGAAGAATTTAAATCTAGATATTAAACTTTATGAACCTAAAATTGCTTTGCAGGGGGCGTGCAAGGTGTTGATTTTTTATGTAAAATTATAACTCTGGCTTCAAAAATTTTAAAAATAAATGGTTTGCTAGCACTTGAAATTGGTGATAATCAGTTTCACATACTAGCGAAATATTTAAAAGAAAATCGCTTTAAAATTTTAGATAAATATACTTTAATTAACAAACAAGTTCGTTGTTTATTAGCAACTAAACTTTAGAAAATATTACAATAATAACTAAGAATTGACATTAAATGGCATTTATGGAAGTTTAAGGACTTCCCTGAAATTGAAATAAAAAATCTAACAATAAATAATAATTTTAATTTAAATAATTGATGAATAGTCTTGAAAGAAGACCCCCAAGAAGACGCCCAGATCAAAGAAGTGGGGGCGGAATGAGAAGACCAAGTAATGGTGGTTTTAGAACTAATAGATCTCAAAACATTGAGCATTCTTTTAATAATAACGGAAATAACGGTTATAGAAATAATGGCTCAGCCCATGGCGCGTATAAGTTAGTTGAAAAATACAATAACATGGCAAGAGAAGCCCTTGCTTCAGGTGATATTATTTTAGCTGAAAATTATTATCAGCATGCAGATCATTATATAAGAGTAGCTCCTCCACAACACAGATCACAAAGAAATGGATCTGAGACAGAGGCGCCAACTGAGACAACTGAAATTATTAATAAAATCCCTGGTGTTCACTTAGATGAACCACAGGAAGCAGCTGCTGCTAATTCAGAACAAGCAGACGGAAATTCTTAAAATTTATTATTTCTTTTTATTAGAACTTTCTAAAATTAAGTTATCGATATTTCGCTTTTGTATTTCAAAGAAATTTTTATTATTACCTTCTAAAGGAGCTGCTGAAGGTAACTTTAATGTTTGTGAATTTTCTTTTTTTCCATTTACGATAACTTCATAATGTAAGTGTGGACCCGTAGAGCTTCCAGTGCTTCCTAAATATCCTATCACTTGACCTTGTTGAACTTTAGCACCACGTCTAATACCTTTTGCATAATCTTGTAAGTGAGCATAGTTAGTTTGGTAAACAGCACTGTGACGAATTGAAATAAATTTTCCATATCCACCTTTCCATCCAGAATATTCAACTGTGCCAGCTCCAGAGGCCATTACAGGTGTTCCGATAGGCGCTGCAAAATCTGTACCTTGGTGCATTTGGTTGTAACCTAAGATTGGATGAATTCTAAAGCCGTAACGTGAAGATAATTTTGCTCCATTGATTGGAGTTCTCATTAAACTTTTTTCAATACTTTTTCCTTCAGGAGTAAAGTAAGCAATACTTCCGTTGGGATATTCGTAACGATAAAGTATAATATTTCTTTCGACATTAGTAATCTCACTGTAAATAATATTCCCAGTTCTTTGTGACACACCATCATCGTCTAAATATCTCTCATAAAATATTTTAATTTTATCATTTTTTTTCAAATCACGCTGAAAATCCACTTCAAAACCATAAAGCCTTGCAAACTGTGCAACGATACTATTTTCAATACCAGACTGTTTGGCTGTTCTATAAATTCCTCTATCAATTGTTGTTTCAACTAAATGATTTTTTTTTGTTAAAATTTTTGTAACTCTTTTTGTTTCATAAACATTATCTTTGTTTAAGAAAACATGAACTGAAGTAATATTATCTATATTAACTGTTAGCCTTGAAACAAAATTTCCATTTTTTTCTCTTTTAACAATTAAATAAACTTTTTGATCATTTCTTAGTGTGCCGACATTATATTCTCTTCTTAGAGCGTTAATAACATTGTTAACTTCTGCAGGTGAAATTTTTTGATCATAAAGAATTCTCTGTATGCTATCTCCGTTTCTTACTTTAAGCTCAACTTTCGTTACACCAGAATTAAATTGATTAAATAAAAAATCTTTTACTGTTATTAAATTATTTTCTAATTCCTGATCTTTGCTTTCACCGTTCTCACTATATTGATCAAAATATTTAGATATAAAAATGAAAATAACCAGCACTGGGATTATTAAAAATACCAAACTTGGCCTTAAGCTTGGCCTGTAACTTAGGATCTTTTTATACATTTGGACTTAAATATCTCATTAGCTTTTTAGAGTCATCCCAAACCTCAATTTTAAGTTGTTGAGTAGATACATTGTAGTTAATTAGAGGCTATTTTAAAGGGTTTAAATGACCAATAGCTGTGTTGACTTAGCAAGATTTTGGACGTACATACATCGTCCCTTGTCCTGAATAATTAATTATTTAGGGACAAATTAATAAAAATTTAAATAAGACAAAAAGAAATCCTAACAGATTTCTTGTTGTCTTGTTGAGCTCTTTAAAAACGTAAATTAGGAAGAGAAGCGTGGACGGCTATATTTGTAAAAAAAATTTGGCTGTACACACTTCTATAAAAATACAAAAGTAATTTTGTACAAGCTGTTTTTAATTAAACAGATAGTAAAAGCTTGTGTACGCCGTTATTAAACTTGAGAGTTTGATCATGGCTCAGAACGTACGCTGGCGGCACGCCTAACACATGCAAGTCGAACGCAGTAGCAATACTGAGTGGCAGACGGGTGAGTAACATGTGGGAATCTGCCTTGTGGTTCAGGACAACATTGGGAAACCGATGCTAATACTGGATAAGCCCTTACGGGGAAAGTTTTAATGCCATAAGATGAGCCCGCATTTGATTAGTTAGTTGGTGAGGTAATGGCTCACCAAGACAATGATCAATAGCTGATCTGAGAGGATGATCAGCCACACTGGGACTGAGACACGGCCCAGACTCCTACGGGAGGCAGCAGTGGGGAATCTTGCACAATGGAGGAAACTCTGATGCAGCGATGCCGCGTGAGTGAAGAAGGCCTTTGGGTTGTAAAGCTCTTTTGTAGGGGAAGATAATGACTGTACCCTAAGAATAAGGTCCGGCTAACTTCGTGCCAGCAGCCGCGGTAATACGAAGGGACCTAGCGTAGTTCGGAATTACTGGGCGTAAAGCGCGCGTAGGCCGTTGAGTTAGTTAATTGTGAAATCCCAAAGCTTAACTTTGGAACTGCAATTAAAACTGCTCGACTAGAGTTTGATAGAGGAAAGCGGAATACATAGTGTAGAGGTGAAATTCGTAGATATTATGTAGAACACCAGTTGCGAAGGCGGCTTTCTGGATCAACACTGACGCTGAGGCGCGAAAGTATGGGTAGCAAAGAGGATTAGATACCCTCGTAGTCCATACCATAAACGATGATTGCTAGATGTTGGAAATTTATTTTCAGTATCGCAGCTAACGCATTAAGCAATCCGCCTGGGGAGTACGACCGCAAGGTTAAAACTCAAATGAATTGACGGGGACCCGCACAAGCGGTGGAGCATGTGGTTTAATTCGAAGATACGCGCAGAACCTTACCAACCCTTGACATGTCTGTCGCGAGTTTAGGAAACTAGACTTTTCGGTTCGGCCGGACAGAACACAGGTGCTGCATGGCTGTCGTCAGCTCGTGTCGTGAGATGTTGGGTTAAGTCCCGCAACGAGCGCAACCCCTACTTTTAGTTGCCATCAGGTCATGCTGGGCACTCTGAAAGAACTGCCAGTGATAAGCTGGAGGAAGGTGGGGATGACGTCAAGTCCTCATGGCCCTTACGGGTTGGGCTACACACGTGCTACAATGGTAGTGACAATGAGATGCAAAGTGGCGACGCTAAGCTAAACTCAAAAATCTACCTCAGTTCGGATTGCACTCTGCAACTCGAGTGCATGAAGCTGGAATCGCTAGTAATCGTAGATCAGCGTGCTACGGTGAATACGTTCCCGGGTCTTGTACACACCGCCCGTCACACCATGGAAGTTGGTTCTACCTTAAAGCAGATTGCTAACCGCAAGGAGGCGTTTGACCAAGGTATAGTCAGCAACTGGGGTGAAGTCGTAACAAGGTAGCCGTAGGGGAACCTGCGGCTGGATTACCTCCTTTCTAAGGACAGTTCGAAAGTTTACTTTTGAACTATCACTTAACATTGTACATTGTAGCCGTCCTCGTTTCTCTTCCTTATCTCTAATGTTTGTAAAAGAGTTCATTCAACAAAAGGGCCGGTAGCTCAGTTGGTTAGAGCACACCCTTGATAAGGGTGGGGTCGAAAGTTCGAGTCTTTCTCGGCCCACCATTTTTATTAGGGGGATTAGCTCAGCTGGTAGAGCGCCTGATTTGCATTCAGGAGGTCAGCGGTTCGATCCCGCTATCCTCCACCAAATTTTAGAGAAATTCTTTAACATTGTTAATTTGTATCAATATTTTTATATCCTTGTGAAAAATTTATTTTTCACAAATTTTAAAAATTCAATTTACACAGAAAAATTTTTTCTGTGCATAAATCAAGCGTTTAAGGGCGTCTGGTGAATGCCTTGGCACTGAAAGTCGATGAAGGACGTGATATACTGCGATAAGTTTCGGGGAGTTGTATGTAAACTTTGATCCGAAAATTTCCGAATGGGAAAACCCAACTCTTTAAGAGTTATTTCAAACTGAATACATAGGTTTGAAAAGGCAACCTAGGGAACTGAAACATCTAAGTACCTAGAGGAAAAGAAATCAATTGAGATTCCGTCAGTAGTGGCGAGCGAACGCGGAACAGGCCTGTAGTTTTATTTGTACAACTAGAAAAACCTGGAAAGGTTTGCCATAGAGGGTGATAGCCCCGTAAAGGTAAAAGCAAATAAGATTCTTGAGTAAAGCGGGACAC
>OFQB01000080.1_pt1 | contig 7336 bp, 7 predicted proteins | sample 1542681 | NCBI WGS metagenome assembly OFQB01 (sample SAMN05442513, study PRJEB24371) | freshwater metagenome | isolation source: Freshwater Lake | place: Canada: Niagara | collected 2012-08-09
TTGAGGAAGTTAAAGAAATTTTTCCTGATAAAAAAATTGAATTATTTTCAAGTGATTTTATTCATAACGACGATAGTACAAAAAAGATTTTTGAGAGTATCCAGGATGGAAAAATTAATATCATTGTGGGAACCCAGTTAATCTCTAAGGGTTTTCATTTCCCAAAGTTAAATTGTATCGTTATTGTTAATTCTGATGTGAATTTTTTAGGAAATGATATTCGCAGTTCAGAAAAAACATATCAATTGATGAATCAGCTTAGTGGCAGAGCTGGAAGAGAGGTTAAAAATTCAACAGTATATCTTCAAACTTTTGAACCAGAAAACCAAACATTAAAATCAATATGTGATCAGAACATTTTAGCTTTTTATGAAAATGAAATTAGTTTCAGAGAAAAATCCAATCTACCCCCGTTTACAAAGCTTATTGCTTTTATTATTTCAGGAAAAAATAGATTTGATGTTGATGAGTGTGCAAGAATTTTAAAAAATAAAATTCCAAAAATGAAAGATGCTTTGTTGTTAGGTCCTGTAAGCGCCTCTATTTCGCTTATAAAGGGAAAATATCGTTCTAGGTTATTATTAAAATATCCTCAAGAGGCATTTCCACAAAAATTTTTAAAAGATTGGTTAAAAACTATTAAAATTAAAAAAAATATTTCACTAACTGTAGATGTTGACCCAATAAACTTTAAATAATTTTAAAAAAGTACAAAATATCACACTTGATTAGTGTAATTTCGCATGTTACGAGACCTTTTTTCTTTTAAAGTTAATAGTAAAAAATCTATGAAAACTTTTAGTGAAACTCAAAGATACGCTAAAGCAGTATATAGACTAGCTTATGAAGCTAAAAGTTTAGATGTTCTTGAAAAAGATTTTTTGAATTTAAAAGAAATATTAGATCAAAGTGCAGATTTAAAAAAGTTTATTAAAAATCCAACGTATAAATATTCAGTTATTAATAATGTTATTGATGCTTTAGCTAAGCATTTTTCTTTTTCAGATTTATTCTCAAGATTTTTAAAAGTACTAAATAAAAATAGAAGATTTTTTTTTTTAGAGAAAATAGTAAATAATTTTTTTGATTTATTATTAAATGAAAGAGGAGAAGTTTTAGCAACGCTTAAATTATCACATGCAATCTCAGATAGTGAAAAAGCAGATATAGCAAAAAAATTAGATGACATTTTAAAGAAGAAAATCAAAATTTCTTTCTCTGTAGACCCATCTTTATTAGTTGGTTCAATTCTTCAAATTGGGAGTACAATGATTGATACTTCTGCTAAAACAAAATTAAATAATTTATTTAATAAATAAAATGAAAATTAATCCTTCTGAAATTACTAACATTTTAAAAGACCAAATAAAAAATTTTGGAACTGAAGTTGAAGTTTCTGAAGTTGGTCAAGTTTTGACAGTAGGAGATGGTATAGCGAGAGTTTACGGATTAGATAATGTTCAAGCTGGAGAAATGGTTCAATTCTCTGAGGGCACAAAAGGTATGGCCTTAAACCTTGAAACTGAAAATGTTGGAGTGGTTATTTTCGGAGACGACTCAAAAATTAAAGAAGGAGATATTGTAAAGAGAACAGGATCAATTGTTGACGTTGCAGTTGGAAAATCTTTATTAGGTCGAGTAGTTGATGGATTAGGCAACCCAATTGATGGAAAAGGTCCAATTGATAAAAATGCAGAAAGAAAAAGAGTTGAGATTAAAGCTCCAGGTATTATTCCACGAAAATCTGTGAATGAACCGATGCAAACAGGATTAAAGGCTATTGATAGTTTAATTCCTGTGGGAAGAGGCCAAAGGGAGTTAATTATTGGTGATAGACAAACTGGAAAAACAGCAATTGCTATTGATACAATTATTAATCAAAAAGAAATTAATAAGTCTGATGATGAAAGTAAAAAACTTTATTGTATTTATGTTGCCATTGGACAAAAAAGATCAAGCGTTGCTCAAATCGTAAAAACATTAGAAGAGGCAGGAGCAATGGAATATACAATTGTTGTTGCAGCGACAGCATCTGATCCAGCACCATTACAATTTTTAGCCCCATACACAGGATGTACAATGGGAGAATATTTTAGAGATAATGGAATGCACGCTCTTATTGTTTATGATGATTTATCAAAGCAGGCTGTTGCTTATAGACAGATGTCACTACTTTTACGTAGACCTCCAGGACGAGAAGCTTTCCCAGGAGACGTATTTTATCTTCATAGCAGATTACTGGAGAGGGCTGCAAAGTTGAATGATAAGCATGGCGGAGGATCTCTTACGGCTTTACCAATCATTGAAACACAGGCCAGCGATGTTTCTGCTTATATTCCAACAAATGTTATTTCTATTACTGACGGACAAATATTCTTAGAAACGGAACTTTTTTATAAAGGAGTTAGACCTGCTGTTAACGTAGGTATATCAGTTTCTAGAGTTGGATCAGCAGCGCAGATTAAAGCAATGAAACAAGTTTCTGGTTCAATCAAACTTGAACTAGCTCAGTATCGTGAAATGGCTGCCTTTGCACAGTTTGGATCTGACTTAGACCTTTCTACTCAAAAATTATTAAATCGTGGATCAAAATTAACTGAATTATTAAAACAAGATCAATACTCACCTTTAAAAGTAGAAGAACAAGTCGTAACAATTTTTTCAGGTGTAAGAGGTTTTTTAGATGACGTTGAGCTTAATCAGATCAAATCTTTTGAAAGCAAACTTTTATCAAAAATAAAATCAGAAGCGCCTGATATTTTAAATAATATTAAATCTTCAGGAAAAATTGATGAATCTAATGAAGAAAAGTTAAAAACATTTATTACTGACTTTAAGAAAGGTTTTCAAAAATAATGGCGAGTTTAAAGTTTTTAAGAAACAGAATTAGTAGCGTAAAATCTACTCAAAAAATAACAAAGGCTATGAAAATGGTCGCTGCTGCTAAGCTTAGAAAAGCCCAACAGAACGCTGAGAACGCAAGACCTTATTCTGAAAAGTTAAATTCAATAATATCAAATTTAAAAAATTCAGTAACTGACATGGATTCAGCGCCAAAATTATTAGTAGGAAATCAAAAAAATGAAACTCATCTTTGTGTAGTTTTAAGTTCTGATCGAGGATTATGTGGCGGCTTCAATACAAATATTTGCAGAAAAGCAAAAGTGTATTTTGAAAAAATATTAAACGAGAAAAAAACTCTAAAGATCATAGTTGTTGGTGGTAAGGCCAATGATCAATTGAAGAGAAAGTATAATCAGTACATTATTGATAGAATAACTTTAAAAGACGAAAAAGTTGTTTCTTTTGGTAAAGCACAAGAAATTACGGATAAAATTTTAAATTTATTTACTAGAAGTGAATTTGATATTTGCACTTTATTTTATAATCAATTTAAGAGTGTTATTTCCCAGATCCCTCAAGCACAGCAGTTAATCCCAGTTTCAATTGAACAAAAATCAAACCAACAAACTTTAGTAAATAATAGCGAGTATGAATATGAGCCGGATGAAAATGATATTTTAGAAAATCTTTTGCCAAAAAATATTGCAACGCAGATTTATGCAGCTTTTTTAGAAAATCAGGCTAGCGAGCAAGGATCAAGAATGACAGCCATGGATAACGCAACTAGAAACGCTGGAGATTTAATTTCAAAACTTACAATTAATTACAACAGAACAAGACAAGCGGTAATTACTAAAGAGTTAATAGAAATTATTTCTGGAGCTGAATCTTTATAGAAGAATTATGGAAAATAAATTTGGAAAAATAGTTCAGGTTATTGGTGCGGTTGTAGACGTAAAATTTGATAATGATCTGCCAGAGATTTTAACAGCCCTTGAGTGTGATAATAATGGATTAAGAGTAGTTCTAGAAGTTGCACAGCATCTTGGAGAAAACACAGTCAGAACTATTGCGATGGATACAACAGAAGGATTAAAAAGAGGTGATAAAGTGATAAATACTGGCACACCAATTACTGTTCCAGTTGGTCCAGAAACATTAGGAAGAATTATTAATGTTATAGGAGAACCAATTGATCAAAGAGGACCTTTGAAAACAAAAGAAAAATGGCCAATACATAGAGCCGCACCAGCTTATGTTGAGCAATCGACTGAAACAGAAGTTTTGGTTACAGGAATAAAAGTTGTTGATTTGCTTGCACCATATTCTCGAGGTGGAAAAATTGGATTATTTGGCGGAGCCGGAGTTGGAAAAACAGTTTTGATTATGGAATTAATAAATAACGTTGCAAAAGCGCATGGTGGCTTTTCAGTGTTTGCCGGAGTTGGAGAAAGAACAAGAGAAGGAAATGATTTGTACCACGAAATGATAGAGTCAGGCGTTATTAAAACTGATGGTCCGGGATCTAAAGCTGCTTTAGTTTATGGACAAATGAATGAACCCCCAGGAGCAAGAGCTCGTGTTGCATTATCAGGATTAACACTTGCCGAATATTTTAGAGATAAAGAAGGTCAAGACGTTCTTTTCTTCGTTGATAATATTTTTAGATTTACACAAGCCGGATCAGAAGTGTCAGCATTACTTGGTCGAATTCCTTCTGCAGTTGGATATCAACCAACATTGGCAACTGACATGGGTAACCTACAAGAAAGAATTACAACAACTAGCAAAGGATCGATTACTTCTGTGCAAGCGATTTACGTACCTGCGGACGATTTAACAGATCCTGCGCCCGCGACTTCTTTTGCTCACTTAGATGCAACAACAGTTTTATCAAGACAGATTGCTGAGCTTGGAATTTATCCAGCAGTGGATCCTTTAGATTCAACTTCAAGAATTCTTGATCCAAGAATTGTTGGTGAGGAACATTATAGAGTTGCTAGGGAAGTTCAAAAAATACTGCAAAACTATAAATCTTTACAGGATATTATAGCAATTTTAGGTATGGATGAATTATCAGAGGAAGATAAATTAGTTGTATCAAGAGCAAGAAAGATACAAAGATTTTTATCACAACCTTTCTTTGTCGCTGAAGTATTTACAGGTTCACCAGGAAAATTAGTTGATCTACAATCAACAATTAAAGGTTTCGATGCAATTTGCAAAGGTCAGTATGATCATTTACCAGAATCTGCTTTTTATATGGTTGGAACAATAGAAGAGGCAGTTGCAAAAGCTGAAAAAATGGCAAAAGAAGCTGCGGCTTAACTTAAATGGCAGATAATATTCATTTAGAAATCGTAACTCCAAAGCAAGTAGCTTATTCAAAAGCAGTTGATAGCGTTGTTATCTCTGGAATAGAAGGAGATATGGAAATCTTTAAAGATCATATTTCCTTAATCACTTTTCTTAAAGCAGGAAAAATTATTGCAAAAGCAGGAAGTAATGTAGATACATTTTTTTCTACAGGAGGGACTGTAGAATTTTCTAATAATAAATTAAGTATTTTATTAGATAATTTTTTTAATAGTACAGAGTTTCAAAGTGAAGAGTTAATTAAGTTAAAACAGAACGCAGAAAAAAAGTTAAGTAATAAAGAAATTTCCGACGAAGAAATTTATCTTAACAATCAAATTGTTGACCAGATTAATAATTTAAAATCTTAAAGGTACTTTTTAAACTCTTCTATAACTTCTTGATAAAGTTTTTTTTTAAAAGGAACTATTAATTTAGGTAGCTCCAAAGGTTCGGCCCAACGCCAATCATAAAACTCTGCTTTTTTTTGTTTGATATTAATCTCTTCATCCTCACCCATAAATTTTGCAAGAAACCAAGTTTGTTTTTGTCCTTTATACTTTCCATCCCAAATTTTACCAAGGAGCTCATTAGGCAAATCGTAAACGAATTCTTTTTCTGATTTTTTTATAATTTCAATTGATGTAATTCCTGTTTCTTCTTTAAGCTCTCTTTTGGCAGCGTTCAGAACATCTTCCTTTTGATCAACTCCCCCTTGAGGCATTTGCCATGCCTTAGTACTATCAATTCTTTTTCCGATAAAAACTTTAGTTTCTTGATTTAGAAGCATTATCCCAACACCTTTTCTATAAGGAAGATTGCTTAAATCTTTCATGATGCTTTTAAAAGTTTAAGAGCGTAAATTAATTGATTATCGTTTGTAGGATCGTTTATTTTAAAATTTTCTTTCTGTTGATCTACTTTAATATCCGGTTGAACGCCAATTTCTTCAATTGTTTCGCCGCTTGGTAGATAGTATTTAGCTGTCGTTAATCTTAATCCGCCACCATTAGATAAAGGCATAATAGATTGAACAGAACCTTTGCCAAAAGATTTTTCACCAATAACAATTGCTCGCTTATGATCTTTTAAGGCTCCAGCTACTATTTCAGACGCAGAAGCTGATCCTTTGTTAATAAGTACAATGAGTGGTTTTCCATTAATTTCATCACCTTTTTTAGAATTGTAAACTTTTATATCCTTAGGATCTCTTCCTTTTGTAGAAACAATCTCTCCACTATCCAAAAAAGCATCCGATATTTTAATTGCCTGTGAAAGAAGACCGCCAGGATTATTTCGCAGATCCAAAATGTAACCAGTTATGTTTGGTTTGCTTCTGCTTATTTCTCTAATTTTGTCTATTAATTCATCACCACTTTTTTCATTAAAAGATCTTAATCTTAAATAACCAATATTTTCTTTAATTTCAGAAACAACAGATTTAGTTTTAATTGTTTCTCTAACTATTTTTACAATTATTGGTTCATCAACATCTATTCTTCTAATAGTTAATGTGATTGGAGTTCCGCTTTTACCACGCATAGTATTTACAGCCTCATCCAATGTTAAACCCTTAACCTGCTTGTTATCTAATTTAATAATATAATCTCCCGACCTTATTCCAGCCCTATCGGCAGGAGTATCATCAATTGGAGATATTACTTTTACCAGTCCAGCTTCCATTGTAACTTCAATACCAAGACCACCAAATTCACCTTTGGTTTCAGTATTCATGCTCTTGAATGTTTTAGGACTCATGTAAGAAGAATAGGGATCTAACGATTGAAGCATTCCGTTAATTGCTCCATCAATTACTTCGCCTTCATTAATTTGTTTAAAATATTCTTTGTTTATTGTTTCAAGAATGTCTCCAAACAAATCTAATTTTTCATAAAGAACATCTTTTTTTTGTGAAAAAGCATTCTGCGAAAATAGATTTAAAAATAAAAATGTAAGTAATAAGTAAATTTTTTTCATTATTATTGTCTATGATAGGGATGGTTTACCATAATTGTAGCACATCTGTAAATTTGTTCGGTAAGTATTACTCTAGTCAAAGAGTGGGTAAAAGTAAGTTTGCTAAGACATATTTCTTCAAAGCTTTCTTTATTTAGGTTTTTTTTAAAACCTTCTGGTT
>OFQB01000081.1_pt1 | contig 7214 bp, 5 predicted proteins | sample 1542681 | NCBI WGS metagenome assembly OFQB01 (sample SAMN05442513, study PRJEB24371) | freshwater metagenome | isolation source: Freshwater Lake | place: Canada: Niagara | collected 2012-08-09
GATTTTGCTGCTCGATCTGGTGCTAAATTGAATTTAACTCTTATTGCAGTTAGGGATAGCAAAGCAGGGCGCGAACGGATTCCAAAGGAACTTCTTACTCAAGATGCTGAATCTGTAGTTAGCGATCCATCAGTAGATATTGTCATTGAAGTAATGGGCGGCATTGAGCCTGCTCGAACTCTAATTTTAAAAGCAATTAGCAACGGTAAATCTATTATCACCGCTAATAAAGCGCTTCTTGCCCAGCACGGAGCAGAGTTATTTAGCGCAGCTGATAAAGCTGGGGTTGATCTTTACTATGAGGCATCGGTTGGCGGAGCAATTCCAATACTTCGCCCAATGCGCGAATCAATTGTTGGAGATCATGTAAATCGAGTAATGGGAATTGTTAATGGCACTACCAACTACATTCTTACCAAGATGGATGAAGAGGGATCATCTTTTGAGGAGGCGTTAAAAGAAGCGCAGTATCTAGGTTTTGCTGAAGCAGATCCCACAGCAGATATTGCTGGCCATGATGCTGCAGCAAAAGCTGCAATTCTGGCAGGTCTTGCCTTCCACTCAAGAATTACTTCAAGTGATGTTTACTGCGAAGGCATTAGCCAGATCAGCGCTAGAGATGTGGCAGTAGCAAGAGATATGGGATGTGTAATTAAGTTACTTGCAATTGCAGAGCTCACTAAAGATAATGAAATATCTGTGCGAGTACATCCCACCTTAATTTCTCGCAAGCATCCACTTGCAGCGGTTCGTCTAGCTTTCAATGCAGTCTTTATAGAAGCTCAATCTGCTGGTGAGTTAATGTTCTATGGCAGAGGAGCGGGAGGCGAGCCAACAGCGAGCGCTATTTTGGGAGATCTAATTGCAATAGCCCGCAATAAAATCAGAGGCGGCCAAGGCCATGGCGAGAGTGATTATGCTGATTTGGCTATCGCAGCGATAGATAATGTGAAATCACAGTATTTAATAAGGCTAGATGTGGCTGATAAACCAGGAGTTCTAGCAAGTGTGGCCCAGTTATTTGCTGCCAATAGCGTCTCTATTGAAACAGTTAGGCAGACAGGTCGAGGCGATAGCGCAGAGTTAATTGTTGCAACTCACTACGCTCCAGAGTCGGCGCTAAAGAAAACTGTTAAATCCTTAGCAGATAGCGATGTAGTAAAGAGCGTTGAGAGCGTGCTTCGTATTGAAGGAAGTAAATAGTGAGCTTATTTAAGAAATCTGGCGCCCACCAATGGCGCGGTGTAATAAAAGAGTATGAAAAGCGTCTACCTGTTAGTAGCAAAACTCCAATTGTTACCTTAAATGAAGGTGGCACTCCGCTTATCTATGCCTGCGTGCTCTCTGAGATGTTGGGAAATGATGTCTGGCTTAAATTTGAAGGAGCAAATCCAACTGGATCTTTCAAAGATCGCGGAATGACGATGGCTATTTCAAAGGCAGCAGAGGATGGAGCAAAGGCAGTTATCTGCGCCTCTACCGGTAATACCAGTGCAAGCGCAGCTGCCTATGCCACTAAGGCTGGAATGGTTCCTGTTGTTTTAGTTCCGCAAGGAAAGATCGCTATGGGAAAGCTAGCCCAAGCAATCGCCCATGGCGCAAAGTTGTTACAAGTAAAAGGTAATTTTGATGATTGCTTAACTCTTGCAAAGCAACTCTCTGAACAATATCCAGTTTCACTTGTTAATTCAGTAAATCCTTATCGCATCGAAGGACAAAAGACCGCATCATTTGAAGTTATAGACGCGCTTGGCTTTGCGCCAGATATACATGTTATGCCAGTTGGAAATGCTGGAAACATCACGGCTTACTGGAAGGGTTATAAAGAGTATTACGCAGATAGGATTTCAAAATCCCTTCCAGCTATGTGGGGATTTCAAGCAAAAGGAGCAGCTCCTATCGTTCGTGGCAAGATCGTTAAAAACCCAGAGACGCTAGCCACCGCTATTCGTATTGGAAACCCTGCTTCATGGAAGCAGGCAGAGCAAGCTAGAGATGAATCAAAAGGTTTAATAGATATGGTCAGCGATGCCGAGATATTAAGCGCCTATCGCTTGGTTGCAGCTAAAGAGGGAGTCTTTGTTGAACCATCAAGTGCTGCAGGACTTGCCGGATTAATTAAATATAAGGCAGCTAAGAAGCTACCAAAGGGAAAGAAAATTGTTATTACGGTAACTGGAAATGGTCTAAAAGATATTCAATGGATATTAAATGGGGCCGATAAGCCAATTACTGTCCCAGTAGATGTGAAAAAAGCTGCCAAAGTGATTGGACTTAGCTAACCATGTCTAGAGGATTTAAAGATCGCCTCACTTATAAGGCAACTCCGATGCAGGCAAGCGTTCCGGCTAGCTCTGCCAATTTAGGCCCTGGCTTTGATTGCTTAGCTCTAGCCCTTGAACTTCGCGACACTTATGTTGCTCAAATTTTAGATGATGAAGTCTTTGATGTTGATGTTACTGGCCAGGGAGCAGATGATGTTAAGAAGGATGGAAAACATCTAGTAATCAAATCGATGATGGCAGGTTTTGAGTTTATGGGTGGTAAACCAAGAGGCATTGCACTGAGATGCCTAAATGAAATTCCTCATGGAAGAGGGCTTGGTTCATCAGCTGCTGCAATTGTTGGCGGACTAAGTCTTTCTAGGTCCTTAGTTCTCTCTGGAAGTAATTTGATGAGCGATGATGATCTAATTGCTCTTGCTACAGATATTGAAGGACATCCAGATAATATTGCTGCTGCAACCTTGGGTGGTGCAACAATTTCTTGGATGGAAGATAGAGCAAAGGTCTTAACTGGATGCGCCTCAGGCTTTAGCGTTGATCCAAATATCCGAGCACTTTTATTTATCCCTGATTCTCAGCTCTCAACTGGCAAGGCAAGAAAAATGCTTCCGGAGCAGATATCTCATAGCGATGCCAGTATTAACTCAGGAAGATCTGCCCTTTTAGTTCACGCCTTATCTTCTAGGCCAGAGTTATTGTTTGCTGCAACGCAAGACCTTCTTCACCAAAGTTATCGAAGAGAGGCGATGCCAAAGTCGATAGATCTAGTAAATAAATTTAGAAAAGCTGGGGTAGCGGCAATGATCTCTGGGGCAGGGCCCTCAGTTCTGGTTTTGCACACTGCAACTAAGGCCGAACATGACGATTTGATTCGCAGCGGGGGCGATTACTTTAAGGCGATGGATCTTGAGATCTCTCCAACTGGCGTAAGGATTGCAGCGGTATAACTAGCCTAAAAAAGCGGGCAAAGCCTTGGATTTGTCGGTTGGCTCGAGGCAGTGGTAGATTTACGACTCGTAGGGCAGACATCTTGAGCCCACAATCTGATACTTCCCGTAAGACCAGATAAAAAAAATCATAAATTCAAACTAAAAGATCTCACTTAAGGTCTAGAAAAGAACCATAAATGGCAGAAACAAGCACACGTGCTCGGAGAGAATCTGGCGATCTATCTGCATTGCTACTTCCTGAGTTAAGAAAAATTGCAACTAATCTAGGTATCGAAGGCGCAGCAGATTTAAAGAAGCCAGACCTAGTAACAGCAATCACCGATCTCCAGGCCGCTAACCGCGAAGCTGCAAAAGCTGAACGCGAAGCAAAGCGAGCTGCAAGGAATCAAAAGAGACGTGACAACAACTCAAATGAAACAACGTCATCTGATAGCGAAGATGATGATGAAGATGAGGAAGATATGCCTACAGATAATTCAAGTAATAACTCTAATAATTCAAGCAATGGCAATTCACGAGATAACTCTCGAGGAGATAGAGAGTGGCGCAGAGACCGCCACCGCGATAGAGGCCGTGATCGCTTTAGAGATAGGGATCGCTCAAACCGCGGAGAGCGCGAGATAGTTTTAAGTGAAGATGATGTGCTTCTTCCAGTTGGTGGGCTGCTAGATATTCTCGATAATTACGCATTCCTTAGAACTGCTGGTTATCTGCCTGGTCCAAATGATGTCTATGTCTCGCTCCAACAGGTGCGCAGATATGGCCTTAGAAAAGGCGATGTAGTCACCGGTCAGGTGCGCCAAGCGCGCGAGGGTGAAAAGAGAGAAAAATTCAATGCACTAGTTCGCCTCGACACTATCAATGGCATGGAGCCAGATAGTTCAAAGGAGAGAGTAGATTTCTCAAAACTTGTTCCGCTCTATCCCCAAGATCGTCTACGCCTTGAGACCCTTCCAAATATTTTAACTACTCGCGTCATTGATTTGATTGCCCCAATTGGTAAAGGGCAACGTGGATTAATTGTCTCCCCACCAAAGGCTGGAAAAACTATGGTGCTGCAAGCAATTGCTAATGCCATCACCACAAATAATCCAGAGTGTCACTTGATGGTTGTTCTAGTTGATGAGCGCCCTGAGGAAGTTACTGATATGCAAAGATCAGTAAAGGGCGAAGTAATTGCATCAACTTTTGATCGCCCTGCAGATGATCACACCACAGTTGCTGAACTTGCTATTGAACGTGCAAAGCGTTTAGTCGAGCTAGGACATGACGTTGTCGTTTTACTTGATTCAATTACTCGTCTTGGTCGCGCTTATAACATTGCAGCCCCAGCATCAGGAAGAATTCTCTCCGGCGGTGTTGATTCAGCAGCGCTATATCCGCCAAAGAAATTCTTTGGAGCAGCGAGAAATATTGAAGATGGTGGATCACTAACTATCTTGGCAACAGCTCTAGTTGAAACTGGTTCAAAGATGGATGAAGTTATCTTTGAGGAGTTTAAAGGAACTGGAAATATGGAGCTTAAGCTTGATCGCAGATTTGCTGATAAGCGCATCTTCCCAGCAGTTGATATCGATGCATCTGGAACTCGTAAGGAAGAAATTCTTATGGGACCTGAGGAGCTAAATATTGTCTGGAAGCTTCGTCGAGTTCTTCACGCCCTTGATTCCCAACAAGCACTTGAACTTCTCCTTGAGAAAATGAAGGGCACTAAGTCGAATGCTGAATTTTTGATGCAGGTTCAAAAGACCACCGTTGGTCCTGATCAATCCCCGAAGGGGGAGTAAGGGCCAATTGGCTCAAATGTGGGGGCGTTAGGTAGCCTTCGCACCTAAGTGGCTGGTTCACCGAAATTCCTCGGACCCAGCTAGATGAAAAAATAAGGAGCAATGAAGATGCGTAAAGATATTCATCCTGAATATGGATATGTGATATTCCGTGATACCTCTGCAGATTTTGCGATTTTGACCCGCTCTACAATTAAAAGTGATCAGAAGATGGTTTGGAGCGATGGCAAGGAGTATCCGCTAGTTACTGTGGAAATTTCCTCAGCTAGCCACCCTTTCTACACTGGCAAGCAGCGCATCCTTGATACTGGTGGACGTATTGCTAAGTTCGAAGAGAGAGCCAAGAAACAACAGACCAAGAAGTAGCTTTTTAAAGTAAAGGCCGTTGCCCCGGTATTAACTGGGGCGCGGTCTTTTCTTATTTATCAAACTAGGTTTACTTGAGTTTAGAAAGGCAGGGAGCAAATGGCTGAGAAGAATGCCAACCGTTTCTCCACCATGCCTGAAATACTCAAAGAGTATGAGCAATTGGAAAAAGATATGGCAGATCCATCGATTCATGCTGATCAAGGAAAAGCTCGCCAACTTGGAAAGAGATATGCCCAATTAGGACCTGTCATTGCTGGCTATCGCGCCTTTAAAAAGTCTGAAGAGGATCTAACTGCTGCTCGCGAACTAGCAGAGGTTGAACCAGATTTTGCTGCAGAGATTCCTGCTCTTGAAAAAGCTTATGAAGATTATGCAAGCGCTATGGAAGAGCTGCTATTACCAAGAGATCCTAATGATGATCGAGATGTTATTTTAGAAATTAAAGCTGGAGCTGGCGGAGATGAATCAGCTCTCTTTGCTGGAGATCTATTGAGAATGTATCTTCGTTATGCTGAGAAGCAAGGTTGGAAGACTGAAATTATTGATGTCACTGAAAGTGATTTGGGTGGCTATAAAGATATTTCTGTTGCAGTAAAGGCTCGCGGCGGAGCAGCTGCGGGGTCAGCCCCATTTTCAAAGCTTAAATTTGAAGGCGGCGTTCATAGAGTTCAGCGAGTTCCAGAGACTGAATCCCAGGGGCGAATTCACACCTCGGCTGCAGGAGTTTTAGTTCTTCCAGAGGCAGAGGAAATTGATGTTCAGATTAATATGAATGAGCTACGTATCGATGTTTATCGCTCATCTGGCCCTGGTGGGCAGAGCGTTAACACCACAGATTCGGCGGTACGCATCACTCATATTCCAACCGGGATCGTAGTTTCTTGCCAGAATGAGAAGAGCCAATTACAGAATAAAGAATCAGCCCTTCGTATTCTTAGAGCCAGAATGTTGGCCGCTGCTCAAGAGGCAGCAGATGCTGCAGCATCGGCAACTAGAAAGAGCCAAGTCCGAACCGTTGATAGATCTGAGCGAATTCGTACCTATAACTTTCCAGAAAATCGTATCAGCGATCACCGAGTAAATTTCAAGGCAAATAATCTTGATGCAGTATTAAATGGCGAACTTAATGAACTAATCGGAGCCCTTCTTGAGGCTGATAAGGCAGAGAAGCTCTCAGCTGCTGAAGCGTAAAGACAATGAGTATTAAGCAGGTTCTAAAAGATAATAAAGCACAACTTGCATCTGCTGGAATTTCAGAGGTAGATGCTGAATTGATCTTGGCATTTGTCCTAGGCGTTGAGCGTATGGAACTTCATGCAAGAGACTTTGAATTAAATCTTGAGCAGATAGAACTTCTTGATGAGCTAATCGCAAAGAGAATTTCAGGAAAGCCAACCCAATACTTAATTGGCCATGCTCCATTTAGATATCTCACCTTCCAGGTAGGCCAAGGAGGCTTAATTCCAAGGCCGGAGAGCGAAGCTTTAGTCGATGCTGCTCTTCTAGAAATTGAAAAGATTAATTCAATGCAGAGCCAATCAAGTAAAGCGCCTGTAAGCATTGTTGATTTAGGTTCAGGTAGTGGCGCTCTTGCCATCTCCATTGCCTATGAGGCAGAGAAGAAGAATTGGCCAGTAACTGTTATCGCCGTTGAAAAATCAGATCAGGCTATTGAATGGTTAAAGCGAAATATTGCAGCTTGTGATGTCTCTGTTCGCCTTATCTCTGGCGATGTTTTAGAGGTGTTAGAGGGAGTTAAATGTGACATCGTTATTGCAAATCCACCATATGTTCCAGATGGTGATAACTTGCCAGAGTTAGTC
>OFQB01000086.1_pt1 | contig 7056 bp, 8 predicted proteins | sample 1542681 | NCBI WGS metagenome assembly OFQB01 (sample SAMN05442513, study PRJEB24371) | freshwater metagenome | isolation source: Freshwater Lake | place: Canada: Niagara | collected 2012-08-09
ATAACTTAGTCAATTATCATTTATAAATTATATAAATTTATGAACATTCAGCTAGAATTTACAAAAGAAATTGAAAAAAATACCGCAGGTATTTACCAAAAAATAAAATCTGTTGTACCAGCATTAGAATGGCCTCTGCATGCTCCCTATATCTATAAAATTAATGAACTTAAAAAAAAGAAGAATGCAGTTATTTTAGCCCATAACTATCAAACTCCAGAAATTTATCATGGAGTCGCTGATATTATTGGGGACTCTTTAACTTTAGCAATTGAGGCTGGAAAAACTAAAGCAGATATTATTATTATGGCAGGCGTTCACTTTATGGCTGAGACTGCAAAAATAATGTCTCCTAATAAAAAAGTTCTTATTCCAGATATGAAGGCGGGATGCTCCCTTGCAGAGTCGATTACTGCAGAAGATGTTAGAAAATTAAAAAAACAATATCCAGGCGTTCCAGTGGTCACTTATGTTAACACGTCTGCTGAGGTTAAAGCTGAAACAGATGTCTGCTGCACTTCAGCTAATGGTGTAAAAGTTGTCGAATCTTTGGGAGTAAAAGAAGTTATATTTTTACCTGATGTCTATCTTGCAAAATATGTCGCTTCACAAACTAAAGTTAAAATTATTCCTTGGCATGGAACATGCATGGTTCATGAACAGTTTACAGCGGAAGAATTAAATCAACTTAGAAAGAATTATCCTGATTTAGTTATTGTTTCACATCCTGAGTGTCCTCCTGATGTTATTAAAGCTTCTGATTTTACTGGTTCAACATCTGGAATGATTCAATATGTTAAAAATAACAAACCTAAGAATGTATTTTTAGTTACAGAATGTTCAATGAGCGACAATGTTCAGGTTGAAAATCCTGAAACTAATTTTGTTAGACCATGTAATTTATGTCCACATATGAAAAGAATACAATTACCAAAAATCTATGATTGCTTAATGAATGAAACGAATGAAGTTTTGATCGATAAATCTATTATAGATAAAGCAAGACTTCCTATTGAGCGTATGATTAAAGTTGGTCGTCAATCTAGTCTTGCTTAATGGAAAGTTTACACACTACTGACGTTATTGTTATTGGATCTGGAATTTCTGGATTAATGACTGCAATCTGTCTTTACCCAAGAAAAGTTACTTTAATTTCTAAAAAAAAATTAGGCGAAGCTTCATCAAGCGCTTGGGCACAAGGAGGAATTGCTGCAGCTGTTGGTAAAGATGATAGTCCAAAGATTCACTTTGAAGATACTATTAAAGCAAGCTCAGGACTAAGTGATGAAAAAATTGTTAAAATTATAACTGAAGAAGCATCTTCTATTATTAAATTTCTAGAAGAAAAAGGAGTTAATTTTGACAAAGATCATCTTAAAAATTTTTTAATGTCTCAAGAAGCAGCTCATAGCAGACGTAGAGTATTAAAAGTAAACGGTGATAGTTCGGGAAGAGAAATTATAAAAACTTTGATAAATAACATTCAAAAGTTAGAAAATATTACTATTCTAGAAGATGTTACGGTTGATGAAATTATAACTGAAAATAATAAAGTCATTGGTTTAATTGGTCGTCATATTGGAAAGAACATAGTTGATAATTTTACATTTTTTAAAGCACCTAATGTTGTTCTTGCAACGGGAGGTCTTGGCAGTATTTACGAACATACTACAAATCCAAGAGATATTTATGGTGAAGGTATTGCAATGGCTGCTCGTGCTGGTGCTGTTCTTTCTGATATGGAATTTGTTCAATTTCATCCAACAGGGATGGATGTTGGGCTTGATCCAACGCCTTTATTAACTGAAGCGCTTAGAGGAGATGGTGCAAAGTTAGTTGATGAAAATGATAGTCAATTTATGAAATCAATTCATCCAAGCGGAGATCTTGCTCCCCGTGATATCGTTGCTCGTGAACTACAAAGATTAAAAGATCTAGGACATTCAACATTCTTGGATTGTAGAAAATTTTCAAACGAACAATTAGAAACAATGTTTCCAAGTGCTTACAATTTTTTAAAAAAAGCTAATATTGATTTCACTAAAGAAAAAATACCTGTAACTCCTGCTGCTCATTATCATATGGGGGGCGTCCTCGTTGACGAAAATGGAAAATCATCTATTAAAGGGCTTTGGGCTTGTGGTGAGGTTTCTTCAACAGGTGCTCACGGAGCGAATAGACTGGCTTCAAATTCTCTGCTTGAGGCCTTTGTTTTTGGAAAAAGAATAGCAACTTCTATTAATTCTGAAGTTCTTAATAACATCGAAGATAAAAATATTAATTTTAAAAAATATTTACCGAAAGAAAAAACTTCATCACGAATTAGAGCAAAAAAATATATTTGGCAGCTTAGAAATATCATGAGTGATTTAGTAGGTGTTTATAGAAATGAACAAAAACTACGAAAAGCATTCATTGAAATTGATAGAATAGAAAGAGAAGCAAAAGATTTATCAGCTAAACTTAAAGATATGATTTTAGTATCAAGATTAATCACTTACTCAGCCTACATGAGAAAAGAAAGCAGAGGAGCTCATTTTAGAAGTGATTATCCAAAATCAAATGAGAAATTTTTATTTAGAAAAAAAATTACGTTAAAAGAGATGCAAGAAATCTTAAATAAAAAAGAATATATAGAAAAAGTTGCTTAAAGAATGTCAAAATCTAAACTTATTACTAGCGGCTATATAAAAAGCATTGTTGGCGCTTCTTTGTTTGAGGACCAAGCGCAAAAAGATATTACGACTGATCTTTTGGTAAATAAAAGTTCTATTACTTCTGCAAAAATTATTGCAAATGAGGATGGAATTATTGGTGGATTAGATTTTGCAGATGAAGCTTTTAAACAAATTGATAAAAAAACAAAATTAAAGAAAAAATTTCAAGAAGGATCATCTATAAAAAAAGGCGATATTATTGCTGAAATTAAAGGATTAACTGGTTCTATTTTAAAATCAGAAAGAACGGCAATTAATTTTTTAGGCTTAATATCAGGCATTGCTACAAAAACTCATTATTACGTTAACCTAGTTAAAGAATATAAAACAAAAATTTGTTGTACTAGAAAAACTTTACCAACACTTAGAGCTATTCAAAAATACGCTGTAACTCTTGGCGGTGGCACGAATAATAGATTTAATTTATTTGATGAAATCTTTATAAAAGACAATCATATTTCTGCATCACAAAATATATTTGATCTTGTGCAAAATGCTTTAAGATTAAACAGAAGCGGAAAGGTTATAACGGTAGAAGTGGACACTCTAAGTCAATTAGAAACTATTCAATCGCTTAATTTTAATAGATTATTATTAGACAATATGAAACCAGATGAAATTAAAAAAGCCTTAAGTATGGTTGGTAACAAATATGAAACTGAAGCTTCTGGTAATATTAATGATAAAAATATTCTTGATTATGCAAAGACGGGTGTTAATAGAATTTCAATTGGAAGACTGACCCACAGTCCTCAAAATCTGGATATTTCCCTAAACTTCAATTAAATTTAATTTTTGCAACTAAAATTACAAAAGCTAAAAATAAAGTTACGATATTTGCAAATATTATAGGTAAATTATTAGTTAATACTCCGTAGACTAACCAACTAGCAACACCAATTGTAAATATTAAAAACATCCACAAAGAAATATCCTTTGTACTTTTAGTTTTCCAAACCTTGTAAGCTTGCGGAACAAAGGCAACTGTTGTGCAAAAACCAGAAAAGAAACCAATAAAAGTTATGTATTTGTCCATTAATTGATAAGACTAAACTCTTTTTTTAATTAAATGATTCTTTATTCTTATAATTTTTTCTATTACCTGTATTGAAATTTCTATCTTTGAAGTCTTTAGATTTTTTATTAAAAAATTTTGGCTTTTCTCTGTCACTTTTTCTTCTGTAGTCTTTTTCACCGCCTTCTCTTGGTTTGTATTCTTTAAAACCTTCGGTATTTTTAGGCTTAAATCCTTCTGAATGTCTATTTCCTCTAAATCTATCTGTGGGTTTATTTTCTCGAGATCTTTCTGCTGGCTTATTTCCTCTAAATCCTTCTGAGGATCTGTTTCCACCAAAGCTTGGTCTTCCTCCTTTATTTCTGTCTCTTTCCCCTCCTCTTCTTTTATTTTTATAATCTCTTTGAAATCCACCGCCTCCGCTTTTGCTCTTAGAAAAATTTTCTTTCTTTTTAGTTGGATCTAATAATCTCTCAATAGCATTCCATTTTTCTCTATCGCTATTAGTAATAAAGGATAAAGAAGAACCCTCTGCTCCTGCTCTAGCAGTTCTACCCATTCGGTGAATATAATCTTCAGCAACTTGGGGAAGGTCGTAATTAATAACATGTTCAATGTGGGGAACATCAAGTCCTCTTGCAGCAATATCTGTTGCAACAAGTATTGTAAATTTCTTATTTCTAAAAGCGCTCATCACAGTAGTTCTTTTGCTTTGTCTTAGATTTCCATGCAAAGCATCTGCTTTGAATTTTTCCTTACAAAGCTTAGCTGCTAAATTTTTTGAATTATGTTTAGTTTTAACAAATACTAAAATTGAGCCGGTTCTTTCTTGTAATTGCTTAATTAACTCCTGATATTTTTGCTCTTGTTTTATATGAATAACTTCTTGCTTAATTTTTATGGATGGCACATTCGTTGCCCCCATAGAAACTCTTTCAGGATTTTTTAAATATTTAGACGACATTCTAACAATCTCTTCAGGTAGAGTTGCAGAAAACATTAATGTTTGTTTTTTTGCCGGAAGGTGTTTTAATATTCTATCAATTTGAATTCCAAAGCCCATATCAAGCATACGATCTGTTTCATCTAAAACTAAAAAACCTGTATCTGATAATTTTAATGATTTTCTATCTAAGTGATCATTTATTCTTCCTGGTGTTCCTACAATAATTCTTGGACGTGATTTAAGTTGTCCTAACTGTTTATGCATAGACTCTCCTCCAATTAAACATGCTGCCTTGATTGGATTACTTTTTCCAAGCAACTGAATAATTACAGCTATTACTTGATTAGCGAGTTCACGTGTTGGTGTTAACACTAAAGCCGAACCTTGTTTTGATCTGCTTAACAATTCAACTAATGGAATACTAAAGGCTGCGGTTTTTCCCGTTCCTGTTTGTGCCGAACCTAAAATATCACGACCTTCTAGGGCAAGCGGTATAGAACTTACTTGAATAGGAGTTGGTGCTGTAAAATTCATTCGCGCTAATGAATTTTGTAAGTTTTGTGAAAGGCTAAAGCCTTCAAAGTTAATCATTTAAATTTGGGGAAAGTTGTAAGTAAAAATCTAATAAAATTATTTAATAATAAAACGTAACCTTTATCAGTTAACAAGATTAATTAAAGCTATATTGAAGAGTAATTTGGCTTTGTTTCACCAAAATCGATTAAGAAGCTATTTTATTATGCTCTAGATACTTAACTTTATCAGCGTCTGATCTTTTAACTTTATCTTTTTTATTTTTTTGTACATGACCAGAAATATCAGCCCCTTCTAAAACAGTTAAATTATTTTCAAAATGAAGGTTCCCTCTAACAACTCCTTTATTTCCAATATAAATATTTTTAGAATCAATATTACCCACCATGTGACCCAAAACCTCGACATCCTCTGCTTGGACTATGCCTTTGACGATTCCGGTTTCTAATATTCTCAATTTTTTTGCTTTAACATTTCCTTTAATTTTTCCAGCAATCTCAATTTCTCCTTTACAGTCTATTTCTCCATCAAAACGAAAATTTTCACCTAAATGTGAAAAACCACGAACTTGGTCTTGATTTTTTTTATCTGATTTAAAAAACATTATTATTCTTTGTTATTATTTGTTATTTTTTTTCTTGTAGAGGATACAATTTCTAATTGTGCACCCTCATCAACAACTAGATTTCTATGTGATAATTTACCTCTAACTTTGGCCGAATTATTTAAATGAATTCGCTCTGAATAAAGGTCGCCTGTTATTTGACCTCCTGCTTCAATATTATTATCTGCTGTTATATCGCCTGTAATATTTCCATTCTCAAGAATAATAACCTCTTCAGCTTTAATCTCGCCCACAACTATTCCGTCAATTGTAATGCTATCTTTTTCGGTAATATTACCATGTAAATTTGTATCTCTTAAAATAACTGATGGCATAAATTATAAAATCCGATTAAATAATGAATGCAAGAGTTTAGCAAGTGTTTATTAATGCTTTAATTCTTAAAAAGTTAAATAAAAATAAAAATTTTATGAAAAGAGTTGAAGTTTTATTAGAAAAAACAATATTTGCATCGCGTTGGATACTTGCTCCGTTTTACCTGGGCTTGTCTTTAAGTTTATTAGTTTTGCTTTATGAATTTGGTAGAGAAATAATTCACTTCTTCACAATTATTCATGAAACAGATATTGCGGGCGTTTTACTTTTTATACTAAGTCTCGTTGATATTTCGCTTGCTGCAAATTTATTAATTATTGTTATTTTTTCAGGCTATGAAAATTTCGTATCTAAAATTCATGTAGAAGATCACGAAGATAAACCTCAATGGATGGGTCATGTAGATTTTACAGATCTAAAAATTAAATTAATTTCATCAATCGTTGCTATTTCAGGAATTCATTTACTGAAAATATTTATGAATTTAGATAAATATTCAAAAGATACTATTATTTTATATGTTGTTGTACACTTGACGTTCGTTTTGAGCGGAGTGCTTCTAGCGATGATGGACTACATTATGAACAGAAGCATTAGTAAACATTCAAAATCAAAAAAATAGTTCATAAACGCACGTGTTAAAAAGTATTATTTTAAAATTACAAAAATAAAACAATAGAAATTTAAAGATTATTAAGATTTAATTAATTTATATTTATGAAGCAAGATTACTCAGTAAAAGACATCTTAAGTGCAGTAGATGATATTTTAAAAGTTAAATCGGCTCAAGAATCAACGAAAAAAATCGCAAACGAAATTCCCGTAAAAGACATTCTGAGTGCTATGGATAATATTTTAAAAGTTAAATCTATTCAAAATCCTGCAAAAAAAATTATAAATGAAA
>OFQB01000107.1_pt1 | contig 6153 bp, 5 predicted proteins | sample 1542681 | NCBI WGS metagenome assembly OFQB01 (sample SAMN05442513, study PRJEB24371) | freshwater metagenome | isolation source: Freshwater Lake | place: Canada: Niagara | collected 2012-08-09
AATCAGAGCACTGACCACAGATCCCATAATGACTGAAAAGATTGCTAAATTCACAATCTCGGGGCTATCAAAAGCCAAGCGAGCAATAAATATAGCAACGGTAAATCCAATTCCTGCGGCGCTTCCTGTGGCAATTAGATCTAGATTCCTAGCACCTTGTGGGTATTCGGCAATCTTTATTTTTCTTGCCGCCATGGTTGCAAGGAGCACGCCTAGCGGTTTGCCAATTACTAGACCGAGGAAGATTCCCCATGCAATAACTGAGTTAAGTGCGCTATTAATTGACTGGCTTGAAATCTCAACTCCAGTATTTGCAAAAGCAAAAATTGGCACGACTACATAGCTACTAATCGGATGAAATTTATGCTCTAAGTATTCAATAACCGATACGGATCCATCTTCACCATCAATTAGATTTGATTTGGTCCGTGCAATATTCGGGGTGAGCAAACCCAAAATAACTCCAGCAATTGTTGGATGTATCCCGAATCTGTATGCGCAATACCAGAGTGATAAGGCTAGCGGCAGATAGACCAATGCAGATTGACTTCCAAGCTTTCTAAATCCCAAGATGGCAAAAATCGTAAGAAGTCCTGCAAGGCCCCAGGAGAGGTTAACTCCAGTTGAGTAAACCAGGGCAATAATTAATATCGCTCCAATATCATCAATTACAGCTAGCGCTAGTAGAAATGATCGAAGCGAGGCGATCGCGCTACTTCCAACTAATCCAAGAAGTCCAACAGCAAGTGCAATATCAGTGGCGACCGGAACTGCCCAACCATTTGGTTCCACTCCCCCAGCAATTGCAAGATAAATAATTGCAGGCAAGCTCATCCCACCAATTGCTGCAAATAGTGGAGCTGCTGCTGCTTTAAATGATGCAAGATGGCCTGAAGTTAGCTCTCGTTTAATCTCAAGGCCTACGACAAAGAAGAAGAGGCTCATAAGTAAATAATTGATGCTCTTTAATATGGTGAAATCTAATTCAAGGCTTGATGGCCCTATTTGGAATTTAAAATCTAGAAAAGCAAAATAAGTATCGGCAAGACCAGAGTTTGCTGCAATTAAGCCAAAGGCTGAAGCGATAAGAATTAGCGTGCCGCTAGATGACTCTCTATGGAGAAAGTCTCTCAAAGGGGCAATTACGCGCTTCATTATCTAAAAGATATCACCTTGAGGTAGCGATGCTTGCTGCTCTATCGGCGCTTAATATCTCCTTGACCATAGGAACAACCTTGGTGGCATAGAGTTCAATTGAATTCATCAATTTAGAGTGCGCCATAGGCCCATTTGAATACTTGAAATCAAATCGCTCTGCGCCAATAGATTTCATTGCATAGGCAATCTTTCTTGCCACCTGCTCTGGAGTTCCAACATAGAAGGAGCCATATTTAACTTCATTTATGAAATGCTCTTTTGTGACCTGTCCCCAGCCGCGCTCTCTGCCAATACGGCCAAACATCACTTGATAATGTGGCCAGAGCTCCTCAATTGCAATCTCTTGTGAAGAGGCGATATGACCAGGTGAGTGGATAGAAATAGGACGCATTGGATGAGCAAATTCATTCATTGAACTTCGATAAAGATCAGCAAATGGAGCAAAGCGGGCAGGATCGCCGCCAATAATGGCAATTGCTAATTTGGCATTAAGTCTTGCAGCTCTTACAACCGACTCAGGAGTTCCACCAACTCCAACTCGAAGTGGAATGTTGCCGCGCTCAGTCTTTGGATAGATCTCCTGATTAATTAGCGGTGCTCGCATAGTTCCTGACCAATTCACTGCGTTCTCTTTTAATATCTCAACTAATAGCTCAAGTTTTTCTTCAAATAGCGCGCCATAATCAGATAGTTCATAGCCAAAGAGTGGAAATGATTCGATAAATGATCCTCGCCCTGCAGTAATTTCTGCTCTTCCATTTGAGAGCGCATCAATTGTGGCAAATCTCTGATAAACCCGAACTGGATCATCACTTGATAAAACCGTAACCCCCGTGCCAAGTGTTATCTGCTTTGTTCTAGTAGCAATTCCAGCAAGAACGGTATCTGGTGATGAAACAGCAAAATCATCCCTGTGATGCTCGCCAATGCTGAAATGATCTAGGCCTAATTGATCTGCCAGGACTGCCTGCTCAACCACATTTCTAATCGTGGCTGCTGCAGAGATAGGCGCCCCCAAATCATCGTTTTGAGTATCACCGAAGGTATCAAGGCCAAATTTGAGATTATCTAAATCCATAGAGCAAAATCTATCAGGGTCAATACAATTGCGCGCATCATGGAGCGCATCCTCTATATTGGCTTTGATCAATTACATGCCAGATACGGTGTTTTAAAGAGCGCTGATGCCAAGAAGGATGTAATTGCGCTGATTCAAAGCGAGCCAATGACTACCGGTAAGAATTGGCATCTTGAGCGGCTCTACTTCTTAATTTCAAGTGCTAGACATTTTGCTCAAGAGCTAAGAGAAAAAGGATTTAAAGTCGAATATATAAAAGCAAGTAGCACAACTGCAGGTCTAGACCAGCTTTCAAAGAAATATAAAGGCGCTGAGATATTTGCAGCGGAGCCTTCATCGCATCGCCTCTTTCAATCTTTAAGTGAATGTGGCGTTACTTTTGTACAAAATGATTTCTTTCTCACTTCTCGATCACTCTTTGCCAAATGGGCCGATGAACAGAAGAGCTACTTGATGGAGAACTTCTATCGCAAACAGAGAGTTCGTCTAAACATCTTGATGGATAAAGCAAAACCGCTAGGTGGGGCATGGAACTTTGATAAGGAAAATCGCCTCCCGCCGCCAAAGAATTACAAATGGCCCAAATATCTAACCCACTCCCCAGATCAAATAGATCTAGAGGTAGCTAAAGAGCTAGGACATAGCCCATCTACTAATTGGGCTACAACAAGAGCTGGCGCTTTGAAACAACTTGATAACTTTCTTAAAAATCACTTCGCAAACTTTGGCCCCTATGAAGATGCCATCACCGATGAGAACTGGGCGCTGCATCACTCACTGCTTAGCCCTTACTTAAATAATGGTCTACTCCACCCTGAGGAAGTTATTAAGGCAGCGCTTAAGAGATTTGAAAAGGGAGATATTCCAATTGCCTCTGCAGAGGCCTTTATCAGGCAGATCATCGGCTGGCGGGAGTATGTCAATGGCATGTACTGGTATTTGGGAAGTGAGTATCGCCAAAAAAATGGTTTGCACGCAAAGCGAGAGCTGCCACAATTATTTAGAGATCCAAGTAAGACCAATATGAACTGTATGAAAAACACCATTACCGATATCAGTAATCGCGCCTGGGTTCATCACATTCCACGCTTAATGATCTTAAGTAACTTTGCACTTATCGCTGGGATTAATCCTCAGCAATTTCTCCAATGGATGAGAGAGGTTTTCATTGATGCCACAGATTGGGTGATGGTTCCCAATGTAATTGGTATGGGTGTTCATGCCGATGGTGGAATTATGATGACCAAACCTTATGCAGCAGGCGGGGCATATATTTCAAGAATGAGCACACACTGCAAAGGTTGTTTCTTTGATCCAAAGAAGCGCACCGGTGATGATGCCTGCCCATTTACAACACTCTATTGGGACTTTTTAGATAGACATCGCGAAGAGTTTAAAGGCAATCACCGGATTGCTCAGCAACTATTTGGCCTTAATCGACTTAAAGATCTAGATGAGGTGAGATCAAGAGCCAAGGATGTGCTTAAGAAACTGGAGCAAGGAAAACTTTAACGAGGGCAGCTGCAGATCTGCTCTTTACTGATTCCGGCAAGAGCTTCGGCGATATGCTCTCCGCAGCCTTCCCAAGTCCACTTGCCACAAGAGCGACATTTGACTGCGCTACACATAAAAAGAGTTCCTCTCCATAAATAATTTTAAATATAGGGACATAGTCTATTTGGACTTATCCGTTGCTAATCTCATAGCTCCAAAGATCTAGATCATCAAGATTTACCGGTTTAAACCCCTTGGCCTCAAGGGCGCTAGCAATTTGTGCTCGATGCTCAGTTGCATGGTGGATGCTTTGGGAGAGAATGGTGGAGCGCCATCTTTTAACAAGGTTTCCTGAGTAGTTCTTAAATTCAAGTAGCTCATCATCTAGCTTTGCAGACTCTAGAAGAGCAGCATCAATAGCTGCGGCCTGCTTGGCAAGTGCTTCCAAATCAGCAATTTTCTCTATCTCTTGAATTGCCTCTCCAGGGACCTCAGGGTGTTTACCAGTTATGCGAAATGCATAGGCATCTGCTGAATCAACAATGTGATGAGTTATTTCAGCGACAAACCACTCAGGATTTGTGGCAAAAGACTTTAGAGCATCTTCAGGAAGAGTTGCTAGATGCTTAATTGTTAATTGATTAGCCCAGCCCATATGTTTCAATAAACGCTCTAAACCGATACTCATGAAATCTATCCTCTCCTAAACTTTGGGAAGAATGCTGGAATTGATTTTTGAAACTCGATACTTTCAGGAAATTTCTCTCTTAAGATCTGATCTTCATATCTAGCTTTATAGAGCAACAAGGCTGTTAACAAGAAGGCGGTAATCAAAACGCTCCCGCTCTGCTTCCAGAGATAAGCAGCGAGTGTGAGAAGAAATAGCGCAGAATAAATTGGGTGTCTTAGATAAGAGTAGATACCGCTAGTTACAAGCTCTGCCCCCTCTTTACTCTCCGGGAGTGGAGTCAGGGCGCTACCTAGATCCTTAAAGCCTTTAAATAAGATAAATACTGCCAAGAGAGCAAGAATGATTGCTATCGATATCTCTAGTCTTGAAGCGCTATTAGATGATTCAGAGAGCGCCAGGGATGCAAGGAGAAGAAATTGCATCGCCACTAGCAACTTGCCCTTCATGATAAAAGTCTAACTATCCGAGAGAGTTATCTCGCTCTCTTAGCCCTTGGCGCACTTCTCTTGCTTCGAGTCTGATCGTTTCCAACTCTCTTGCGCTTTCGACCGCCCTTTGGCCTTGGCCCGCCGCCTCGCTCTGGAGCTTTTGATACGACCTTTTCTTTAGCCTCTGGAGTTGGAACTCCACTTGGAGTTCTTGCCCCAGCAATCTTTACCAACTTCTCATCCATTGGAGTAACTGCCATAACCCAAGTTTCAACTCCAGCTCTTAAGGCTATTCCAGCCATAGTTCTCTGCTCTTGATGGGTGGCAAGTGAGATAACTTTTCCAGATTCTCCAGCTCTAGCAGTTCGCCCAGATCTATGTAGATAATCTTTATGATCTGCAGGAAGATCAATATGAACGACTAAATCAATTCCATCAACATGGATTCCTCGAGCAGCAACATCGGTTGCAATCAAGACTGCGCTCTCTGAATCTTTAAATCTTGCAAGAGTTCTAGTTCTAACTGCCTGTGATTTTCCGCCATGGAGAGTTCCGACTTTAACGCCAACATGGGCAAGATTTGAAGCCAACTTATCAGCGCCTCTCTTAGTTCTAACAAATAGCAGAGTCTTTCCCTCTCTAGCTGCGATCTGATTGATGATATTTGATTTATCACCCTGGCGATAGACAAAGACATAATGCTCTGCTTTATCTTTTGTTCCTTCAATTTCTTTTATGGAGTGAGATCTAGGCTCTGTTAGATATTGCTTTACTAAACCATCAACGCCTCTATCAAGGGTTGCAGAGAAGAGAAGGCGCTGTCCGCCTTTTTTAGTCTGATTTAAAATCTCTTTAACAGCAGGAAGAAATCCCATATCAGCCATTTGATCTGCTTCATCCAAAACAGTGATCTCAAGGTGATCAAAGCGAATATCTTTTCGATCAAGTAGATCTATTAAACGACCTGGAGTTGCAACAACGATAGAGATAGATTTCTTCAAAGCATTAACCTGTTTGCCATATGGCATTCCGCCAGCAATGACTACGCATTCATGGCCAACTGATCGTGCAAGGGGGCGAAGGACCTCATCTATCTGTTGAGCTAGCTCTCTAGTTGGAGCAAGGACAAGTGCTAGCGGTTGATGAGCCTTTGCTCTCATGCCATAAATGTTATGAAGCAGAGCAAGACCAAAGGCGAGAGTTTTTCCAGAGCCAGTCTGGCCTCGGCCCAAGATGTCATGGCCAGCAACTGTCTCTTATACACATCTCCGAGCCCACGAGACCAGAGAGGAACTCGTATGCCG
>OFQB01000109.1_pt1 | contig 6052 bp, 10 predicted proteins | sample 1542681 | NCBI WGS metagenome assembly OFQB01 (sample SAMN05442513, study PRJEB24371) | freshwater metagenome | isolation source: Freshwater Lake | place: Canada: Niagara | collected 2012-08-09
AAGCACTGCTGTACCGGATGGAACTGTTAAAGTTGCAATTTTGCGTCCTGGATATTTTGATAGAGCTGGGGGCAAATCTACTGGAAATGATTGTGGGAGACGCGATTGTTATACGGTGACAAACTTAGATGAAATGACCGCTGCAGTTCAATCTCTTAAAAATCATTACAAACCATCTAAAACAATTTTAATTGGTCATTCAGGTGGAGCAGCAATAAGTGGTGTAATGATAGGACGCACTCCTGGTATTGCTGAAGGAGCAATATTGCTTGCATGTCCTTGCAATATTTCTCAATGGCGTTTTATGCAAAATAGATCTGGATCTTATAATTCATTATCTCCTAGCGATTTTATTAAAAATATTCCAAAAACAACAAAGGTATTTGCCATCACAGGAGCTAGCGACAGTAATACTCAAGATGTACTTGCAAAAGATTATGTGAAATCTTTAACGGATCTTAATATTTCTGCGCAGTACAAAAGTCTTCCAAATGTAGACCATAACAAAGTAAATGAGATCTATGTTATCGAAGAAGCGCTAAATGAATTGCTAAAGTAAATTAATGATGGTGATCTAAGTCTTTTTTAACATCATCATGATCACCAACTACAATGTGATGTTTAGATTTAACCACATACTTTTCAAGGAACGGTATAAGCACAAGCGGAGTTAAGCCGCCAAGAAAAATTCCAAGAGTTGCTGGGCGAATATCTGGATCAACTAGAGATGCGATTAAATCTGCAATAACGTGTGCAAATATTGCACCAAAAATTCCAGCGATATAACCATTGGATGCTATTTTAAGAAAACGGTTAATACTCCAACCCGTGTAATAACCAATCACAATTAAACCAGCGTGAATTACACCAAACACATATCCACGAAGTAAAATTTTATCTTGTAGAAACGTAATATTATCTAATAAGTGCTCCATGTACAAAACTTATACTACTTAGAATCTTTAATTTAAATTGATTTATGTAATATATTTGCAATAACTTTTTGATAATAGTTGATTAAATGATTAACGTTTTATTTCTTTGTACTCACAACTCTGCAAGATCCGTTGTTGCAGAAGTATTATTAAACACATTAGCTAAAGGAAAATTTACAGGTTTTAGCGCAGGCTCTTCCCCTAAAACAGATATTAATCCAATCGCAAGAGAGATTGCAGAAGAGATGCGTTATGATACTAAAAAACTTTACTCTAAAAGTTGGGATGAATTTGCAAAACCCAATGCTCCAAAAATGCATATAGTTATTACGGTTTGCGATAGCGCTGCAAAAGAAATGTGCCCTATTTGGCCAGGTCACCCTTTGCAAGTTCATTGGGGATTTAAAGATCCCTCAGCTGCAGGTGGCGATAAGATTGAAAAACGTAAAGCATTTGATGAATTAATTAAAACTTTAAAGCCTAAAATTGAAAAACTTATAAGATTACCTGTTGAAACAATGGACACCGTTAATTTAAAATTTAAACTTAGAGAAATTTATAACAATGAATAAAAATAAATATTTAGCTGAATTTATTGGTACCGCCTTATTGCTAGCAGTGGTTACTGGCTCTGGAATTATGGGCGATGTCCTTGCAGGAAACAATAATGCAGTTGCTTTACTTGGTAACAGCATTGCAACAGGTGCTGCTCTTTATGTTTTAATTTCTTCGTTAATGCCAATTTCAGGTGCTCATTTTAATCCGGTGGTGAGTTTAGTGGACTGGGCTAATAAAAAATTAAAAACGGGTGAACTGATTATATATTTTATCTGCCAATTTTTAGGTGCCATTTTTGGAGTAATGCTTTGTCATTTTATTTTTGCACTACCCATATTACAGGAATCTATAAATCCAAGATCTGGAATTAATTTTTATTTTAGTGAATTTATCTCAACTTTGATTTTATTAAGTGTAATTTATTTTGGGATTAAGAATGATAAAAAACAAATTCCAATGTTAGTCGCATTAACAGTAACAGCGGGTTACTGGTTTACTTCTTCAACTTTTTTTGCAAATCCAGCAGTAACCATTGCTAGAAGTTTAACAGATACGTTTGTTGGTATTCAAAGTAATGATGTAATTCCCTTTATAATTGCTCAATTTATTGCAGCTTTTATCTTTATATTGATTACAAAGTCTAAATCTAAAAAATAATCTTAAAGAAGATTAATTCCAAAAAGCTTGACCGCTTTTGCAAAAATATAAAATACTACTAAAGTAATAATCATACTTAAAGATAAGGTAATCCAAAAACCAAATCTTTTTAATAAATAAGGAAATATTAAAAACATTGGTAGTGTCGGTAATACATACCAAAAAGTGTAGTAAGCATGATTTGCAATTTTTTCACTGGATTGATTTTCAATATATAACCAGCTTAAAGTTAAAACTGTAACAAGTGGCAAAGCTGCAATCAGTCCCCCTAAACGATCACTTCGTTTTGCAATTTCAGAAATTAAAACCACCATTCCTGCTGTAAGCAAGTATTTAAATATAATCCAATTCATTAATTACTTTCTAATTCCCCATTTAATATTCTGCCAAATCCTGTCGTAGTATAATAGCCTATAGAATATAAAAAGTTTAATGTGAGAGTTGGTAGAATAGAATCTGACCAAGACTTTCCAACAATACTTAAAAAAATATAAGAAGTGATTAAAATCCACACACGGTAGATTGCTGTTTTAACAAACGTTCTTTTTTTTGTAACACCCATAACTTTGTTATTACAATAGTTTATCGTTATGCAGCAAATGCATTTATGACAATTCAGCTTGAATATTTATGCTTTAGACATGCCTATAGCCTAGTCAGAAAAAGGGATCTTTTGAGATGTTGAGCTATAGGATTTTCATTTAACTAGCTTTCGCTAGGCAAACAAAACTCTAAATTTCGGACTTTACTCTTTGAATATGGCCAACCACTTTGCCGGCGTTTACACCGTTTTTAATTCTGTAACCCGTTGTACCGTTTCCGTAGGTATCAACTGATTTCATATTACGGTTTAAATTTTCAATACTTTTTTCCTTTTGCTTGTTTTCAAAATTTTTAGCTATTAAGCCTTTTGATCCTTCTAGCATTTTAACTCCTTGTTTTATGTTAACTTACCTAATTTGCGAATCGTGCATATCAGATATGCGTTTTTCACATAGATATGCATATAAGTCAATGCTTCAATTTAACTAATATTATTAGGCTTAATTTGATTGTTTTATTAGTCCTGTCTTAGATCGTCTTTAACTCTGCCTTGAAATAATTTTAATTTATCAATTTAAATAAGACTTCATTTCTTTTTAAAAACCAAAGTGTCCAAGGCGCGTTATAGCCTGCATAAATTGCTGGCTCTTCAATCTTAAGTCCTTTTTCTTTTATATAATTTCTAATCTTTTTTTCATTCTCTTTAATATTAGCATCACTAAATAAACCTGAAAAAGTGATGACGATCACTTGTAAGTTTGGGTTGTTTATTATTTTTACACTTTGATTATCGGGTTGCGGAACATTTTGCAGATTAAATTTTTTAGGAACTACAAATGAAACATTCCATTTATTTACTCCTGTACTTTTTTGCATCACCGGAACGGTCATTGAAATGCTTTCTTTGTTTTTATTTTCACCACTTATATATTTAAATAAAATCCTAAAACCTTTACCGATTGCATCATCACGCTCACCTTCGGTTTCAACAGTTGCGGTTAGAAAATTAGTGTATTGACGTATTTCAAATTCGTTATCTTTTTTTATAACAGTATAATCAGGTTGTTCGTTCGCCATAACATTAAAACTAAATGTAAAAAGTATAATAAATACTGTCTTTATAAAAAAATTAGAAAAGTAAGTGTATGTCATGCCAAATTAAATCACCTGCAACCCAAAGTATCGATAATAAACCAAGCCAACCTACCCATTTATGGTTTTTTAAATAAATAGAAATTGCGTTTGCAATAGTTGTCATTAAAACGATTGCAAGTATAAGACCAAATATTAATAACGTGTAATTGGCTTTTGCAGCGCCTGCAACTGCAATGACATTATCTAAACTTAAAGTTACATCTGCAACAACTACAGTTATTAAAGCTGATCTAAAATTTCCGCGCTCGGTATCTTTTACTTTGTACTTACCAATATCTTTCTTTTCTTTATTTTTTAAAATATCAACGTAAAGTTTATAGGTAACCCACAACAGTAATATCCCGCCGATTAATTTAATTCCATTAAACTGCATCAGGTAAGCTGTCATCAAAGAGAAGATTATTCTAAAAATTATTGCAAGACCGGTGCCAATAATTAGAACTTTTCGTCTTATGTCTGGCTTAAATTGTGATGCTGCCATTCCAATAATCACGGCGTTATCAGCTGATAACACTAGATCGATTAAAATAATTTGGATGGTAATCCTGATTTCTTCTGAGAAAAATTCTGTCAATTTCGATGTCTATATAAAGTAATTGTGGCTATTTTTCAAATGCGCAACGAAAGCCAACATAAATGGCAAAAAAATCTGCAGCCTTAAATTGTGCTCCACTCTTAGTTGTGTTGCTTGAACTATACCACCAAGAAGAACCTGCGGTTAAAGCAGAATTATCTTTTCTATCCTTTGTCCATTCCCAAACGTTTCCGCCCATAGCAACTAGACCATTAATCCCCTCTGGTAATTTTAAAACATCATAATGTTTTCTGTAGGCAAGAAGATCAGTTGAGTTCATTTTCTCAGCTCTATCACCACTTGGATAAACATAAGTTTTATTTTTCTCAAATACTTTTGAATCTAAAACTTGAGTGTAAGCTGCAGTTGACCATTCTTCAAAACTTGGCAGTTTTCCATTAATAAATTTACAATATTGTTCAGCTTCAAAATAACTAATGTGAACCGCAGGTTCTGTTAAGCTTTCAGGATTTTTTCCATAAGGAGTTTTATAGTTCCAATTTTTTCTCTTCTCCCACCCTGCTCCATATTCATAACCAAAGCCTTGCTTTTCAGCTTCGGTTTTAAAATTTGTTTTGTTTGAAAAATTTGAAAACTCACCAATAGTAACTTCGTATTTTTGAATAAAAAAATTATTTATTTTAACTTTAGGATTTTCAAAAGCTTGGGATTTAAAACAAATTAAAAATAAAAATAAAATTATTTTTAAATAAATTATCATTACGTCTCTATATTAATTTTACCACCATCCACATGAATGACCTGGCCTGTAATCCAGCTACTATTTGGTAAAAGTAAAAATTTTGCAGTCTCAGCTAAATCTTCGGGTCCGCCTACTCTCTTCATTGCATGTTTAGTTGGAATTTGTTCTGCGAGTCTAGCATTGTCTAAAATTGGTTTTGCCATTTTTGATTGTGTAATACTTGGGGCGATACAATTTACTCTAATTTTAGGTGCAAACTCAGCTGCAAGAGATGTAGTTAAACCTTGGATAGCTCCTTTTGCAGTTGAGATAACAGAGTGCATATTAAAACCTCGATCCACTGCAACTGTTGAAAATAAAACAATTGATCCATTATTTTCTGCAAGCTGCTTTTGTAATTTTTTTATAAAAAGAATAGCACCGGTTACATTTAGATTGAATGTGTTAATAAAATCCTCAGATTTTGTAGTTTGAAAAGATTTAAGGACAATTGAACCAACGCAGTATGCAAAACCTAAAATTTTATCATTTGCAATTGAACTTAAGCTTTCATTGACACTTTGTTCGTCACTAACGTTGCTGCAAACTGAAAAAGATTGTCCTGTTTCATTTGCTAATTTTTGAAGCTCTGATTCATTTCTGCCTATTAAATGGCAGTCGATATTTTCTTTTTTTAGTAATTTTGCAAGTGCAGAGCCTGTATAACCTGTAGCTCCTACAATAATTATTTTTCCTTCCATAAAATTAGTGTATATAAAAAACTTATATGTTTAAAGATTTTACTAATTGGATGCATAACACTGCGACAGTTTTATTCGATGATACTAAAAATGATTTAAGGGCTTTACCTAAAACCTGTCTCTTATACACATCTCCGAGCCCACGAGACCAGAGAGGATCTCGTATGCCGTCTTCTGCTTGAAAAAA
>OFQB01000122.1_pt1 | contig 5811 bp, 6 predicted proteins | sample 1542681 | NCBI WGS metagenome assembly OFQB01 (sample SAMN05442513, study PRJEB24371) | freshwater metagenome | isolation source: Freshwater Lake | place: Canada: Niagara | collected 2012-08-09
ATTGGCATATAAATTGCTACTCGATCACCTTGTTTAACACCAAGTTCAATCAACGCATTTGTAGCTTTACAAACATCACTTAGTAATTGTTTATAGGTAATTGTTTGGGTGTCCCCAGGTTCACCCTCAAAATGAAATGCAACTCGTTCCCCTCGGCCTTCGAGTACATGCCGGTCTAAGCAGTTAAAGCTTGCATTTAATTTTCCACCAACAAACCATTTAGCAAAGGGTAGTTGCCAATCAACAACTTGATCCCATTTTTTATCCCAAGATAATCTATTTGCTTGTTTTTCCCAGAAAGCTAATCGATCTTTATTTGCTTCATCATAAATATCACTTTTTGTATTTGCATTATCAATAAAAGATTGTGATGGGGTGAAGGTGCGATCTTCATAGGATAAATTCTCAAATGATTCACCGCTAATCTCATTACTCATAGTTAGTAGATTATCAGCGATGACTTTTCCCCACCAGTACAGTTTTATAACTTTTTACACTTAATCCTTTAGTAGGTTGCCGTGCTACCGCCTAAATTTAATAAAAATCAATTAACACCTACTGAAAGGAAGTTATCTTGTTAACTACTACCCTAATTACCTTAATCACCATTTTAGAGCGCCTACTTGCAACTGGTGCTTTAACAACTGCCCTATCAGCCCTTTTTAGAAGAGCCTTAACACTTCTTGGGGTGTGAGTAGATAAATAGTGAGCATTTGGGCGGTGATTTTTAAAACCGCCCAAAATGTGATGGAATTAGCCGTAATCCCGTAGATAATTCAACTACAAAAAGGCAGCGTTGCTAATTTGTGGCTCTTAATAGTGGGAGAAAAATGCCAGCTGTAGTTTTACTTGGTGCGCAGTGGGGCGATGAGGGCAAGGGAAAAGCAACTGATCTATTAGGTGATCAAGTTGATTATGTTGTCAGATATCAAGGCGGAAATAACGCCGGTCACACAGTTGTAATTGGTGATCAAAAGTACGCACTTCACTTACTACCTTCCGGAATTCTTTCACCAAATGTAGTTCCAGTAATTGGCAATGGTGTTGTAATTGACCCGGCTGTATTACTAGAAGAGATCAAAGGATTAAATGAGCGAGGTATTAATACCTCAAAACTTAAGATTTCAACTAACGCCCACCTCATTACGCCATACCATCGCACAATCGATAAGGTCTCTGAGAGATTTTTAGGTAAATCAAAGATTGGCACTACCGGCCGTGGCATAGGCCCGGCATATGCTGACAAGATAAATCGAATAGGTATTCGTGTGCAGGATCTATTTGATCCTTCCATTTTAAAACAAAAAATTGAAGCAGCCCTGCATGATAAGAATCAGATTTTAATTAAGGTTTTTAACCGCAAAGGTATTACCGTTGATGAGGTTTTATCTGAATATTTAGGATACGCCGATATTTTAAAGCCATATGTTGCAGATACTGCTTTGTTATTAGATCAAGCGTTAAAGGCTGGTAAGAATGTATTACTTGAGGGAAGCCAAGGAACATTATTAGATGTTGATCATGGTACTTATCCCTTTGTTACATCCTCTAATCCAACTGCAGGTGGAGCATCTACTGGATCTGGAATTGGTCCAACAAAGATCACTCGCGTAATTGGAATCCTTAAGGCGTATACAACCCGCGTTGGAAGTGGTCCATTTCCAACTGAGTTATTTGACGCAGATGGTGAAGCACTTAGAAAAATTGGCGGCGAAGTTGGTGTTACCACCGGACGCAATAGGCGTTGTGGTTGGTTTGACGCACCCATTGCAAGATATGCGGTAAGAGTTAACGGCCTAACTGATTTCTTCTTAACAAAACTTGATGTATTAACTGGCTGGGAGAAGATCCCAGTTTGTGTTGCATATGATGTTGATGGCGCACGTGTTGAAGAGCTACCAGCATCACAATCTGATTTTCATCATGCAAAACCAATATATGAGTACCTGCCTGGCTGGAGTGAGGATATTTCAAAGGCTAAATCAGTTAATGATCTGCCAAAAAATGCTAAAGCCTATGTCGAGTTTTTAGAAAAGATATCAGGTGCGCCCATATCTGCAATTGGGGTTGGCCCAGGAAGAGATGAGACAATTGTGGTTAGGGACCTAATCAAATGAGTATCACACCAAATGTTTTAGCAACAAGGTATGCAACTGCTGAGATGGTGGCAATCTTTGATCCAATAAATAAAATCATTGCAGAGCGTAAGTTTTGGATCACAATATTAAAACTACAGAAAAAAGCAGGGCTACCAATCACAGATGCTGATATCTCATCTTATGAAAAGGTGATAGATAAGGTTGATTTAGCCTCAATAGAAAAACGAGAGAAGATATCTCGCCATGATGTTAAGGCCCGGATTGAAGAGTTTAACTCTTTAGCAGGAGCTGAGAAGATTCATATTGGTTTAACTAGCCGGGATCTAACAGAGAATATAGAGCTAATTCAAATACGTGATGGTTTAAATTTAATTAGAAAAAGAAGCCTAGAAACATTGTTTCTACTTGAGAAAAATATTTCTAAGTATGAAAAAACTTATATGGTGGGCAGAAGTCATAATGTGGCAGCCCAAGTAACAACTCTAGGTAAGAGATTTGCTACCTGCGGTGAAGAGTTACTGTATTCATTAACTGCTCTTAATGAGTTAATTAATCGATTACCACTTCGAGGTCTTAAAGGACCAGTTGGAACCGGACAAGATGGTATTTCATCCCTTGGCTCTGTAAAAGATTTAACAAAGATGGAAGAGGCTATTGCTTCAGAGTTTGGTTTTGAAAATACCTTAACAAGTGTTGGCCAGATCTATCCAAGATCAATTGATTTTGAAGTTGTATCTAAGTTATTACAGATAGCATCGGCTCCTTCTTCCTTTGCGACCTCAATAAGATTAATGGCAGGTGCTGGCTTAGTTAGTGAAGGATTTAAGCAAGGACAAGTTGGTTCCTCTGCTATGCCACATAAAATGAATTCAAGATCATCTGAGCGAATAAATGGCATGATGGTATTACTTCGTGGTTACACCACCATGGCAGCAGATCTAGCAGGGGATCAATGGAATGAAGGAGATGTCTCTTGCTCGGTAGTTAGAAGAGTTGTTATCCCAGATGCCTTCTATGTTGCAGATGGCTTACTTCACACCTTTATGACCATTCTTACTGAGTTTGGTATTTTTGAAGAAAATATAAATAAAGAATTATCTGAGCAGCTACCATTTTTAGCTACAACACAAATATTAATGGCATGTGTTAAAACTGGAATGGGTAGAGAGGTGGCCCATGAAATGATTAAAAAACATGCCACCACAAATACCGCTAGTAACTTCTTTACCGCATTAACTAGTGAGAAAGACTTTCCGCTTTCCCTCACTCAACTAAATGATCTAGTTAAAAACCCAGCAGATTTTGCCGGAAGCGCCATTGAGCAATCTCAAAAAGTTGGCGAATCAATAAAGAAAGTAACAAAGGGTGAGGTAAGTAAGGTTGATCTAAAGCCTTTGATTTAAGCATGACTCAATCCCATTAAGTACCTTTTTTAATAAATTTAGCCAATTCACAGGCAATTCACTTAAATTTGGGGTAGACAGAGCACCTGTAGAGGTTATTCTTAGCATCTAAAGCCAAAGCGAAAGTGGGATTTAAAATGGTTAAAGTTTCAAATAAAGTAAGAGCGTCAGTACTTGTGGCCACATTTGGCTTATTCCTTGCCACTACCTCTTATGCCACCTCTGCAAATGCCGCCACAGTTAAAAATGGTGTGGCTTGCAAGAAGCTTGGCCAAAAAACTAAATCTGGCAGTAAAACCTACTATTGTGAAAAAAATCCTTATGTAACCCCAACTAAGAATACCTGGACGCTTGCTTCTTGCTTAGATGCTAATGATCTATACATTGAGGCTAAAGACCAGTACGAAGTCTTTAAAGATATTTTATCTGCATCTCCTGAAGGTTTAGCTGAGTTAGCTAATCTACAAAAAAGTATGGACTCATTAAATGTTTTAATGAAGACAAAGGCTTGTAAAAAGGGCGCATAACTTTTTAATATTGGGTTGTGATCTGTGACTAAAGATCCACAGATCACAGCAGCTGTTAAAGAGATATTAGATTTAATTAAAAATATCTCACCTGGAAAATCTGTTGAATTAAGAGTGCCACCCTACGGCGCGATTCAATGTGTTGCAGGTAGTAATCATCGAAGAGGAACACCGCCTAATACAGTTGAGATGAGTGGGCAAACTTTAATTAGGCTAATAAATGAGCCATCTCTTTGGATCACTCTCTGTGAGTCAGGTGAGGTAAGGGCTTCAGGTTTACTTAGTGATCTATCTAATGTTTTCGCTCAGGCAGCGGTGAAATATAGAGCCTAATCTTGGTGATTTGGCATAAAGCGGGGGTAATTGGTTAATCTTCACCCTACGACAGAAAAGAAATTGTAAGGAGGCCAAAGCTATGGGACGCGGCCGTTCAAAAGCTAAACAAACCAAGGTTGCCAGAGATCTTAAGTATTCAAATCAAGATATGGATTTAGAGAGCCTAGCAAAAGAGCTTCATAGTGAATTACCTGCTAAAGGCAGTGATCAAAATAATGATCCTTATTCAGAAGATAACTACAAACCTCGTTCTTAAATAAAATTATTAAAAATAGGAGTAGCGTTAAGTAATGCGCCCAACCCCATATGTTGCATCCCTTCGAATCTATGAACCAATAGATTCATTTGCGGCCGTTGATCAACTTCGTTGGTCACAGATTGTTATTACTTCACCAACTAGTTGGGATGAACAAAAAAGAGCGCTAACTAGAACAATAAATAACGAGCCACCTGCGCTAAAGCTAGATGGCGCACACGTTTTAGATCATGAAGGAAAAAGATATGTTGCCCCGTGGTCAACAGCTGCAAGGTGCTGGGCAGCCTTAGATGATTTTAAATACACACTACCTGCTGATGTAATAAAGTTTTTTGTTCCCCAAACTATTGAAGACTCTATTAGAAGTACTACTGAGATTGTTGAAGATAAGGTTTCACATATCCTCACCTCAACCTGGAATATCCCACCTCGTTGGTTTGCTCTCTTTCACCCAGAGGAGCGATTACGTGGTGAGAATGAAGATGGCCCCTTCACAATTATGCGAACCTCAATTGGTAAGGCAAAACAGCGAACTACTTTTACCCATGAAGCAGTGCTAAGTGCTTTTGGTTCAGGTCAGGTGGAGGGTGAGATAGCTGATCTTCTGCAATGGCTTGAGATCTTTGATAACAACTCAATTGTGGAGTTAGATTACGGCGGCCTTGCTATTTATTTAAATAACTTACTTATTCAAAATGGCGAGCCAGGTCTTGATGCTGATACTTCAGTTGAGGATGTGAGCACATCTATTGCCGGGCTTGCTTCCGGGGACGGAGCACTCGCTGGGCGTGGTTATGAGCGGCTGGTCTCGCGCTGGCGCAAGGTGGCCGCACTGGAATCTGCAACCTAAATAGAAGTACTTGTCCTTAAATATATTTAAAGGGATACTTAGCCCATAAGGTTTAAATCAGACAATCTGTAGCTAAATCTTTTTTATTAGATGAAAGATGGAGGATAGGAAAATGAGTCAAAGTAATCTCTCCCATCTTTCAGTCAGTGGTCAAGAAAATTTGTTAACCCCAGCTGAGGTTGCCGCCCTTTTTCGGGTGGATCCAAAGACTGTTACCAGGTGGGCTAAGGCTGGCAAGTTAACCTCAATTAGAACTCTTGGTGGACACCGCAGATATAAAGAGGCTGAGGTTAAAGCGTTACTAAAAACTATTACGCCAAATTCAACATCTAATGAGGTG
>OFQB01000131.1_pt1 | contig 5603 bp, 5 predicted proteins | sample 1542681 | NCBI WGS metagenome assembly OFQB01 (sample SAMN05442513, study PRJEB24371) | freshwater metagenome | isolation source: Freshwater Lake | place: Canada: Niagara | collected 2012-08-09
ACTGATGGGTATGCCATTCCCGGGCTTACCACCCCAAATCTTTCTGTTTGGAAAGGTGATCAGGTAGCAATATCCATTAGTGCTGCGTCAATCTTGGCAAAGGTATATCGAGATCGAATCATGATTAATCTGGATAAAACCTATCCAAATTATGGTTTAGCAAGTCACAAAGGGTATATAACAGCAATACATACAGAAGCTATCAAAAAGTTCGGAGTGCTACCCATACATAGAAAATCATTTGCAAATATTGCAGCACTTCTTAATTAACAACAATCCACAATAGAGATTTATACCCCTTATCAGTTATAGAACTTTGCTAAATTTGCAAAGTGTTAGATGAGAAAACAGCAAAATTAATCTTATTCTCCGCAGTTGATCCAGTTGATACTTTCTGGCAAGGGCAGGTTTTAAGTGCAGGAGCAGTTAATACCTACCAAAAAATTATAAAGGGCTCTGCGTATCTGAAGATTTCAGATTTTCCACAGATTAAAATGAGGGTCTTAAAGGCTAATGTGCAAACCCTTAAATCTGAGATCATTGCTGCAAAGGCTGAGTTTATAACTAGCGAGGATTTAGATTGGCCAGCTTCCTGCCAAGATCTTGCAGCACCGCCAATTGGATTAGTAATTAAAGGTGATCGCAAATTAATTGCTCAGCTTAGCAATTCAATTTCAATCGTCGGAAGTCGAAAACCAACAGCTTATGGTTTGAATGTTGCAGATAAATTAGCTAGTGATGCCTGTCAACAACAAATTGTGGTGATAAGTGGTGGCGCCTATGGAATAGATACCGCAGCACACAAAGCAGCGATAAATGCTGGTGGTAAAACCATCGCAGTTTTAGCTGGTGGATTCAATAATCTATACCCCTTTGAAAATCGGGAGCTATTTTCACAAATTACCAAAGCGGGATTGTTAATTTCAGAGGTTATGCCAAGTATTAAAACTATGCCAGCTCGATTTTTGAATCGGAATCGTTTAATTGCAGCGTTATCAATGGCCACTGTAGTAGTTGAAGCAGAGTTTGTAAGTGGTTCCATAAGAACTGCTCGTGATGCTGCTGAGATATTTAGACCAGTTTTTGCGATCCCAGGCCAGATATCATCAAAGTTAAGCGATGGCTGTCACCGACTTATTGCCGAACGAATCGCTGATATTGCAACTAGTTTGGATGAAGTACTAGAAGTGATAGAACCCTTGCAATTGCGATAGCCAAAAGGTGAGAGAATAGGAGCAATGGAAAACTTCAAAGCTGGTTTTGTGGCAATTGTCGGTCGCCCGAATACTGGAAAATCTACTCTGGTAAATGCTTTAGTTGGAACAAAGATAGTCATTACTTCCCACCATCCAAATACCACCAGAAATCCAATTCGAGGAATAATAAATCGCGAAACATACCAAATGATTGTGGTTGATACTCCTGGAATGCATAAACCAAAAACTGCGCTTGGCACGAGATTAAACTCGATGGTAAATGAAAATATGCAATCAAATGATGCGGTACTTCTTTGCTTGCCAGCAGATGAGGAAATAGGAGCTGGTGATGAGTACATTGCCAAGCAGATTAAAGGAAATCAGAAAGTTTTCTTAGTTGTAACAAAAGTTGATAAAATCTCAAAATCAGATTTAGCTATTCTAGATCAAACCGAACTATTACTTGAATTACTTTCAGCGCATTTACCGCAATCACCCGCGCTTTATCCAACCGATATAAACACCGACCAAGCACAGGAGTTGATGTTTGCTGATCTAATTAGAGAGGCGGCAATCGAGGAGCTATATGAAGAGCTGCCACACTCTGTGATGGTTACCATTGAAGAGATGGGCGAGCGAGATGGTGGAAAGATATTTGATATCAGCGCCACATTGCATGTTGAGCGCGATAGTCAAAAGGGAATAATTATTGGACCACAAGGAAGTAAGTTAAAAGCCATTGGCAGCTTAGCTCGAAAATCAATTGAGAATTTAGTTGGTATGCAGGTTTTCCTACAAATTCATGTGAAGGTTTCAAAAGAGTGGCAGAAAGATCCAAAACTATTAGCTAAATTAGGATTTACTGACGCACTTTCCGACTAGCAAAGTAAGAACCAAGCAAGACCAATGGCAATCCAAGCATAATTCCAAGTGTTAAAGGTTCTCCCAATAACATTACTCCGAGTAATACCGCAACGGCTGTGTTTAAGTATGTAATAAGTGAAGCCCTTGGTGGACCAACTTCGGCAAGTAATTTAAAGAATAAAATAAAGGCAATCGCTGTGCAGAAAACCCCAAGGGCAGCAACTGATGCAATCGCTTCAACTGAAGGTGTTTTAGTTGGCCAATTGGTTATGGCAAATGGGAAGTAAAAAATAGTAGTAATTATCATCGCCCAAGCGTTAAGGGCAATTCCAGGAACAGTAGGTATTTTTCGGTTAATCATATTTACTGCGTAGGCATAACCAATTGCAGCCAGGATTACCATGCCAATTGACTTAATATCCTGACGTCCACTGATTGATTCAATTCCAACAACTGCCACAACTCCGATAAAACCGATCAGTAATCCAAATAATCTAGATTTGTGCCAGACAGTGTGATCACCATTTAAAGAGGCAAAAATTGCCGCCCAAATTGGCACTGTTGCAACTAGGAGTCCAGCCAAGCCTGAGGAGATTTTCTGTTCAGCATTAGTAATCAAATACCAAGGACCAATTAACTCTGCCACGGTATAGATAAGAACTATGTGCCAGTACTTTCTTGGGATGTAAATAGTTTTTTTGGACAATGCAAGTGGCAGTAAAACCATTGCTCCAATAAGGACTCGAAAGAAAATTATTGTAGAAGGTGAGATCTCTTCAACTGCTACTTTGATGAAAAGATATGGCGTTCCCCAAAGAAAGCCCACCAGGGCAAATCTGCTCCAGCCAACCTTTGTCAATTAATTACGCCTTCCTAAAACTGCATTAATTTCCTTCGCAATCTCTGAGTATAGTGATTCAGCATCATCTGTTACTCCACTTAAATTAAAGAAGCCATGAATTTGACCAGCAAACTCCTTATATATTGCCGGAACTGAATCCTTTATCAATTTTTGGTAGTAGTTTTTAACATCATCAGTTAGTGGATCAAACTCAGCTGCAATCAAGATCGCAGGTGCAACACCACGAAGGGATTTAGCTTTTGCTGGTACTGCGTATGGATCCTCCTGGTCCTCAACTTTTGATAGGTACTGATTCCAAAACCATTTCATTGCTTGCGTTGTTAAGCCATAACCTTGTGAGTAATTTACAGCTGATGGGTAATTCATCTGGTAATCGTTACATGGATAGATTAAAAGCTGAAAGGCAAGTGAGATTAATTGTTCATTAAATGCTTTAAAGGCAACTGATGAAGCTAGATTGCCACCAGCACTATCACCGCCAACACCAATTGTGGCTACATCAATCCCTAACTCTGTTGCATTTTCAATAACCCATTTAAGAGTTGCATAGCAATCATCAAGTGGTGCTGGATATGAATGTTCAGGGGCCTTTTGATAATCAACTGCAATAATTACAAAGTCTCCATATTTAGCAATTTTTCGAAGAGCTGGTTCATAAATATCTAAGAAGTTTAAAACCCATCCACCACCATGAAAAAATACCAACGCCGGCAGGTTATTTTCTTCACTCGGCCGATAGATCCGGATAGGTAGCTTCGATGTTGGCCCATTAATACTTCGGTGATCCACTGAATGTATCTGCAGTAATGGTTGCTTTAATGCGATATGAAGTTTGGTGTTTTCTCTTATCTGAGCAAGTGGTGCTTGCCAGACTTGTGGCAGGCCACTTGCTGCACGCTCTGCTAGGTAGGCAGAGATCTCGGGTTTAAGTCCCATTGCGGCAGAGTAGACTTAGCCATCAACGTTGACCAACTCTTATAACTATTTCAAGGCTGGAGTTTTTACAAAGATGCGTATCGGTGTTTTAACAGGTGGCGGAGATTGCCCAGGCTTAAATGCTGTAATTCGAGCAGTAGTGCGCAAGGGCGTTAAAGAGTATGGCTATGAATTTATTGGATTTAAAGATGGTTGGCGTGGGCCACTTGAGGGCTTAACAATGAAGTTAGATGTCCCAGCAACCCGTGGAATATTGCCAAGAGGTGGAACGATTCTAGGTTCCTCACGAACAAACCCATTTAAGATTGAAAACGGTGTTGAGAAGATAAAAGAGAATTTAGCAAAAATGAATGTGGATGCTTTGATTGCAATTGGCGGTGAGGACACATTAGGAGTTGCGACCAAACTTGATTCACTTGGCGTAAAGGTAATTGGTGTGCCAAAGACAATTGATAATGATTTAAACAATACTGATTACACATTTGGATTTGATACTGCAGTTAATATCGCAGTAGAGGCGATTGATCGATTACATACCACCGCAGAATCACATCACCGAGCTTTAATTGTTGAGGTAATGGGCAGGCACGCTGGCTGGATTGCCCTGCACTCAGGATTAGCAGGTGGTGCATCTTGTATTTTGATCCCAGAGGTTAAGTTTTCACTAGATCAGGTATGTAAATGGGTGGAATCTAGATTTGAGCAAAGTTATTCACCAATTATTGTTATTGCAGAAGGTGCAATTCCACAAGATGGAGATTTGATTACCAAAGATAAAACTTTGGACTCCTTTGGCCATGTGAAGTTATCTGGCATAGGTGAGTGGCTGGCTAATCAGATAGAAGAAAAGACTGGCAAAGAGGCTCGCACCTCAGTATTAGGACATATTCAAAGAGGTGGTACCCCAACTGCATTTGATCGAGTTCTAGCAACTAGATTTGGTTTACATGCCATCACAGCTGTTCATGATGGGGATTGGGGCAAGATGGTTGCCCTACATGGCACCAAAATTGAAAGAGTGCCATTGGCCTCAGCAACAGAGAAGTTAAAGACTGTTGATCCTGCCCTATATAAAGAAGCGGAGATCTTCTTCGGTTAATTGATGCTGGCTTAATTAGCCACATCCTTAACTAAAGATTGCATACCATTACCTAATGAACGCTAACTCGATATTTACCCCAGGCCTTGTGGCAGCCCAGCAACCAACCTGGCCAGATGCTGCTGCAGTAAAAGCTGCAGTTGCTGAGTTGGAGAGCTTTCCACCATTAGTTTTTGCTGGTGAATGCGACAATTTAAAGAAGCGAATTGGCGAAGCTGCACTAGGCAATGCTTTCTGGCTTCAAGGTGGTGATTGCGCTGAAACATTTGTGGCTGCAACTGCTGATTCAATTAGAAATCGAATTAAGACCATTTTGCAGATGGCAGCAGTCCTTCAGTACTTCTCTTCCCTTCCCGTAGTTAAAGTGGGCCGGATGGCAGGCCAGTTTGCTAAGCCACGCAGTAATGACAACGAAACTCGGGATGGTCAAACTCTGCCTGCTTATCGCGGGGATGCAGTTAATGATCTTGAGTTCACTAAAGAGGCAAGAACTCCAGATCCAAAGCGATTAGTTCGGGTATATAACACCTCTTCTGCAACACTAAATTTAGTACGCGCTTTCACGCAAGGAGGATTTGCAGATCTGCGTCAGGTGCATAGTTGGAATAAGGGATTTGCAGCTGATGCCAGATTTAGCGCTCGCTAT
>OFQB01000133.1_pt1 | contig 5509 bp, 6 predicted proteins | sample 1542681 | NCBI WGS metagenome assembly OFQB01 (sample SAMN05442513, study PRJEB24371) | freshwater metagenome | isolation source: Freshwater Lake | place: Canada: Niagara | collected 2012-08-09
CCTTTAGACCGAGGCTTGAGTTAAGGGCGCGAACTTCCTTAATCACCGCGATCTTCTGTGAGCCGGCTTCTTCAATTACTACTGTGAATTCATCTTGAGCTGCTGCAGCTTCTCCGCCGCCTGCTGCCCCGCCTGCTGCTGCAACAGCAACTGGCGCTGCGGCAGTAACATCGAATTCGGTCTCAAATGCCTTTACGAAATCTGAGAGCTCAACAAGAGTCATCTCTTTGAATTGAGCTAATAGGTCTGTGCTACTTAGTTTTGCCATTTTCGTATTTCCTTTTCTTTAAGCGTTCTCTGTTGGTTCTACTGGCGCAGAAGTCTCTGGTGCTGCCTGGGCAACAACTTCCTCGTTTGTTGCTTCAACAACTGGCGCTGCTTCGGCTACAACCTCTGGGGTTGTTGCCTCTGCAACTATTGCTGCTTCTGCAGCGGGGGCAGCCTGCTCTGGCGCAGCAGGTGCTCCAGATTCAGCTTCTCTCTTAATACGCAGCGCATCAAATGCTCTAGCGGCTTTTGCCATAGATGCCTTCATAGCGCCAGCAAGCTTGGCCAAGAGAACTTCGCGCGATTCAAGATCGGCAAGTTTCATGATTTCAGCTGTTGTTACTGCTTTTCCTTCAAAGATTCCACCCTTAATAATTAGGAATGGATTTTCCTTCTGGAAATTCTTTAAGCTCTTTGCAGCTGCAACTGAATCGCCTTGAACGAAGGCAACAGCAGTTGGACCAGTTAGTAGTGAGTCAGCGACCTCTACTCCAGCCTCTTTTGCAGCAATCTTTACCAAGGTGTTTTTAGCAACTTTATATTTAGTGCCAACACCAAGTGAGCGACGTAGCTCTTTAATTGCAGTCACGGTTAGACCGCGATACTCGGTAACAACAGTTGCATCGGCAGACTTAAAGTCTTCAACCAATTCAGCAACTGATGCCGCCTTATCAGAGCGTGCCATCTAGCTTCCTTTCTACTTATATTCCCCAGAAGAAGTACCTACTGATTGGGTGATAAATATAAAAAAACCCCGTCGCATAGAAACGCGCGGGGTAATCCGCTCGAACCTATGCGGGTTGTCTTTCGACATTTACTTCAAACCTTGCGATTTGAAACCAGCAGTCTCTGGTGAGAAGGCAGATATTAGAAGCAAAGGGGGCTTTAGGTCAAAATCACGCGAGAAAAAACATTTTCTCGCGGCAAAAAGGTTCCTTAAGCGAACTACCACCTCCACCGAACGGGCCAGATCGAGAGAAAGCCCGATCAACTTACTGCTACTTATATTGCCAATCATCTTCGCAAATCTAGGCATCGACAGAGAAAAGCACCATTAGGGACAATCTCTGTCGATTCGTAGCCGATACCAGGTTTGAATAGAGTCAAACCAACTCATGCAAGCCAATTTTCTCACCTTTTTGGAAATTCACAATGCTTAACAAGAAAATTGATGATCACTCTCGGTATATATGTTTTTCAACTCAGAGAATTAGTGGAGGTTAACGGCTAGGAATTAAAAAACCCCACCACAGTTAAGTGGTGGGGTCTAATTAAATAATTATTACTTACTCTATTGCTGGTCCACCTTCGCGGGCATAGCTTGGATCAAGAGTTACGCCAGGTCCCATAGTTGTTGAGACAACGGCTTTTCTAATATAGCGACCCTTTGATGAGGAAGGCTTAGCGCGCAAGATCTCATCAAATGCAGCTGCATAGTTATCAGCTAGCGCCTCTGCGCTAAATGAGGACTTACCAATAATGAAATGTAGGTTGCAATCTTTATCAACGCGGAATTCAATCTTTCCACCTTTGATATCGCCAACAGCTTTTGCAACATCAGTAGTAACAGTTCCAGTCTTTGGATTTGGCATAAGACCGCGAGGTCCTAGAACCTTTCCAAGGCGTCCAACTTTGCCCATTAACTCTGGCGTTGAAACTACAGCGTCATAATCAAGACGGCCCTTATTAACTTCTTCAATTAACTCATCGCCGCCGACAATATCTGCACCTGCTGCCTTAGCCTCTTCTGCTTTTGGGCCAGTTGCAAAAACTAGAACTCGGGCAGTCTTACCTGTTCCATGTGGCAAATTAACCACGGAGCGAACAGCTTGATCGGCCTTTTTAGGATCAACGCCGAGAACCATAGAGACCTCAACTGAGGCATCGTATTTAGTGACATTAGTTTCTTTAACCAGCTTCATACCAGATAGTGGTGTGTAGAGCTGATCGGCATTTATCTTCGCCGCTGCTGCGGTGTATTTCTTACTGCGCTTCATATCTTCTTCTCTTTTCCTTAGTTGGAAGTAGTGGTAGTAGCGGACCAGCGCGGTCCTCCCACGACTTATTTTTTAGTTGACGATGATTCCCATTGATCTTGCAGTTCCTGCAATGATCTTTGCTCCAGCTTTCACATCATTGGCATTTAAGTCATCTTTTTTCAAGGTTGCAATATCTTCACATTGCTTCCAAGTAACTGATCCGACTTTATCCTTATGTGGAACTGAAGATCCTTTTTCTAGTCCTGCTGCTTTAAGAAGCAGGCGTGAGGCAGGAGGAGTCTTAGTAATAAAGGTAAAGGAGCGATCTTCATAGACAGTGATCTCAACTGGAATGATCTCGCCCTTTTGCTTCTCAGTGGCAGCGTTATATTGCTTAACAAAGTCCATGATGTTCACACCATGCTGACCAAGGGCAGGGCCCACTGGTGGCGCAGGTGTGGCAGCGCCAGCTTGGATCTGCAACTTGATAAGTGCTTGGACCTTCTTCTTCGGTGCCATCTTCTTCTCCCCTTTTTACCTTTTCTCTTTAAATCTTCTGAACTTGGTGGAATGAGAGCTCAACCGGAGTCTCACGGCCAAATATTGAAACCAAAACCTTTAGCTTTGCCTGCTCTGGCATGATCTCTGAGATCGATGCAGGAAGAGTGGCAAATGGGCCATCCATAACAGTTACCGATTCACCAACAGTGAAATCAACAACTTTAATCTCAGGCTTCATAGTCTTCTTAAGCTCTTTTGGCATCAGCATCTTCTCTGCCTCAGATAGCGGCAGCGGGCTTGGATGATGAGAGTTTCCAACAAAGCCAGTTACTCCTGGAGTATTTCTCACACATGACCAAGACTCATCAGATAGATCCATACGAACCAATACATAACCAGGATAAACATTGCGCTTAACCTGCTTGCGCTGACCATTTTTAATCTCTGTGACCTCTTCTTCAGGGACTTGGATTTCAAAGATGAAATCCTCCATATGAAGTGAGGTGATGCGCTGCATCAGATTGCCTTTTACTCGCTTTTCAAAACCGGCATAAGAGTGGACTACATACCAATCCCCGCTCTTTGCTGCTAGCTCGGCGCGGAATGCTGCGACCTCAGGAGATACGATCTCTTGAACTTCTTCCTCTTCAAGTTCAATATCTGTATCTACTGCTACATCACTTGCTACTACTTCATCAGTAGTGGCAGTTATCTGCTCTTCGCTCATCATCCCTCCTTACCTTTTTAATCGCCGAATATGAAGAAAACTAATCTGGTTAAACCTAGATCAAAGACTGAAACAACTGCGATAACAAAAGCCACGAAAACAAGAACTACTCCGGTATATGTGGTCAACATATTTCTAGATGGCCAAACCACCTTACGTAGTTCATTAATAATCTGGCGATAGAACAGGGCGATACGAGAAAAGAAACCTAATTCTTTACTCTCTGAGTTCTCACTCATTTTTCATCCTCTCTAATCTCTTCGTTACTTCGTTACTTCATTGCCTTACAACTGCGCAGGGCAGGAGGGACTTGAACCCCCAACCGCCGGTTTTGGAGACCGGAACTCTGGCCAGTTGAGCTACTGCCCTATATGGCGCTTTCGAACATGACAAAGCATGGACTTTTCATAATCAGATTTTTTTAATTACCCGATCAAGCAAGCGCCAGGATGGGCAAGTGTAGGTGAGCCACCCCCGATAGGTAAAACCCGCATGAAAGGGGGTAGAACTCGCGCTCATCTGCGCTTATGAAAGACTAACTGCCTATGAGTAAGCCTCGAATCTCTTCAAGAATTGCCGCTATCGCAGAGTCGGCGACCTTAGCCGTTGATGCCAAAGCCAAAGCCCTTAAAGCTGCCGGCCGCCCGGTGATCGGCTTTGGCGCAGGCGAACCAGATTTTCCAACCCCGGATTACATTGTTGAGGCAGCAGCTGCTGCAACAAAGGTTGTTGCTAATCATCGCTACTCACCAACTCCAGGACTTCCTGAGCTTCGACAAGCAATTGTTAATAAAACAAAGCGCGATTCAAATTATGAAATTAGCGTTGATCAAGTTCTAGTAACAAATGGCGGTAAGCAAGCGGTCTATCAAGCATTTGCTTCCATTATTAATCCTGGCGATGAGGTAATTCTCCCCTCACCGTTTTGGACCACATATCCTGAGTGCATCAAATTAGCTGGCGGAAAAACAGTTGAAGTATTTGCCGATGAATCCCAAGATTATTTAGTAAGTATTGAACAACTTGAGGCAGCAAGAAGTGAAAACACTAAAGCGCTGCTCTTTTGCTCTCCCTCTAATCCAACCGGCGCTGTCTATTCAAACGAGCAGGTAAAAGCAATTGGTCAGTGGGCCGCTAAACATGGCATCTGGATTATTAGCGATGAGATCTATGAACATCTGCTCTATGACGGAGCGAGCGCTGCCTCAATTCCAGTTATCGTTCCTGAGATGGCTGATAAGACAATTATTATTAATGGCGTTGCTAAAACATATGCCATGACTGGCTGGCGAGTTGGTTGGATGATCGGGCCAAAGGATGTCATCAAGGCTGCGACAAACTTACAATCACACCTGACATCAAATGTTTCCAACGTTTCACAGCGTGCTGCAATTGCTGCACTCACTGGAGATCTCACAGCAGTTCACGAGATGGGCGTTGCCTTTAATCGTCGTCGCAAACTTATTGTCGATCTACTCAACGAGATTCCAGGTTTTGTCTGCCCTGTTCCACAAGGTGCTTTCTATGTATATCCATCAGTTAAGGGTGTGCTTGGAAAAACTATTCGTGGCAAAACTCCTACGACTTCAGCTGAATTGGCCACATTGATTTTGGAAGAAGTAGAAGTAGCGGCAGTACCTGGTGAGGCTTTTGGCCCCTCTGGATACCTACGTTTTTCTTATGCAACAAGTGATGCTGACATTGTTGAAGGTATCGGGCGTATCAAGAAGCTAATAACTGAAGGTTAAATCTCAATACCAATCAGATTTACTTCAGCTTCTAAGGTAATTCCAAAAGTATTCTGGACTTGATCACGTGCTTTGCGCGCCAGCGTTGCGATATCTAAAGCGGTAGCAGTTCCTGCATTAGTAAGTGCCAGCACGTGCTTTGAAGAAATCCTTGCACCACCCACTTCATCGCCTTTATGTATTCCAGAGTTTTCAATGAGCCATGCTGCTGAAATCTTCACACGACCATCAGTAAGCTGTCTCTTATACACATCTGACGCTGCCGACGACTCCTTACGTGTAGATCT
>OFQB01000136.1_pt1 | contig 5428 bp, 8 predicted proteins | sample 1542681 | NCBI WGS metagenome assembly OFQB01 (sample SAMN05442513, study PRJEB24371) | freshwater metagenome | isolation source: Freshwater Lake | place: Canada: Niagara | collected 2012-08-09
GCTTTAGCCTTAAAAGACAAAAAAATTGGCGCCGTTCCTATTGTTGATGATAATCTTAAATTAATTGGCATCGTCTCAGAACGAGATATCGTTTCAAAATTAGTTGTTGAGGCGATGGATGCTGATTTAACAACGGCCAAAGATATTATGACTAGTAAAATTATATCTGCAAAACTAGATGATAATATCAATGGCATAATTGGGGTTATGAAAAATAACAATATTCGCCATATGCCAGTTGTAGATCAAAACAATGTACTCACTGACTTTTTTTCTATTCGTGACTTTTTAAATGCAGAAATGCAAACTAATCTAGAAATAAAACAAAAACATAAAAATGTAGTTCGCTATCAAATTATGGTCTCCGTTTTTCTAGTTCTTTCAACGGGGCTTGGAGTTTTTCTTGATATTTTTGAGAAGAAAAATTTAGTGATTATATTTTCAGGGATATTTTTAATTATTGGTATTGCGGCTGTGATGACGTTACGTGATAATAAACGCTACGACCGCGAAGATTAATTTTAAATTAAAATTTTTACTGTTTAAGAGATGCAGAATATAAAAATATATTTTAATCAGTCCTGCTCTATTTGTAATAGTGAAATTAATTATTATAAAACTAAGATTAAAAATCCTCTTATTCAATGGGTGAACATTAATGACAATATTTCAGCCTATATCGAAACAAAAAAAACTAAAGATCAGTTAATGCGCAGAATGCATGCAATGGTGAATGGAGAATTAATTGCTGGCGCTAAAGTTTTTTTAATTATTTGGAATGAAATTGATAGGTTTAAAACCCTTGCAAAAATTTTAAAGCAGCCAATATTATTTCAAGTATTCTTTATAATTTATGAAGCGATTGCACTGCCGTTATACTTGAAAAACAAAATTTTTAATTAAAATCTTCCCCGCATAAAATTCCAGATAATAATAAACAATACGATTAATAAGATGATGAGTTGGATCAGTTCTGGCTGTGTTAGTGACATAGCAAACTTCTATTAATGAACTATTATAACATAATCATCTTACATTTGCCAAAATGGTATTTTATAATGAATCTAATTGATGGATAAAAAAGCAAAAATACTTGCAACCCTAGGCCCTTCGATATTTAAGAAAAATATTATTAATCAGTTAATTCGTTCAGGTGTAGATGGCTTTAGAATTAATTTTAGTCACAACTTAAGTGGGATTGAAAAGATTGTAAAAATTATTAGAGACTGTGAAAAATTAAATGCAAAGCCCATTGCTATCGTTGCAGATCTTCAAGGAATAAAGCTTAGAATTGGTAAAATTTTAAAAAATCAAGCGTCACTTAAAAGAGGCGATACTTTTAATTTTGATTTAAATAAAAAAATAGGCAGTCAAAGTCGAGTGTATCTACCCTATCCTGAAATTTTTAAGAAAATAAAGAAGAGTAATAAAATTTTAATTGATGATGGAAAATTCGTCTTTAAAATTGCAAAATTTTCAAAAAACTCTATTCAAACTATTTGTCAAAACGATTGTATTATCAAAAATTTTAAAAGCATTCATATTCCAGGACTTGAAGTTGATTTTGATGATCTAACTGCAAAAGATAAAAAAGACATTAGTATTGCAAAAAAATTAGGTTGTAATTGGATTGCGCTTTCTTACGTGAAGAATTCAAAAATTATTAAACAAACAAGAAAACTTATTCCACAAGATACGGGCATTATTGCAAAGGTTGAAAACAAAAGTGCCATTAAAAATATTAAAGACATTATTCAAACATCAGATGCAATCATGGTTGCGCGAGGTGATCTTGCCGTTGAAATTGGTGCTAATGAAGTGCCACATGTTCAATTAGATATTGTTAAAAAATGTTCTGAACTTGGCAAACCCGTTATCATTGCAACGCAAATGCTTGAAAGCATGATTGAAAATAATAAACCAACACGAGCTGAAATTAACGATATTGGCACAGCTGTATTTCAAGGAACGGATGTAGTGATGTTGTCTGCTGAAACGGCAGTTGGAAAATATCCAATTCAAGCCGTGCAAGCGATGAGGAAAACCATTGTCTCGACAGAAAAATATAAAAAAGAACACATCAGTTTATTTAAAAGTAAGACTAAAATTAATAATGAACCAGTTAAAGCGATCGCACTTGCAATCAAAGACATCGCTTACAATATAAAAGTTGAAGCTATCATTGGATTTTCGGTAACTGGTAATACCGCACGATTAATCTCAGCCATAAGACCTTCTGCAAAAATTATAACTATCTCTCCAAATATAAATATCTCAAGGCAACTTTCATTACTGTGGGGTGTCACTTCTATTACTAATAGTGATGCTAAAAACTGGGTACAGATGATGAAGATTTCAAAACAAATTATTAAATCTAAAAAATTAACTAAAGTGGGTGGTTATGCCATTATCACTGCAGGTTTACCATTTGGTAAATCGAAGATGACCAATATGATCCGTCTTTATCAATTAGGTAAAAACTAATGCAAAAAGCATTAATCATCATTGGAATTTTAATATTAATTGTTGGATTATTTTGGCCGCTTGCTAAAGAAATTCCACTTGGCAGATTGCCTGGTGACATTAGTGTAAAGGGTGAGAAATATTCTTTTTATTTTCCAATTGTAACTTGCATCGTTATTTCAATTATTGTCTCTTTATTCTTTAAATTTTTTAAATAAAACATATAGTTAATTTATGAAAAAAATTTTATTAAGTATTTCAATTATATTATTCACAATTACGTTGCCACTATCAGCCATGCATCATGATAGTCATAAAAACCATGGCAACATGCCTCTTCCAAAAGCTATGGATAACATGCCTTTTCAAAAGGCTATGGATAAAATGCATAAAGATATGATGATTAAACCTTCAGGAAATATTGATATTGATTTTTTAAAAGCAATGATCCCACACCATCAAGGGGTAGTTGATATGTCTGAAGAATTAATTAAAAAATCAAAAGATGCCGAACTTAAAGCTTTTGCACAAAAAATGATCGATGATCAAAAAGCTGAGATAAAAATGATGCAAGATTGGTTAAAAAAAAGAGAGAAAAAGTAACTATTTAGACCCCAAAATCGTCAAGCCAATCTCTAAATTCTTTTATAAAAATTTCAGAAGGTGTGACTAATTTTTTTCTATGATCAGTAGTATCCGCTGTTTTGATTAAAATATTTCTTTTAACCGCAATGTCGATGAGCGAAAATAAACTTAATCGTGAACTAATGGAAATAGGCACATGGCGAATTAATTCTTCAACATGAATATCATTATCGTTAAAATAATTTTCAAAAATTTTTAACATAATAAGCCAGCCACCAGGCGTTCTTCGAAAATGTGCAAGAGTTTTATATTTCTTATTATTAGTAAGAAATTCATTAAAAAGATAATTACACTGCTTTGCTAGCGCTTCTTTACTTTTCATAAATGCCTCTTAAAGGTGATAATAAGAGTACAGTAATTAGGTACAAATAATAGATGTATTTTTTGTAATTTCTTTAGGCAGTTCCTATATAAATTCTAAGGGCAAATGCGGTATCTATAAGTCCTTCGTTTTGATCAACGACTTTATAAGTGTTAATGGCTTCATCAATTGTAATATCAATCCCAGCACGTGGAAACGAAACCTGTCACAATATTTTTATTATCAATTGTAAATTTTCTCTGACAGTTAAATAGAGTGCCCTTTACTTCATAAACATGAACGGCCAAATTACCCTCAGATGAGACTTGAGTAGGCTTACCAAGTGTTGAATTTAGATTTGCTGAAGATTTATTTAAGAATGTAGAAAGATAAGCATTTTCTTTATCAGCTTTTTGCGCAGCTTTTTCTGAAATAACAGTGCACGAATAAACTGAGAATATTAAAGTTAAAAATATTAAATATTTTTTGATCATATTTAAAATAGATATAAAATTTTGACAATAATCAAGACATATATACAGCAATATCTTCAATATTAATTTTCATATACAGGGTATTGGTGCAGGTATAGCTTCTATTTAAATCCTAACTTAACAAAGTATAAAAATGTACCCAATGATGAATATGATGTTCTCAAATGAAGGCGCAATTATAATTATACTAACAGTTGCTATGCACCTTTTAATAGCTGCAGCTGCAATAAAATATTTATTCTTTAGTAAAAGATAATTCAGCTTAGAACAAGACCTGAATCTGTATATTTGACTTGATAATAAAGACATTTTTTAAAATGACTTTTTTTTGAACCTGTAGTACATCAAGCCACTAACTTAATAATTAATAAAATGAAAAAAACACTTGTACTATTAGTAAGTATGTTTTTAGTAACTTCAACTGCTTATGCAAAAATGTGTCCAAAATTATGGGCGCAATTTGATGCTGATCTAAAAACTACAAAAGCTGCAGCAGCAGATGTTACAAAAGCTAAAACGTTAAGAGTTGAAGGTGAAAAACTTCATAAAGACGGAACTCATGATAAGTCTGAAAAAGCGTTAAAAGATGCTTTAAAACTTATCGGCTCTAAAGTTTAATTAAATAATTATCTTTATTATTTCTAAAGCGGGCAAACAATTTTGTCCGCTTTGAAATTCTTTCAAATCACACTAATCCCCTAAACAATGAATTTACTCTCTAATAGAGTTAATAAAATTCTTATAGTTTTTATCGCCTGTTTATTTATTTTTGCATCCATTGCTGATGCTAAAAAAAGACAACCGGTAACTGCAACTAGTTGGTTGGTTGCAGATGGGAACGGTAAAATTATAAAAAGCATTAATCACAACGATCTTCATAGTATTGCAAGTATTACAAAGTTAATGACTGCTATGGTTGTACTAGATGCTAATCAAAATTTAGATGAGAAAATAAACAACATTTCGAGGCGGCAACATTTAAGATTAGCGCTTATTAGATCTAATAATCATTCCTCAGATTTGCTATGCGAAAATTACCCAGGTGGTTACGAAGCTTGTGTGGATGCTATGAATGCAAAGGCAAGATCTTTAAAAATGAGAGACACTTCATTTGTTGATGCTTCTGGACTTGATGATGATAACGTTTCAACATCAAGTAGCTTAATTAAACTTGTTCTTGCAGCACAAGCATATCCTCTAATCGTAAAATCATCTCAGACGCCACATATGCGAATTAAATTAGATGAGGGTTACTTTTCATATAAAAATACAAACCCATTAGTTAATAAAAAATTTATAGTAAGCAAAACGGGTTACATTAGAGCTGCAGGGGGTTGTATTGCTTTATTGATGGATACTAACAAAGGTAGAAGAGTTGTAGTTATTTTAGGCAGTAAAAATACTCACACTCGAATACCAGAGGTTAAACATTTAGTTAGAAATTATTAGTCTTTTGACTAATGATGATGGTCTAAGTCTTTTTTAACATCATCATGATCACCAACTACAATGTGATGTTTAGATT
>OFQB01000140.1_pt1 | contig 5378 bp, 5 predicted proteins | sample 1542681 | NCBI WGS metagenome assembly OFQB01 (sample SAMN05442513, study PRJEB24371) | freshwater metagenome | isolation source: Freshwater Lake | place: Canada: Niagara | collected 2012-08-09
CCTCCAGTGCGAGCATTTTCGATTGATGATGCTGGCACCACCGAGATTGACGATGCGTTATCGCTAACCCCGATTGAGGATGGTCACTATCGATTGGGTATTCATATTGCGGCCCCAGGTTTATTGATTCAGAAGGATGAGCCCTTTGATCAAGTTGCCCGTCAGCGAATGTCAACCGTGTATTTTCCGGGAGATAAGATCACGATGCTTCCAGACAGCTTTGTCCATTTTTTTTCTTTGGACCAAGGCAAAGTTTGTCCAGCAGTCTCGCTTTATGTGGATATCAATGCGGCAGGCGAGTTATTAGATACAACATCGCAAACCAAAATAGAGTTGGTTCCCATCGAAGCTAATTTACGTTTGGATGACTTAGAAAGCAGGGTTAGTGAGGAGTCTTTAATCAATCCTGGCACCAGCCTACCCTATCAAAAAGAGCTTTGCATCCTTTGGAGTTTGGCTAAGTTTTTACATGGCAGACGACAGGAGCAGCGGGCCAAAACTGGTTTGCGGCTTGAGCAACTTGGCGTAAGCGATCCCAATGCCTTAGTACGAGACTTTAATTTTCAGATTAGCACCGATCAAAGCACTGTAGAAATAGTGCCACGACTACGCGGCTCTATTTTGGATTCGATCGTTGCTGAATGCATGATTTTGTGCAATCGTATTTGGGGACAACAATTAGCAGAACATGGGTTGCCTGCTTTATTTCGTACTCAAAAGGGTTGGGGCCCTCAGCGTACGCGGATGCAAACAACTCCGGGACCTCATGAGGGCTTGGGCCTTGATTTCTATGCATGGTGCACATCCCCCTTGCGACGCTATTCTGATTTATTGAATCAATGGCAATTAATAGCACTCGTCCGAAATGGAGTAACCGCAAAGATGGTGGCACCATTCTCGCCCAAAGATGCGACCTTGATGGGGATTGCGGCTGATTTTGAGAACGTTTATCAACACTATGCTGAGCACCAAGATCGTATTGAGAAATACTGGTGTTTACGATGGCTTTCCCAGCAAGGCTTGCCCAAGTTAATACATGCACGTCATCTTAAAGAAGGAATGTCGCGTCTTGAGCCTATCCCCTTGCATTTACCGATTCCTGAACTGGCCAATCAAGCGAGGATGGCTCGGGCTAAGATTGAGGTTATGGATATTGATCTATTGCAATTGACGGCTGCCGCTCGTTTGGTCGAGATTGAAAGCCCTCCAGACTTAGCCGAGTCCGCAGCCTCTAATGAAATTACAATGGGCTCTTCAGAGTGACTCTCACCATGATGCCTAATTCGCCAGTGCATATTCGCCCCCTATGGGTTGCCTTGGCTGTGTCATTGCTTCTACATGGCTTATTTTTAAGTCACCGTTGGTTTGAGGCGAACGAACAAGAGCGTCGTTTAAATACCCCCTTAAGCGTTGTCTTGGTCAATGCTAGCAGTAAAGCGCCACCCCAGAAGGCACAGAAGCTTGCCCAAGCAGATCTTGATGGGGGTAGTTTGACCATTAATCAAGAGGCTAGTGCGATGCATCGCGCGCGATTGGGCGAAGATGCAAAATTAGAGGCACTTGAGAAACGTCAAAAGCAGTTACTGTCTAAATTAGAGGCTGATAAAAAACAGGCTTTCGGCAAACGAAGTGGGGAAGAGGCCAAACAGATTACAGAAATGAATGCTCTAGAGGCTGAGTTAGCAAAACGTCTTAGCCCCGAGGGACGATTACCACGACGGACGGTGTTAAGCGCTAGTAGCACAAAGACGGCAGCATTTGCGTATTACTACGATGCGATGCGCCAAAAAATAGAGGCCTATGGCAATACATTTTTTCCGCGAGTGCAAGGACGACCCATCTATGGCAGTTTGGTTTTAACGGTGAGCGTTGATGCTGAAGGCCGCATTGCTAGTAATAGCAAAGGACGTGAGGGGATTGAGGTTAGTCGCTCCTCAGGAGTTCCGGAGTTAGATCGTCAAGCCCTTGCGATTGTGCGAGCTGCTGCGCCGTATGGCCCATTTCCCCCGGAGATGCGTAGACAGCTCGATATTTTGGATTGGGTTTCTACCTTTGAGTTCACACGCGATGCAAAAGAGCAATCCGGAAATCGTTTTGAATTAAAGAATGGTGTGAATCGATGAGCTCTTTACCATTTTTGACCCACTTAGAGCCTGATCTTTTCAAGGGTAGGGATATTTACGCTGTTTTTGGTAATCCGATTGCTCACAGTCAATCCCCGCAGATTCATGAACAATTTGCGCGACGTAGCAATCAAGATCTTACCTATGTACGCATTCAGCCTGAGCCCGATCAATTTTCTACGATACTGTCTGCATTTTTCCAGATGGGGGGTAAAGGAGCCAATATTACGGTCCCCTTTAAGCTCGAAGCCTATACACAATGCCAGCAATTAACTCCGCGTGCCAAATTAGCGGGCGCTGTTAACACCATCTGGCAAGAGAATGGTCACTTAGTTGGGGACAATACCGATGGCGTTGGTTTAGTTCGTGACTTGCGTTCTCAAGGTATTGAACTAAAGAATAAGCGCATTTTAATAGTGGGCGCTGGTGGCGCAAGTCGTGGCATCATTGGCCCCATCGCACAAGAGTTACCGAGTAGTTTAATCATTACCAATCGAACTGTTGGTAAGGCCGAAGAACTAGTTGTCGCATTTAAAGAGCTTACCAATTCCATAGCTGTCGATATAAGGGCATGGCCACTCTCCCAACTCGAACAAGAAAATTTATTACCGTTTGATCTTGTTATGAACGCTAGCGCAGCTGGTTTAGATCGCCAAAGTCCACTCAGTGAGTTGGCCGCTAAGTCTGTCTTTCGGCCAAATTGTTTTGCCTATGATTTACTTTATGGCAAGACCACGCCTTTTATACAGCAGGCTCTAGAGCGCTGTTGTCGAGTTAGCGATGGCTTGGGAATGCTGGTTGAACAGGCGGCAGAGGCATTTGTTCTTTGGCGCAAGTTGAATATAGAGTTACTCGATACCCGTATTATTCTTGCGAGCTTACGACAGGTTTAAGCCCCATGCGGTGGCTACTCTATTTCTTAAAATGCATCGTTTGGGGCGTAGTTGCGATTCAGCTTTATTTTGTAGTGCAAATTGCCGCCTGGATCTTTATTAATCCAAGTAGCACTGCTTTTCAGAGGGCAGAGCATTGGCGACTATGCCACCTCAGTCTTCATTGTCCGATTCAGCATCGTTGGGTCCCATACTCACAGATAAGCAATGATCTCAAGCGCGCCATCTTAGTCAGTGAGGATGATATTTTTTTTACACACTCAGGAGTACGCATTGAGGATATGCAAAAAGCATGGGAGAGAAATCAACTAGCAGGTGCTAGGGTGGTAAGGGGTGGTTCTACGATAACCCAACAACTAGCTAAGAATTTATTTCTCTCCTCAGAAAAAAACTATTTTCGCAAGACTCAAGAGTTGATCATTACGGGATTACTTTAACTTATTCTAACCAAACAGCGCATTCTAGAAATCTACATGAACTCAGTCGAGTGGGGTGAAGGTATTTTTGGGATCGGTGCTGCTACCCAGCATTACTTTATGAGCAATCCTAAAAACATCACCCGTGATCAGGCTGCCTCTTTGGCATCGGCCTTGCCGGCACCAAAATGCTTCGATAAGAGTAAATATTGCAAACGAGGCAGTATTGACTTTAGTGCGCGTCAACAATTTATCTTGGAGAGTATGGACCGAATTGCTCTTCCCAAGCCAAAATAGGAAAAATCAGTAGTTTCGTTGCCGAGTGGATTTTTACTTTAGTTTTTCTTGGGCAGTACGCAGCGCATCGCGCGTCTCCTGCGCAACCACTCTCGCAGCACTCGCATAATTGTCACCGGAGCTGGCATACAAAATTGCACGAGAAGAATTAATCATCATCCCGATACCTGGACGCTTAGTAATGGCACCAGCCTGGACCGTCGCCTCAATATCGCCACCCTGTACCCCAATTCCTGGGATTAATAAAGGCATATCGCCCACAATCGATCTAACTTTGGCGATTTCTTGGGGATAGGTTGCACCAACTACTAGAGCAATCTGACCAGATTGATCCCATTCTTTCGCGAGCTGTGCCACTTTTTCAAAGAGAGCCTCATGATTTGCAAGATTAAGGTTTTGCAGATCAGAGCCGCCGGGGTTGGAGGTTCTGCAGAGAATGATCACTCCCTTGCCCTCATGTTGCAAATAAGGCTCAACCGAATCCTTGCCCATATAGGGATTGACCGTTACTGCATCGGCCCCATATCGTTCAAAGGCTTCCATCGCGTAGTGCTCCGCAGTGCTGCCAATATCCCCACGTTTAGCATCCAAAATAACCGGGATATTGGGGTACTGGGTCTTCAAGTAGGCAATTAACTCCTCCAACTGGGTCTCGGCACCCTGAGAAGCGAAGTAGGCAAACTGTGGCTTAAACGCACAAACTAAATCGGCCGTTGCATCTGCAATTTTTTGACAGAACTCTAGGGTGGCATGGGGCTTACCGGCTAGAGAAGAGGGGAATCGCTTGGGGTCAGGGTCTAGCCCCAGACAGAGCATGCTGCCCTGTGAAACCCAAGCAGCCTCAATCTGATCCCGAAAGGACCCCCCCTTTTTTGTCAAATGTAATGAACTGTTCATAGTGCATAGGATAAACTAGCGCATTCGTCGGGAGTTCACCATGATCAACTTGTTCGTCCTACAAAATGGCCGTCTATCGCAAGAGCAAGTCGAAGATCGCAATGAACTACTTAAGCACCATAATCCTATTTGGATTGATGTCATCGACCCAGAAGAAGAAGAACTTCTGTGGATCAAAGAGGCTTTTGCAGTTCAACTGCCAGAACTAGATGATTTAGGTGACTTAGAAGCGTCTGCTCGTTATTTTGAGGCAGATGATGGGCATCTGCATATTCGTACCGATTTTTTGTTAGACGAAGAAGATAAATCACGCAACGTGAGGGTGGCTTTCGTCTTAACCAACCAAGTTCTTTTCTCCATTCATGATGAAGACTTACCAGTATTTAGACTCGTTCGTCTTCGTGCGCGGTTACGCCCAGGCTCTGTTAGTAATGCCAAAGATGTTCTCCTGGATTTGTACTCAACCGATGCTGAATATTCGGCAGACGCGCTCGAGGAGGTTTATGAAAATCTTGAGCAAGCGGGTAAGCGCGTTTTGTCAGAGACCATTACCGATGCCGATGCCGCAGGTGTTCTAGAAACGATTGCGACCGAGGAAGATACCAATGGCCGTATTCGTCGCAATGTGATGGATACGCGTCGTGCACTGTCCTTTCTAATGCGGAGCAAATTACTCTCGGATGAGCAACAAGAAGAAGCACGCCAGATTCTGCGTGATATTGATTCTTTAGAGAATCACACGGCATTTTTAT
>OFQB01000141.1_pt1 | contig 5368 bp, 7 predicted proteins | sample 1542681 | NCBI WGS metagenome assembly OFQB01 (sample SAMN05442513, study PRJEB24371) | freshwater metagenome | isolation source: Freshwater Lake | place: Canada: Niagara | collected 2012-08-09
GGACAAGAAACTGTTGCCAAGATATTTAACTTAGGAAATCCGCCTCGCAGATTAGTCATGCTCCACCTAGATGGCAGTGATGTTGGTTTTCCTGCTACTGGGACAAAGATTGAAAATGATGGCGTGGTAGTTGGCTTTATTGGCACTGTGGCAAGGCACCATGAACTGGGCACAATCGCATTGGCGATGATTAAGCGAAATACACCAACCGATGCCACGCTTAGCGTTGATGGAATTGCGGCATCACAACAGGTGATTGTTTAACCGCTACGATTTGGAGCATGGAGCTTCTTACCTCAGTAATCCTTGGCTTAGTTGCCATCGCTTTAGGTATTGCGCTCATCTTTTACGCATTTCGCGGACGCCAGTCACAAGCTAGGCGCTCGCCCAAATTTAGAGGACGTCCATAAATGGTTTTCACAATCCCTGAAGGATTGCACCCAGATTTAAACCCACTTTCTTGGCTAGTTGGCACATGGCGCGGCAAGGGCCGCGGTGAATATCCAACGATTGAGGGCTTTGAGTTTGCCCATGAAGTTGTCTTTAATCATGATGGACGCAATTTTCTCAACTATTTTTCTCGCTCCTGGATTATTGATGCTGAAGGTGAAATTGTTCGCCATGCTGCATCTGAGGTTGGTTTCTGGCGCGTTAAGCCAAACAATGTTTTAGAAGTTTTGATTTCGCATAACACCGGAATCACCGAAGGTTGGGTCGGGCAGTTTGATGGTCCAAAGATTCAGTTAGTAATGGATCAAGGCTACTCCGCGCCCTCTGCCAAGATTGTTACAGCAGGTGTGCGGTTATATGGACTTGTTGCTGGAGAACTCTTCTATGCCTATGACATGGCATTTAATGGCCATAAATTACAAGCTCATATCTGGTCAACCCTTCCAAGAATTTCCTAATCAAAATGCAATCAGGTGAGGTTTTACTTGAAGTTGTAAGAAATGATTTAGTGGAATCAATTCATAGCGGTCATCTTTTAATTCTTGATAGAGATGGTCAAGAAGTATTAGCACTTGGTGATTTGGATCAACTTATCTATCCCCGCTCAGCGATAAAGTCCCTGCAAGCCTCTGCGATGCTAAGAGCGGGTGTAAAGTTAAATGATCAGCAGATAGCACTTGCCTGCGCAAGTCATGCGGGAAGCGATGCGCACCTAGAGGTAGTTAGATCAACTCTTGCAAGCGTTGGCCTTGATGAGTCAGCACTCCTAAATACCCCTGATAAACCACTTGGCGCACTTGAAAGAGCTGCTTGGGTCGGGCCGCCATCATCTCTTGCTGCTAATTGCAGCGGAAAACATGCAGCAATGGTGGCAACATGCAAGACAAATAATTGGGATTTAACAAGCTATAAGAATCCAAATCATCTGCTGCAGCTAGCTATTTCTAATGAATTTGAGATATTAAGTGGGGAGCAGAATTCACATGTTGCAGTTGATGGCTGCGGAGCGCCTTTATTTGCCCTGACGCTAAGAGCTCTAGCAAGAGCGATGAGAAACCTTGCACTCTCTGCAGATCCAATACACAGAAGCGTGATTAGAAGTTGTATCAATAATCCTGTTTTAGTCTCTGGGATAAATCGCCTGCCAACTCTGCTTATGCAGAAAGTTGATGGCTTATTTGTTAAAGATGGCGCTGAATCTGTAATGGTTATGGCAACAAGTAGTGGAGAGGTAATTGTCTGGAAGATTAGCGATGGATCTCAAAGGGGAGCAGGTGAGTTAGCAAGAGCAAGCCTTTCCCATCTAGGTATTAACCTTGATATTGAGCCTGAATATGTGCTGGGTGGGGGCGAGGTTGTCGGTGAGATTAGAGCGAGTAAACTTCTCCTCTAATGGCTAAGCAATTACGGATTGCATCTTTGATGCTCCACACCTCACCGCTTGAACAAGCGGGAATTGGTGATGCCGGCGGAATGAATGTCTATGTTGTTGAGAGCGCAAAGAGAATTGCTGAATCAGGAATTGGCGTTGATATCTACACCAGAGCTAATCGCTCAGGCCTTCCTGAGGTAGTTGAGATTGCTGATGGCGTAAATGTTCGACACCTCGAGGCTGGGCCTTATGGCGGTATTACTAAAGATGAGCTGCCATCACAGGTCTGCGCGCTGATGTCTTCTTTTATGCACCAAGAGGCTCGCCTTGCTTCTAATTACTACGAGCTAGTTCACTCTCATTATTGGATCTCAGGGCAACTTGGTTGGCTAATTAGTGAGCGCCTATCAATTCCGCTTGTGAACAATATGCATACGATGGCTAAGGTGAAAAATCTTGCTCTTGCTGAAGGTGAGAGAGCAGAGCCAGAGATTAGAGCTATTGGAGAGGAGCAGGTAGTAAAGGCATCAAGCGCCCTTATTGCTAATACCGCATCAGAGGCTGCCAGTTTGGTTTCACTCTATGACGCCTGCCCTGATCGAGTCTTTGTTGTCCCGCCAGGAGTTGATTTAAAGACCTATAAAGTTGGCGCAGGAAAGAGCGCGGCAAGGGCTAAGTTATTAATTAAGCCAGAGACTCTCCTTCTGGCATTTGTAGGAAGAATCCAGCCACATAAAGGACCTGATGTATTAATTCGCGCAGTTGCTGAGATGTTAAAGCACACCCCATCGCTTAGATCTCGCCTAAAGGCGGTAATCATTGGTGGAGCCTCTGGAAGTGGTCAGGGCGAGATTGAAAAGTTATTGGGCCTTGCAAGATTCTTAGGAGTATCTGAAGTAATTGAATTTCTGCCGCCAGTTGCACATGAAGATCTCTCTGATTGGTATCGCGCAAGTGATTTAGTCTGCGTTCCTTCATATTCAGAATCCTTTGGCCTTGTTGCACTTGAATCCCAAGCTTGTGGAACTCCAGTAGTTGCAACTGCTGTTGGAGGCTTAAGAACTGCGGTGGCTGATGGAATCTCAGGTCTATTGGTAGATGGCCATGATCCAAGAGCCTGGTCTGCCACTATCTCGCGCCTTCTACTTGAACCAGAGAAGAGGCTAATTCTCTCAATGGGCGCAGTTGAACATGCATCACACTTTGGATGGGATAGCACCGCTAGAGGAATTCTTGATGTCTATGATCAAGTTCTCTCTCGTGGCATTAAAAAATCACGCGCTCTTGCTTGATATGGCAACTAGAGCGATGGCTAGCGCCACAGTTGAAGAGTTTCTTGATTCTCACGAAATAGATTATGAAAAAAGCGGCGCAAATACCTATCTTCTAACCCTTCCAGGGCAATCAAAGCTTGAGACTCATTGCGCTCTAGTAGTTGGCGATCACTCACTTAGCATCAATGCCTTTGTGATTAGAAAGCCTGATGAGAATATCGCTGCAGTCCATAACTATCTTCTAACTAAGAATGCCAATATGTATTGCCTGGCATTTGCTATCAATGAGCTGGGAGATATTTTCCTTGTGGGCAGACTTGCTCTAAGCGCAGTTAGTGAAAATGAGTTAGATCGAATAATAGGTGCGGTGCTGCAATATAGTGATTCAGCCTTTAACCCATTGCTTGAGTTGGGATTTAGTAGCGCAATTAGACGTGAGTGGGCTTGGCGCTTATCACGCGGTGAATCCCTATCTAATCTAAAAGCATTTGAACATCTAATTTGATTCTCAAGATAAGATAAAGCCATGAGTATCGGCAAATTAATCCTTCTGCGCCATGGCCAGAGCCAATGGAATGCCAAGAATCTCTTTACCGGCTGGGTTGATGTTGCGCTAAGTAGCCAGGGCGAGGCAGAGGCAAAGCGAGCCGGAGAGTTATTGAAAGAAAAGAACTTACTTCCAGATGTGCTACATACCTCTCTTTTAACTAGAGCTATTCACACAGCAGAGATAGCACTTGGTGCATGTGAGAGAAAGTGGATTCCAGTTAGTAGATCCTGGCGATTAAATGAGCGTCACTATGGAGCGCTTCAAGGAAAAGATAAAGCAGCGACATTAAAAGAGTATGGCGAGGAGCAATTTAAGCTCTGGAGAAGATCTTTTGATACCCCGCCCCCTGCAATTGCTGATAGCGATCAATACTCACAAGCTAGCGATATTAGATATAAAGATCTAGGTCCAGATCTACCTAAAGCTGAATGTTTAAAGGATGTCGTTAAGCGCTTAATGCCTTATCTAGATAATGAGATTGCAAGTGATTTAAGACAGGGAAAGACAGTATTAGTAGTAGCTCATGGAAACTCGATTAGAGCAATTGTGAAACATCTTGCCTGTATTTCAGATAGCGATATTGCTGAGGTAAACATTCCAACTGGCATTCCGCTGCTCTATCGATTTGATGATGACTTTGAACCAATTATTAAAGAGGGTGAGTATTTAGATCCAGAGGCTGCTAAAGAATCAATAGCAGCAGTTGCAAATCAAGGAAAGTAATTAAGACTTACTGCTGTATTTTCCAGTAACTTGGAAGTGAATTCTTCTAGAGACAGATACTGCGTGATCTGCATACCTCTCGTAGTAGCGACCAATTAGAGTCATATCAATCGCCGTTTCAATGCCATGAGGCCATGAAGGATCAAGAAGAACTGTAAATAACTTTCGATGGAGTAGATCCATCTCATCATCATCTTTTTCAACCTCTAAAGCTTGCTCTGTATCTTTATTTTTCAAAACTAGACTTGTTTTTTCAATAATCTTTCCACAAACCCGGCCCATCTCCTCAATGGTTAATGACAACTCAGGTGGCACAGCGGTTGCCGGATATCTCATTCGTGCTGATTTTGCGATGTGATGGGCTAGATCTCCCATTCGCTCAAGATCTGCGCTCATTCGAAGTGAGGTGACAAGAGTTCTTAAATCAGTAGCTACTGGGCTTTGCCGGGCAATTAGGTTGATAGTTCTAGCATCTAACTCATGCTGCATCTCATCAATTATTAAATCATCGGCAATAACTTTTTCAGCCAATGAAAGATCAGCTGTTAAAAGCGCAGTGGTGGCATTTTCCATAGCGATTTTAACCAACCCAGCCATTTCAACCAGGGTGGTGCCAACGCCATCTAACTCTTCTTGAAATTGCTCACGCATTGGCTAAAGGTAATAGGAATTAGCCGTCTGTGCGGGGAGGTGAGTGAACAGGTCTTTAATAAATGGTTAAAAGTAAGGATTAAGCATGGGTAGAGCAGACTTTGGTTATCTAAAGGACCCTCGTGCTCATACGATAAGGGGGTGATCTGGGGATTTAAACAAAAGCAAGATGTTAATGATTTGGTTACAAAAAATCAGACAGATCTTTCCACGCAAAGCTTTGATCTTTTGCACGCTATTGATGCTGAATCGATTGTGGTTATGCCAACCGATAAGGTGATTTATTACTCTGAGAAGATTGCAAGTTTAAATCTAATCAAAGATGAGCGAATTCAAAATAAAGAGTTA
>OFQB01000146.1_pt1 | contig 5278 bp, 3 predicted proteins | sample 1542681 | NCBI WGS metagenome assembly OFQB01 (sample SAMN05442513, study PRJEB24371) | freshwater metagenome | isolation source: Freshwater Lake | place: Canada: Niagara | collected 2012-08-09
TTCATTCCGTGAAAAAGAACTAAATTATCAATCAGCAAAATTAAATACAAAGTATGAGTATGAGAATTCGACTTCGAAAAACAATCAAGTTTTAGTACTTAAGAAATTATCTGATTGGAGTAAAAACTCAGTCGCTACTGCAAAGGATTTAATCAATGCGATAGAAGATGAGGTAAAAAGCTTAGATAATAGCCAAGCCCTTGATTTCATAAATAAAGATCTTCAAATCGGATTTATTTCCACCTCAATACCTGTAATTCTCCTTACAATTGCAACAGTTGCAGCAATATTTGCCTACCTAGCCAGAAGGAAACGCAGATCAAAGTTTGAAGTAGTCGATTCTAATTTGCTGGAAAAACTACGGGAGCTGCATTTAAAATCAGAAATGAAACCAAAAATAGCTAGCCCAAAGAAAAAACCTAATACAACAAAAAGAAAAAGTAAGTAAGAACTATTTATGTTAAAGACTTGGTGAGTGAGCGTAAGCGAGTCTGGTAAGTGTGGTTGGTTGTCTCGCAGCTTTAGCGAGAAACAACTAACCCACTCTTAATCACCGGGTCGGGGGTTCGAGTCCCTCACAACCCACGGACAGGTTTTAAAGAACTTAACTTATGGCCCACCACAATGGTGGTTAATTTATTATCTTTAATTAACCTAATTAAAGCCGCTGGATCATCTGCGCTGGTGTTTAAGGTAAGGGATGATTTTGGTACTTTTAATTTACCACCTCGAGTGATTTTAATAATTTTTCCACTAGCACGCCCACCTCGATGATTCCAAGTAACTATGGAGCCGGCTCTAAACATAACTATTATGAAGACTTTGCCGTTGGGGTGCGCTCATTTGATCCAATCTTTCCAAAGTAGAGCATGGTAAACATTGCTAGCCCGGTTAAGCACAGCGCCACAGTTATTGAGCTAAGTTGAACAATCCAGGCCAGAACAGTTTTTGCAAAGAAGATTATGCTGGTATTAACAAAGCTAAGTTGAGCAACTGCTATTGCATTTCTACCATTTGAAAGCCGGCCTGCAATTGAGAAGAAAATTGGCGACATGGCAGAGGAACCAAGACCGGCGAGTAAAAAGCCAAAGAAGGCAAGGGTGTAAGCGAGAATTCGATTACTATCAACTAAAAGTAATGATGAAATTATCATCAAGATAAAGCCTGCTCCACCGACACCACCGCTGGTTTTTATCCAAAACCGCTCACTTTGAAAGTTAAGAGCCCAACCAATTGAAAACCTACCTACTGCCAAACCAAATATATAAATCAGGTAACACAAGGTAGCAACTGAGGCACCCATACCTAGTTCTTCTTTACCAAATAAGGTAGCCCAGTCAGCAATAGCAAACTCCATAATTGATGCACAAAAGAAGCCGATCGCAATAAACCAATCAATCTTAAATTTAAGTTGTTTTAGTGAAGTTAACTGATAAGCATCATCACTATCTGCTGATACTGGAAAAGTTGGAGTCAGTTTGGTGATAACAAATTGAGTAAGGCTAAAAACAATAATCATTAAAATCGTAATGTGCCAAGCAACACTTACATATTTTGAGATGGCAAAAGCAATAGCTGCCGTACTCATTGCCCCAAGTCCCCAAGCGCCATGGAGTTTAGGAACAATAACTGCCCTAACCTCATCTTGGCGATGTAGTGAGTGACCACTTGATGCAATGTGATATATAGAGATGCCAGCACCTGCTGCAATGTTTACAAATAAAAACACAATTGGTGACTGTGTGTGCACAAGAGTAATAAAGGAGGTGGCCACAATAGTTGAGCCAATTCGCAGCGCTTTCTTTGCGCCAATTCTGTGAACAATTTGGCCACCAATTAATAACATAATAATTGATCCAATTGAAGCGCTACTTAGCAGGGTACCAAAGGTGCCATTGTTAATATTTAAGTTAGCCTTTAAATCTGGCGTTCTAGGAGCCAGTGACATAATTGATACGCCAAATAAAAAGAAAATAGCGCTTAGATGAAGATTTTCTTTTAAGGTGTACTCACTTTTTTCAAAGTTTTTCAAAACAACACACTTGCTAATTCACTACGGGCTTTAACCAACCTTGGATCAGTTGGATCTACTAGGTTAAAGAGAGCTATTAGATGCGCCTTAGCTTTATCTGCCTCACCATCTTTTTTTAATTTAATCACTGCGAGTAACCTATCAAATGCACCGCTTAAGTCCCCGGAGGCAACTTGGATATCAGCGCACATCAACTGAGAATTTAGATCATCATCTTTTGCATTTTTAAGAGTTAATACTGGATCAAGGCCATCGATTCGAAGCATTAAATTAACTTGAGCTAAGCCAACTATTGCTACCTTCTCATTTGGTTTTCTTTTAAGCCAGGCTTCATATGAAATCTTCGCTGCTTTAAAATCACCTTTTTCCATTGCAGCATATGCTGCCTCCTCCTCTGCCTCCATTGGAATTTCAGTTGGGCCATCGGGTGCGCTACCTACTCCTTTTTGCGAGGCGAGCTCTAGTAATTTATTTATTACTAACCGCACTTGATCGGCCGGTGGTACTGATTCAAAAAGTGGCAACAGCTGCTCAGCAATAATTGCAATTGCAACTGGTACTGATTTTATTTGCAGCGCTTGGGCAACTTGGGGCTGGGAATCAACATCTACTGTGCCAAGGATCCAGGCATCTTTATCTGCCGCCATTAACTTGCCTAATGTTTCTAAAATTTCCTTTGATTGCGCACTCCTTGTAGACCAAGCAAGTAATACCACTACCTTTTCTTTAGATTTACTAACGAACTCTGATACTAGATTCTCTTGCGTAACTGGAATACCAACAGTTGGTAACTGATCTGCGGTTGGCTTTTTTAAGGATGAAAGATCAAAGGCGTTACCAAAGTTAGCGCCCCCTGGCATTGGTTTATTAAAACTCATCTAGAGATCACTACTCCTGAATCCATTCGGTAGGGCAATACTTTTTCAATATAGTCAGCAGTAGCAAAATCTAGCCCAACATCTCTACCTAATTTCTCCCCCAGATACCAACGATTCTCAAGGACTTCATGAAATAGCTGAGCTGGCTCAACTCTGCCCTTTAAATTATCCGGCACCTGATTAACCACTCGCTTAAATACATCACTTAGCCACTGCTTAACTACAACTGAGTTAGGGATAGAAGGTGCAAACTCGCGTGCTTTATATCGATCATATGAGGCAAGTAATCGCTTTGCTTGTAGCTCCTCAGTTTGTAGCCCCATTAATTCCTCAAGTCGGTTAGCGTGATAACGAGCTGCTACTAATTTTGGTTGAAACTTAATAAATCCTTTATCCCCTGTTGTACTTACCTCAACCTCTTCAACTGCAAAACCTAAATCTTGCAAAGCACGCATTGCTCGCTCCACCGCTTGCCGATCTTGCGCGTCTAGTATTTGTGGCTCTTTAAGTATCTTCCACAATCTTTTATATCTTCTAATAACACCATCGGATGCTCTAATTGGATTTATATCCTCTGATAAAACCCCTGCTGTTGCTAAATCTTCTAGCTCTGCTGCCACATTAAAGTGGGCAAGCTCTAAATCATGCTCACGCTGGCCATCACTTAATGATTTTTGAAACTCACCAGTTTCAGCATCGACTAGATAGGCAGCGTAATCATTAGCATCTCTTCTAAATAATGTATTAGAAAGTGAACAATCTCCCCACCAAAATCCAAGTAGGTGAAGTCTTACTAAAAGTAATGCCAGAGCATTCGCCATATTTAAAATCTCAGTTGGTTCTACCTCACCACTTAGTATCACTCGGTATGGCAGTGAATACGGTAGGTACTTTGTAACTAAGGCAGATGGTAATTCATTGCCTTGCCCATCAACTCTGCCCTCAATTACTGCAACTGGTTCAACGCATGGCGCTGTTCTTTGATTTAAATCTCTAAGTAATGTGTACTCACGATTTGCAAACTCAGGCACTGTCTCTTTAACTGCAAAGATCTCACTATTGCTTTTATTTGGATTAGATCTAATTAACCTAACAACGTGGCGAGAGATACCGCGCATGCCGGTGAGCACCTCATCCTCAGGCCAGTTCTCAAGGCTTTGATCCCAAGGCAGGTTAGCTAAGGTGGCTATTTCCTCACCTAAACCCTTAATTCTTAGTCCGCTCACCCCAGTATTCTCCCTTATTTAACTACTTAGCCACTAATCAAGTCATATAAGAGAGTTAAAAGAAGGTTAAAATTCTTCTTATGGCCAGATTTAGTAAACCAAAAATTGGTGTGAAATTTCCAGCACTTCGCCGGGGAAAGAAAAATGTGGCGACCAATGTTGATTATGGCAAGGCCGGTAATCCAGTAAGTACTAGTAATCCTTTCTACTTTGGCTTTATGGTCACAGCTGGAGCATTAATAGCCTTTACCTTGCTGCAAGCACTTGCATCAGCTAGCGCCGTATTTATTTTAATTATCATCTCACTATTTTTAGCAGCTGGTTTAAACCCAGCAGTTCTCTTTTTCCAAAACCGTGGCTTAAAACGAGGAGCCTCCGTTGGCGCAGTAATGGGCTTAGTACTTTTATTTGTAGCAGCTTTTATTGCAATCGCTGCCCCGCCGTTAATTGATCAAGGTAATCAATTAGTTAATAACGCACCACAATTAGTTAAGGATTTAAACAATAACGCCTTTATTAATGATCTAAATATTAGATATGGCGTGATTGACTCTTTGCAAACCAGGGTTGATTCAGTAATTAAAGATGGGCAGTTTGCTATCACAGCCTTTGGTGGCGTAATTGGTGTTGGTAAAGCAGTTGTCTCAGGCTTGGTCTCTACCTTTACGATTTTAGTTCTAACCCTTTACTTTCTAGCAGCTCTTCCTCAGGTTGTGCAGATTAGCTTAAGGTTTGTTCCCGCTACGCGCCGTGATCGGGTATCAAAATTAAGTAATGCAATTATTGCCAGAGTTGGCTCATTCGTTGGCGGGCAAGGAATAATTGCAATCCTGGCAGCTTTATTTATTTTAATTATGGGCTTAATAATTGGTATGCCATACACCGCACCCCTTGCAATGGTGGTGCTAGTTTGTGGTTTTATCCCACTAGTTGGCCACTTTATTGGAATGAGCATTGTTACTTTAGTTTCATTAACAAAATCACCAACAACTGCTTTAGTAGCACTGGGTAGTTATATTATTTATGTTCAGATTGAAAATTATGTGATTACGCCAAAGATAATGCGAAAGTCCCTGGCTATTCCAGGACTTGTCACAATTATCGCTGCCCTTCTTGGCACATCTCTACTTGGCTTAATTGGC
>OFQB01000150.1_pt1 | contig 5229 bp, 6 predicted proteins | sample 1542681 | NCBI WGS metagenome assembly OFQB01 (sample SAMN05442513, study PRJEB24371) | freshwater metagenome | isolation source: Freshwater Lake | place: Canada: Niagara | collected 2012-08-09
CATCAATTGTAGTGATAATTAATTTATCATTATCTTTTCCTTCAAGTTCTGTTTTTTGCACTACTCCGTTTACTATATAATTTTATTATGCTTAAAATTTTCAAAAACTTTTTCATTAATAGGTTCATTATTAGTTTTATAAATTTCAAGCTGTTTATTATTTTCTAAAAAAAAATTTAATGGGGACTGTTTCCAGTCTTCATTTTTTTTAGTTGGATAACCATGTTTATTAAAAAGATTTAAACTAAGCGCTCTTAATTCGCTTACCTCTTTAATATCAGTAATAGTATTCATGTTGGTTAGATTGCTTTTTGAAATTCTTTGTAACCAATCTTATCAAGCTCTTGCGCAAGTTTAGAACAACCCGTTTTAACAATAGTCCCATTCACCATCACGTGCACAAAATCTGGTTTGATATAATCCAATAATCTTTGGTAGTGAGTAATGATTAAGAAAGATCTATTAGGTGATCTTAAAGCATTCACTCCATCTGCAACAATTTTAAGAGCATCAATATCTAATCCTGAATCTGTTTCATCTAAGATTGCAAGATCTGGTTCTAGTAGTGACATTTGTAAAACTTCATTACGTTTTTTTTCTCCGCCAGAAAAACCAACGTTTAAAGCTCTTCCTAATTGCTCGTCTTTAATTCCAAGTTTTTTAGCGTGTTGTTTAACAAGAGATAAGAACTCAACTACATCGACTTCTTTTTGACCTTTTGCTTTTTTAACTGCATTCAAAGATGTTTTTAAAAAATTATTCATAAATACCCCTGGAATTTCTATTGGGTATTGGAATGCTAAAAATATTCCCTTCTGCGCTCTTGCATCAGCTGGAAGCCCAATGATGTTTTCGTTCTTAAATATGATCTTTCCATCAACTTCATAACCATCTTTGCCGGCTAATACGTATGAAAGTGTACTTTTGCCAGATCCGTTCGGTCCCATAATGGCGTGAACTTCACCCTTACCAATGTTGAGATTAAAATCTTCTAAAATTTTTTTATCACCTACACTTACATTTAATTTTTCAATACTTAACATTAACCAACACTCCCCTCTAAGCTAATGCTTACTAATTTTTGTGCTTCAACGGCAAATTCCATAGGAAGCTGCTGTAGTACTTCTTTACAAAAACCGTTTACGATTAAACTTACGGCCTCTTCTTGATTTAAACCTCTTTGCTTGCAGTAAAATAATTGCTCTTCACTAATCTTAGATGTTGTTGCTTCATGTTCTGTTGTTGAAGTTGAGTTTTTATTATCAATGTATGGAACTGTGTGAGCGCCACATAAATTTCCAACTAATAATGAGTCACACTGAGTATAATTTTTAGCATTACTTGCTTTTGAATGAATACTTACAAGACCTCTATAAGTATTATCAGCATGCCCTGCTGAAATACCTTTTGAAATAATTCTGCTTTTTGTATTTTTACCAAGATGAATCATTTTAGTTCCCGTGTCTGCTTTTTGATAATTATTTGTAATTGCAATTGAATAAAATTCACCAGATGAATTATCGCCTTGTAAAATACAGCTTGGATATTTCCAAGTAATCGCTGAACCTGTTTCAACTTGTGTCCAAGAAATTTTAGAATTTTTCCCCTTACAAATTCCTCTTTTTGTTACAAAGTTATAAATTCCACCTTTTCCTTCTTTATCTCCTGGATACCAATTTTGAACTGTTGAATATTTAATCTCAGCATCATCTAATGCAATGAGTTCTACATTTGCAGCATGAAGTTGATTTTCATCTCTCATAGGCGCAGTGCAACCTTCTAAATAACTTACATAACTTCCTTTATCTGCAATGATTAAAGTTCTTTCAAATTGACCTGTGTTTGATGCATTAATTCTAAAATATGTAGAAAGCTCCATTGGACATCTAACTCCTTCTGGAATGTAAACAAATGAGCCGTCTGTAAATACTGCTGAATTTAAAGTTGCAAAGTAATGATCTGTTAAAGGAATAACTGAACCTAAATATTTTTTAACAAGTTCTGGATGTTTTTGTACCGCTTCAGAAATTGAACAGAAAATAATTCCAATATCTTCTAATTTCTTTTTAAAAGTTGTTGCAACAGAAACAGAGTCAAATACAGCATCCACTGCAACTCCAGCCAATCTTTTTTGTTCATTAAGAGGAATACCTAACTTTTCGTATGTCTTTTTAATTTCAGGATCAATTTCATCTAATGACTTCGGTCCTTCTTTAAAACCTTTTGGTGCTGAGTAATAATATAAAGCCTGATAATCAATTTTAGGGTACTGAGGTTTTTGCCAGTTTGGCTCTGTCATTGTTTGTAATCTTTCAAATGCTTTTAATCTCCACTCCAGCAACCACTGTGGCTCCTTCTTTTGTTTAGAGATAAATTGAATGACTTCTTTATTAAGACCCTTTGGAGCTCTTACCGATTCAACATCCGTTACAAATCCATAAGCATAGTCCTGCTTAATTTGTTCTTGGATTAGATTATCTGACATTTAATGCTCCATTTTTAAAACAATCTGATTTCCAAACACTAAAGAAGGTCTCAATTTGCTCTTTAGTAGAATCCCAACCTAAACTCACCCTAATTGCAGAATGAATATATTTATCATCAACTTTCATTGCCTTTAAAACATGGGAAGGCTCAACTTTTCCAGATGAACAAGCCGCACCTGAACTCACACAAATTCCTTTTTGATCAAGGGCAATCACTTGATTTTCGCTCGTCATCGAAGGATAGGCAAAATAACAAGTGTTTCCTAATCTATCTGTATCTTCACCGAAGATTTTAATTTCATTCGATAATTTTTTTAAATTCGTCTCTAATAAATCTCTATTATTTTTAATTTCCGAATTACAAATTTTTGTTAAATTATTAACTTCACTAATAGCCTCACCAAAACCTAAAATTCCAAGAAAGTTCTCTGTTCCAGATCTTAAATTTTTCTCTTGGCCTCCTCCTATAATTTCGGGAGTTATATTGTTTCGATTGTTAATTAATAAAGCGCCAATTCCTGTAGGACCACCAATTTTATGTGATGAAATTGAAAACAAATCTACATCAAGACTGTCTAGATCTATTTCAATTTTACCAAGGCTTTGAACACCATCACAATGAATAATACCTTTATATTTTTTAACAATTTTAGATATTTCTGCGATTGGATTAATAATTCCAGACTCATTATTTGCAAACATAACACTAACTAAAAATGGACTTGTTTGTTTTGAAAGCAAATCTTCAATTTCTTTTAAATTAACTGTGCCATTTAAATTTGTTTTAAAGAATTTCTTTTCAATATCTAAACTTTTAACAACATCAATGACTGATGCATGTTCTGTTTCAAGTGAGTAAATAGTTTTAATATTATTTTTTTTAATAAATCCCTTAATAGCTAAATTGTTCGATTCCGTAGCACCACTTGTAAAAATAAGATCATAATTTTTTGCTTTTAAACTTGATAAAATATTTCTTCTTACTTCCTCGACAATTTTTTTAGAATTTCTGCCGATTTTATGAACTGAAGAAGGATTGCCGAATTCTTCAAATTTTAAACTTTGAATTTTCTTAATTACATTTTTATGCAATGGTGCTGTTGCATTATAATCAAAATAAATCATCTATTCACACCTTGTGATTGATTTATTGAGTTTTCAAATGGAATATTTCTTGGAATTTTATTCTCCAGAACATCTAGTAAAGTAACGGATGTAAAATAATTATTAATGTGCCTAGATAGACCATCCCATAGATTGTGCGTAACGCATCTAGTAGTTTTGCCTGTACAGCCTTTTTTTGATTTTAATTTACATTTTGTAGTTTTAATATCTTCATTGACCGCTTCAATAATTGAAGACAAATGAATTTTATTTGGATCTCTTGAAAGTTTATAACCACCTAGATTTCCTCTAACACTGGTAACTAAGTCTTTATTTTTTAGTTTTAAAAATAACTGCTCTAAAAAAGAAAGAGAAATGCTCTGCCTTATAGAGATGTCATTAAGACTAACTGGCTTTTGCTGCTTATTAAAAGAAGCAAGATCGGCCATCGCCATTACAGCGTATCTACCTTTTGCTGTTAATTTCATTGTAAATTAATGGTTAATTTTCATTAAATTTATCTATTCCTACTAATTTAGTCAACTTTAAAAAAAAACCAAAAGTGATTAGCTTTTATGGTATAAGAGCCGCTTGTTAAAATAATAATTCTTCAAAATTCTATGAGCGTAGTTAATCCAGCAGGAACTTTTATTAATGGACCAGACGGAAAACTAGAAGCTAAATACGTACAAGGAAAAAATTCAACAGCACCAACTGTTCTAATTCTTCATCCACATCCAGAGTACGGTGGAACTATGAATAACAAAGTAGTTTATAATGCGTTTCACACTTTTCTTAAAAATGGATTTTCAGTTTGTCGTTTTAATTTTAGAGGTGTTGGCAAAAGTGAAGGCAAATTTGACAATGGTCAGGGAGAATTGTCTGATGCAGCTGCAGTATTAGATTGGATACAAAGACAAAATCCTACTACTAATGAAAGTTGGATTGTAGGTTTTTCATTCGGTTCGTTAATTTGTATGCAATTACTAATGAGAAGACCTGAGATTTACAGATTTATAGCCATTTGTCCGCAGCCAAATATTTATGATTTTAATTTTTTAGCACCCTGTCCTTCTTCAGGTATGGTTTTATATTCATCTAATGATCAGTTAGTTCCACCGGATGCAACTAAAACTTTAGAAACCAAACTTAAAAATCAAAAAAGTATTAATGTAGATTTTGTTAAAATTGAAGGTGCTAATCATTTCTTTGCTGGAAAAGATAAAGAGTTTAATGGTGCAATAGAAAAGTATATTAAAAAAGAATCTAGATTTTAATTAGAATAAACAATCCCACCTGTTACCGGCTCACTTACCCCAGTTGTTGTTGGAAGAGATAAATGTTTTTGCTCTAAACTTCTTATTGCAAGATAAGCAAATGCTTGTGATTCAATAAAATCACCAGCAAGTTTATACTGATCTATAGATTCAACGTTAATATTTAAAATTTTTGATAAAAATTTAATTAAAGTTTTATTTTTTCTACCTCCTCCTGCTAATATAATTTTGTCTTTTTTTTCTTTTATATTTTTAACGAAGTTTGCAATTAAATTTGCAGTTACACTTACAAGAGTTGCGGCGCCATCTTCTAATTTAAGACCTCTAAATTGGGCAATATTAAAATCAGTAATATCTAATGA
>OFQB01000199.1_pt1 | contig 4472 bp, 3 predicted proteins | sample 1542681 | NCBI WGS metagenome assembly OFQB01 (sample SAMN05442513, study PRJEB24371) | freshwater metagenome | isolation source: Freshwater Lake | place: Canada: Niagara | collected 2012-08-09
TTTTTTTTCAAGCAGAAGACGGCATACGAGATCCTCTCTGGTCTCGTGGGCTCGGAGATGTGTATAAGAGACAGGAAAAATACCGCCACATGAACAAGTTCCAGGTGAGGAATATAAACATGGTGATCGTATTAAGAGCTTTGTTGTTGATGTTAAGCAAGGCCAAAAAGGCCCAGAGGTATTGCTCTCTAGAACCCATCCTGCTTTAGTAAAACAATTATTTGCACTTGAAGTTCCTGAGATTAGAGATCGCATAGTTGAAATTATGGGAATTGCTCGCGAAGCAGGACATCGAAGCAAGATTGCAGTTAGAGCTCACCGCGCAGGTGTTAGTCCAAAGGGCGCGTTAATTGGCCCGATGGGAGCAAGAGCCAGAGCAGTAATGGATGAGTTACATGGCGAGAAGATAGATATTGTTGATTGGTCTGATGATCCAGCAACATATGTTGGTAATGCTTTAGCTCCAGCAAGAGTCTCTAGCGTTGAGGTAGTAAATATCGATACTCGCTCTGCCAAGGTTGTTGTTCCTGATTACCAACTATCTCTTGCCATTGGAAAAGATGGGCAGAACGCCCGTCTGGCTGCTCGCCTAACTGGCTGGCGCATTGATATTCACTCCGATGGGGCGACAAGTGGCTCTGAGGCGGGCGAAGTTTCGTAAAAGTAGTACTGCGGCGGTATGGTTGCGCCGTGAGGATCTCCCTCACATATCTGCAAAGCGAAGGCTAGGTCGAATAGGCAATGGCACTCAAATGAGCACTTCACAGTCATGAGTAGGTCAATTTAGGCTTCGCGTTTAAAAAGTAAACGAGGAGCCACAAAAGGAGAAAAGTGGCAAAGGTCCGCGTTTACGAATTAGCAAAAGATGTAGGGATGGATAGCAAGGATGTCCTTGCAAAACTCCAAGAGATGGGCGAGTTTGTTCGCTCCGCATCTTCAACTGTTGAAGCACCTGTGGTGCGAAAGTTTCTAGAAAAATTTCCTGCAGTTGCAGCGACACCTAAGAAAGCTCCTGCCAAGAAAGCCCCTGCTAAAAAAGCAGCATCTAAGAAAGCAGCGCCAGTAGAGAGCGTGGAGCAGATTGATGAAATTACTCCACCTATTGCTCCGGTAATTAAAGAGAGCCCGCAAGAAAATATCGCTTCAACTCAACTTCCTGCAAAACCACCAGCTGCTCCTGCTGCCAGAGTTGGCAATAATCCTTTTGCAACACCTTCAGCTCCTCCTCGTCCACCAAGACCACAAGGTCAAGGCGGTGCAAGACCTGGAAATAATCCTTTTGGAAATCCTTCAGCTCCTCCTCGTCCACCAAGACCACAAGGTCAAGGCGGCGGGCAACGTCCTGGAGAAAATAGACCGGGGGGAAGTAGACCGCCAGGTGCTCCAGCAAGAGGTGGAAATATGGCAGGACCTCGTCCAGGTTCTGTTCGTCCAGGATTTGCTGCGCGACCACAACAACGAAGTGATGGAACAACTGCTCGTCCGCAAGATCGCAACTCTTCATCTCCATATCGCAGCCAAGGTGGCCCAGGTCAGAGACCAGGTGGAACAACTGGCGCTCCTGCAAGACCAGGAGCAGGAAAACCAGGTGGCGGTTTTGCGCCAGGAAGACCAGGACAGCGAGGAAGTGCTGGCGGAGCATTTGGAAAAAATGCTGGAAAGAAAAAGAATTACAAATCAAAGAAGACTCGTCGCGAAGAGATAGACAATATGCAAGCCCCAACGCTAGGTGGCGCAATTGTTCCTCGTGGTGATGGAAATACTCCAGTTAAATTAAGAAGAGGAGCATCTTTAGCTGACTTTGCTGAGAAAATTGGAGCAGATCCAGCTGGTTTAGTCTCTGTGCTATTTCATCTAGGCGAGATGGTTACTGCAACTCAATCAGTTGATGAAGAGACTTTGCATGTATTAGGCGGGGAGTTTGGCTACAAAATTACAGTTGTCTCTCCAGAGGATGAAGATAAAGAGATATTAGAACAATTTGATATCGATCTAGATCAAGAGCTCTCTGATGTTGATCCTGATGATTTAAGTATTAGGCCGCCAGTTGTCACAGTTATGGGCCATGTTGATCATGGAAAGACAAGGCTTCTTGATGCTATTCGCCAGACTGAAGTAGTAAAAGGTGAAGCAGGTGGAATTACTCAGCATATTGGTGCTTATCAGATCCATCATGAGCATGCCGGTATTAATCGCGCTATTACATTTATCGATACTCCAGGCCATGAAGCCTTCACAGCTATGCGTGCTCGTGGAGCTAAGGTGACAGATATTGCAGTTCTTGTTGTTGCTGCAGATGATGGAGTGATGCCTCAGACTATTGAAGCTCTAAATCACGCCCAAGCAGCAAATGTTCCTATTGTTGTAGCGGTAAATAAGGTTGATAAAGAGGGAGCAAACCCAGGGCGTATTCGTCAGCAATTAACTGAATATAACTTGGTTGCTGAAGAGTATGGCGGAGATACTCTGTTTGTTGATGTATCTGCAGTCAAAGTAACTGGTATTGATCAATTAGTTGAAGCAATTTTATTAACTGCAGATGCTGCAATTGATCTAAGAGCAATCCATGAAGATGATGCTAGAGGTGTGGCAATTGAGGCTCATCTAGATCGTGGTCGTGGCCCGGTTGCAACAGTTCTAGTCCAACGCGGAACGCTAAGTGTTGGAGATGCAATCGTTGCAGGAAGTGCTTTTGGTCGAGTTAGAGCGATGATGGATGAATTTGGCCATGAGGTAGAGATGGCTGGTCCATCAAGACCAGTTCAAGTTCTTGGATTTACCTCGGTGCCAAGTGCTGGCGATAGCTTTATCGTTGCACCTGATGATCGAACTGCAAGACAGATTGCAGAGAAGCGTCAGGCAGGAGAGCGCCATGCAGCACTTGCTAAGGCTAGAAAGAAAGTTTCACTAGAGGACTTCCTTGAGCAATCCAAGGTCACCACTCTTAACTTAATTCTTAAGGGCGATGTCAGCGGATCTGTTGAAGCACTGGAAGATGCTTTGATTCAACTAGATGTTGGCAGTGAAGTTGATTTAAGAGTTATTCATAGAGGCGTTGGCGCTATCACTAAGAGTGATGTCACTCTTGCCTCAGCATCGGGTGCGGTAATTGTTGGCTTCAATGTTAAGCCAGAGGCCCATACCGCAATCTATGCTGATGAAGAGGGCGTTGAAGTTCGATTCTATTCCGTGATTTACAAAGCAATTGAGGAAATCGAAGCTGCGCTTAAGGGGCTACTCAAGCCTGAATATGAAGAGGCAGTTCTGGGTCGAGCTGAAGTTCGTGAAGTCTTTAAGTCCAGCAAGTTTGGAACTATCGCTGGATCTCTGGTTTCAACCGGCCTTATTAGAAGAAATGCCAAGGCAAGAGTGCTGCGTGACAACGTAGTAATTGGCGATAACCTAACAGTCGAATCTTTAAAGCGATTTAAAGATGATGCAACTGAAGTTCGTGAGGGCTTTGAGTGCGGAATTGGTGTGGGTAATTTCAAAGATATTCAAATCGGAGATGTATTTGAAGCATTTGAGATGCGCGAGAAAAAGCGAGCATAAGTCATGGGAAAGTCGCATCGGGCTGCAAAAGTTGCTGACCGGATCAAGGTTGTAGTTGCCTCTGCACTTGAGAGCAAGGTACGGGACCCGCGCCTTGGTTTTGTCACAATTACCGATGTTCGAGTAACTGGTGATCTACAACAAGCCTCTATTTTCTATACAGTTTTAGGCGATGATGAAGCTCGAGTTAATACTGCCAAAGTATTAGAGAGCGCCAAGGGGCTTCTAAGAACTGAAGTAGGCAGAGAACTTGGAACCAGAATCACTCCATCACTTACCTTTTTTGCAGATGCTTTGGGTGAGAACGCTAAGAACTTCGAGGATTTACTTGATCAGGTCAGAAAAAGCGATGAAGAGATTGCAAATCTTCGCTCTAGCGCAGAGCCGATAAGTGGAGATGATCCTTATCGCCAGAGCCGCCCAAAAGACTATCTCTCTGGTGAATAGATGAGTTTGCAAGATGGCTTTGTCATCATTGATAAGCCAGCGGGAATTACCAGCCATGATGTCGTGGCAAAGCTAAGAAAATCACTAGGAACAAAGCAGGTCGGCCATGCTGGGACCTTAGATCCGATGGCAACTGGAGTTCTAGTTCTTGGAGTAAATAAAGCAACAAAGTTTCTGCAATATATAACTCAAGGAAAAAAGGCCTATCACGCTCAGATTCGATTAGGCCAGGCAACTTCTAGCGATGATGCGCAAGGTGAAATTACTTCAACTTCTGATACCTCAAATGTTAGTGATCAAGAAATTAGAGATTTTCTTGCTACTCAAGTTGGAAGCATTATGCAGGTTCCAACTAAAGTCTCGGCGATAAAAATTAATGGCCAGAGAGCCTATGACTTAGTTAGAGAAGGCAAAGAGGTAGATATCCCTGCTCGCCAGATAGATATCTATAAGTTAGATGTAATTGAAATTAA
>OFQB01000228.1_pt1 | contig 4160 bp, 3 predicted proteins | sample 1542681 | NCBI WGS metagenome assembly OFQB01 (sample SAMN05442513, study PRJEB24371) | freshwater metagenome | isolation source: Freshwater Lake | place: Canada: Niagara | collected 2012-08-09
AAATAGTAGGAATGGGATCGCAATTAACTGTGCGGTGGTCTTTAACTTTCCCACCATATGCACAGCCACACTTCGTGAGGCGCCGACTTGGGCCATCCACTCCCTTAGCGCAGAAATGGTGATCTCTCGTCCAATAATTACCAAAGCAACCCAAACTTGAACACGATCCATATTAAGAAGAACTAATAAAGCAGCCGCCACAATTAATTTATCAGCAACTGGATCTAGAAACTCTCCGAAGGCAGATTCTTGTTTCATTCGCCTTGCTAAAAATCCATCCAGCCAATCAGTAATCGCCGCAAATACGAATAACGCAGTTGCAAATAAATTTTTTTCTTCAATACTCAACCAACTACTGGGCAAGTAAAAAATACCTACCAATAATGGAATGGCGGCAACGCGCAGCCAGGTTAATGCGATTGGTAAATTAAATGGCATATTTGGAGAATAAACGATTCGTAATGCTTTTTAATGAAGTTGGCGATAGATTTGTTCGGCCAAGGTGCTTGAGATCCCCTCAACGCTTGATAATTCTTCCATGCTGGCATTTGCCACTCCTTTAATCCCTCCAAAGCGAGCCAGTAATTTCTGCCTTCGCTTGGCACCAATTCCTTCAATTTCCTCCAGGCGTGAAACTGTTCGGGTCTTCGCTCTCTTGGCGCGCATTCCGGTAATTGCAAAACGGTGGGCCTCATCCCGAATATGTGCAATGAGCATTAATGCCTGACTATCCTGGCCCAAGATCAAGGACTCTCTGCCATCCGCAAAAATAAGGGTTTCTAAACCGACCTTTCGATCTTCCCCCTTAGCAACCCCCACAATTAATCCAATATCGATACCAAGTTCACTAAAGACTTGTCTTGATATCTCAACCTGACCCTTACCACCATCAATTAAGACGAGATGGGGCACCTTTTCTGGAGGGATTTCTTGGTAATTCGAATAGCGTCTTGTTAATACTTGTCGCATAGCGGCATAGTCATCTCCACCAGTAATTCCGGTGATGTTAAAGCGTCGATATTCGCTTGCTTGCATCTCATTTTTTGCAAAGACCACGCATGACGCTTGAGTTGCCTCGCCGGAGGTGTGGCTGATATCAAAACATTCAATACGAAGTTGGTCTAAATGTTCAAGATCAAGATTTAACACATCAGCAAGGGCTCTTACCTTAGCTAATTGACCACCAGTTTCTGAGATGCGCCTTAATAAAGCAATCTTGGCATTTCCTTCAGCCATTGAAAGCCAGTACTTACCTTGTCCCTGGGGTTGATGTAATAACTGCACCTTTCGCGATGAGTGCTCGGTCAAACTTTGCAATAAAACATCGACTGAGTCACCCTTTAAGGCTACATTTGTAATGAGCACAGAGGGGAGCAATGTGCTGGGCTCTGCATTGATATCTATATCGAGATAATGCTGCTGAATAAAGGTTTCCAAAATTTCACTGGGATGATAGGTAGCGTCTGGGCTAGCCTTGATCACTTTTGGGAAATAAGCGCGATCTCCTAAATGTCGCCCACCCCGAACCATGGCTAGGTTTACACAGATATTTCCGTCCATGATCTCGGCAGCCAAAATATCCACATCACCTTCACCCTCGGCAACGACATCCATTGATTGCTGTTGCAATACGCTCGATAGATCGGCAATCCGGTCCCGAATAATGGCTGCCATCTCAAACTCCATGGCAACACTATGCTCTTCCATTTCTTCTTCAAGATCAGCCAACACGGCTCGATGATCACCTTCCAGAAACCGCAATGCCTGTTGCACATCTTGCGAGTACTGGTCTTTGCTCAACATACCAACACAAGGTGCACTACAGCGATGTATTTGATGTAACAAACATGGCCGACTACGGTTCTTAAAAACAGAGTCCTCACAGGTGCGCAAACGAAATACTTTTTGTAATATTTGTACACTATTGCGCACAGCCCACGAGTTAGGAAATGGTCCAAAATACCGATTACGCCGGTCAACCTTACCCCGATAAGAAGCGAGGCGAGGATAATCATGGCCACTTAACATTAGATAGGGATAAGACTTATCGTCCCGAAACAAAATATTGAATGGTGGGCTATGTTCTTTAATTAAGTTATTCTCCAGAATTAAAGCCTCTGTTTCTGTGCGCGTCACCGTGATTTCAAAACGGATAATCCGTTTAACCATCCGCTCAATACGGGGCGATAACTGGGCGCGCTGAAAGTAGCTTGATACGCGTTTCTTAAGATCTTTGGCCTTGCCGACATACAAGATGTGTCCAGCCTCATCAAAGAAGCGATAAACACCTGGGAGACCAGGAATGCGTTTTAGATCTTTTTGAAGGGTTTCAGGGGACAAATTTGTCATGCGTTGGGATATTTTCTGCCAAATCGTTGATAACTATGGGGATGCTGGTATTTGCTGGCGTCTAGCCCGGTCTTTGGCTGTTCAACACCATCAAAATATACGCCTATTTTGCGATGATCTTCATACCCTCAAACTATTCATGATGGGCAGTGGCGATATCCAAGGCATTGAGGTTTTACCTTGGGAGGCTAGCCATACGAATGTAAGACATGGGCCAGATACTCCTGATGTTGTGATTCAGGCATTTTCCTGCGACTTGCCAGAGCGCTACCTCAATCATTTAATCCTTGCCCCACACAAACCTATCTTCATTCATTTGGAATACTTAAGTGCCGAACCCTGGGTTGTCGATTTTCATGGGAGACCATCTCCTCAAAACAATGGGCTCCAAAAATACTTCTTTTTTCCTGGGTTTCAACAGAATACAGGTGGGCTGTTATTGGATCCTATCCCCCCAATCAGACAAGATATGTGCCCAAAAAGTCTTTCATCGATTTGGGACCAATCTCGCGAAGGGGCTAAGAAGATCAGTATCTTTTCTTATCCAGGGGCGCCCATCAAGCAATGGCTCACACAACTTAATCAATTCGATATTCCCGTTGATATATTCATGGCTTTTGGTAATGCTGAATTACTAAACCTGCAAAAGCAAGCATGGTCAAACTTAAAACTAATCTCGCTACCCTTCATCCCACAGGATGATTTTGACTATCTCCTAGCCCAATGCGACTTTAATATTGTCCGCGGGGAAGACTCTTTTGTAAGAGCCCAACTAGCGGGCAGGCCTTTTATTTGGAACATCTATCCTCAGGACGATGGGGCTCATTTGATTAAATTGCAGGCATTCTTAGATCTTTATTTAAAAGAAGCAACCCCTGAATTACGAGCTGCTGTCACTAAAGCGATGGCATGGGCTGATATTAATCAATGGTGGACGGCCCTCCCCTACTGGAATCAGCATGCCAGAGTATGGCGCTCGCAGCTTCTTGAAAGCCAGACTGATGGCGGTCTGGCGGCCCGCCTCCTCCGGTTTGTCAGCTAAAGCCACAAAGGGTTAAAATCACAGGTTTGATTAATTTGGCTTCATGAGCCAAGCCAATATAGAAGATATTAGGAACTGTTATGAAAATCGCTCAAGAAATTCGCGTCGGCAACGTTGTCATGATCAACGGTGAACCCATGGTCGTCCAAAAACACGAATACAGTCGCTCTGGTCGTAACTCAGCTGTGGTCAAAATGAAATACAAAAATTTACTAACTGCCGCACCGAACGAGGGTATCTACAAGGCAGATGATAAGTTCGATATCGTAATCTTAGACAAGAAAGAGTGCACTTATTCTTATTTTGCTGATCCGATGTTTACATTCATGGATACTGAGTACAACCAGTATGAGGTTGAAAAAGATAATATGGGTGACTCACTCAATTACCTTGAAGAAGGTATGGCAGTCGAAGTGGTGTTCTATGATGGTAGAGCTATCTCTGTTGAATTACCGCCCTCTGTAGTCCGTGAAATTAGCTATACAGAGCCAGCAGTAAAAGGTGATACCAGTTCCGGAAAAGTACTCAAGAATGCAAAGATTTCAACTGGCTTTGAAATCCAAGTGCCATTATTCTGTAGCACTGGCGACAAGATTGAAATTGATACCCGTACTGGTGAATATCGGAGTCGTGCTAATTGAGCCATACTCCAAACCATTAAATCTCTCTTATCAAGGGACTTTATAAATGGGGTTGATGTTGTATTTTTTTCTTGGGTCTCCCGCCTTTAGCACCATTTTCCCTTGAGCTGATTGCCTTAGCAGGACTC
>OFQB01000232.1_pt1 | contig 4145 bp, 3 predicted proteins | sample 1542681 | NCBI WGS metagenome assembly OFQB01 (sample SAMN05442513, study PRJEB24371) | freshwater metagenome | isolation source: Freshwater Lake | place: Canada: Niagara | collected 2012-08-09
GGCACAGACCTGTTTTTGAAGAGCGCACGCCGCTCTATCGCAGACAAGTCTAAATTTGACAGCAAGCCCGGCCAGCACGGCCGCACTTCAGGTCAGCGTACATCAGACTACGGTCTGCAATTGCGTGAAAAGCAAAAAGTGAAACGCATGTATGGCGTGCTCGAGAAGCAATTCCGCCGCTATTTCACTGAAGCCGATCGCCGCAAAGGCAACACAGGCTCCAACCTGTTGAGCTTGCTTGAGTCACGTTTGGACAACGTTGTTTACCGCATGGGCTTTGGCTCTACACGCGCTGAATCACGCCAATTGGTGTCTCACAAAGCGGTCACAGTCAATGGTCACCCCGTGAACATTCCTTCCTACCTCGTCAAAGCTGGCGATGTGGTGGCAGTGCGTGAAAAGTCCAAAAAACAAACACGTGTTTTGGAAGCACTCCAATTGGCTCAACAAGTTGGCATGCCAGCTTGGGTTGAAGTCAACATCGAAAAAGTTGAGGGTGTCTTTAAGAAGGCGCCTGATCGTGATGAGTTTGCGGCAGACATCAACGAATCTTTGATCGTTGAATTGTATTCACGCTAATCCCATCTTGTTTCAATCGTTCCCTTACCGCGATGCATGCGGTTTGGGTGCTTCATCAGCCTTACCGGTGTAACGAACCGGGGGTATTGAGAGGAAGTCTGAATGCAAACCAATCTGTTGAAACCCAAAGCCATCCAAGTTGAACAATTGGCCGCCAATCGTGCAAAAGTCACGTTGGAGCCTTTTGAGCGCGGTTATGGTCACACGCTCGGCAACGCACTGCGTCGCGTCTTGTTGTCTTCGATGGTGGGCTACTCCGCCACTGAAGTCACCATCGCCGGTGTGGTGCATGAGTATTCCTCCATCGACGGCGTGCAAGAAGATGTGGTCAACATCTTGTTGAACTTGAAAGGTGTGGTTTTCAAACTGCACAACCGCGATGAAGTGACCTTGAGTTTGCGCAAAGACGGCGAAGGTGCCGTGACTGCCGCTGACATTCAAACCCCTCATGACGTAGAAATCATCAACCCTGAGCACGTGATTGCCAACTTGTCGCAAGGCGGCAAGCTGGACATGCAGATCAAGGTTGAAAAAGGCCGTGGCTATGTGCCAGGCTCTATGCGCCGTTTTGCCGATGAGCCTACAAAATCTGTTGGCCGCATTGTGCTCGACGCATCTTTCTCACCTGTCAAGCGCGTGAGCTACACTGTTGAAAGCGCTCGTGTTGAGCAGCGTACCGACCTCGACAAGTTGGTCATCGAAATGGAAACCAACGGTGCCATCAGCGCTGAAGACGCAGTGCGTTCTTCTGCCAAAATTTTGGTTGAGCAATTGGCTGTGTTTGCACAGCTCGAAGGCAGTGAATTGTCTGCCTTTGACGCACCCGCACAACGCGGTGGCGCCAGCAGCTTCGATCCTATTTTGCTCAGCCCAGTCGACGAGCTCGAACTCACTGTTCGTTCTGCCAACTGCCTCAAAGCAGAAAACATTTACTACATCGGCGACCTCATTCAGCGCACCGAAAACGAATTGCTCAAGACCCCTAACTTGGGTCGCAAGTCACTCAACGAGATCAAAGAAGTTTTGGCCTCACGTGGTTTGACATTGGGCATGAAGCTCGAAAGCTGGCCACCCGCTGGTTTAGAAAAGCGTTAATTGAAACGCAGCTCAAACTGCGTTTAAAAAAGTCCCACCTGCACCAAAGAGGTGGGCAGTGCACGGGCAGTACCTGATACGGCTGCTTGATTAATAAAGAAAGGATTAGCACCATGCGTCACGGACACGGACTACGTAAACTCAACCGCACCAGCGAACACCGCTTGGCGATGTTGCGCAATATGTCAAATTCTTTAATCGAGCATGAAGTGATTAAAACAACCCTGCCAAAAGCCAAAGAGCTGCGGATGGTGGTTGAGCCCTTAATCACCTTGGGTAAGAAAGATAATTTGGCTAATCGTCGCCTTGCATTTGATCGCTTGCGCGATCGTGAGATGGTGGCTAAATTATTTTCAGAATTAGGCCCGCGGTATGCGGCTCGCCCAGGCGGTTATTTGCGAATCCTGAAGTTTGGATTCCGTCATGGTGATAATGCTCCAATGGCCTTGGTTGAATTAGTTGATCGTCCAGCAGTGGAAGAGACTGCCCAAGAGACAGCGGCAGCATAAGTATGCATCGGGTATAGTAAAGCCAGGCTTTTGCCTGGCTTTTTTATTGGATCTAAAAATTAGCTCAAGCAATTAAATCAATATGAATCCCATTTTGATCGTGATCACCACCCTCCCAAATATTCAAGAGGCCAAGACATTAGGCCGTAGCTTGCTTGATAATGGTTTGGTAGCTTGCATACAAATCCAGGAGGGCGTGTATTCGATTTATCGCTGGGACGATCAAATCTGTGAAGAAACGGAAGTTCTTTTAAGTGCCAAGACAAGCGAGACAAGTTGGCCAGCATTAGAAAGTTACATTGTGGAGCACCACCCATACGACCTCCCAGAGATAATTGCCTTAAGTCCAAGCCAGTACTCACAAGCGTATGGTGCTTGGGTGTCTAAGGAGCTTAAGTGAGCCTAATCAAAAGAATTTTTCTGAGTATTTGTATTCCGATCATTGGCATTGGGCTTTTGATCAGCACTCTTTCTGCTAAAGAGTTCTTGCCGCCCGAACAGGCATTTGTGGTTGAGGCAACATGGGCAGCCGATGCGACTGAGTTGTTGATTGATTATCGTCCTGTTAAGGGCTATTACATCTATCAAGAGTCCCTTCAATATCGACTTTTTATCGATGATCGACAAATTAATACAAAGAATATTCAGTTACCCCGTGGTATTGAGAAGTTTGATGAGACCTTTGGTAAAAAAATGGAGATTTATCCAAACCCATTTTTAGTGACAATCCCATTTGTACAAAAGGCCGAACAAGGTATTCGTTTAGAACTTGATTTACAGGGATGCGCTGATGGGGGTATTTGCTATCCACCGATGACCTACCAATATTTCCTTGCCGCTCCAGGGGTAAAGGTAGCGCCGATACCTGATACGGATTTAAGACCAAGTTCAGGGAGTGTAAATACCCAGAGTATGAGTTTGGCTGGGCTTTGGAGTGGGCGAGATGACATTGGTTCAATTAAGTCGTATTTAGAAAATGCGGATTTAGCTTATTTACTTCTAGGCTTTTTACTTTTAGGAGTAGCGCTGGCATTTACTCCATGTGTATTACCCATGCTGCCTATCTTAAGTAGCATCGTCTTGGGTAAACAGGGCGATCTACCGATTGGCAAAGTTCGCTCGGCATATTTAGCCTTGGCATATATCCTTGGGATGGCTTTACTGTATGCCTTAGCAGGTATATTGACTGCAGCCTTAGGGAGTGGAGTGCAGCGGGCGCTTCAGAGTCCAATTGCGTTAATAATTTTTTCAGGGCTATTACTTTGTTTAGCTGGAAGCTTATTTGGTTTTTATGAACTGAGGATGCCGCAAGCTTGGCAAAATAAAGTAGACCAAATGGCCGGCAGACAGAAGGGCGGCAGTCTTTTTGGAGCATTTGCGCTGGGTGCAATTTCAACCTTGGTGGCAAGCCCATGCATTACCGCCCCACTGGCAAGCGTTTTGGGTTTTGTGGCACAAACCGGTTCCATGATGCTGGGCGGAGCATTATTATTTGTAATGGCACTGGGTATGGGCTTACCGCTATTGCTCATTGCTCTTGGGGCTAGAAGCGTTATTCCTAGCGCTGGAGCATGGATGGTGTGGTTACAACGAGCCCTTGGAGTGATGCTTGTATTGTTGGCAATATGGATCGTATGGCCAGCTTTTTCTATGCTTCGTGGTGAGACTGACCCACAAAATAGTAGTCGCTTAGAAAAACGAATTTCTCCAAATCTAGTCTTTCAGGTAGTGCGCTCCCCCGAAGAACTACAAAGCATCTTACAAAAAGCACAAGAGAATAAAAAGTCAGTCTTGTTAGACTTCTATGCGGATTGGTGTATCAGCTGTAAAGAAATGGAAGCCATTACCTTTACAAACCCTGAAGTTGCAAAAGAGATGAGTCGTTTTGTATTAGTTCAGGTCGATGTCACTGTGAATAATTCGTCCACTCAAGCCCTATTAAAACAATATGGTCTTTTTGGC
>OFQB01000237.1_pt1 | contig 4132 bp, 1 predicted proteins | sample 1542681 | NCBI WGS metagenome assembly OFQB01 (sample SAMN05442513, study PRJEB24371) | freshwater metagenome | isolation source: Freshwater Lake | place: Canada: Niagara | collected 2012-08-09
ACCTTGATGCGTAGTGGTGAGCACAATGTTGCTCGCGCCTATGTTCTCTATCGTGAGAAACGCAATCAGGAGCGCGTGGCTCAGCAAAGTGCAAGCCAAGATCAATTAGCGGACGCTGCCTTACCCGTTGTTCAGGTCAGCGATAACGGGGTTAACAAACCCCTCAATGTTGTTGGTCTCAGAACAGTGCTTGAGGCTGCCTGTGAAGGCTTGGGAAATCACATTGATGCTAGTCCGATTATGGGCGAGACCATTAAGAACTTATACGATGGTATACCTATGGCACAGGTGTATGACTCGGCGATTCTGGCCTCACGGACCTTGATTGAAAAGGATCCCGCATACAGTCAAGTGACCGCGCGCGTTCTGATGCATGTGATTCGTAAAGAGATTTTAGGTCGTGAGGTTTTGCAGGGTGATATGCAAGCTGAATATCCTAATTATTTCCCACAATTTATTCGTCAAGGTATTGAGGCTGAGCTACTTGATCCACGCTTGCTTGAGTTTGATTTGGCTAAGATCTCATCTGCTCTTAGCGCTGACAGAGATTTGCAGTTTAATTATCTTGGCTTGCAAACTTTGTATGACCGTTATTTTTTGCATATTGAGGATCATCGTATTGAGATGCCCCAAGCTTTCTTTATGCGGGTGGCGATGGGTCTTTCCCTCAATGAGCCCGAGCGCGAGCGTCGTGCCATTGAGTTCTATGAAATTCTTTCCACCTTTGACTTTATGTCGAGCACCCCAACCTTGTTCAATTCTGCTACTTTACGATCACAGTTGTCTAGTTGCTATTTGACAACCGTTGATGATGATTTAGACGGTATCTACGAAGCACTTAAAGAGAATGCATTGTTGTCGAAGTTTGCAGGTGGTTTAGGTAACGACTGGACGAATGTGCGCGCTCTAGGAAGTCACATCAAAGGCACAAATGGTAAGTCACAGGGCGTGGTGCCATTCTTAAAGGTCGTTAACGATACAGCCGTTGCGGTCAACCAAGGCGGTAAGCGCAAGGGTGCAGTTTGTGCTTATTTAGAGACCTGGCACTTAGATATTGAAGAGTTCTTGGAGTTGCGTAAGAACACGGGTGATGATCGTCGTCGCACCCATGATATGAATACCTCGAACTGGATTCCAGATCTGTTTATGAAGCGGGTGATGGAGAATGGAGATTGGACCTTATTTTCCCCTTCAACCACTCCAGATTTGCACGATAAGTATGGCAAAGCCTTTGAGAATGCCTATGTTGCTTACGAAAAGCGGGCAGAGGCTGGTGAGATTAAGCCATCAAAGAAGGTGCCAGCAGTTCAGATGTGGCGCAAGATGCTGGCCATGTTATTTGAGACCGGCCATCCCTGGATTACCTTTAAGGATCCTTGCAATATTCGGAGCCCCCAGCAACATGTCGGTGTGGTGCATTCCTCGAACCTATGTACCGAGATCCCCCTAAATACCAACGAGACTGAAATTGCAGTTTGCAACTTAGGCTCGGTGAACCTGACCGCCCATATGACCACCGATGCAAATGGACAAATGGTTTTAGATCACGCCAAGCTCAAGAAGACCATTCAAACGGCGATGCGAATGCTCGATAACGTGATTGATATTAATTACTATGCCGTTGCTAAGGCGCGCACCTCAAACATGAAACACCGCCCAGTCGGTTTGGGCATCATGGGCTTCCAAGATTGCTTGCACATGCAGCGTATTCCCTATGCCAGCGATGCCGCCGTGACGTTTGCGGATACCTCGATGGAGGCTGTTTGCTACTACGCCTATCAGGCATCTAGTGAGTTAGCTAAAGAACGCGGTGCCTACAGTAGCTATCAGGGCTCTTTATGGGATCGCGGCATTCTTCCCCAAGATACCCTCAAAATGCTTCAAGATGAGCGTGGTGGCTATGTAGAAGTGGATCAGTCCAGCACCATGGATTGGAATGCATTACGTGCCCAGATTAAGCAGCATGGGATGCGCAACTCAAATTGCGTAGCGATTGCCCCAACCGCAACGATTTCAAACATTATTGGCGTTTCTGCTTGCATTGAGCCAACTTTCCAGAATTTATTTGTCAAATCCAATCTTTCGGGTGAATTTACGGTTGTGAACGACTATCTCGTACGGGATCTAAAAGATCGTGGGCTTTGGGACGAGGTGATGATTGCTGATCTTAAGTATTTTGATGGCACTTTATCAAAGATCGACCGCGTCCCACAGGATTTAAGGGATTTGTATGCGACAGCCTTTGAGCTTGAGCCCAGTTGGCTGGTTGAAGCCGCTTCTCGCCGTCAAAAGTGGATCGACCAGGCGCAATCCTTAAATATTTATATGGCCGGTGCTTCAGGTAAGAAACTAGACGATACCTATAAGCTGGCTTGGTTGCGTGGCCTCAAAACCACTTACTATTTGCGCACCATCAGCGCCACACACGCCGAGAAATCGACCGTGTCTAACAACCAAATGAATGCGGTGTCGTCTGGCGCAGCATCAGGTGGTGCAACATCGAACGCATCAGGCGCTTCGCAGTTTTCTGCAGTGCCCGCCACCGATGTGAAGTTCACCGCCATCGACGATGTAGGCTGCGAAGCCTGCCAATGATTTTTAAAGTTTTTAAATTCAAAAAATTCATTCAAGAGATCATCATTCAGAAATCAGCGCGAAAAAATTGAAGCAAACTTCGAATCGAAATTCAAAACAAGACGATGCAAAAGCACAACACTTCTTCGCGTGATTTCATTTCATTTCAAAACATTGCTTTGCATTTCGTCTGCAAGCTTTCATAATTCACACATTGGAAATTTCTATGTTGTCCTGGAACGATTCATCTACCCCTGCATTGCAACCTGCAATGCCAAGCTTCCCCCCAAGCGGCCCATCTGCCGACCGCCTCGCTGATCTGTCTTCTTTCAATTCTTCTTCCCCTGCCAGTCCTATCATGACTGCCGCCACGCCTGCGCCATCAGCACCCACAGGCGCCGCACGCCGCGTGAACGCAGCTGACAAGCGCATCATCAACGGCCAGACCGACGTCAACCAGCTGGTGCCGTTCAAGTACAAGTGGGCCTGGGAGAAGTACCTCGCCGGCTGCGCCAACCACTGGATGCCGCAAGAGGTCAACATGACCCGCGACATCGCGCTGTGGAAGGACCCCAACGGCCTTTCCGAAGACGAGCGCCGCATCATCAAGCGCAACCTCGGCTTCTTCGTCACTGCCGATTCGCTGGCCGCCAACAACATCGTGCTGGGCACTTATCGGCATATCACCGCGCCCGAGTGCCGCCAGTTCTTGCTGCGCCAAGCCTTTGAAGAAGCCATTCACACCCACGCCTACCAGTACATCACTGAGTCTTTGGGCCTGGACGAAAGCGAAATCTTCAACGCCTACAACGAAGTTCAGTCCATCCGCGACAAAGACGAGTTCCTGATTCCGTTCATTCACGCCATCATGGACCCGCACTTCAAAACGGGCACTCAAGAAACAGATCAGACGCTTCTAAAGTCTCTCATCGTGTTCGCTTGCCTCATGGAAGGCTTGTTTTTCTACGTAGGCTTTACCCAAATTCTGGCGTTGGGCCGTCAAAACAAGATGACAGGCGCTGCCGAGCAGTACCAATACATCCTGCGCGACGAATCCATGCACTGCAACTTTGGCATCGACTTGATCAACCAGATCAAACTCGAAAACCCACAATTGTGGACAGCAGAGTTCAAAGCCGAAATCAATGAGTTGTTCTTGAAGGCCGTCGAACTCGAATACCGTTATGCCGAAGACACCATGCCACGCGGCGTGCTCGGCATGAACGCTTCCATGTTCAAGGGTTATTTGCGTTATATTGCGAACCGACGCGCCACACAAATTGGACTCGAAGCTTTGTTCCCTCATGAAGAAAATCCGTTCCCCTGGATGAGCGAAATGATCGACCTCAAGAAGGAACGCAATTTCTTTGAAACCCGTGTGATCGAATACCAAACGGGCGGCGCCCTGTCTTGGGATTGAGCCCCGAAAACACCACCCATGTTTCCCTCTTTTAAAACCCTGCTCTCTGCGCCTCGGCGTGGGGGGCAGGGTTTTTCACTGAATTCAACCCTTTGGAGTCCGACGTGGATGCATTCACACGACTTCAAAGCGCTGAAT
>OFQB01000248.1_pt1 | contig 4042 bp, 4 predicted proteins | sample 1542681 | NCBI WGS metagenome assembly OFQB01 (sample SAMN05442513, study PRJEB24371) | freshwater metagenome | isolation source: Freshwater Lake | place: Canada: Niagara | collected 2012-08-09
GGTTAAAAGTGTGCTGTTCCTGAATAAGCCCCAACGCCCCCAATAGGTTTGGCTGTCAATGAAATAGGAGTCCTCTTCATAGACCTTTAAATCACTGCCGCTGTATTTGTAATGCGATACCGCGTTTTCATATAAATCAGCTACAAAAAAGTGAGTGCGCTCTTCTGGTGAGATCTCAGTGGGTGCTAGGGCGGGCAATAAAGCCTCAAAGGCCTTTAAATCAAGCATACATTGTGCAACACGTGCCTCAGGATTGGGGTGGGTAGCACCATGCATGAAATCAGATTCTTGCGCTTTGCTTCCATCTGGAAGGTATTGATCCGCTAACTTTTTGAGCGCAGAAAATAAAGCGATTGAACGGTTGGATAAGCCGTATTTACTGATCCAGTATTTTTCAATCTCAAGAGTAGCTTGCGAGAGTTGCTTTAAGAGTAGCTCATCTTTTGTAAAGTGAGTGCTGTAATTAAAGAAAATTTGATTTAGGCGTTCTTCTGCCCCATTAGCGCTCTTGACCTTGGCATGCCAAAATTCATTAAAGTCTTGATAGTTGGCACGAGAACAATAAGGCAAATAAGCAACCACATTAAATAAGGCTTGGCACATTACATCTGCACCAGATTTACCGCCTAATACCGCATTAAAGAGTCCCAAAAGAATACTTTCTGATCAAAAAGTGCAATGCGCTAATTTTATTTATTGTTTTTATTCAACTGCATCAATCGTTCAGCGTGTTCTTTCATTTGCTGAAGCTTACGATTTCGATTCTCAACCTCATAGTTATACAGCATTGCCTCATATAAGCGCTTACGTAAAAGCTCTGAAAGCAGTACGATAATAAATAGGTTGAAAAACATCCACCAGTGATCGGCTACCAATAGAATATCGGCGATGCCAAGGCATATGACACTTACTAAGCGTAGAAAGTTTGTTTCAGAAAACTGCACTTCATTCATTGCTCAAAACCCAAAATTTTTCTAGGACACTCTTTATATCAAAAAACAGCGGGACCTTCTACCATTTGGCTACCCAAAGTAGTGCAATTCTAGGCTGATTTGTTTAATTTAATCCGAATAACCTTGATAAGGTGTTGATTTATATTAATTTTTAGAAATTTGGGTCAGCCTCTAGCTGTTTTGCCATTTGATCAGATTTCACCTGCAGCTCAGGGCTTAATTTAGCCTTATATGCATCTGCTTCTGCCTTGGCAATTGGATTGCCCTTTTGAGCAGATATGACCAACCAGGCATAGCCTCGAGCAGGGTCTCGTTTTCCCCCCCTACCATCCATGTACATTTTTGCGAGGTTATAACTTCCAACCGAGCTGCCTGCAAGTGCTGCTTTTTTGAACCAAAAGACTGCTTGGGTCTCGTCCCTCTCCAAATTGACCCCATACTCATAGCGACCACCCAGCTCCACCATCGCCATCGTATTGCCATGATCCGCTGCTTTAATCATCCAAAACCAGCCTTGGCCAACATCTTGCTTAGTACCGATTCCTTGTAAATACATTTTTGATAAATCGTATTCAGCCCGAGTATCGCCAGACTCGGATAGCTTTTTAAAGAGTTCAAATGCTTTTTGATAGTCGCCACCCTCATAGGCAGATCGTGCACGTTGATAATCTGAACAGGCGACCACAAAAAGACTGAAAACTAGAATCAAAAAAATTCGCATATTGATTAAGCGGAAATCCACAGGTTTATTACTTCTTAGCCGGTGCTTTGGGTGCTGCTGCATCGGCAGCCTTAGGTGGCAAATCCTTCAGATCTTCATCTTCCTCGGCATTATCGCCAGCTGGTTTAGCATTGACTAAGGGAGCCGCTTTGGGCTCTACACGATAACTAGCACCGAGATCACCGCCCACTAATCGGGCAAACCCACCAATATAACGGCGGCCCAGATCTGGGTAATACGGCTCACTTGCTAAATAACCTTTGCTCCGAATACACGATTGCGTATTAATACTTCCCTCACAGCTCGCTATCGCTGAAAGACGCCCAACCTCATATTGTTCACCAAGGAAAAAAATGAATACGATGAATCCCAAAGGGGCTACAAGCCAGATGAGCAGCTTTTTGAGATAGCCAAACAACATATCGACTTTTGGATTCATCTTGATGCTCTCCTTATTGGCGAGAAATTTTACTTGTTTCTGAATCTAAGCGACTAGTTTGGCTAATTGATTTACGCGCATTAGACATGGATTCATTATTATGAAGACGCGCATACACCTCAATGGTGCGCGGGTCATTATGAATAGCTGAGTTTCTCATGGCATTGTACATATCTGCCGCAGCGTTCTTCTTGCCAATATCCAGATAGCTCATCGCAGCACAGTAATAAAAATCGGTTGCCTTATCTTTATTCTTTATTCCAACATAGCCAAGATCAGCAATTTCTCCCAAGTATTTGCAAGCATCAGGGTTCTTAATGGCAGCATTAATCATTAAATTCTTTTCAGCCAGCCTGAATTGGTCAAGAGCATAACGACGAAACACGGTAGCAGACAATATGAAGTCGGGGTCTGTGATTAAGGTCGCTCTACCAACATAGTATTTACCGCGCTCATAGGCTATCAAACCTCGGTAATAGCTTGCATCAAGATCTTTTTGCTTTACTAAATCATCAAGGCGATCAGTAACTCGGATGATGGCAATATTGTATTTAATGACTTCATCTTCAGGCTGAATGCATTTGGGATTTTGGACACATGCAATAGCCAAAATCATCTTTCCATACAGACGTTGATATCGATGGAACAGTTTTTCAGCTTCACTTTGAGGCTTAGCTTTTGGTTTTACGCCTTCAGATGAAACCTGCTCTCCAGGGGGCGATGACTTCTTTTCAGCAGACCAAGAGGGGCTATTGATTAAAAGTGCGAGAGCAAAGAGAACAATCTTGATATTCATGGCTTATTTACCCATGCTATCGCTTTTTTGAGCTGGTTTTGCTGGCAACTCCAGTTGCGGATTACGCGGTGATTTCTTTACCTCTTCTTTAGGTTCTATTGGTGCTGGAGCCCTTAAGTTTGCTGGTATCTCTTGCGCGCCAGGCTTGACATTCTCAGATGCTGGTTTTGGTGGTGGAGGTGGAGGTTGAGCCTTCTTAGCCTCTTCCTTAGGTGGAGGTGGCGCTTTCTTAGCCTCTTCCTTAGGCGCTGGTGGCGCTTTCTTTGGCTCTTCCTTGGGCATAAATTGCGCCGGCGCTCTTAAATTTGGGGGTATCTCTTGCGTGCCAGGTTTGACGTTATCTGGGAGCTTTTCAACTCTTGCTTTTTCATAAGCTGTTTTATCAGCGTTATTAATGGGCTTCTTATTCAGAATCGTTATGGAAATCCGGCGATTTAAGGGATCTTTTAGGTCTTGCGCATTTAATGGAATCGTATCGGCAAAACCAATCACCTGAGATACTTTTGACTCATTTAAGCCGCCAGCGACCATTTCACGTCGTGCTGCGAGCGCTCGTTCTGTCGATAACTCCCAATTACTATAACTAGCATTTGCACTGTAGCGAGTATTGTCTGTATGCCCCTCGATACGAATCGTATTCGGTGAGCTTTTTAGTGCATTACCAATAATACGCAATAGACGTTTTGCAGCGGGTGTGGGATTTGCACTCCCAGAGGCAAAGAGTGGTTTATTTTTCTCATCGACCACCTGAATTCTCAAACCCTCGGCTGAGATATCCATGAAAATCTGCCCCTTGGCATTCTTTAACTCGGGATCAGAATCGACCTGTTTATTGATATCGTCTCGAACCATTTCATTCTTGGTTCGATCTTTACGGGCGTTCTCAATTTCAGTTACCGAGGAATCACTAATTCGGCGTTGCTCAGTATCCGCATCAGCACGACTCTCTTCGCCAACATTTTTTGAGATATTGTCACCGCCACCTTTAATTATCCGAGTGGCATCCCCCGAACCTTGGCCGCCCGATAATGAGACTCGTAATGGATTCTGAAAATAGGAAGAAATACCTGCGAGGTCGCCTGCCGTAGTGGAGCCTAAAACCCACATGAGCAAGAAGAAAGCCATCATTGCTG